>Ga0182021_10002294_pt1 | contig 22205 bp, 28 predicted proteins | sample 612E3MmetaG_FD_120493 | JGI IMG/M metagenome (GOLD analysis project Ga0182021, IMG submission 120493) | Permafrost microbial communities from Stordalen Mire, Sweden - 612E3M metaG (Illumina Assembly) | ecosystem: Environmental > Terrestrial > Soil > Wetlands > Permafrost | place: Sweden... | reverse complement strand
GCTCCAGTAAACATTAGAGTTCGGCAACTGAGCCCATGGATAACCATTAAGCAGACCCGCCAAAACTTGATCAGTTTGAACAGTAAAGTAGGCGCTGTTGCTAGTGCATCCTAAGAATTGTAAGTTTCCTGAACTGTCAGTTATGTTCTGAGCCGGCATAGTGAATGATACACTCCAGTTACCCGCCATATTAGGCGCCCAATCGGTGAAGAATAAAGCTCCAAGTGACTGCATTTGTCCCGCAATATATGAACCAGTTCCGTCTGTTGGCATGAAGGTGTCTTTTGTTCCGTCAGGTCTTACAAACGTCACCACTACACCATAAAAACCATTAAAAGCTGACCCATAATTATATTTTGATTTAAACTAAATTTTATAAACAAGTAATTTTTATGGATAAACGAGAGTTTGAACCTATCACGGGCTACATCAAATCCTCAAAATACTATCAAATCAATCGTATTTTGGCTACGAAAGGACAGCAATTCAATATCAAATAGGGAAACAGAAAGAGCAGACTTGCAATTAGCAAACTTTGAAAACTACTCTGGCATAGCGCAGCGCGCTCTATCATGATAATACGCGGCTGGCAAGAGCTTAGATGGGTGAAGACAAATTCAACTTACTTCGCGCGCAGAGGTTGGAATAACTTGTTAAGAGGTCAGGACAGCTTGCTCTTCAATGTAGTATATAGTTTTAGGTTGTGTTCCCTGTACCATTGTTCCTATTATCCCTTTTTCGACTACGCCAACAATTAATACGGTGGAGCCGCTCCCCTGAGTACCCCCGTTTGTCAAATCTACACCTATGCTATTTACATCCAGTTCGGTTTGTGAGGTTACTGTTTCGTTGAGACTAAGCACCCAGTAGTATGAAATGGCAGTAGGATAAGCGTAGGGGCCACTAAGTTTGCCTATGACTATGACTGTCTTGTTCTCCCATTTGGCAGGGTCAAGATTGATTTGGTTTATGATCACGAAAGTCGCTCCTGTCGTATTCAAGACTGGGGTTGATTGATTTTGCAGATTTAAAAAATTAGACAATAACAATTCAAACGTTGCGTTGACACCAGAGTTCAATTGAGAAATCTGATCGTTCTTATCCTTTATTGCCAAAGTATATGTCGTAATCGCGACACCTAAGCAAGCCACCAAAATGATGCAGCTTATTCCAAGCGCGACAACAATTCCTTTTCTGGGTGTACTCTTCTTTTCTGCTTCATTCATCTATAAACCCTATAATGATAGGGGCAGTATGAGATATAATTCTAAGCATTAGAACGACATGTTCCAAAACATAGTGCCATCGCAAAAAATGATGAAGTATTACAGAAAGCGCAGCGCGCTGGAAATGGGAATAAGTTAATATCGTTCTGCAGTGGCACATGATTTCAATGAGGGGTTCAAACGAAAAATCATAAACGTATTCTGGCAGCTTTGGTCATTATCATATTAATCTTTCTGGGAACATTTTATGGCCTGTCACATCAATCATGGGTCTACGCCGCTTCAAGCGCTGATGACTGGCCAATGTACCATCATGACGTGGCCCACACAGGCTACTCAAACGGCACAGCTTCGACAACTTTGCCTGCGCAGTTGTGGAGTTACACGCTTGAGCTTGATCCATCGTCTATGCCTCATTTTCCAGCAGTCACCGATGGCTTCGTCTACGTGATCTCCGAAGACAGCCTTTCTTGTTTTGATGCATCCACAGGCGCAAATATATGGAATTTCCCGGTTGTAAGTTACGCGTTTTCTGTTCCCGCGGTTGTTAACGGATTAGTCTATGTGGGTTCCGTGCACGGCGGCGTTTATAGTCTTGATGCTTCTAGCGGGTTGCAAGTGTGGAATTATTCAACTGGCAACTCATTCGACTCTTCTCCCACGGTTGTTAATGACTTGGTCTACGTTGAATCAACGTACGGCGACATCTACTGTCTTGATGCTGCGAGCGGTGATAGGGTCTGGAACTTTTCAACCGGCTCCACCACGTCAGGCTCTTCTCCCGCAGTTAGCGACGGCTACATCTATGTGGGCAACGAAGGTGGCGGCGTTTTCTGTCTGGATACTTCCAATGGAGGTGTGGTGTGGAATGTAACGGTTGGCGGCGCTGTGGGTTCTCCTACATTCTCAAATGGCTGCGTGTTTCTGGGTTCTACAGATGGTAATATTTACTGTCTTAACGCTTCCAACGGCGCCAAAGTCTGGAATTACACAACTGAGTACAACAGTAATGGTCCATCCCATGGCTACCACTGGGGAAACACCGTGTCGGACCCTGCAGTTGCATACGGCAAGGTCTACGTTGGCTCCTCAGACTTCCTCGTTTACTGCCTTGACGCTTCCTCAGGCAACCAAATCTGGAACTACACCACTGATGCAGAAGTGTATTCTTCTCCCGCAGTTGCAGGCGGATGCGTTTTGGCGGGGTCTTATGACGGTAACGTCTACTGTCTCAACGCCACAAGCGGCTTCGAAATATGGAGTTTCCCAGCTGGGGTTTTCTCTCCTGTTAATGCAGCCGGAAGCGCGGGTTCTCCCGCGGTCGCCGGAGGCGTTATCTACGTGGTCGGCAACGGCATTATCTATGCTTTAGCGACATCATCGACATCGCCTTCTTTTCCTCTGATTGACATTGGGCTTGCGGTTGTGGTCGCTGTGGTTGTGGCGGTCGCTGTTGTTTATGCCACTTTTGCTAAAAGAAAAAGAACTGCTACAGCGGAGCCAGCTTCTGCTTTGTAGCTAAGCCCTTAGCGTAGCAACTGAGCCACTGCTTTTTTGAACACGCAGATGTGAAGTGCATGCTCTAAAGAACCAGCTCAAAAAAGAGGATCTAACAATCTGTTCCTATTGGACAAGATAGTCAAGATTGGCGGTTCAATATTCTTTGAGCCACCAAGCCCCGGCTGGAGCGACGCCATCAATTCAGGCTCGATTATTCAATATGCTAACTTTAACAAAATTTATATTTATACAAGTTCTTCCCTCAAAATCGATAACTGCAATTTTAATTTTCCAATGCCGCAATCGCCAATTTTTATTTCTGGAGGGTCACCTCTAATTTCTAATAATAAAATAGTTTTCACCGGTCAAGACCCAAATCACTATTGTTACGGAATAAGCGTCCAATCAGGAACACCCACAATCACAAACAATGAGTTTGATGGCAACGGGCAACTCACTGGCATTAATGCCCAATCCTCCAGCTCCTTCACGATTTCTAACAACATTTTTTCAAAATGCTGGATCGGCGTTAAGGTTCCAACTACAGTTGTATTGATGGTTCAAGGAAACCAGTTCTTGGGATGCAATGAAGGTTTAGACATCAATGAGGTGGCAAGATTAACAATACGGGCAACTTAATTGATAGCTGCATCCGTTACGGAATCAATGGCGGCGGTGTTATCGAATCGAACACTATTACAAATAATCAGATTGGAATACATAACCCATCCACTGGCTCAGTGATTAACGATAACAACATTGTTGGCAATACTGGCAACAGTGTTACCACAAGCGCTGCAAGTGTTGATGCTCAAAATAATTGGTGGGGCATATCCGATACATGGACAATCAACCAAACAATTTACGACTTCTATGACGATTCGAGTTTAGGCAAAGTTAATTTCGTTCCTTTCCTAAATGGACCTGACCCATCAGCGCCTGCAATACCAATATCAACTCCGACTATAACTCCGATTCCAACCGCCAAACCAGTACAAATAACAGTACAGCCTACTGTAGCACCAACAATTCAACCCCCAACCCTAGAACCCACGCCAACCCAAAAATCAGAACCAATACTCAATGACACCAGCGACTTGTTAAACTTGAATTTATTCACAAGCATCGTAGTAACATTGCTAGCGCTTGTTTGGATAGTGGTGATATTAGGGTATGTTGCGAAAGCGGCATTTCAAAATACAAAGCAAAAAACAAGCCAAGTTAATTTTTCTGCTCTATTGTTTTTTGGCTGGCTCCCGAGTTTTTTCTATTTAAGACCAAACCATTTAAGGCCTTTAATGGGTCAAGTTGTGCGGTTTTTTCAATCTTAACGGTTATTTCCTCAACAATAAAAGGGATTAAAGTGCAAATGAAAACAGCGCCAGGTAAGGTAGTTCCAGAACCCATTCACCGGCAAAATGAAAGCACCAAATAAGATTAGACCACCAATCAGCGGTGTGAGAGAAAATGTTTTTCTTCTAAGCCACAATACTGCAATCAAAGCTGCCATTAAAAATAATGTAATTCTTATCCAAGAAGCAATAACCTGTCCCGTAGTAATATTTACCAAGCCATAAAGACTAAAAGGCCCATTACTTTGAAGAGGACGCTCAAACTGAAATAAAACAATAGTATATACAAAACGAAATGGATTGGTGATAAAAAACGGCAAAATTATTCCAATGGAGATTAGCAGAGATCCAAAGAAATACGAGAATTTATGTTCACACCAAAAATAATAAAAAAGCAAAGGCAACACAAGTATGACTAATTGATTTGTAGCCAATGCAATACCAAGAAATATAGCAGCTATTGAATAGTTTTTCTTCAATAACGCTGCGATTGAAGCTGCCAAAAAAGATGCACCTATCATAATGTTTGTTGAAGCGACACTTGTTAGCCAAATGGAGAACGGCAGAAGAGCATACGCTAATGGAGCAAAAAAAGCTGCACCACGATTGATAGATTTTGTAATCCAATAGACAGAAAAAATTATGAGAATATCAGCAGCTATACTGCCATACCGAATATCGCCGAGAAGATAGAATGGAGCGTAATAAATTGGAATCATTGGCAAATACGCGAATTGATTTAGCACATAACCATTGGAGGCAAGCCCTTGAGCATAAGGATTTTTCAACTCTAAGATTTGTTTTGCAGCTTGGTTATCTACATAGTAAACATCAACTGGGTTATGAGGTACACTGGCTAAAGCAGGAATAGAAACCAGCCTAATTACGACTCCAATAAAAGCAATTACAAATATTAGGTATTTTGCTTGATCGATTTTTTTCGCCCATGATCGCAAAACTCGTAAAGAATTTAAGATGACCGCCGTAAAAGAAACCCCGAAAGCAGATTACTTGCTTACAATAATCCCAGTTTTTGGTCCTAACGAACCTTTTCAAGAAAACCTATAAGAAAAACATTCAGTGATCACTTTAATTAAATAGAAAATTACGGTTTCGGAAGGCTATTATGTGCTGTTGCTATAGTGGCTTTGGCTTGGGATCATTTGTTGTTTGTTCCGGTTGTTCCTGAACTATTGTTACCTTGACAACCAGTCCATTTAAAGATTTAACGATGACACGTTTGCCTTTTTCAATGTCTCCCGATAATGATTCTGCACGCCAGATTTCGCCTTCTACTCTGACTTCTCCTTTAGGGTTGAGATCAGTGATGGCTACGCCTGGTTTACCCATCATTGCTTCGATGCCTGTAAGTTTGGCACGGCGCCTAATTGGACCAATCACCCATCTAATGTACAAGCCAATAATGACTCCAAAAACAACGAGTAGCCCAAGTTCAATTTCCACCAACTCAGTAATCGGCGAAGGCGAATATTGCAAACCTAATGACAGATAATAAATGCCAAAGGCGCCAAGCACCACTCCCGCCATCAATGCGAACCCATGCCCAAGCTTTAACTCCGCGACAATCAGCGCTGCCGCTATAACCAAGATGACGATACCGAGCAGTGAGGCACCAATTATCTCCGCTCCAACCAAGCCAGCGACAATAGCAATTACGCCTAAGATCGTCAGTAAAATGGTTGGGTGAAATACATCCAGTACAATTGCGATAACTCCAACCAGAAAGAGGATGCCATCCAAAGTAGCGTTGCTCAATGCACTAATTATTTGTTCGTAGATATCTTCACTTAAATGCACCTGAGGATTTGTAGATAATCCAAGTTGATTAAGAGCGTCAGAAAGTGAAGTTGCTGAGCCGTCGGCAACGTGGATAGCTACGGCTTCCTTGGCTGTAAACGCCTGATTAGATTGAACCATGTCATAAATGGCAGTAGTGTTCCGTCCCCAGTTTTCTGCTAGGCTTGTCAGTAAAGTTAGCGCCGCGGCTTGTGTGTGATTTTGTTCTAGTGCTGTACCGCCGATTATGTAGGGAGTACTTGGACCAATTATTGAGCCGGGAGCCATCAATATTTTGTTTGTTGCCATTGCTATGTAACTTCCAGCAGAAGCGCCTAAACCGTTAGGTGTGATGAAAGTGTACGTTGGTATGCCCGATTGATTCGCCTTTGTTATAGAGGACATGATTGAGAACATATCGCTGAGGCTGCCACCAGGCGTGTTCATCTCGATAATTATGGCGGCTGCATTTTGGCTTTGGGCAGTTGAGACGACACGAGACATGAAAGCAACAGCTCCAAGATCAACTTGAACATTAAAATCAGCAATAACGACAACGTTTCCGCCTCCTGATGCCACAGGTTGGCTAATTGCCTCTGAAGAAGAAGCTGCCAAATTGCTTGCCACAAGCAAAACCAGTCCTGCACAAAGCAAGCTCAAAATTATGGACGCGTGAAAAGTTTTTCGAGGTAAAGTAAACATTTTCTTCTATTTTTGGTATCAAGCGGGTACCTATAAGGTTTCGTGTAATTACACGCGAATGTTTATTTTTAGAAATTAGAAAAAGGAGGATTGAAGTTTCTTGAAAATTGATGTACGTTATTTCTTTAGTTTTATATCGATGTTAGTCACCTCGTTTTTGTTTCTCAGAGTTTGTCTATGTAGCAATGTCCGATGGTTTTATGGAGTTGTCATTGTTTCTTTTGAAAATCAGCACGAGTGAAACAACAGCTAATAATGCAATAGCGGTGATGACTACCAGCAAAATCGAGTCTCCGGATCCATTTTCAATCCGTTGAACAGCCAGGGCTGGTTTTGTTGTTGGCTGAATTGTCGATATTGGAATGGGACTTGGGCTTGGCGTTGGAGTAGGGATTGGTGAGGCTGTTGCATTTGGAGGTGTAATTGGCTGAGGAAATGGTGTAGGATTGGATGCGTTTGTGGGCGCTTTGCTTGGAGTTGGAGACGGCATTGCTGTTGGTGAGGAAGTTGCGGTTGGCTGAGGTGTAGGTGTAGGAGTTGGAGCATTTATAGGCAATTGACTACTGCTGGTGGTGATATTGTAAATGACGCCGTTTATTATGAACTGGTCTGCGTAGAGAGGCAGACCAGAGCCACCCGGTCGTAGACGCCCCAATATTCAAGGCAAATCCCGACAAATAGAGCCGTGCTATTTCCATATTGATTCTTCCAGTAGTCAAGTTGGTTCCAGGTTGTCCCATAACTGCTTAATTGATAGTTTGCTTGAGTCTAGCCCCATCGGTTACCGCCCGTGGTAATTTGCCATTACCCATTGTTGACAAATTGGTAGTCGCTTAGCAAAATGAAGTCGGTTAAGCCATCACCGTTGGTGTCCAAGTAAATTACGAATCGCGGCACAGCGGTTGTAAATGAAGCCCAGACCGAATGACGATAATGTGCTTAATGATTTATTATATGACATTAAAGCCCTAGAGGCTGAACCTTGTTGGGCAGTTGAAGGGATAACTAGTTTTGCGCTATATGAGTCAATGTGAGTTGTCTCGTTAGTTAATGTTGCTTGCCCATCCAGTCTCGTTTCTAATTTAATATTAGCATCTTGAGGCGGACCAAGCGTTGGAGCAGGAGCCTTAATTGATTGGTTAGAAAGTGAACCAACGTTGTAAGTTACGTTGTTAACTATTAGTTCATCCGCATATAATGGTTGGTTAAAACCAAATGATGCGTTAACGGCCATCCATTCCAGAGCTACACCAACAAAAAGAACTGTTGCGTTCACGTATTGATTTTTCCAGTAATCAAATGTATTCCAAGATTTTCCAAAAGTAGTTAAATCGAGATTTGTTTCACTCCAGCCCCATCTGTTTCCACCTTGGGCAACTTGCCAAGTGCCGTTGGAGGGAAGTTGATAATCACTGAGAAGAACATTATTTGAAAACCGGTATTATTGATATCTAGTAAAATTACGAATCTGGGTGCTGCATTAGTGTATGAAGCAAAAAATTGAAGTGACTTGATCGAGTTTAAAGTGGTGTTGTAAGTGTATAATGCCATGAAACTTGAACCTGGTTTCGCATTTGATGGAATTGCTAGTTTTGCGGAATTGGCACTTGTGTGGACGGTTTCATTAGTAAGCGATGTTTGGCCTCCACCTATACTGTAGAATTGGATAGATGTTGTGTTTTGAGTATCAGCTTTTACTGATTCTAAAGAAAAGCCTGAACTTACTATATTGAATAATAATAGGGCTAAAATAGCAAAAACGACGCCGCCGCTTTCGTGTTTCATAGCAGTTTTCTCCACTAACCCTCACTATTGCTTTTCAATAAAAGAATTATCGCCAAGATTTGTTGACTAATTTTTAGTCAAAGTTTCTTGACTCATAACAAAAGATGAACACTGTACACCCAACCTTGAGAAAGTTCTATTTTTCAAATAGCAAATCTCCGGAGAGCCTTTGTTTTAGAAGACATTGGTTAAGGGGCCCTACATAGTTCTGGAGAGGGGAAAACGAAAGGAGAAGGATCTAATTTCAAAAGTGGCCCCTTAACCGTTTGATAGTCAACCAACAAATGGCATATAAGTTTGTTTAGGAAGCAAACCTGACAAGATTTGTTAGCTCCACTTAACAAGCTTGCGAAGGCGTGGATGCTAAACAAGCGAATTAGGCTTTGTAAAAACTGTTATCTCCAATGTTGAAATTAATCTGAATACAGAATACTTCCGACGTTGCATGGGAGGTAATAGAAATGAAAGCTAACGAGCAAGATAAAATACAGTTAAGAAATTCTAAAATTAACATTAAAACCAAAAGAATGCCTATCTTCAAATGTTCCTGTGGAGCCAGCATTTTAATCATTCCAGACTTGCCAGAAATGGACAAAGCCATAAGAACACACCTAATTGAACACAAAAGAATTATGGGCCATCGACTAAAAGAAGAAATCATCACACAAGCAATCCTAAAAACCATAACTGAATATCAGACAATTGAAACCTGTAAACAATAGAGACACCCCTTCTTTTCTTGGCTTTTAATAGTGAAAAGATAGATTGAAGGGCAATTAGGCACAAACTAAATACCTCAAGAATGATATGGTTTGTTTATGGGTTACCAGCCTCGGATAAAGTCGCCTAAAGGCGCGATTCACGTTTACAAAAAGTCTTATCGCGAAAAACGCAAAGATAAAAAAAGCAACCACAAACCTACTGGCAAACCTATAATGGAAGAGAAATATGCTGCAACTGAACAAGAGATTTCAGAAGTAACCCTCAAGCGGCTGCATACCCTTGGCAATCAAAGGTTTGGTTCTTTCCCGTTTAGCATGCATTTTGACCGTTGGCTAAGCAACGTAACCGCTGTTCTTAGCGAGTTTGAATCATACCTTGACATGGGCTTGGATGATCAATTCATAATGGAGCGTTCAGAAGCACTGTCCACTATTAAGCTTCAACTTGAACATAGACGCAGCAAAGAAGCAACAGTGGACCAAGAAACAAAAAACCTATCATTCTGGAGAGCTCGCCTCAAACAAATCAATACAGAATACGCCATAATGACAAGCGAAATTAAAGCAAGAAAAAAAGCTCAACTTAGACGCCTTTATAGCAGCATAGACGACCTGAAAAAAGAACAAGAAGAAATAATTCGACTGAAAACAGGCTTTTTCAGGGGCATATCCAAAAAGGCGAAAGAGAAGAAAGAAATTGAAATATCTCAGAAATTAAACGATAAACAAAGAGAACTTGAAACGCTTATTTTAGAATTCAACGCAGGGCAAAAGCAACTTCAGGATAAGAATGATAGGAGAAGAGAGCCAGTGTTGGAACAGATAAAACTGTTTCAAAAAAAGATTCGGGATCTGGACGATGATGGTTCCTTGGAAGAGCGATGGTTTGTTTGTGAAGCGCTGATAGATGCAGTGAACACATTTCTTCAAAGAAAAACAATCCAGCCATCGGAGCAGTCAAATTAAAAATCCTCTTTTACTAAACGATACAAATACCACACCAAGCGTTTGGCCCCGATCTTTTTATAGAATTCTTGTGCTGACTTGTTCCATTTTAAAACTGTGAACTCTATCCTGTCGCATCCTTCTTGTTTAGCTGCTTCTTTTATGAAGTCAAACATTTTTGCCTATTTTCTGTCTTTTGTATTCCTCAAGCACAAAGATGTCTTCGAGAAATAGAGTTGGCGTTGCATAGAAACTCGAATAAGTGAAAAAGTAAATGAAGTATGAAACAGATTTATCGCCAACTTTTCCAATAAATGCTTGATATTTCGGTTTGTCACACAAACAGTCCCTTCGTAACCTCATTATTGCTTCTTCAGTAAGCGGAGCCAATTTTTCATATTAAGCAAGTTTTACGATCAAACCCAAAAAATCATCAAATGTTTCTGCATCAACCTTTTCGATAACTAGCAAATTGCTTTCTTTATCCATGCAAATTATTGGCCACTTAAAAGATAAAAGATTATTGTCAGAAATGCTGGCTTAGATATAGAGACGGGGTTACTCAGTTTGGGAAGCTTAGGTACATACCGAACTATACTTCAACGGCGTTTTGCTGTTTTGTCAGGTTTGTGCTGATACTGGTTTTGTAGTATTTGTGATCTTACCTCAAAAGTCTCTCAGCATCACCGTATAGCCGCAGTTGGTGAGTTCACGTATAAGGGCAAGCTTCCAACTGTTACGGTCGTCTATGGCTATGAATTTAACGCCTTCAAACTCTATTGGAAAGGCGAAGTTTGGGCTTTCCCTATAGAAGGCAAGCACCTTATCCTTCCCAAGCTTACCTAATAAGAAGCCAAACATCAAAGTCACATCTTGCTTTGGGATGCGTTCGCGTTTTGTAGCTTCTTCACCCTTCGGGTAAACGTAAACGTCAGGCGAAAGCAACACCAAAGCAAAACCCACGTCGGTGTAGTCTGCGAAGCGGTCAACGATTTTTTTGCCCTGGCCCGGTTCTTCGTTCATGACTATGGCGGCGAGGCCGAGTTTTCTCAAAGCTCCAGTGATAGTTTGCTTCATTATTTCATCTGTTCCTGAAACAACGATTATTCGCCGTGGTATGTTACTTGGACCTAAAACCACCGGTTGAGCATGTGGGGCTTGTGCCGATTTTTTTTGGGTCACAGACACAAATTCCTCGGTGCACAGGTAAACGCCTTTGACCTTGCCTTTGAGGATGTTGTCGATGACGTATTTTTTGTCTTTCGCCCCTATGAGGTTTTCATGGTTGGGCAAACGCAGTTTGTCGGCTGTTTCGTAGGACCAAAAGATAACGACCTTGGCGACTTTGATTGGGTTGAGGAGACGCCCTATAAACCAGAAGGATTCGCCATTGGCAAATGCTTCTGAGAATGCCCCAACTAGTTCTGCATGGGAAACGTTAAAGCGAAAGCCAGACTTGTCAGGCTCACTATACTCGACGTAGATGTGATATTTTGGCGTCTGCACGGTGATCAAGCGTAGTGTGCGTGGTTTAAGCACTAAAACGTTGCCCTGCGTCTTCTGCTTATGACAGTCGCCACAACTAGCCAGCAAACCAAGACAAACGGAAGCCAAAACATAGGTTCATTCATACATCTTTGGTTGTAGTTGTATAGGAGTTTTCGGCAACAACTTCCACAGTAAAGAAGGGCAAGTGGGACCAGGATGTTACTTGAACGCTTCATCCAGTGGAGACACCACCCGCGTTTCCCTTTTTTTATTTTAGCCTAAAAAAACTAGTTGCAACAAGAACACAAATATGGCATATATTATTCTCTCTCACCATTGTCTAATCCTTTTATGGCGCAAAGTGCGCGATTATTTTTATTTAACAGCCTGCATTAGAGCATGTTGCCTATGAAGATAAACACGTCAGTCGGAGAAAGGATCGGTAGTCCTATTGATGATGTCAGTTAACGAATTCTGAGGCTTTCAAAAATTTATTCTAATTATATTGAAAAAGATTTATGAGTGGAACAGAGGGATTTGAACCCATCAGAAAAAGGTTAGATTCTTATCTTGGCAAGGGTAGAGAAGAATTTAGAGATAACTTTGAGCTTTTAGCTTCTATCACGTTAGTTTCCTTCTTTGAATCATCCTGTCTTTCTTTCTTTTTCTAATGTAACTTGCCATACACTTGTTTGAATGGTTCACTTTTTTTGGATCATACGTTTTGAATACGATGCCGCATGGGCAGGTTCTAACGAGAACTGTACTACTTAATCTCTCAAAGTTTTCCATATCACAAGCATTCCAGAAGTCTCAGTAATCTCTCTCTTTTCCAAATATTAAGGGAACATTGACCCCAACAGTAACTGCAACCTTTATAGATGCAACAGCCACAATTTGGCGAATCAAAAATCTACGTGTACTCACAAAAGCTTCTCCACAGTTAACAAATGCAGAGCTGGATTTCTGTCTTTGCTTAATACGAAAAAGCGTCATAAACAGGCATTGAGACGTAAGACCTGCTGTGTGCCGAAGCCCAGTTGAAAGAAACATATCTTGAAGAATGACTGAAGAACTGAAGGAATCAGTTTTATTAATTACCTCAGAAAGACCTTAGAAAATACAAGTTCCTCATAAGCTTGTTTTATGGTTTTTTCCTGTACTCCCAATTTCCCCAGAATTTCAGCCAATTGCTCAAAACTGAAATAGTTGTTGCACCTTGGGCACTCCAAAAAATATCTTTATAATTAGTTCTTAATTCATTTTTCAAAAGCTCACCTTCCAATTATTCTTATACTTTAGTTCAGCTATTACGCTTTTGCATTTTTTACAAAGCTCAGTCAACTGAACAATCCCCAATTATCGGACGTCCGATAACCATCAATCCTTTATCAAGGAGTCCGTTTGGATTTCAGTTTAAATTAGATGACAGCAAATCGTTGAACCCCAACTCTAAAGTTGAATTTTCGCCTGTTTTTTCTTGAGGTAATCAAAATGTCTAAGAAAAAGAACACAACATTTTCAGAAGAAGAGCTTAGGGAGTTTTATAACAGTCTTCCTGAGATATCAAAACGTTACTTCAGCAAAAATATGAAGTACTTGACCCCACTTGCTTTTGTTAACTACATATTAGGGGTAATTCATGGAAGCAGAAATGTCATCGAGACAATTGTTGAACCGCACATCAAGAAGACAGATGAAATCCTATACGGTCATCATTGACTTAAACATTGAAGTTAGGGTTGAACTCAAACCCTCTGGCGTTTTAGGTGGGGAATCGAATTTAACCCTCCATCCAGTGGAGACATCACCCACGAATCCTTATTTTTTGAAGTTTGAATTTTAATTCTATAAATAGTTCCACTTTTTTTTGGTCCACAATAAGATTAAAATCATCGAAAAAGATTATAAGTATTGGTGCTAAAAATGTTTTTTTCATGCAAATCAAATAAAGCACGAAGTGCAATTGCCCTTACGATATTTGTCGGTCTTTTAATTCTCGGATTAGTGGCAATGCCAGGCGCAAAGGCAGCTCCCAGCATAACGGTAAATCCTACAGGCGGACCACCAGGTACAGTCGTACAAGTTTACGGTACAGGTTATACACCAAATGGTCAAATACAGACAGAACTTTGGAACGGAACAAGCGCTTATACTTTCACCGCTGATGCAAATGGAGTCCTAAATACAACGGTTACAGTTCCCCCAGTCGAGCCAGGACTTTATGGATTTACAATAACAGATGTCGCCAGTCAAGGAACCACCCAAACACAGTTTACTGTAACGCAAGGATCAGCATCCCCCACGCCAACTTCACCCTCCTCAGCCACGTCATCACCGTCACCAACAGCCACAGTGCCAGAATTCCCATCATTGATCGCTTTAACATTATTTATTGCAGTATCTGTTGGAACTTTTTTATTCGTCAGGAAAACCAAGGCAGACCGAACGTAAGGCTCATTACCCCACTTTTCTATTTTTTCTTAAAAAGCATGTACGGTAGCCTGAGCGCTACATTGATCTATCGATACGCTATTAACATAGAAGTCAATGCTTGCTAAAGCTGAATCTTTTGACCCAAATTACGAAAAATTGTAAAAGAGAGTGGAATGGGGGGATTTGAACTCCTCACCCTTGGAGATGTCACCCGCACATCCCTTTTTCTTTATTGAGGTTCTGTTACTTCTTCGTCTGTTTCTTCTTCATGTTACCTTTCGTCTGCTCAATTTTTGGAAGGATTGTTGTTGGTAAAATCTAAATACCCAAAAAGAATAACAGGGCGTTATGTCATCTTCAGAAATTTTGGCGGGCTTTGTCGGTTGGATTGCGGGGGTTGCTTCTCTCGTGGTCGGTGAGCGTCTAAACGCCTATTTTAATAGGCTAAAGATGAATGTTATTATATCGTCACAAATTATTACCAACTCGCCAACTAAACATACAGAAACAATAGGTTTTGGTATAACTATTGAGCAGGGCAAAGATTTAGATGATGCATACGCTCGATTCAATAACATAATTTATCCATGGTGGGAAAATGGCAAATCAAAAGCTAAAACTCAATTACTTGTAGGAGAAGACCCAAGTTGGATTTCTCCTTACTACATATCCCTTAAGTATATAGAGGACGCATCAAAACAAGAGAGCAATCAAAAAGTTATAAAAAAAGGCGACCCCTCAAATCATGGAATATTATTTTCTATATTTGATCTTGAACCAGATAAAAACCTTACAAAAAATAAGATATTCGAAAGAATCATAATAATGCCTAAGAATGCTAAAGCAGTAAACATTTCTATAAATCAATTAATTTCGAAGGTTTACATCCGTCTATTAGCAAAAGGGATAGAAAAGAAGATGAAATATACGGGCGAAATAAAAATAAAAAGTCTAAGTATTGGCAGATTAGAAAATGGTGTGCCTTATTTAGACACCAGTAGCCTTAACCTAATTGTTTGTCACGAATAGCATTCTGGATTAGGGTAATCCATTTGTTTTTTCCTTGTATGTCTATTCCGCAAGCGTCCGCTGGGGTTTTGCCGTCTAATGCTTCGTGGGGTCTTATGTAGTTGTGGTAGATTTGGTAGCCTTTGAGGATTGGTGTATCTTTAGTTTTTAGTCCACGCATAGTCTTTTCTCGGTCACGGATTTCTCCATTCATTCTTTCCATCTTGTTATTGTGCATGTCACCGCTTAGTTTGATGTGTCGAATATGCTCGGTTCTTGGATTATTGAGTGTCCAAAATTCCTTTTTGTATGCTTCATTGTAAGCTGGCAATCCATCAGTTATGAAAGTCATTGGTTTTTTGCCCATAAGACGCTTAGACATGGCTAACAGGTTTCTTGCGTCATGGCTAAACTTAGTCTCGGCGACTTCTTGGGCTATCCAGAAGCGTGTTTCATCATCCATCATGGCAAAAAGATACTTCATGTTACCATTGACTTTTATCCATAATTCATCGGCTCTCCAAGTATCAGAGACATTGGGCTGGAATTTCTCAACGTACTCTTTCATTAAACCGACATACTTCTTAATCCACATAAAAACGGTTTTGTGGGAAACCTCAACGCCTAACAATTTGAGGGATTCTCGGGTATTTCTTAGTGATTCTCCGCTAAAATAGAGTTGCATGGCAGAAGTGATTGCTTGTGGGTTATGCTTCATTCTTTCAAAACCTATGTTTATGGTGAAGTAGTGTTTGCAATCTCGGCAGAAGAATTTTTGAATTGCTCCTGTTTTGTTTTTTCTAACGCCGTCTTTTTTAAGGTTATTTGACCCACAATATCGACAGTTGCTAACATTTACCTCTTGAATTACTCGGTTAGTTTGAACTTCTTTTCTTAATTGGCTGGCGAAATCAACCGCAAAAATGTGCTTACAAATCAAGTGTCGGTAAGTGTTATCGGGGCATGAGCAGACCCATTCATTTCCGCTTTTGCTTATGGTGTATTCTCCATTATGAGACTGTGATTTTACGATGTAAGTGCAGTCGTCTAATCGTTTTACTTGACCGTTTAACTGTGCTATTGCTTGACCCCGTTCTTCTCTTGTGGTTTGTGTTATCATATTATCATACTACCAATAGTACAGTATTGCAGTAGTATTATTTAAGTCTATACGATTAATTTTATATAATACCAATAACATATAATTCTAAATAGGTGATTTAAAATGTCGGAAATCAAGGAAGAAAAGAGAGAAACAACCTCAATAAAAATTAAACCCCAAATATGGAAAGATGCAAAAAAACAAGCCATAGATGAAGGAAAAACTGTTTCTGAACTTGTAGAAGAGGCAATAACAAAATGGATGAAAGACCACCCGAAAAAATAATTCAAGTAATTCTATATGAAGATTGGCTTGCAACTGAAAGAGATAGACTTTCGCAGCTTCTAGGGGAACTTAAGGCATTTGAAGAGACCCCAAACCAAAGAGTGGGATGAACAGTTTATTCTAAGTCAAAAAAATTTCCTAGAACTAGTGATGACTTCCTTATGGAAAAAAGTACGAACTTTAGATGAAGAAAATGAAAAACTTAAAACATCCCTTAAAGAACGAGACACACAAATTACGGATATTCTAACCAAAGTAGAAAAATGGATGCAATACTACACACCCATTCTGAAAAAACTTGACGAAGAAAAAAAGCAACTTGGAAAAGTGAGTAAACATGAGAGACACGATAGATGACCGCTTAAGGAGACTTAACGATGAGTTTAGCAAATTATTAAGTGGTTCGTCTGTTGAGCTTGAAAGCAATTTACAAAGGCTCGTAAGATTTGGGCTTTCAAAAAAGGAAGCTCAATTATGGCTTTCAAAAGAACCCAATTACTTCATTAGCAGACGAAAAGTAACAGACTACCGATGGAAAGACGAAACTGACGAAGAAGTAACAGAACCTTTATTGATAATCTTTTTAAGTTAGCCGTTTTGTTTTATGCCAAAATCTATATTCTCCAAAAATGTTAGAGGGTTTAAAGGCGATATGTTATGTTGCCTATGTCAGGTGGATCCGTAAAGAAGGCTATTTTTACAAGAATTCCCTATATTAGTTTCATGCCTGAAGATGGACGTGCAGTTTCACTTTTGGCGTTCTTTGATGAAAATGGAAGGAGGGTTCAGGCAACCTGTTCCTCAAAATGAGGGTGTATTGCTCTTGAAGGGAGAGCCAGCACACAAGGGAATTACTATTCCAAATCTGATCTTTGTAGGGAAAACGATGTTTATTTGAAGCTTGTTGATTTTGTTACACGCTTCCATTCGTTCCCCTCAACGATGAATACGCTGTTAGGAATAGAGCGGGATATTTTTAATTGTAGCGCTGTAGTTGAAAAATACTTCGTTTTTTTAGATATGTTTCGGGCGAGAAAAGATCCGCTTATTGCAAATCTCGTTCTCACGGATGTCGAATTTCTTTTTAGCAACATTAGATCTCTTTATGATTCGCTTCAGTTTCTAACTGCAGACATTTTAAGGCGTTCGGATGTATGCAAATCCGCGAATCTTCCAAGAAGCTTTGCAGACTTGGCAAAACTTGAAAAGGAAGAACTGAGACAAAAATACAGACTTCCGGAACCATTAATGCAGTTCTATATCGACACAAAGAATTTTTTTGTTGCCTGTCGAGAAATAAGAGGCGGTTTCCAACATCAAAGAATAGATATTACAGTTTTGTATTGTCTTGACGAAGGTTTCGCTCTGCAAAAAGAAACCCCATTCTTCGAAGACCCTGTCGTGGCAAGGTTCAACATTTGGCCATCGAGAAAAATAAAGGAGGGGGTTCTGGTTTCCCTGTTGGCTTTAATCGCCTTCCTGAATTCGGCGGTAATCGCACATACTGATGCGCTTTCTAATGCTCTGGAGACATCTTTTACACAGCCTCAGCCCATCGTTAAAGATTATCTTGCCTTCCTGTGAGGACCTTATGTTAACCATCTGAAGAAATCAAACGAATTCTTTGAGAAACAGTGGATAACCTAACGAGACCCCGCAATGCCCTGCGGCCTTGAATAATGAAGCGGAAAGATTGGGAATTGAGGTTCCAGATGTCTACAAAGATATCGGCGAGAGAGAAAAACGGTTTGAAAGATTTTTTGGAAAGCAATAGGGTCAGTAAAGGCTTTCTTAAACTGACAGGCTTGTGCACTCTTTATTTTTTTCTTAGAAAACAAAAACCTGAGTGTGGAAACTTTCTTTAAATCTCTGTAAAATTTCTCTTTCCTTTTTTTCACTGAGATATTTTTCAAGATTACTATTTCCTCTATCATGGAATAATTCGAGACAATAATCGCACTCACCACAAACATAGTTGAAAGCAGCTTTCCCTATTGAAGTCTTGAGTTTTGAAGCACAGACTCCATTATCAAGTTCTATGAAAATCATTTTAGGTTCGACTAAAGGAACCTTTACAGCTATGTCAGGACCAAATTAATAATTATTCATCTCTAAGAAAGAGCAAAACCCGTATAAGTTCGCTTCAACTGTACTATTTTGGAATTAACCACTTTTCTATTCCAACAAAATGCAAATGGGAATGAGATTTTGACCAAACAAGCATTTGGCATAATAACGATTATTATTTTGTTTTCGGCTTTTGCAGCGTCGACATTAACAATTCAAAGGGTAAATGCCGACTTACCTGCCGCTACTTTCTATGATGGTTTTGAAACTGGCGATTTTAGCCAATGGACGGGAAGCTATTCTTCACCCGGAGCAACAGGCCAAGTGAAAAGCAACATTGTACATGATGGAAATTATGCTGCAACTTTTACTTCAAGCGGCAGTAACCTATACGAAAACGCTTACGTCTACAAAACTAGTAATTTATTACCGCGTATTGAAGCAAATGGATATGTCTACGTTTCCACGTCAGGAATAACTCAGAATGACGATCGATTTTATTTCGCGGTCATAACTCTTACCCTTGGAGAAGGATATATTGCCCATCCCAGTACGGAAGTAGCGTACGCTGGCTGGCGAATGGTCGATGGGATGCTAAGATGGAATGTCTTGGGAAGAGATGGCTCCCCGTTTGGTACTCCAGGCTGGCTGAGCGCTTATTCAGACATATCTCCTGCCACAGGCCAATGGTATTATGTTAGCCTTGTATGGGATTGTAGCGGAAGTGTCACCTTATCAATAGACGGTGAAGTCGTCGCTCACGTTAGCAGCTCAATCATACCCACTTTATCTTATTATCCTGGAACTGTATTGGCCCAAACACGTTTTGGACTAGCTGAACTTTACAATTGTGCAGCTACTTCTGTTACTGTAGATTTCTTTAATTACGAAGAGTACGTTAACGGAGTGCCCATGAGCTTTTCAAGCACACCATATCATGCTGTTCAATCTTTTCAAAGCAACTTTGAAACTGGTGACCTTAGTCAATGGAGCACATATAAAACTGACGGTTCTGCCATAACGATTGTAGAACCAATCATTAACAACGGTGGTGAAACCCAATCATCACCTCTTTCAGGCTGGCAAGTTGAGCATCGAGGCGGCTTCAGCTCTGAATCAAATGGCGTTATACGTTTATGGAGCAACGGGGGAAGCGACGATCCATCACTATCCATTTACAAGCAAATTAAACCTGCAAACGATTTCACTTTCTCGTTACAGGTTAATGCGCAGGCTATTGAGAGTTTTGGGATTTGTCTCAGAGGTTCCTTGCCCGTTTGGGGTAGCACCGATGGATTGAACTTTGAATTTGGACACTACGGTCAGGGCCTTTTTTTGTTAGCCAGAAATTCGAGTAGTTCTTCGTTTCCAAATGAAGGTTCAAGTGTATGGACAGATAGCCAAATTGCAGTTGGTGATGCAAATGTCTGGTACACAATGCAGCTAAGAGTTTCTGCATCTCCTTTTGTAATTGCAGCTTCTGTTTTGGATGAAAATGGAGTTTTATTAGGGAATTTTTCAACCTCTGAAATTGCCGGTTTTACTTTTCAAGATATCAAATATGTCGGATTGAGTGTATGGGGCGCCTCACCTTCTAACTATCTTTTCCGAAACATCCAAGATCCCTTTGGACCTTTCACCGCTTCTTTCAATTCCAACGGTACAGGAGGCTACGAAAATGCCTATGTCTATAAATCCTTCTCGGCCTTTTTGCCTGAAGCAGATAGATCAATTGTAAGCGCAAGCGTTTATGTAGCTCAGTCAGGCATAACGCAAAATGATGATCGCTTTTACTTCATTACCTTGGTAGGATCCAATTCACAAGAGTTAGCTTATGTGGGTTGGCGCATGGTCGACGGTCAATTAAGATGGGATCTAATTGTAACTAATACGGCGGGACCAACATATCCTTACACTATTCATTGGAATGATGTGTATTCAGTAGACAGTCCCTCAACAGGTCAATGGTACAATATTGAACTCGCTTGGAGTAATAACTTTAGTGATATTTCTGGCAGTCTCTACGTGAATGGTCAAGAAGTTCTTTCAATATCGGGGCTCCATTATTCAGGTACTCCTTCTTTAGTTCGATTTGGCTTAGCTGAACTCTACAACTGCGGGGAAACAAAGGTCTTCGGTGAATCTTTTGTCTTCAACCGTTTGTTAGGCGCTGAATGACCATAGGGTTTACCTCTTGTTCCATCCTTTTTGAGGGATTTGCCAAGTTAGTTTGGGTGACTTTGAATTTAATTTAATTGTATTTGACCTTAAAACAACGTCTTAAGCATCAATCATCCTGTGAAAGGTCATTTGCCTGGCAAAGTTGAACTGACGCCTCATCTGACAAGAATGCTGGATTCGTTGCCTCACAAAAGCAAGCGGATATTTAATTCGGACTATAAAACGATGTATGCTTGTTTCCATAATTTGCGTGCTAAGGCGGCTGCTGAATTTTAAAATCCTGCGCTGTTACAGATTAGCTTTAAGAGTTTTCGGCATTGGGTGGTTCTCTGGTTGCGGAGCTTTCAAACGGCAACACAATGACTATCATGAGGGCTCTGCGGCATAAAGTCTTTCAAGAGCAGCATGCGGTACATTCATACCATCAACTTTAAAGAAAAGGACTATGAAACAACAAGTGCGATTACACCTGAAGAAATCTTGTCGTTGGGAAAAGCCGGCTGGCAAAAGTACGACGAAGTCACTGTTGCTGGTGTACAGTTGCATTTCTACCGCAAGGCTAAGCGTTTCGGAGGGTTCAAAGGCAGCACAAAACAAGGATGATAAGTCCGAAATCAACGTCGATAGGTTTTTATGTTTCTCTGAAGTCTCTAAGGTGTCACCAACGTATATTAGATAGCAAAATAATGGATTGATGGACCAAAATGGTAAGAAAAGCACGAATACGCCTCACAAGTACAGATTACAGCAAACTGGAAGAGGTATGCGGAGAACTTAGAAGCATCGCCCAAAAAACAGGAGTTAAAATCAATGGTCCAGTACCATTACCAACAAAACGTCTACGTGTCCCAGTTCTGAAGGCTCCTTCAGGTGAAGGAACTGCAACATGGGACAGATGGGAAATGCGCATCCACAAACGCTTAATCGACATAGACTCTGAAGAACGAGTTATGAGACGAATCATGCGCATACGTGTACCAGAAGAAGTCCACGTAACAATAGAACTCATCTAATTCTTTTCAAAAAATTTTCTATTTTCCTTTTAGCTTTGCTTAATTTGCTCTAATTGCATTTTGCCCTTTTCAAAAACATAGACAAATTCCGCATATACTCTTAGGTAATATGCCCAGTAGCCTTTCCAGTTACCATATTTCTCAGCAATAGCGCATACATCGTCGTCTGTTAGTGGCTGATTTTTTCCTTTGTAGATTTTTCCAGCATCCAACGCTAGGTCTTGGCCAACCATTGAGAGTTTTTCCATTCTGCCCAGTCCACGTATCATCACAAAGTTGGCTGACCACTCACCGATACCTTGGATATCCGTCAACCAATCCAAAACCTCGTCATATGGCGCTTTTCTTAGCCTTTGTTCATTGACTTGGCTGAATGCTCTAATCACAGCTGATAAGTAATCTGTCTTCCTCTTGTTTGGCACCATTTCAAGTAATTTTTCATCTCCAGTTGCCTGCAACTTAGCTGGTTCTGGAAACATATAGTAGTCAATACCGTTGATCTTGATGTGACCGCCCATCTTTCGAGTAATCTGCTTTTTCATTCTTCGAGCAACGGCCATGGGTATTCTTTGGGTAAGAATTGCCCAGCAAGCAAT
>Ga0182021_10002293_pt1 | contig 22212 bp, 23 predicted proteins | sample 612E3MmetaG_FD_120493 | JGI IMG/M metagenome (GOLD analysis project Ga0182021, IMG submission 120493) | Permafrost microbial communities from Stordalen Mire, Sweden - 612E3M metaG (Illumina Assembly) | ecosystem: Environmental > Terrestrial > Soil > Wetlands > Permafrost | place: Sweden... | reverse complement strand
TCCCGGAGCATGGTGAGTTCGGTGTCCATGTAGGTGGCCATGGTCTCGTTGGTGACTGGGAGGGCCAGGAACGCGCCGCGGGTGAACACGATCGCGTCCCAGTCGTTGGTTGCGGCCCGGGCTACGAACGCACGGCGTCGTTCCCTGGGCAGATCGTCGCTCGAGGCGGCGAGGAGCTTGGCCTGCGGGTACAGCTGGAGCCATTCCCTGGTGACCTGCTCGAGCATGTGGTCGGGGACGACGAGGACGGGCTTCTGGACCAGGCTGAGCCGCTTCAGTTCTGTGGCGCCGATCACCATTTCGGCGGTTTTGCCTGCTCCGACTTCGTGGAACAGGCCGACGGACTTCTCGGAGATCATGCGTGCGACGGCGGCGCGTTGGTGTGGCATGGGGACGAAGCCAGCTGCCATACCAGGTAGGGACAGCCGTTTCCCGTCGGCGGTGTAGTCCCGCAGCCGGACCGCGTTGAACCGGCGGTTGTAGTCGTCGAGCAGCCGGTGGCTGCGGACCGGGTCTTCCCACACCCATGCCGAGAACCGTTCCTGGATCTCGCCGGCCTTGGCCTGGGCGGCTTCGGTCTCGGTCGGGTTCAGGACCCGTTTGTCGTCGATCGTGTCGTAGACGGTGATCGGCGACTGGGTCAGCATTTTCTCGAACAGCTTCGGCGCCGGGACGGCACGGGTGCCCCAGGTGTTCTTGGCGGCGGTCGACCAGATGCTGGCGTCGACTGACCACTCGTTGGCGCCGACGTTGCGCACGGTGGCGGTGGAGTCGTCGAGGAGGTACTGCAGGAAGGCTTGGTGGTCGGTGTCGGGGATCCACACCGCGCCGACGCGAGCGGCGACGTCTCCGGCCATGAGGGCAGTGGGCTGTACAGCTTCGAGGGCTGCGACGTGACCAGCCCAGCTGCCCGGTTCGGCGAGTTCGGTCGCCTGGGCCTCGTCGAGCTTGACCCGAACGTTGCCGGACAAGTATTCGGCGGCGCTCACCCATGTGGCGGGCTCGTCGACGGTGTGCGGGATCTCGTAGATCCGTTCCCCGAGTGCCGCGACAGCGGCGGCAGGGTCAGTGTTGAGCAGCTGCGCAATCTGGTCGATATCGACGCGGCCGGTGTTGTCGAGCACGATCGCCAGCGCGTCGGCGGGGTCACTGACGTGCTCCAGAGTGTGACGGGTCACGACCTGGCGCTGCCGGAGCAGGGCGGCTGGTGTCGCGGTCTGAGCCTTCTCGTCGAACACCTCGAGGGCAGCCACGAGGGGTCCGTACGGGTCGGTGCGGAGCACGAGCCGTACGGCTGCGGGCAAGGTCCGGGTGTGGACGATGGTTTCGCTGCCGTCTGGGCTGGTGCGGGTCGACTCGCTGATCCTGACCCGGTTGATCGGTCCGTACTGGTCGACGTAGGACTGCCATCGGCTGGCCAACTGCTGGCGGATGGCCTCGACGTCGACGCCTTGCCTGTCGCTTGCTTCGGCGTTGACGAGCTGGGTGGCCAGGTCACGGAGCTCCAGGAGACGACGGGTCTCGACGGCCTGGGACTTGGGCACGTTCTGGAGAACGTGGATGCCGGACTCGACGACGGTGAATGACCCATCCGGGTGGGCGGTCAGATGACCGTCCATCTCGGTGGGCAGCGCGAACCGAATCTCGCCCTCGACCGCAGTCTCCGCAGCGGCCGCTGGTGCCCACAGCAGGCCCTGGTCGGCCGCCTGAGCCACGATCTGGTCGAGCTGGGCCTCCAGGGCGGTGGCGATCGTGGCGCGGTCTGCGTCGCTGGCGACGTGGAGGGACTGGCTGGCGTACTGGCCGGTGCGGACCTCGAGGTCGCCGAGCACCCGTTCTGGGTGGTCGACGAAGTGCTGGTTGATCTTAACGGTCTGCTGGTCGTCGCCGAGGGTGATGTCGACGCTGTGGAGCCACGCCGGATCGGTTGGGGCAGGCAGGTCTGGTTCGCGGCGGCGGAAGATGACCAGGTCGGTGACGGCGTCTGTGCCGGCGGTGCGCTGATGTGCGCCGTTGGGAAGCCGGACAGCGCCGACGAGGTCGCCCAGCTCGTGGAAGGCGCGCCGCGCCGTCTCATCTTGACCGTCGAGGGTGTAGCGGGAAGTGAGGACGGCAACCATGCCGCCGGGTCGGGTCAGGGCAAGGGACTTGTAGATGAAGTGGTGGTGCATCGACAGCTTGCGCTGGTTGTGCGCCGGATCGTGCAGGTTCACGTCCGCGAACGGGACGTTGCCGATCGTCAGGTCGAACCAGCCGTCCGGGAGACGGGTCGTGGCGAACGACTCAGCCCTGATGGTGGCCTGCGGGTACAGGTAGGAGGCGATCTGGGCGGTGACCGGATCCAGCTCGACGCCGGTCATCTGGGAGCTGTCTGGTGCGGCGCCGATGAACGTCCCGGAGCCACAACCGGGCTCGAGGACGCGGCCGCCGGCGAACCCGAGCCGTTCGACGGCCGCCCACATGGCGGCGACGTAGGCGGGGTCGGTGTAGTGGGCGTTGACGGTGGTCCGTCGTGCGGCGTCGTACTCGGCCGGGGTCAGCAGCTCGTGCAGCTCGTCGCGCCGGGCCGCGTACTCGTCGCGGGTCTCGTCGAACATTTGCGACAGGCCCTGTGCGCCCCAGCTGCTCCACGCGGCGAGGATCTTCTGGTCTTCGGCGGTGGCGGGCCGCTTTTCAGCCATGAGGGTCTGCACCAGGTGCAGGGCGGCCACGTTGGCAGCCATCCGGGACTGCGCCCCAGAGGGCACTAGCGGCTCGTCACCTGGCCGGAACCGGGCCGCGGGGTGGACAGCAGCGGGTGCTACGGATTGGCGCTCAGCGGCGGGAGCACGACCTGGTCCTCGTCGAGCTGGTCCTGGTTCATCTTCTGCAACTCCAGGCTCCACTCGTCCGGCTCGTCGCCCGGATCGTTCGTCGGGTCCCACTGGTCGCGAGGTGGTGTCAGCAGGTCGGCGGCCACGATCTCTTCGGCTCTCATCTTCGCTGAGTTCAGCCGGCCTACCTTCTGGTCGAAGGTCTCTCCCTCGATGTCCGGGCCGGCCAGCTGCGTCGTCAGGTCCGCGATCTGGTTCTGGGCTTCGTGGCCCAGTCTCGAAAAGTGTTGGTTGGGGTTCGGTATCTGTGCGTAGGCGGACGGGGCCAGCTGCTGCCACGCCTGTTGTGCGCGCTTGCCGTACGTGTTCATCGACCACCTCCGGGTCTTGCCACCAGTCCGCCAGAGACGGCTGCGCGTCGTCCTGGTGACGGCGTGGTGGCATGTGTGTCTCCTGGGGTTGACTGTGCAGGAGCCTAGAGGCTGGCGAGTCCGACGGGGCGAGCAGGTCACAGTTCTCTCACCTTCCTTGGAGGCGCCAGCCTGGGGACTATTCCGGCGAATATTGCGGCTGGTCATCGGCGGGAACTTGGTGTGCGGGCGTCGTGATGGACCGCCTGGCGGGGTGAGTATTCGGCGGAATATTCGGCCTTCACGGCACTACCGCCCCATCCGGTAGGGGCCGCTGGAGACCCCGCGAGACGGAGGCAGGTCAGGGGGCTGGTAGGTGGCCGCCGGCGGGCGCTGCGACGTGGACAGGTAGGTCTCGGCGGCCGCGAGGTTCCGTGTGATGGCTGCGCCTGGCAAGTCCTGGGCGGCTGCGGGATCGCGGGTCATGATCTTGGCGAACATGTCCTCGAGCTGGCTGAAGTCCCCCTGTCGGCCTCTTTCGCAGGCGGCGTCGTTGAGCCAGCCCGGGATCTGGGTCCAGTCGATGCGGTAGCCGGCCTGGCGGGCGATCGCGTTGGTGAACTCTCGCTGGGTGCGGCCATTGCCTTCGCGGAACGCGTGGACCGCGTTCACGGCGTTGTAGGCGCGGGCCAAAGATGCGGCGTACTTCTCTGACGGGACGCTGCGCAGCTGGTCGCGGTCGGTGAGATAGGTAACGATCTGCTCGAACTGCGTCTCGACGTGATGCGGGTGGACGAACGAACCTGACCCTTTGCTGATAACGACAGTCCGGGGCTCGCCGGCCCACTCGTACACGTCTTGGAACAAGTGCTGGTGGATCGCACGCAGCCCGTCCATGTCGAGAGTCTCCGGGATGTTTTGGGTCCGCAGTGTGGTGAGCCGGATCGCGACCGCCTGGTCTTCGCGTTCGCGCAGCTCGTCGTAGTTCGTCGCGCCGACCTTGTTCCTCAGGACGTACTCGCCGATGCTCGCGTCGTACAGGTCCGGGTCGAGGTAACCGTCCCAGCGCTGTGATTCGGTGCCCACCTGCCAGGGAGGGGCGCCGATCATGCTCCGGGTCCAGAGCTGGTGCTGCTGGCCGGACTGGCGGGCCTGCGGGTCGGTGACGAGGGTAGTCACCTCGGATGGGATCGCGACCCGGGCGGTATCGACGAGCCAGTCCAGAAGGTCCTCGGGGTCGGAGGTGGTGTCGCCAGGCTGGAACCCTCGCACCTGGGTCGCGGCCGCCGACGGGTCGGGTGGCCACGGGCTGTACGCGGCCTGCCAGGTCTGCCCGGCATGGTCCCAGCCGACGGCCCACAGCCGTCCATGCTCAGGGTCGATGAACTCGACGTTCACGCCACTCCCCCGGTCTCGTGGCCCTCGGTCAGTCGGTGATGTCGTAGCGGGCCTGGTAGCGGCGCAGCATCTCGGGCTCGTCGATCTCGCCCCGGGCGTAGGCGTCCAGGTCGGCCTTCGTCTCGGGCGTGACCGTGCCGCCCTCCATCTCGATGCTGTGGCAGGCCTGCCGCACGGCCTCTTCTCGCTCGGCCCGCTCTTGTGCCGTGATCGTCACGGTGTCACCGCCTTTCTGCTTCCCATCGCGCCATATCGAGGATCTCACCGCGACGATTCAGAATGCCAGCAGCCACGAGCTTGACGAAGCGGGCGTGGCACCGGGGGCATCGGACACGCTCCCTGCCGGTCTCTCGCGTGACTCGCCATCCTCGGTTGGTGGCGGCTGCCCGTGCGGCCTGCAACGTGCTCTCGGTGATCGACACCTCTTTGGCGCAAGCCTCGAGGGCGTGGTCGTCGCACTCGAACCGGACGGTGATCGTGAGGGTTCTGATGCCCATGTCAGCCTCCATTATTCGGCGGAATATCGACGGGCGGGCGGACCCTTTGGCCGCGTCGGAGGTCCTCTGCGGCGGGGGCGAAGGGCTGCCCGTCGTTGTAGTCCTGCTCGATGTGGCGTACCCATGCCTCCAGGGCTGATTCGGTGGCTTCGGCGAGGCTGATCTGGACGCCACGCTTGCCCAGTCCGATGATCGCCGCGCGGACCCTGGCGGCGAGGTCCGGGGCGACCTGCGTTGAGAACCTGGCCCGGCTCACAGGACACCTCGTTCGGTCAACCAGGCCAGAACGGAGCGGTAGTCGCCAGTCACGTCCCCGTTTGGGTCCCAGACGGGCAGTGGCGTGCCGTGGGCGTGGGACTCTGGCACGCGGACGGTGCGGCGGATCGTCGGGGTAACGAGGTCGGGCCAGGTGTCGGTGAGCAGCTGCAGGCCGTCGCTGTAGAGCTGGCCGGCCGTCTTGGGCGGCACGATGCAAGGGATGATCGCCCGCAGCTCAAGCCCGGTCCGCTGGTACAGGTCGGCCACATCAGTGACTGTGTCCGCGTAGCGGCTGATGCCCTGGATCTCCTTGACCGTGGGCTGGGTGACGGTGATCGCCGCATCGGCCACAACCAGTGCAGACACGGTCAGCGTCGACACGGCACCAGGGCAGTCGATGATCACGACGTCGGCCTGGGTGTAGCCGTCGAGGGCCTTGCGTAGCCGCAGCTCGGCGCCGCGTTTGCGCTCGATCTCGACCATGGTCGGCTCAAGGTCCGCGGCCGCGGGGACCAGCAACAGGCCTTCCACCGCGGTGGACACGATGACGTCGCCGATGGTGGCGGTGCCGAGCAGCAGGTCAGCGATGGTCGCCTGCCCCTCCCCCACGGTGATGCCGCACCAGTGCGTCGCGGTGCCCTGGGCGTCCGCGTCGATGAGCAGTACTCGCTGCCCGGTCTGGGCGACGAGCGCGGCGAGCGTGACCGCACTGGTGGTCTTGCCAGCGGACCCCGCCGCGTTCCCGATCGCGATCGTCCTCACTTGGTGGCCTCCTTCGCAGCCTGGGCGCGCGCCATCGCGAGCTGCTCCTGCTCCCACTCCCCCGGGGCGTACCCGTTCGCGATGAGCAGGTCATAGTAGGCGAGGGTCTGCGCATTCCAGGCGTGGTAGCTCTCCCGTACGTGGGCCTCTGCGCACGCCAGGTACGCCAGCCACGCGATCCGTAGCCGGTCCGGGCTGGTCTGCCAGTCAACCGACCAGGTCCAGAACGTGGTCCCTTCCGGGATGAGTCCGGCGGCCACGCCCAGCTGAGTGGCAATGTCGTTGGCGTTGCTCGACACGTAGTCCCGTTCGAGCACCATGTTCACGGCTGCCGCATACACCTGGGCCTCGGTTGCAGGCTTCGCCGCGAACCCGAGGAGGGCCGCCATCCGAGGCTTGCGGCTCCGAGTGCGTTCCCGCGCGTCTCGCTCATGAGGCATCTCCACCTTCTTGGGAGCCTGCTTCGTGGGTTCGGTGGTGAAGAAGCGCGGCTTGTCAGGTGTCAGGCCTGGGCTGACCACCAGCGTGCCGGCCTGGCGCGCGGCCTCGATGTCCTTCTTGGTGGTGACCGTGTGCCGGCTATCCCAGTTCCAGTCAGTAGAACTCTTCCGGAACTTCGCCTCGGGGTCGTCGACCAGCGGGATCTGGTCGTCCTCCGCGGTCTGCTTCGCAGCCGCGACCGCAGCCGCATGCTGCAGTGCCCGCTGGGCGTCGTAGATGTACGAGTCGACGTAGCGGCCCTTTGTCAACGGCTCCGGGTGTTCACCGATCCAGGCCAGGACCTCGGGCTCGGCCCGCGCCAGGGCAGGCACGTCCTCCAGCTTCAGCTCCTTGGATTCGACCAGTGCCTGGAGCGTGGTCGGCAACTTGAGGAGCTGGAGACGCTTGGCGACCTGGCTCTGCGAGACCCCGAGCGCTTCGGCGATGTCGCTCTGGGTCCTGCCCTGCTTGATCAGCCGATCCATCCCGAGAGCTTCCTGGATCGGGGTCAGGTTGATCCGCGCCGGGCCGTTCTCATGCAGCATCGCCTCATCCGACAGTGCCGCCAAGTCCGGACGGATGGCGGCCGGAACCTCGTCCAACTCAACTATCCGCGCCGCAACGAGGCGCCGGTTGCCCGCCACAGCGACATAGGTGATCTCGGCGCCGAACGTGTCGTGCTCGGGATGGGCCTCGACGAAGTCCGCGACCGGAGTCAGCGTCAGCGGAGAGACCACGCCGATACGCCGAATCGACGCGACCAGGACCTCCAGGTCCTCCCCCGGCTCAGTACGAGCCGCAGGATTGTCCGGATTCAGTGCCACCGCCGCCACAGGGACCATCTGCAAGCCAGCCGAGATCGGCGCCTCCTCCGCGAGCGCATCAACGACGCCACGCCGACGCCCACGGGCAACGACCTCGACTCCTGCGAGCCCCTTCTGCTGTGCCATGACTTCTCCTCACGCCGACAAGATGCCTCCATTGTAGGCAATACAGGTTAGGGGTCAAGCGACACGCCCTGCGGGAACGGCGGGATGTACCGACATCACTACATCCGTCGAACCGGCCCAAGGCGGGCCAACTCGGTGCGAAAGGATGACCATGTCCACCATGTCTCACGAGCAGCTGGGCTACGCGGTCCACGCCTGCCTCGACGCAGTCAGCTCCTACATCTGGCTGATGTCGAAGCCCAACAGCACCCTCACGGGCGGGATGCAGGCGAACAACCCGATGGAGCAGTGGCTGATCGAGAAGTGCTGCGACGCCAAGCTCTACCTCCAGGAGATCGCCAAGGAACTCGACCCGTACGAGGACGACCTCCACTGAGACCACCAGCTCGGAACGCGGGGCCAGAAACGGTCCCACGTTCCGACCACGGGGGAGGGGCGGCAGGCGTTCGGCTCTCACCGCCGAGTGGTGGGGCCTCGATGTTCGAGGCGCCGTGTCTAGCCTGCGCTTGCCCGGCAGGCAAGGGGGGCTAGACTGTTCTTTTGTGAGGGCGCAGAAGACGAAGACTGTGCTGAGGTACCTCCAAAGTCTCGGCTGGGTGATGCTTCGCGACGGTCAGGGCAGCCACGAGATCTGGGGGCTGCCGGACGAGTCGGTTAAGGCGTCGATCCCGGTAGGACATCGTGAGGTTTCCCCCGGCGTTCTTCGCCAAATCAAGAACGCAGGAGTGACCCTGCCACGGGAGTGGCTGTAGGGAAGGAGCCGAACAATGACTGAGCGCACGTTGGATGTTGTGGTCACCCGCGAGGGCCGCTGGTGGGTGTTCGAGATCCCCGAACTTGGCACCGGAGGTCAGGCCCGCACCCTCGCCGAGGTGGACCCTGAGGCCCAAGGGGTCGCCGCGATGTGGCTTGACGTGAAGCCCGAGACCGTCGCCGTGTCCGTGAGCGTGACCATGCCCGAGAACGCCCTCGCGGAATGGGCTGCAGCAGAACGCGACGAAGAGCAAGCGCGCCAGGCACAAGCACGAGCAGCAGGTCGCCGGCGCGCCGTCGTGCGGCAGCTCCGCGCGCAGGGCTACACCGCACCCGACGCTGGACGGGTACTTGGCATCAGTAAGCAACGGGTGTATCAGCTGGAGAAGAACAGCGCCTAGAACAGGGATCCCGCGTTCCGGCGCAGGGGAGCTGCAGGGCCGCTAGGCTCACAGCGCCGAGTGGTGGGGCCGCGATGTCGAGGCGCCGTGTCACCCGGGGTGGGTTATGGCCCTCCGGCGGCTCCACCCTCGGTCTCACGAGCAGATCGGAATTGGCGCCGGTACCGGTCAGGCTAGGGGGTGGACCCACGACCCATAGCAGCGCCAGTCGGCCCACCCTGAACCCGTGTGGGCGGCGTACTGAGCTCCGCCAAACAAGCCCCAGGCCGGGTGCTTCTCGCGACACGCTGCTTGAGCGTCCAGTGACTCCCAAGCACCTCCCACCTGGACACAGCGCAACGTGTCGTACCCGTCGCCGTGCACGAACGTCGGAGTCTGGCCCCGAACGTCGCAGTACGCGACCGCATCGAAGCCACCATTCTCTTGAGGCACGACGCTGAGAACCCCAACAAGGCAGCCCACCAACAGCGCGACGCCAACGAGGATCCGGATGCGCGGACCGGTCGTGACCGCCGGCACTGGGCCCTCGCCAGTCCCTGGCGCAGAAGGTTCTGCAACGAGCGGTGCGCGGTGCACGTCCAGCATGTTCCGCCGATCCAGCCACTTGTCGAGAGCGCCCGGGTCGAGTTTCTGTACGACATGTCGGACGACGTACTCAGAGGGGAGCAGGTGGTACTTCGTCATCGCCTTGTTGATTGAACCGCGACTGATTCCCACCAATGACACCATCGCTTCGTACGTGCGGTCCCCCCGCAACTTGGCGAGGTCGCTCACGAACGCACGAATCGAGTCCGGGGTCGCAGGACCCGCCTCGGGACCGGGGGAGGGGGTGGGATCGTCCATGTTGTGGAGTCTTCCTCATCCATAGACTCCAGGTTCTCCATACACGCTGTGGATGGAGAGCGGACGAGGCAGCGTCGTTCTCACGAACTCCCAACAGGAAGGATGTCCGATGAACCGCCTCCGCTCCGCAGCACTCGTCCTGGTACTCGCCGTGGCCGCACTCGTCAGCACGACCACTACCGCCTCCGCATCCACACAGGGCAGCAACTGGGGCGGCGTGATCAACCCCAACGGCTGCTCCGGCTACACCGTCAAGTCCGCAGAGATCTACGACTGGCTTGGCCGCGACGTCGGCAAACTCGAGGTCCGCTGGTCGGACGCCTGCTACGTCCAGTGGGCACGTCTCACCGCCTACAACGGCGCGACCCACCTCGCCGTGAGTCTCCACGAGGTCAGCCACCCGAGCAATGCGGCCGGCGCTGACGACTACAACACCAGGCAGAACTGGACCTACGGGATCATCCTGATCGACGGCCCCAGCAGCCACGTCTGCGCCTACGGCGACATCGACCCCGGCATCCCCGGCGGAACCGGAACATCCTTCTGCGTCTGAGACCAGACGCCTGACCACCCGCACGAGGTCCGCAGGAACACCCTGCGGACCTCGCATCACGCAACGAGTCCCAGACCCCAGAGCCGTCAGACATTCCGCGGAATAATCCGCCTCCTAGGAGCCTCGGCTCAGCACCGGACAGGACCAGGGGCGACCCGAAACCTGGTCAGTTCCGAGCAGGTCGGTCAGGCCTCGATCGGGTCTCGAGAGACGTCGCTTCGCCCAACCGGAACCAGCGCGACGCGGCCGCCGACGGCTGTCGCGAGGCGGATCAGGGTGTCGCGGGTGGGGTTGCCGAGGCCCCGCTCGATGCGGGAGATCTCTGCCTGCTGAACCGAAGCCCGTGCCGCGAGTTGACCCTGCGTGAGGGCCGCCGCGGCACGCATGGCGGCCAAGTCGCGGCCAAGCCTTACCTGGGCGTCGACTTCTTCGGCTAACTCCGCGCCGAGGCCTGCGGACAGATCGTGAGCCTCAGCGCTCCACTGTGCCTTCGCCGTCTCCGCGACGCTTCGGTAGCTCCGAGTAGCCATGTCGCCCTCCCGACTGTCGAGACCAATCAGACTAGCTCTATATGTGCCTTGCCACATATTCGGTCATGAGTGGTGCCCGCCACTTCCGCTGGGCACTCCACACTCGAAGGCTTCCGCGCGCAGGTCGGAACACCGAAATCTAAACGCGGCAAAACGCCCCCTGGCTGGGCATGCTCACTCGGGCGGCCTCCGATTATTCCGCGGAATAACCGCGGGGAAACCGCCCTGTCACCCACGCGTGCCGCCGGGAAGCGGGGGAGCGGGCTGGTCGATTCGGTGACTCTCGATTCTTGCCAGGTCAGCAACCAGGGCGGGCCAGGTGAGGTAGCGAACAAGAACCGTGCCTTCGTTCGCTGTGTCGAGCGTCACCACGAGAGCCGAATCATGACGAGGTCCAGCCACTAGCGACGTCGCATGGTCGCCTTCGTCGTTGGGATCGGCGGGCCGCCACTCCCACTCTCCATGGTCGTCTTCGATGCCACCAATCCAGCCCCGCTGGCTCACTCGCTCGTGGATCCAGGTGAGTCGCTCGACCTCGCGTATCGCGCTGATCTCCGCTTCGGGATCAGCGAGGTGAGCAAGCCCGGCCAAATGATCGCCCTCCTGAGCGCGGCGGCGTGACTGTGCTAAGTCCGCGCGGGCCTTGTTGCGGAGTCTGCTCTTGGGCATGCAAGTCACCCTAAGCCGATGCCAGGGCGGCGGACGGGTAGCTCGGGAGCGGGTGGCTGCTGTGTCGGGCTCGGTGGGCCTGCCACATCCGGACGAGTTCGCCCTTCACTGCGGCGGGCTGCTGGTGGAACCAGTCGAGCCGGGCTTGGCGTCGCTGCGTGTACTCGGCCGGTGTCATGCTGGCCAGCCACGCCGCGTGACGGGCCGCCTCGTCGATGCCGGCACGGGCACGTCGCGTCGCCCATTCGTGCTTCGCTTTGGCCTGGTCAACCGGTGATAGGTCACGGAACCGGCCTGACGCCGCACCGGCGCGTCCGGCTCGAACTGCGACGCTTAGCCCGGCCCACCACGCCTTGTACCGGGTATGGACCTCGTCGATCGCAGCCCGTCGTGTCGCGGCCCACAGCATCGCGGCGCAGCGCCGGTAGACGGCTCGTTCCCGCTCGATCTGGTCTACGACCTTGTCGTGCGTCGCAGCAGCCTCGGCTCGTTCCCGTTGGACCCGCTCAGATGTCATGTCAGGCACAGTGACCCGCCACCTACCCTGGGTGTCACACGTCACCCACCCCGCCGCTTGGAGCCCGGTCAAGAGCTGGCGCATCCCGCGAGCCTGATCAGGAGTCAGCTGACCGGTAGAGGTCGGGGTCTGGTAGGCGGCATGAGCAAGGTCACCGATTCCCATCTCAGACTTGGACTGGCTCAGCACGTGATGCAGTAGCCGGCCGCGAACTCCTCCCTGGGGGGTGGGGGCGCCGGGGGATGTGAGAACAGGTGGATGGAATTGACCCACCCCCTGATCGGGGTCTTCGCAGACTTCGAACTCGTAGCTGGTCCAGGGGTTATGGGTGTCGTGGGTTTCGGTGTGGAGGATCCCGACGCGGCCGTGCAGGACCTCAAGGGCGGTGCGGATCGTCTTCCGGTCGGTGATGCCCGAGACGTCCTTGACGAGGTCACGTTCGGCGCAGGGGACCTGGAGCCGGTCTTCTCTAGCCATCCGGTCGAACAGGGCCATCGCGACGGCCCAGACGCTCGCCCGGACCCGGACCGACCGGATCGACCACAGCAGCTCGTCGAGGAAGTCGGCGGCAGCCTTAATGCCGGCAGCCACCCGCGGTGAGACGACCGATCGGGGGCCGGTCTCGTGCTCGGTCGCAAGGACCATGTGGTTCCAGATGTGGTTGACCCACCAGCGCCGGTCCTGGCGCGCTTTCGACATCGCCTGAGGGTGCGCAGCCAGGATCAGGTCCCACGCCGCGTCGACCGTGTATCCGGCCCGGATCATCGCCGTCGTCGCAGCAAGCTCGTACGTGGACCTCGACTGGTCATCGCCACCCAGCGCCGGCCGGAGGCCGGTCGAAAACCAGCGTGCCCACTCCGGAGGCAGCGGCCGCCGGGGGCGCGGGCGAGGCATGAACGCCGTGATCTCAGCCCGTCCATGGCCACGACGGCGGCGTGCCCGACCTGTCGGAGCGGCCCGTAGCGAGCCCTGCAGCAGTCCCAGGGCAACCCGGACCTGGTCGACGCTGCCCAAGCCCACCGGCAGCGTCCGGACCCCGCTGGTCCGGTGCGGTGAGCACAACGGACGAACCGTGTCCCGGACATCGACCAGGTTCCGCCTCACGCCGAAGTCGCGACGCAGCTGGCTGGCCAGGGCCTCCAACTCGTCGGCGCGGTCACCACCCGCCACGAACACGTGGCTGCGGCCATCAGCCCCACCGGAGGGGCGCAGCAGACACCACAGGTCACGCGCCCGGCACCAGGCCATGATCTGCTCGGCGATCGCCCAGCCCCGCTCGCCGTGCACGTCGACGTCGACAGCCACTACACCCGGCAGCAGCCGACCCACCAGCGCCAACCGGGCACCCGGCTCGGCCACCAGCCGCAGCCCGTGCTCCAACCCGGCCACCACTACCCCCGGCACACGCCCGTTGTCCGGCCCGATCACAAACCACCCTGAGTCCGCGAACATCGCCTTATCCATCACGGCCACAGCCGCCCACACGTCTTCGTCGGACCGAACCCGCGAGGTCGACTTCGCTCCCGTTGGCTCCTGGACAACGATCTCGGCCGTCTCAGCCCTCTGCGCCACCATCACAAGGCCTGCATGTCGACGAACCGTGACAGGTGACCCTGGAAGGCTGCGGTGATGGTGCGGGTCTCGCCGTTGCGGTGCTTGGCGATGATGAAGTCTGCTTCGCCGGGGCGCTCGTCCTTGTTGTAGGCGTCCTCACGGTGGAGGAGGATGACCATGTCGGCGTCCTGCTCGAGGGAGCCGGACTCGCGGAGGTCGCTGAGAAGTGGCTTCTTGTCGGTGCGCTGCTCGGAGCCTCGGTTGAGCTGGGAGATGGCGATCACGGGGATCTCGAGCTCCTTGGCGAGGAGCTTGATCTGGCGGGAGAACTCGGAGACCTCGACCTGACGGTTCTCGACCTTCTTGCCGCTGCTCATCAGCTGGAGGTAGTCGATGATGACCAGCTTGAGGTCGTAACGCTGCTTCATGCGGCGCGCCTTCGCGCGGATCTCCATCATGGTCAGGTTGGGCGAGTCGTCGATGAACAGCGGAGCCGCCTCGATGCGGCCGGTCACCTTGGACAGCCGGTCCCAGTCGTCGTCGGACAGCTTCCCGGTCCGCAGATGGTGCAGCTTCAGGCCGGCCTCGGCGGACAGGAGCCGGGTCATGATCTCGGAGGCGCTCATCTCGAGCGAGAAGATCGCGGTCGTCTGGCCGTGCTTGATCGCGGCGGACCTGGCGAAGTCGAGAGCCAGCGTCGACTTACCGATCGCAGGACGCGCGGCGATGATGATCATCTGGCCCGGGTGGAGCCCGTTGGTCAGCTCGTCGAGCTCCGCGAAGCCCGTCGGCACGCCCGCCAGCCGGCCACCCCGCGATGCGATCGCCTCCAGCTCGTTCCACGTCGGCTCGATCAGCTGCGACAGCGGCTTGTAGTCCTCGCTCGTCTTGCCCTCTGTGACGTTGTAGATCGTCTGCTGCGCCTGGTCGACGATGTCGGCGACCTCACCGGTGCCCTCGTAGCCCATCTGAGCGATCCGGATCGACGCCTCGACGAGCCGCCGCAGCACCGCCTTCTCCCGCACGATCTCCGCGTAGTAGCCGGCGTTCGCCGCGATGGACACGCTCGACAGGAGATCGTGGATGTAGACGTGACCGCCGACCTTGCCGATCTCCCCGCGCCGGGTGAGCTCCGCAGCCACCGTGATGGGGTCGGCCGGCTCGCCCTTCCCGTACAGGTCGAGGATCGCGTCGTAGATCAGCTCGTGACTCGGGCGGTAGAAGTCACGGCCCTTGACGGTCTCGACGACGTTCGCGATGGCGTCCTTGCTCATCATCATCGCGCCCAGAACGGATTGTTCTGCGGGGACGTCCTGAGGAGGCGTCCGATCCACGGCAGCCCCTGACAAGGGTTGCGGCAACGGCTGCGCGACCATCAGGGAAGCCGTCCGGGCACGCCGACCTGTTTCAGATACTGGCTATCCAGCACCCGCAGATGTACAGTTTGGGACACAACAGAACCTCTTCTTGTTGGAAGCCTCCGCTTCAAGTAGTTGCACAACCCCAGGCCTGGCAGCCTGGTCACATACTTCAGACGCTGGGCCCCGTTGGCGCGGGGCCTTCGTCGTCTCTGGGTTTAGCCGGTCATCGGAAGCTCCTCCTGACGGCGGATCGGACGTCCAGCCGGGAGATCTTGAACATCGGTACGGCCAAGCACGACGCGGAACAGATACGTCTGTACGTTGCAGCCGGCCTCCTGGGCCAACTGCTTGACTTCCTCGCGCTCCTCTGGCGTCATGCGCCACATGACGCCGACGGCTCGATCTGCCGATCGATTCACGTTGTCCGCTGCCATGAGGTTCATGCAAACACACGGCGGCTAACCGATTAGGGACGTAAGGCGGTGTGTCGGCCGGGTCTACGCCTTAGGTGTTGTACGCCGTACTAGTTCGTCCAGGTCGCCGCGCAGGGCTTCATGCTTCAGCTGCCAGCGCACACGGACGCCCGGAGTGATCTCTTCGAGGGGGACGTCAGCGCTTACGTAGCCATCGGCAATCAGAGCCTTGAGATTGCGGTGCAGCGACGAGCGCTCCATCGGGACGGCTGCCCGCAACTGGACGGTTGTGGCGCTGCCTCCTTCGGTGGCAAGGGCAACCAACAAGGCAACTTTTGTCTGGTTCATGCCGAGGTTCACGAGGCGCACCAGTTCCGGGGGGATCGGTGGCGTGGCGTAGCGGGGCACAGAGGCATCATCCCAGCCGATCGCGTACCGGCGCATGGGGGGGTTGGGGCCTGGCTTGGTCGGGTCGACGCCTCTCGCGAGGGACATCACTCGTGGCCGACCAGCCTCACTGCGGCTTCTTGAGATCTCTTTCGCTGACGTCTAGTCCGAGTTGGTCGAGGAGGCCTAGCAACTCTCGCTCGACAACCTCGGGTACCAGGCGATACCGGGCGCGCTGACCGCGCGTGGGTTGGGCAGGTGTTCCGGCGACTGCTCCCGTCGCGACCAGAGCGCGGATGTGATCCACCACTGACATCCGCGAGAGGCCCAAGGCCTGGTTGATTTCGGTCACCGTGCTGTCGGGATGGCGGCTCAGCCAGACGAGTATCCCAACCCGCGCCTGATTGGCTCCGAGTATGTCCACAGCTACTCCCTCGATCGAGATCGTCGGGCGAGTAAGAGCGGGCACGTCACCCATTCTCGCATCCCCGCCGACTCGTTCATACTAGCCCAAGAATACAGATTAGGTGTATAGTGCTGCCCAAGTGAGGCTCTTGACATGAACGCCAAGAAGTGTCTCGAACGGCCGCTACAGTCCGGCCTGATCAGGAAGGAACCCCAATCGTGATTGAAAATGTGACCACCTCCCGAGGGGGAGTGAGGGCGGTCATCACTACCGCACTGCTGGCAGCGTTGCTCTTCGTTGTCGGTACACCGTCGGCCCTGGCCTACATCGGTCCCCAGTCGGCGACGTCGCCGGGCTTCGTTGGCATCAACGGTCAGCACGAGATGGGGACCATGGTGCCGCCGACTCTTGGGCGGCGGGTGATCTGCATCGATGAGTCCGGTGGTGGCGCCGGTTTCCGGGACTATCCGCACAGCGCGACCACACCGTCCCAGGAGGAGAACTGGGCTGCGGCGTATGCGCTGTCGCACTATCTCAACACTGGTGATGACAAGACGGCCGCAGCGCTCTACTACTACGTCGGCGTCGTCCTGGGGCTCAACAGCAACCCGAGCGAGGTCGCTCGGGCATGGAACGCTGGGGCGGCCTCGGGCAAGTGGGCCGACTCGTCAGGGCAGCTCGCCGCGATTGAGGCGGACGTCAACGCGAACGCCGGCCCGTACAGCATGTCCCAGCTATGGATGGACAAGAGCGGAGTGACGTCCGGCCAGGTCACCGGGATCGGAATTCAGTCGGCCGCTGGTGTGTGGCAGGCCGGGCATGACATCACCGTGACGCTCACCGGCCCGGTGGTGTTCGACGCGACGGGTACAAAGACTCTCACTGTGACGTCGGGGGCGAGCCCGCTCGCGGCACCGTTCCACTTCACCGGCTCGGGCAGCGCCTACGTGCAGCAGACCACCGGCGAGCTTCCTCGCTACGTCGATGTGTACCCGGCCCCCGTCGCGGGACAGCAGCGCGTGGTCGCGAACAGTGGCCCCGGGTCGGCCCTGTTCGAAGACCCGGTCTCGACACCTGGCTATATCGTCCACGCGACCTCGACGGTGTCGGCGCAGCTGCTGGCCGCAGGGGGCACTATCGCGGATTCGCTGATTGTCTCGGGTGGTCCTGGTGGTTGGGGCTGGACTGGGTCGGTGACGGTCTACGGGCCGTTGGCGACGCCGCCGAGTGGTGGGATTCCTGCGGATGCGCCGGTGTTGGCGACTCTGCCGATCAGCGGCGCCTTCAGCGATGAAGTCATTGTCCCGGTGACCACGGTTCCGGTGACGGTACCGTCGGCGGGTTACTACTACTTCCAGGAGCACGTCGACGAGTCGCCATCCATTCCCGACGTGACATCTGGCTCGCTCTGGGCTGCTTTCGATGCGCCGTTGGGTCAAGAGGTGGCGGAGACGGCGCTTGTGGTGGCGCCGACGATCTCGACGACGGTCTCGTCGCAGCAGGTTCTTGCTGGTTCGACGATCCATGACACTGTGACGATCGGCGCCGCGCCCCGTACGGACGTGAATGGCCAGCCGATCACCTACAGCGTGTCGGGGTCTCTTCTGGGTCCGGTGGCGCCGGTCTATGGCGGGTGCACGGCCGTGTCGTGGTCGGGTGCTCCGACGGCGGCGGCGATCGCAGCGACTCCGATGCCATCCGGATCGATTCAGGTGGGGGCGTACACGATCCCGGCCACCGCGGCGACTGGTTGCTACACCTACGTCGCGACGCTGCACTGGTCTGGGGACGGGGCCTCTGGGGATGTGTCGCATCCAGTGGGTGTCGCCTCTGAGACCACGTTGGTGACCGCACTGCCGCATATCTCGACGCTTGTCTCGGCGCAGATCGTGGCTCCGGGCACGGTACTGGTGGACACGGCGACTGTGTCGGGCGCGAGTCCGCTGTACGACTATGCGGTGTCCGGTGGCCTGTACGGGCCGATCGATGCCGGGCCGAAGGGCTGCACCGATGTGGACTGGACCGGTGCGAAGGTGATCGCCAAGATCCCGGCCACCCCGGTGGCTGGAAACGGCACCGTGCAAGTCGGCTCCTACACGGTGCCGGCAGAAGCGACGGTGGGCTGCATGTCGTACGGCGAGCAGCTGCTGGTCCTGGACAAGGCGACCGGTGCGACGTTGGCGACGGTCAATCACCCTGTAGGCCAGGTGACGCAGACCACGCTTGTGATGGCGCCGGCGATCTCGACGTCGATCTCGTCGCAGCAGGCGGTCGAAGGCGCAGTCCTGATCGATACCGTCGCCCTCAAGGGGTTGGCGCCGATCGGGCCCGATGGCACGCCCATCAGCTACTCGCTGACAGGGTCGCTGCTCGGCCCAGTCGCCGCCACCAACGACGAATGCACGGGCATCGACTGGGCGGCTGCGAAGACGGCGCTCAGTATCCCTGCCACGACCGTGGCGGCGAATACGGCGAGTGCACAGATCGGCCAGTACCAGGTCAAGGACGTCGGCTGCTACACCTACATCGTCCGTCTGACCGCGACTGGTGCGGACGCCTCCACGGTCGCCGTGGGTCACGCGCCTGGTCTGGTCACGGAATCGGCGCTGGTGATCGCCGGCAATGGCGGCGCTGGCAATGGCGGTGCGGGAGAGGGCGGTCAGATCGAGACCGGGACCCCGATCACCGGTCCGTGGCTTGGCTGGGCGCTTCTGTTGATCGCTTCGGTGGGGGCAGGGCTGCGGATGCGGAGGCTCTCGTGACTCGGCGCACGCGGATCGGTGTGGTGGCGGCTGCGGCCGCCGCCGCGCTGGTCGCTGCCTGGCAGCTCGTGGTGGCTGTACAGCCTTCGGCAGCCCCGCTCCCGGCAGCGATGGTGGCCACGACCGTGGCACCGGTCGCTGCTGGGCCGACCGATCTGACCGTGACTGGCGCGCTGGCCGGAGCTTCGGCTCCGGCAGCGTCGCCGGCTGTGGTCACGGCCGCGACGATGAAGACAGGGACGGTACTCGTCCCGTCGGCCGGGATCTACACGACCTACGCCCCTGAGCCTGTCGTCGACGGCCAGGCCGTCATCCCCGCGACCACAACGGGCATGTGGTCCGGTGGCGCTCGGCCGTCCGACACGGCTGGCACCGTCCTGATGTGGGCGCACGTCGAGCACGCCTTCGCGGGCTTGTATCAGGCCGTCCCGCACGGCGTGGTCTATGTCCGTGACGAAACGGGGCGGCTGTCTTCGTGGCAGATCACGCGTATCTACACTGAGCCTCGGTCCTGGACTCACCCCGATCTGTACACCGCTACAGGACCGCATCAGCTGGCACTCGTCACCTGTGGCGGCCCGGTCTCGTGGGGCCACTACACCCAGAACACGATCGTCATCGCTCAGGAGGTCCGCTCATGACCCGCCCCCGCATCCTCATCGGCCTAACTCTGGTACTCGTCAGCCTGGGTGGTTGCGTGGCGCCGGCGACCACCATCACTGCCGTTACGCCAGCTGCTGCCGACTACACCCCTGACGGCACCACGGTGGCACCGTTCCCCGGTCCAGCGGCTCCAGTGGACACTCCGACGGCCGCAGTGGCCACAGACCCAGCAGCCCCGGCTCCCGCGTCGACAGAGGCCCCCGGAGCCGGTCCAACGACACAGTCGGTCGCCACAGCTGCGCCGCGTACGACCGCAGCGAAGGCACCCACCACCACTAGGCCGACAACCGTGGCACCACCCCCTCCGCCCGCGACCACCACTAGGCCATCGACCGTGGCACCACCACCGCCGGCAACGACGGCGAAGCCAGCCAGCCCAGGCACAGTCTCCCTGCAGTGCTTCGCTGCAGGCTCTGGAGTCACTCGCGTAATCCTCACGTGGACCAATCCCGGGTTCGGCGCGTCGGTGACTGTGAATGGCCACACCTACCCCTTGCTCAACACCGCGTCGACGGGTCTGGGCTCCTCGGCGCCTGAGAGCCCTACTGGTCATGGGTCGTGCTCGGGGACTGTGGGCGGAATCACCAAGACCGGGTCGTACTGACGGGGATGGGGTAGAGACGGTGGGCGGGGTGAAGGCAGGGGGCGTGGCTGCGGCCGTGCTGTGCCTGCTGGTCGCCGCGTTCACCGTCTTGCCTGGTCAGAGCCCTGCGGCCGCTGCGGCCGCAGGGCTTGGTGTCTCGGACGCGGTGCCCGCGGCGTACCGCGCGTGGGTGTTGAAGGCCGGGGCCATCTGCCCTGAGGTCTCTCCTGCGTTGATCGCGGCTCAGATCGACGCCGAGTCCGGGTGGAATCCGAATGCGGTCTCATCGGCCGGGGCGAAGGGCTTGAGCCAGTTGATGGGCACGACGTGGCTCCTTGATGATGACGGCAACGGCACGGCATCGCCGTTTGATCCGGGCGACGCGATCATGGCCCAGGGCCGGATGATGTGTTCCTTCGTGGCCCGGTTGTCTCCCCCGAATACGGGCGACGTGCTGACCCGGCTGCTCCTGGCGTCGTACAACGCAGGGCCGAATGCGGTCCTGCCGAGCAGTTGCAGCCAGGCAGCCGAGTCGGGGCCCTGCAAGGCTGCTGTTCCTGGCTACGCGGAGACGACGGCCTATGTGGAGCAGATCATGACGGTCCTGCTCCCGAAGTACACCGTGACGGTGGCGGCGGGCGGCTGGGTACAGCCTGTCGAGGGCGTCACGGCGTCCGGGACGTACCACAACGCTGGATCTGCGTGGCAGATGTGTGGCTGGCACACAGGCGACGACTACCCGGCCCCGATCGGCACCATCGTGCATGCGGCCGCGGCGGGAACCGTGGTGCACGCGAGCTGGGGCGGTGACGCTGGAGGTACCGGTCCGGCGTACGGGAACCAGATCATCATCGACCATGGCGGCCAGGTCCGGTCGTACTACGCGCACCTGTCGGCGATCGCGGTCCAGGCGGGCGCGACCGTCTCGGCAGGCCAGGTCATCGGCGCCGTGGGGGAGACCGGGAACGCGTTCGGCCCGCACCTGCACTTCGAGGTGACGCTGGGCACGAGCAGTATGCCGACCTGCAACCAGTTCACCGATCCCGTCGCCTACGTGAAGGCGCACGCTGGGTCGACGACGGGGACGGCATTGTCTGCCGCGCTGGTGGCTGCAGCGAGGTCCCAGCTCGGTGTTGCGTACAGCTATGGCGGCGGTTCATTGACGGGCCCGTCGGTTGGGATCGACGGCCGGACCGGGTGGGACTGCTCGAGCTTCGCCCGCTATGTCTGGTACACCGCGTCGGCGGGCAAGATCACGATTCCCCGCACGACCTCGGGGCAGATGGCTTCGCTACCGGTGGCGAGTGGTGCGATGCAGCCCGGTGATCTGATCGAGTTCTGGATCGATGGCAGCTGGAGCCATGTCGGTGTCTACATCGGCGGCGGGCAGATGATCCACGCCCCGAACCCGTCCCGGACGGTGTCTTTGGAGTCGCTCAGCGGCGCCTACTACGCAGCGCTCAAACAGACCGTCTTGAGGCCACGATGAAGGCCCGGATGATCGTCGTGGCCACTGTGGCCGGGGTAGTGGTGTGCGGGACGGCTGGGGTGCTGATCGGGCGCCTCGGCAGCACGCCAGCGGCCACCGCGATCGCGACAACGACGTCAGCGACACCATCTTCCGCCGCGACCATCTCCTCGGCAGGGGCGACGCCCACGGTGCTGGACGCCGGCGGACAAGCGCCGCGGCCCTCGGTGGCGGCGACGTGGGTGGATACTCGCCCGGCCGGGTCGACGGCGACCAGCGTGCCCGTCGTGACAGCGACTGCGGGCGTGGGAACACCTCGAGGCGGGGTGCCTGATCCTGCCAGCGTCGATCACAGCGACCCGTCCGCTGTCGCGGCAGCATTCGCACGGACCCTGCTGACGATGGATGCCCGGATCGACGGGTCGCCCACGGTGGCCGCAGTACGGGCTGGTGCGTATGCGACGCCGTCGCTCGCGGCGCAGCTCGCGCAAGCCCCTGTCGGCAGCAGCGGTGCGGACTGGGCGTCGCTGGTGGCCCAGTCCGGGTTCACCGTGTGCGATACGTCGCCTGCGTCGCTGGGGGAGCGACCTGCGGACACGGCGACGGCTGCGGTGCGCGGGATCTCGGCCAGCGTGACCGGGTTCTACGGGAACGGGCAGCGGATGTGGGTCCGCGAGCACGTCGTCTTGGTGTCCCTGTCGCGCGACGGCGCCGCATGGGTTGTGTCGAACTGGCAGTACGCCAACTAGCAAGGGGTGGAAGCGATGGCGCAGATTGTGACGGCGGAGTATCCCGTCGGGAACGTGCAGATCCTGGCGGGCAAGGTGAGCGTCGAGCTGCT
>Ga0182021_10002292_pt1 | contig 22214 bp, 17 predicted proteins | sample 612E3MmetaG_FD_120493 | JGI IMG/M metagenome (GOLD analysis project Ga0182021, IMG submission 120493) | Permafrost microbial communities from Stordalen Mire, Sweden - 612E3M metaG (Illumina Assembly) | ecosystem: Environmental > Terrestrial > Soil > Wetlands > Permafrost | place: Sweden... | reverse complement strand
GCAGAAGTGGATACGTTTTTAAAAAACCAGATGGATTCAATAGGATTGCCCGGATTGTCGATAGCCATAATCAATGATGCAAAGATAACCTACTATCGAACTTTAGGCGTAACGAATGTCGACACGAAAGAAAATGTATCTGAAGAAACACTCTTTGATGCCGGTTCTATGTCTAAAACACCTTTTGCTTATCTTGTCATGAAAATGGCAGAGCAAGGAATATTGAATTTGGACCAACCTCTTTATACTTATTTACCATATCCTGATATTGCACAGGACGAACGTTACAAATTAATAACAGCACGCATGGTTCTCTGTCATACATCTGGCTTTCCCAATTGGAGGTTCTTGAATGAGGATAAAAAACTAGACATTAAATTTATGCCGGGAACTCAATTTCTCTATTCCGGAGAGGGTTTTGAATATTTAGCAAATGTTGTGGCTCATCTGAAGAATATTCAAAAAAATGACCTTCAGGATTTATTTAAGAAGGAGGTTGCTATTCCTCTGGGTATGCAATACGCCTATTATTCTTGGAATGATTATGTTGCTAAACATCAGGCCACAGGACATTTTGACGGTAAAATTTCTTGGGGTTGGGGTATAAATGCCAACAAACCAGATTTTTTAGCCTCAGCTAGCCTGCAGACAGAAGCAATAAGTTATGCAAAATTTCTAATCGCAATGATACAGGAAGAAGGATTGAAAAAAGAGACTTATGATGAAATGCTCAAAGTTCAGGTTAAGACTCAAACAGATAGTATCTTATATTGTCTTGGTATAATGATGAAACCCTCGAAGTTTGGTAATGAATACATGCATGATGGTTATAATCGAAATTTTTATTCCGCTTTTATGTTCAATAAAGAACAAAAATTCGGATATGTGTTTTTCACAAACTGTAATAAAGGATCCGATTTGAATAAGAAATTGGAGCCTTTTTTGACAAATGGGAAATAAATAAAATAAAAAAAATTAATTCACGGAACAATCTTTTCACGGAGGATATACATGAAAAAGGTATTTGTGGTTATTTTAATGAGCATTGTGGCGGCATCTCTTTCAATTGCTTGGAAGAGTTCAGATGATGCATCCGATTATCAATCGAAATCCTTTTCCGTCCAAAAAGGAGGATTGCTTACGGTTGATGTTGAACCGGGAGCAGTACGTATTGAGTCGACTTCGAAAGACGAAGTCTCTGTTGAAGCGGAGGGAATAGATGAACGGCATCCAGATCGTCTTATTATGACGCAATCGGGAAACAATGTTACAGTAAAATATAAAGATAGACGACATAATGAGGATCATCTGGTATTCACCATAAAGGTTCCGTCGAAATACAATGTGGATATTCAAACTTCCGGCGGAAGTATAAAACAAAAAGATGTACTGACCGGAGACTTCGAGGCAAGGTCGGGTGGCGGCAGTATCGAGATAGAGCATATCATCGGCAAGGTTGATGTCGAGACCGGAGGCGGCAGTATAAAAATAGAAAAAGTTGAAGGTGACGTCAAAATGCAGACCGGCGGAGGTAGCATTGAAACAGGACTTATCACCGGGATATTGGATGCAAAAACCGGCGGCGGCAGTATTACATTACGTGAGACCGGTGGAAAAGTAAATGCATCAACCGGCGGGGGAAGTGTCATGGTCGAAAATGCAAAGGAATGGATTGACATTTCGACTGGCGGCGGCAGTGTTCGTGTGCGTGGGGCGAAGTATGGAGCGAAAATAAAAACCGGGGGGGGAAGTATAGAAGTGGAAGATATCATAGGCGTTGTAGATATATCGACAGGAGGAGGAAGTATTAATTGTGAACTAACCCCAGGCAACACTGGAAACAGTAAGATCAGAACCGGCGGAGGAGAAATCCAACTCTCCTTACCTGAGAACGCAAAATGTATTGTTGAAGCAACAATAAACGCAGGCCACGGCTGGGGAAAACATCACAAGAAATACTCGATTCATTCCGATTTCAAAGCAGACAAATATGAAGGCGACCAAGAGAGTGGTGAAATTCACGCCGTGTATTCGCTCAACGGCGGCGGTCCAACCATCACACTTGAAACTTCGGAGAGCGATATTGAAATAACAAAGATGTCTGCTAAATAATCAAACTATATATGTATTATTGGAATATGGCGATGAAGAGAAACATTTTTTTCCTCTCTCTCATCCTCTTCTTCAAGGTAATCGCTTCCGCTCAGAACCCCGGCGAGCACTGGGTGAGATTTAAAACTCCAGAACAGGCGGGTTGGTCGTCTGAGCAACTGGAAAAAGTCTGTAAGAACTCAAATGCAAATTCTGTCGTACTTGTCTACCAAGGGAAAATCGTATACACCTACGGCGATTATTGCAGGCGCATCAAATGTCATTCGATGAGAAAGAGCTTTCTCAGTGCATTGTACGGGATCTATATTGACAGGGGAATGATCGATACCGCAGAGACGATCGGCAGCCTGAACATTACAGATATAACCCCGCTCACTTCAAACGAAAAGGAGGCTCAGGTAATAGATCTTCTGAATGCTCGTTCGGGAATTTATTTGCCGTCTGGACAAGAGACCATCGACATGAAGAAGTCACGCCCGCAGCGAGGCAGCCACCTGCACGGAACATTCTGGTACTATAATAATTGGGATTTCAATGTCCTTGGAACTATCTTCCAAAGAAAAACGAGTAAGGATATTTTTGAAGCGTTCAAAGAAAGGATTGCAGATCCGTTGCATATGGAAGATTTTCGACTCATGGACGGCGTGTATGATTTTGACACCCTCTATGCTTCCCACCCCGGCTATGTATTCAAAATGTCGGCGCGAGATGCAGCGAGATTTGCAGAACTATTTCTGCAAAACGGCAGATGGAATGGAGAACAAATTATCCCGCAAAAATGGATTGAACAATCAACCACATCCCATTCAGTAACGACGACACCCGGTATATCATACGGGTTTCTTTGGTGGATCGCAGAGAACTTCAAAGGAATAAAAATGTATTATGCTTCGGGGACCAATGGGCAGCGAATCTGTGTGATCCCTTCCAGCGAAATAGTTGTCGTCGTCAACGTCGATACATATCGCGGCCGGTATATACGTGATGTCGATACTCTTATTGCTTGTCTGGTTGTCGGCTCACGAACAGGAGATGCGATCTCGAATCCTGAATTTGTTCCGCTTACAGAATCCGCAGCAGTGCGTACGATTGAATTGAGCCAAGAAGAGCAGCATCGCTATGTGGGAAGATATAGTATAAGAGACACTGTACTGATCATTTCAGAAACAGCAGACGGACTCATCGTGGACGGGCTACATTTCTTCTACAAATTCAGTCTGGTGCCGATAGGAAAGAATCAATTTTTTATTGAAGACATAAACTTAGAACTAACGTTCGATTTCGATGGGAGCGGAAAGCCGACAAATCCACAAATTAAGAAGCCGACAGGAGGGTAGCGGTATGCACAACGAGATGAACTGCGACGTTCAGAAATATTAGATTATATAAAGTGTGTAACTAAAGAACACAAGAGTAAGAATGTTGATATAGAATAATTAATAAAGCAGCACGTGTTCTTATCACAATACACATAAGACAATCCGTTTTTGAAAATATACGTTAAAAGTGCGAAGGAATTTTCCCAACGATTGAGCACAGTGCCAAACGCAGTGGCATTGTTTTTTTTCCTTTTGATCTTTATTGGTTCAAGACAATATGGATTCTACGGCGATGAACTCTATTATTTCGCCTGCAGCAAACATTTAGATTCCGGATATGTAGATCATCCTCCGATGGTTGCTCTGTTGACGCTCATCAGCACATGGCTATTTGGTGAAACAATGGCCGGTCTCCGATTCCTGTCGGGACTTGCCGGCGCTATCACTGTTCTCCTCTCGGCACAAATTGCCAAGTCGCTTGGAGGCGGCAAATTCTCTCAAGCCCTTGCGGCATTATCGATATGCTTTGCCCCCGCATTTCTTGCTCTCAGCAGCTTTTTCTCAATGAATCCGGTTGACATAATGCTGTGTACGCTCTTTATTGTCTTGTTCCTAAAGGTTGTAGAAGCTCCCTCTCCTATCAAATGGATTGTCTTGGGTGTTCTCCTCGGGATTGGACTTTTAAATAAGTATACATTTCTTGTGTTGGGATTTTCATTGCTAGTTTCTCTCCTTACAACAAAGCAACGGAGCCTGTTGAGATCGCCCTGGATATATATCAGTGGTATTATAGGTCTCTTAATGTTCCTGCCTCATATCCTATGGCAAATTCGTTATGATTGGCCAACACTTGAATTCATGCGCAACGCAACGGAGCACAAGAACCTCTCTTTGTCTCCCGTTGCATTTTTCTCGCAGATACTAATTGGCTTGAATCCTTTCACACTGCCGCTGTGGCTTTCCGGTGTGTTATACCTTCTTTCCAGCAAGGGAATGAAGAAGTATCAATTCCTCGGCTGGACAGCGGTTGTGTTTCTTGTCGTCTATCTTGTCAGGAACTCCAAGTTCTACTATGTCGTACCAATTTTTCCACTCTTGCTTAGTTCCGGTGCGGTTGCGATTGAAAAATTTTCACAGAAGCACCAGATACGTTGGACTAAGTGGATTGTAGTGTCGACCTTGATCGTTTCTGGTGCATTGCTTATACCTCTTGCGACACCGCTTTTGCCCATTGAGCAGTTTGTGCGGTACTCAAAGACACTCGGTCTTTGGAATTTGATTAGAATGGAAAAAGGAGAAGGCGATACTCTACCGCTTCATTTTGTGTACCGAATTGGTTGGGAGGAACTGGTGGATTCGATAGGAAGGGTGTATAACAAATTACCTCAAGGAGATAGAGAGAAATGTGCGATCCTTGGTTCCTGGTACGGAATAGCGGGTGCTATAGATCATTTCGGACCGAAGTATGGTTTGCCTAACGCAATTTGCGGGAGGAACAACTATTGGATGTGGGGACCACGCGATTATTCCGGAGAAGTGGTTCTTGCTATTGGCTTCGATGCACGTACTTTGAGGAAGTTTTTTGATAGCGTTGAACAAGTAGGATACTTTAAAAACCAATATGCTTATAACGTGGCAATCTGTTTGTGTAAGAAGCCCAAATCTTCACTGAGAGAAATGTGGCCGTATTTTAAATCTTTCATCTGAGCGAGTACATGCGCTTCTGCAAGTGACATGACTATACAAGCCGCCATCTTTGATGGCGGCTATTTATTTATTATCACCATGTCCTTCTTCAAGGATTAAATTCAATAGAAATCATATTGAACATGTTTGAAATTTGTCCTGATCCGTTGAATAGCATCCTTCGCCTTTAACCTTTACCTTCTTGTGTCGTATCATTGCAAGAACAAAGACACTTTCGAATGCAGAATAATAAACCAGCCGATGTACTTGTGCAACTCATTGAAGATGCCCAAAAAGGTGATGTAACGGCTTTTAAAAAAATCGTCAAATGTCATCAATCATACGCATACGCTATTGCATTCCGATTCTTTTGCGATGAAGATGACGCTGAAGATGTTGTCCAGGAAAGTTTTATCAGAATTTGGAATCACCTACACGATTTCGATTCGAAAATGAAATTTACAACATGGATGTACAAGATCGTTGTCAATCTTTGCTATGACAAAGCTAAATCCAATAAGAGAAGAATGAGTGTGTTTGCTAGATTGAATGACAATTTCTCTCAAGACGACTGCATCGAAAATACCGATATAGAACGGGATTTGACCAATAAAGAAACAGTTGCGTTGATAAAACATATTGCCGATGGATTATCTGAAAAGCAGCGAATGATTTTTCTACTGAGAGATATACAAGATCTGACCATTGAAGAGGTCGCTGTTATTACTGGAATGTCTGAATCTGCAATAAAGACAAACCTTTTCTTCGCAAGACAAAACATCAGAAAGAAATTAGCGAGATTAGAGGTAAATGTATGACGTGCAAAGAACTACAACAGCTTCTTTACTCGGCAAGAATCGAAGACTTCGATCCGGCTGAAAGAGAATTCTTAAAGAAGCATCTTGCTGATTGCGAAACCTGCAAAACGATTTTTCAGGAAGTATCGAAAGCTGATCGGATACTTGATAGAATCAAGGAGGCAACACCCCGCATCCGAAACGAGCACGCGTTGACAGAATCCATTATCGCTGCAATTGTTAGAGACGAGAGATCTTTGGCGGGTGTCAGTGCGAATAAATTCCTCGATCGTTTGAATGACATATTCAGCATGGAAGTCATCCGATTCGCTTGTAGTATTGTGATCCTCTTGTGTGGAATGACCTATATATTTATGGAATACAACGATACAAAGGCAATCGTGAGTCTGGAACAAAGATTGGGAAAAAAGACTGAATATAACCGTGCGATTATATTTCAACAGGAAATTAATATCCTAAACTTCCTGCGTGATCTTTACAACCTGTCAAATGGAAGTACATCATCCGTGGAATTGACAAACACATTGGTCCTTATGAAGAAAGCGGATTTACAATCCCTGCTTAAAGGGTACAAGACATTAGATGAAGCATCGCGGGTACGCCTGGATGAGATATGGGACAAATATGAGAAAGATGAATCTTCCGTAATCGTTTCTGAAAAAAATCGCAAAGAAATAACCGCTCTTCGAAACGAAATCGAACGATTAAAGAAGGAATTGGAACAAAGCAACCATAAGGAAAAACGACAATGAATAGAAAAATAACAAGACCATTTATCGCGATTATCACCTTTGTTATGTTGACTGCTTCAGACTGCAATCATAAGTATACGACAACGACTAAAATCAATAGTAATGGATCATGCGAGAGAACAGTCTTTGTCAAGAGCGTCAGTGATACGTCTAGGTCTTTTCCAGTTCCGACCGATAAAAGCTGGGAGATTCGCGTAGAGAGAGATTCGGTGAAAGAAGAAGTATATTTTGCCAGTAAGAGGTTTGACGATGTCAACCAAATGAATAACGAGTATAAAAAAGCAGAAAAAGTTGGCATTGACCTCAAGTTTGAAAAGAAATTCCGATGGTTCTTCACGTACTTCAGCTATCAGGAAACGTATAAGCCCTGCTTTCAGATTCAGAGAATTCCCATCCGGACATTTTTGACAAAAGAAGAATATGCTCAGTACGAGAATGGAGATACCAGTAAAGCGTTAAAGAAGAGAATGGACGAGTTTTTGATGGCAAACATCTTCGAAGAATTTTATAGACAGTTGATCGATTCGGTAGAAAGTCTTCACGATCCATCCATCCCTGTAAGTATTTTTATCGCGAAGAAACAGGAAATTGATTTTCACAAGATGGAGCATAACACAAAGGATATCGTTAAATATTTAGAGAAAGTCCTTGGTCTAAAATTGAAGGGTAAATTGGAACAACAAATCGATGGCGTCACGAAGTCGATAGACGCCAAGGTTCAATTTATGATCAACGCGGGTGGTGATTATATTAACGAAGTAGTGATGCCCGGGATCGTCTTGAACACCAACGCGAATACGGTGGAGGGGAACAAGGTTGTGTGGCGTTTTAATGAGGATAAATTCACATTCATAAGCTATACAATGAATGTCGAATCCCGTATTGCCAATACATGGGCGACATATGCAACAGGGGCAGTGTTGATTGTGATTGTTACGCTCTTGATGTTGCCGCGATTGAAAAGAAAATAGCTGGGAAATAATGGAAATGATATTGTTGGATGTTCGTACTAAGAGAAAACGCTTTAATGGCTCATCTTGATTATCGCCGCCGCCATCTTTGATGACGGCTATTTTTTTGTTATTTTCTTGCACTATGAGATTGAAGTGCTTTGTGGAGAAAATAGAACGATGAAAGTCGCTCTTGTTCATGATTGGCTCACCGGAATGCGGGGCGGCGAGAAGATTCTCGAAGTCTTTTGCGAATTATTTCCTGACGCAACGATTTTTACCACTATCCATAACGAAGGGATGATGTCGCCTGCTATTGAGCGAATGAAAATCAAAACTTCATTTATTCAACATCTTCCTCTAAAGGCAACGAAGTACCGTAACTATTTACCGCTGATGCCCGCCGCCATGGATGCACTCGATTTTTCAGAATATGATTTTATTCTTTCTACCAGTGTTGCTGTTGCCAAAGCAGCAAAGCCACGCAGCGGGGCAATGCACATTTGCTACTGCAATACGCCTATGCGGTACGTTTGGGATCAGTATGACGAATATTTTGGAAAAAATCGCGCAGGAATCGTCACGAGTACGACCATGTCTTTAATTGCACCGTATCTTCGACGATGGGATGTCCGCACATGTGACCGTGTACATTATTTCATTGCGAATTCACACAATGTTGCTGAGCGTATCTTTCGTATCTATCACCGCACATCAGATGTTATTTATCCGCCGGTGAGTACGGATTTGTTTACCGTGTCGAACAAGGACGAGGGGTACTATCTTATTGTTAGTGCACTTGTTCCTTATAAAAGAGTGGATCTCGCCATTGAGACGTTCAATCGGTTTGGCGAGAAACTTCTTGTTGTCGGTTCCGGACCTGAGATGGAAAAGCTGAAGAAGTTGGCGAAAAAGAATATAGAAATTCTTGGATGGCAGAGTGATAAAAACCTTGTGAAACTCTATGCAGGTTGCCGTGCATTGATTTTCCCGGGTGTCGAAGACTTCGGCATTGTTCCGCTCGAAGCGATGGCAAGCGGGAAGCCGGTGGTTGCGTTTGCAAAAGGGGGAGCGCTGGAAACTGTCGTCGGAGACGGAGACTCCCCGACCGGAGTATTCTTTCACCAGCAGACTGTTGAAGCGCTTGTTGAAGCTACTGAGGCTCTTTCAAGAATGAAGTTCGATCCGTATGCCATTCGCCGACACGCAGAAAAGTTTGATCGGAAAGAATTCAAGCGGCAGATCGCGGAATACGTAACAAAACAATTATCTGCTTCAATTTGCAAATAAATTACCGACCAAAGATCGGAAGTTGAAGGTCTGAGTCTTCCGTTCTACCTATTGACTACCCCAGCTTTATTTCCATCCCTTCAGCAGCGCCGAAACACTTGATAGTCGATTTTTGTGCATCGAGTAATTTTTGTGCGTGCCTTACCATCACATCGATTGTTGCATCGTCATGTGCAGGATCGTGATGGAACAGAGCAAGTTGTTTCACATTTGCCTTGATAGCGAATTCCACCACCGACTCGACCGGAGAATGCCCCCAGCCGATCTTTGATCGATATTCATCCAATGTGTATTGCGCCTCGCTGACAAGGAAGTCTGCTCCCGTGAGAAAATCAATGAACTTCTGATCCAGTTCTGCACCGTATTGAGATGCAAGTTGGTCTTTTCGTGCGGCATGAAGTGTGTATCTATATGGCTCATTATCCGATGCATAAATAAATATTTTCCCGCCTTCGGAAACTTTATAGGCGAGTGTCATTGCTGGATGATTGATATAGAAGGGCGTTACCTGCGCATCTCCAATCCAGAATGGCTCACGTACTTCCTGCATTACTATTTGCGCGTTCAGGTCGCCTAAGGGCACAGGAAAATATTCCGAATCCATTTGAAACTTTAAAAGATCCTTCAAACTTTTATCGCGCGCAGGAGGTCCATAGACATTCACCTGGAAATTCTTTGCATAGGCGGGCATGAAGAATGGAAAACCCTGAATATGATCCCAATGCGTATGGCTGATAAAAAGATGTATGGTCACGGAGGGCTGGGCGGCGAATTCTTTCATGAGTTTCGTGCCAAGATCCCGTATGCCGGTTCCTGCATCAAAGATAAGTATCTGATTATTGACACGTACTTCAACGCAAGATGTGTTGCCACCGTACTTCACCGTCGATTTTCCCGGTGATGGAATGGATCCGCGTGTTCCCCAAAATCGAATGTTCATCATGGCTGGCTCGCTCGTAAGTTCATATAAAGGGTGGCAATTTCGAGAAGTTCTTTAGGTAAAAATGGTTTTACAATATATGCATCAGCTCCTAATTGAATCGCTTTATCGACATCGGTTTTATATGATTTTCCTGATGTGACAATAATTGCTGTGTGCCGCATATTTGAATTAGCTCGAAGCATTTTGCAGACTTCGAAACCGTGCAATCCTTCCATTATAAGGTCAAGGATGACTACGGCAGGGGGATTGATGAGCGCCTGTCGAACTCCTTCACTGCCATCATGGGCAATCGATACATCAAACCCGTTCCGTTCGAAAATGATTTGAGCAAGCCGGCGGTGCGTAGCGTCATCGTCAATAATAAGTACTTTTGGTTTTAGTGCTGCTGTTGTATCCATCGAATCAGATTCTCAATTGAGTTTACAATGCAATCAACTCATAAGATAATACGTTGAATTTATCAAAGAAGGAACACATAATTTTCGTAACTCGTTGACTTTTGGAAGACCACGAGGCTAAACAAGGTGAACTTCCGAAAATAATTGAGATCCTTCAAATAGTTTGTGATATTTTGTAAAATATTTTAAGAAACTATGATTCCGACCGCCCTTTTTCGAGTTGCTCCGATACTTTTCCCCAGCGCCAATAGGCATCTTCTAATTCCTTCTGAACTGATTTGTATTCAGCGGAAATAGCTTTTACTTCATCACCTTTTTTATATAATTCCGGATCGGCAAGAAGACTTTCAATCTCACTTTTCCTCTGTTCGTGATGAGCGATCTCTGCCTCAACTGCTTCTAATTGCCGCTTGATAGAGCGCACTTCTTTCTCTTTTGCTTTTTTGTGGTCTTGCTCTTCCTGCCGTGCAGCGTGCGCTGTTGCTTTCGAATTATCCAGCGGTTTCATGCGTGTAGCGGTTTGCTGGGAAAGAATCTCCTGTTTTTTCTTTGCAAAATATTCCGACATGGAACCAAGATAGAGGTGCATCGAGCCGGGACGTAATTCCAGGACTTTGTTTATGATTGGATCAAGAAAGGCACGGTCGTGTGAAACGATCAGGAATGTTCCTTCGTATTCGGCGAGTGCGGTTTGTAGTACTTTCTTCGAACGCATATCAAGGTGATTGGTCGGTTCGTCCATGATGAGAAAGTTGGCTGGTCGTAGAAGCATACGTGCGAGAGCTAATCTGCTTTTTTCCCCTCCAGAAAGTACTGATACTCGTTTAAATACATCGTCGCCGTGGAAGAGGAATGAACCGAGAAGAGTGCGCAGTTGTGTCTTTGTCTCGGATGAAGAAACCTCTTCTACCGATTGAAGAACGTCTTTGGAAAGGTCGAGTTCATCTGCCTGATCTTGTCCGAAGTAAGAGAGCAGAACGTTATGTCCAACGAGACGTTCGCCTTTCTCAAATGACTCTTCTCCGGAAATAATCCGGACGAGTGTCGATTTCCCCGCACCGTTTACGCCCACTACTGCAATACGGTTACCGCGTTCCACTTTGAAATCAAGATGACTGAAGACTTGCAGCGAATCATAGCTCTTTTGTATTCCCTGTAAATCTAAAACCACACGCCCGCTCGAAACCGGCTGTGGAAACCTGAACCGAAGCGCTTCTTCTTCACGTTCTACTTCGACTATTTCGATTTTCTCCAGCATCTTCACGCGGCTCTGTACTTGGCGTGCTTTAGTGGCTTTGTACCGAAAGCGATCGATGAATTCCTGAGTCTGCTTGATCTGATCTTGCTGATTCCGCTGTTGACTTAGAAGAAGCTCGCGCCGAACAAGGCGCTCTTTTTCATAGAAAGAATAATTGCCGGCATATTCTTCAAATCTCCCGGCAGATAGAGCAAACGTACGCGAAGTGAGGTTGTCGAGGAATGCACGGTCGTGCGAGACGAGGATTATAGCGCCGTTATATTGACGAAGATATTCTTCCAGCCATTGGAGCGATTCGAGATCGAGGTGATTTGTCGGTTCGTCAAGAAGTAAAAGACTCGGCTCCTGCAACAGCAATTTTGCCATCGCGATACGCATTTGCCAGCCACCGCTGAATTCTTCTGTCAATCGATTGAGATCTGTTTGCGAAAAACCCAATCCATTCAAGACGCGTTCGATCTTTGAGCGCATCCGGTATGCGTCCAGGTCTTCGAGTTTATGCTGTAATTCCCCATAGACTTCCAGTGTGTCGGCGTACTCCTCACTTGTTGGATCGAGCTCAGCCAGAGTATCCTGTGCTTCGCTCAATTTTTGTTGTGCATCTAATACGTCTTCAAACGCTGTCTCTGCTTCCTCATAAAGCGTTTTGCCATGCAAAGAAATTGTTTCCTGCTGGAGATACCCGACCGTTACATAATGGGCTTTCTTGACGGTTCCTTCTTCTCCCTGCGGTACACTGGAAATGATACGGAGCAGAGTGGTTTTTCCACTGCCGTTAGAGCCGACCAGTCCAATACGGTCGCGCGGGCCGACGGTTGTTGAGATGTCGTGGAAGAGCGTTCGTTCTCCAAACTCAAGAGTAATATGTTCGAGTGAAAGCATAATGATTACCGATAACTATATACGCAATGTAATATAGGGAAAAGTGTTTGAGCAGAAAACCTTTTTGGAATTGCGTTAAAAACTCCTTTTATGAAAGACTTGCTTTCTTCATAAATTGCAGTAACTTCTATTCGTGCGACGCCAAACTAATCAAAAATCGCATCGTTTCGTGTTCTCAAAAAAACGCCAGAACGCGAGAACGAGTAACCAATCACTTCTTATATTATAGGAGGATGTATGAAAACCACAGGAACACTTGTCCTTGGCATTCTTGTCGTACTATGCTTTGGATTGCTTTGGGCATTTCATGGCCCCGCGAAAAACGCGCCGACTTCTCAGGATCAACAACTCACGGGTAACGAGAATCATCAAGTTGATCTTGTGACAGCGCTTCGTCTCGTAAAGAATCAACGCTCGAATCTTAAAGCTTTACCGGCGTCCATTAAAGGCGGGTTGTTCGCTCGTAGTGCATTTGATAAAATTCTTGCACAATCTGGTGTTGTTGGTATACGCTATTATTATGCTCAGACAGATGAGGGCACTCCGACTTTAGTTCTTGTTGGTGTGGACGCTAAGGGACAGGATATACAAACAGGTCTCATTATGGAAAGAGCTCTTCCATGCCCTCCATGGTGTGATGCTGTAAGTGAACTTGCAAGGTAAGATGAGCTGTGAAATTGCCGCTTTTATTTTATATTTTTTTGCTCATACAATGCGGCACTGCGGCTATGGGAGGTTTTTATTATAAAAGCCTCCCACGCCCTTTGCGCATTCTTGAATGGCTGATTGTTATCAGTGTTGTCGATACGGGTGTAGAGTGGTTTCTTAACTCTTTTCGTATTCACAACCTTTGGATAATGCATTTTTATACAATCATTGAACTCATATTTGTGGTTATGATATATTCATCATGGATGAAACAACGTCGAAGCCGGTCGGTTCTCTTGTTGTGCCTTGCAGGATTTACCATTCTCTGGATTGTGAGTAAGTTTTCATTTGAACCACTCTCGCTTACCGATGACTGGACAGCAACGATCTCAAAAGTATTACAGATAGCATTTTCAGCTTACCTGTTGTTAGATGTTGTGAAAGAGAGCGATATCGTATGGACAAACGACCCGCGCTTTTGGATTGCGACAAGCACGATCATTTATGCAGCTGGAAGTTTGTTTTGGTACGCTCTGTTCAATAAAATGCTGCAGATTTCACCAGACCTTTTAAAGCAGTCGTTTTCATTGAACTGGATTCTCATGATCGTGTCGAATATGCTTTATATACGGGGCTTTTTGTGCAAAACGTAACGTTTGATATTTGGGGGACGGTTGCACTTGGAACAATTGCACTCTTAGCGATTACCGTTGGATTTGTTGCCGCGGTCATGACAGGCAAACAAAAGGAGCTGATCACCAAAAAGCGTCAACTGGAAGAATTGACGATCAGCGAACGCAAGTACCGAAATCTTTTTGAGCAGTCACCTGCCGGTATGCTTCGTATAACGACCGATCAATGGAATGTTGTCGATGCAAATCACGCGCTTCTTCGTATGTTTGCGGTCCAAACATTGGATGAAGTGAAAGAAGTGCTCACTTCGATGTCTCCTCAAGACCGGGAATATCTTGTCGAACGTTTTTCAGCAAGTCAGTCTGTGGAGGATTATGAAACCCTTTTGCGCCGTAAGGACGGATCGGAATTCTACATTTCCTTCTCCGCATCTATCCATCCACTTGAAAGTTTTACCGAAGCAATCATTATCGACATTACCACACGTCGGCTTGCGGAAGATAAAATTCGTGAACAAGCATTGCTGTTGGATCAGGCGCAGGATGCCATCCTCGTTCTTGACCTCAACAAAACGGTACGATACTGGAACAAAGGTGCTGAACGAATGTATGGCTACGAGCCGTTAGATGTAGTAGGAAGAGATGTAGTGAAGTACCTCTATGGGTCGGACGGAACAGAAGGATTTGACCGCGCATACGCGTTGACGGTACAGCATTCAGCATGGTCGGGCGAACTTCATCAAAAGAAAAGAGATGGAACGGTCATCATCACAGATTGTCGATGGACTCTCGTTCGCAATCCGGTCGGCGAACCTGCCGGTATTCTTCAGGTTTGCACGGATGTGACGGAACGGAAACGATTAGAAACACGCTGGCTCCGAGCACAACGGGTGGAAAGTATAGGCATTTTCGCAAGTGGTATTGCACATGACTTGAGCAATACGCTGGCGCCGGTCCTGGTCGGTGTGGAAGTACTCAAACGGAAGTTTTTAGATACCCAAAGTCAGCGGCTTTTAAAAGCCATCGAGTCAAGTGCGAAGCATGGCTCTGAATTGGTCTATCAAGTTCTTTCCTTTGTGAAGGGAGTGGAGGGCAAGCATGCGAAACTCAATCCCTTGAAGATCGTGAAGGACATTACAGATTTATTAAGTGATATCGTTCCCAACAGCGTTGCAGTCCATACTCGTATATCCGATACTGTTTCACCGGTGATCGGGGATAGAACCCAACTCCATCAAGTGTTGATCAACCTTTGCACCAACGCACGCGATGCTATGCCGCAGGGCGGTGAATTGACATTTTCTGCAGAGAATGTTTTGGTATCGAAGGAGATGGCGGAAGAATATGTTGATGCGGTTGAAGGAGAGTACGTCGTATTTAGTATCAGCGATATAGGCGTTGGAATACCGGCTGTCGAAATCCATAAGATCTTTGAGCCGTTCTATACGACGAAGGAGATAGGGAAAGGTACAGGGCTTGGTCTTTCGATTTGTTTCGGTATTGTGAAGGGACATAAAGGATTTATGACGGTGGAGAGCGTGGAAGGAAAAGGCTCGACATTTAAAATGTTTCTGCCGGCAGCTCCAGAAATGGAAGTAGATACCAAGGAAAAAATATTCTCATAAGAATGTCATCACCGAGTTTTGTGTGTTGCAAACTCCCAGGAAAAGTACACGCAGGTTCTTCTTAATAGTTCAGAAGATCAAGGGTACGAATTGATTTTTGTGACAGGTAAATCGCAGCTCAGAGAGATGCTTCTTCAAACAATCGAACAAGTCGCGCTGCGCAGGAACTTATCAGCATAAGAGACGCAGCACAGTATCTAACGCACGCGACACCGGAATTCTTTGGTCTCAAGAAAGTACAATACTTCATCGACACTGAATCGAGATTTTCGTTGGACGGCTTCCATGGTGTTGAATGCGTTGTGCGGAGTAAAGAGAACATTCGGATGCTGAAGCAACTCTTTAATTACTTTCGCTGCTGGAAATGTATTCGTGTGCTCGCTTCGAAGAGCGACAGCAACGTTTGGCTCATCTTCAAACACATCAAGTCCGAGTCCGCCCACGTGTCGTTCCTGCACTAATCGTAACATATCGGCAATAGGAGCATGTTCCCCGCGTGCGATATTGACGAAGAGAACACCGGGCTTGGCTTGTTTTAAGAAGTTGTAAGAAAAATAACCGCGGTTTTCGTTTGTCAAATTCATAGAGCAGATGATGACATCAGCCCAGACGATTCCTTCTTCTTTCCCGATGTACTGCAAATCCTTACGGCGCTGTACAATGTCCACACCGCGGACATTCATGCCAAGTGATGAACCGATCTTCACAATCTCACTGCCAATCCGTCCCACGCCTACGACTAAAAGATTTTTCCCCGCACATTCACCGCCTGTGAGCCCATCCCGATTGAAATGTTTGAATTGTATCATCTGTTGTGGCAGCCTGCGTATGAGCGCCATTATGAGTAAGATTGCATGCTCTGCTACAGCACGCGTCGCATATTCTTCCAGATAGCCGCATGGCAGTGGTTTTCGGATAATGTCCAAGTATTTCTTGAGATGATCGTACCCTGTGCTTCGGCTCAGTACACCATCGAGCTTGTCCAACCATTCTGTAGGAATGATCGATTGTGTGCGGATACTGATCAGTCGAGCCGGTGGATTGAGATGATCCGTTTCTTGAATCGTTTTATCCGTCATCCCGTATGTGAGTTGATTGCCGAGAAGAGATTTAAGAGACAATGCCTCTTCTTCAAACGCTTCGTAGAAATAGACGTCCATAATTTTTTTAGCCAGATTTGTCAATTAGAAATATCTGCATTATTTCGCTGTCTCATTTACTTTTTTTAAAGCATTTTCAAGTTTAGATATTCGATCTCTAAAACTATCTATTTCTCCCAGTAATGCGGGGTTCCCTCTACCCCATGCATTCATTCGATCACGAATTCCACTTTCTACACCCTCTATTTGGCGTTTTATCTTTGCTAATTCATTATATAATGAATCCATAATCTTTCTATTGACAATGTTATCAAATTTCTTTTTTTGTCTTTGAACATCTGCAGCAATTTCAAGAATAGCATCTCTCTTTTGTATCAATGTGTCTAAATTGATGGCAAGAATTCTATTAACATTATCTTTAGTCGATTGAGTAATTATTTCGGCCTTTTCCTCCATACCTTTTTGTAGTGCTGTCTCAAGCTGGTTTTTCTCCTTAATACCCCAAAAAGTTAAAACAAATGTAATTAATGCAATGGTTGTGTAGATACCATTGAAGCTTGTTCGAGTATAAATAATGTGGTCAAGTATAGACTTGTCGTCTAATTCTTGACTTTTAACTGATTTCACCAGTTTTCTAAGAGAATGATTTGAACGCCAGATGTATATGAAATTTGCAACTACTAATAATCCTATCACGACTATAATTACATCCATAGTTTTATCATTCCTTTCTTATAAAAGCTATCTCTATATATTCAATAAGAAGAATAGAAGTAAGAGTAAATAGACAACTAAGATTATAGCTAAGAGAAGAAGATTTTCCTAATAAAAGGCTTTTTTGCTTTTTGTGCCCGAAGGGGGACTTGAACCCCCAAGACCTTGCGGTCACTAGCTCCTGAAGCTAGCGCGTCTGCCAATTTCGCCATCCGGGCTTGTACGACTAAACTTAATATACGAACATCCCCTTGGAGTTTCAACCATTTTTCATTGTACCGAACGATGCTGGATTGTAAACAGCAGACGCACTATTTTAATCACTCTATACTGCAACATTGAAGACGAATCTTCCGTATTTGTTGAAAAAACCTCAGAAGGTTGAAAATATTTTTTGTTTCCACAACCTTTTAGTAGTATAAACAGTCTAATTCTGGTCATGTGTCAAGATGATTTTAAAAAAAAACGAGGTACCTATGCGTCCTGTTGGTTGCTTTCTCTTCATCGTCTTCGCGGGTTTCTTGCATCTCAATGCACAACCACCGGAATTCATCAAACAGATACACGCGATTCGTGTGAATGAACAAATGCGCATCGATGGTGTTTTGTCTGAATCGGTTTGGCAGCGTTCTGGTACAACGGCATTTTTTCAGCAGGAGCCAAATCAGGGACAAGCAGTATCTGAATCGACAGAAGTGTGGGTAGCATACGATGATGGGGCATTATACATCGCCGCACACATGTATGATACGCATCCGGATTCCATTATTGCACGACTCGCACGGCGTGATAACGATGCCAGTTCAGATGAATTCGCTGTGGGCATCGACTCATATCACGACAAACGGAATGCTTTTTACTTCATCGTGTCAGCAGCAGGCGTATTGCGGGACGGGATTCTTTTTAACGACGATTGGAGTGATGGAAGCTGGGATGGAGTATGGGAAGCAGAACCACTGATCACTTCCGATGGATGGTGCGTTGAGATGAAGATTCCGTTTTCCCAATTGCGGTTTGAACAACATGATCAATATGTTTGGGGAATTAATTTTGAGCGCGTTATAGGCAGGAAAAAAGAACAATCCTTCCTCGTGTACACTCCACGCAATGAAAGCGGATCGGTTTCTCGTTATCCTGATCTTCTTGGTATTGAACATATTACACCTCCAACCCGGTTGGAAATTGCTCCATATATAACCGGACGAGCTGAATATGCGTCACACGATGCCGGCGATCCGTTTAACACAGGATCAAAATATGCTCCGAATATCGGAGTGGATTTAAAATGGGGTTTGGGTACCAACGTAGTACTCGAAGGGACGATCAATCCAGATTTCGGGCAAGTAGAAGTCGATCCCGCGGTTGTAAATTTAAGCGATGTGGAAACATACTTCAATGAAAAGCGACCTTTCTTTCTTGAAGGGATGAATATCTTTTCGTTCGGGCAGGGAGGTGTGAACAACTATTGGAGTTTTAACTGGTCATCACCAAGTTTGTTTTATAGCCGTCGCATCGGCCGTGCGCCGCAGCGTGGACTGCCAAATTATGATTATGCCGATGTTCCGCTCGGCACGCATATTCTTGGTGCAGCAAAAATCACAGGTAAAGTTATAGATGGATGGAATGTCGGGGTGATTGAAGCTCTTACGAAACGCGAGTATGCACAGTTGGATACCGCTGGAAGACATTGGTCGTTAGAGGTCGAACCGATGACATCCTATTCAGTCGCACGCGTTCAACATGATTTTAACGATGGCCGTCAGGGTGTGGGAATTCTTTTTACATCTGTGAACAGATTTTTTAATGACGTTGGTATCAAAACAGATATCAATGGAAATGCTTATGTCGCGGCTCTTGATGGCTGGACATCTTTCGATGCGGAAAAAAATTATATGATTTCCGGTTGGACCGCTGCCTCTAACGTTCAAGGTACTCGAGAAAGAATAATAAATTTACAGCAAAGTTCTTCCCGTTATTTTCAGCGGCCCGACGCGCACTATATATCGTTAGATAGTTCTGCAACCTCGTTAAGCGGTTATGCCGGCCGGTTTACCTTGAACAAACAAAAAGGTAATATGCTGCTCAATGCTGCACTCGGATTCATTAGCCCGGGTTTTGAATCGGGAGATCTCGGATTTCTGTCGCGGACCGATGTAATTAATTATCATATAGGCACGGGATATAAGTGGAATGACCCAACGCCGTATTATCGTTACGTGAACATCTTAGGTTCAGTTTTTGGCACGTTGGACTTCGGAGGGGATGTGATGTGTCGAGGTGTTTGGGGTGGCATTGATTATCAATTGCCAAGCTATGATTACTTCGGTTTGTATTACGATTATGGATTTGAATCCTTAGACGATTATCGCACTCGCGGCGGTCCGAAAATGCTCAATCCCGTATGCTACGAGTGGAATTTTAATTATTCTTCCGACAGCCGCAACAAGTATGTTTTCGGGGCTTACTGGTATGCATATGAAGGACACAATGGATTTTATCATAGTGTCAACCTGTCTGTTACTATGCGTCCTGTCTCGAGCGTTTCAGTATCATTTGGTCCGGGATATGTATTCAACTCAGATCATGCACATTGGATTGACAATTTTAATGATCCACTTGCTGCAGGAACGTATGGGAAGCGATATATCTTCGCAGATTTGATTTATAAAGAACTCTCAGCTCAAATACGTGTTGATTGGACACTCACACCGATGCTGAGTTTCCAACTGTTTGCCCAACCATTTCTTTCATCTGGAAATTTTACAAATTTTAAAGAATTTGCACGTCCGAGATCGTTCGATTTCCTGGTATTTGGGAGGGATGGTTCTACGATAGCGAGAAATGTTAATTCTGACGGTTCAATTAACAGCTATGATCTTGATCCGGATGACAGCGGGCCTGCTCCGCCAATGAATATTTCAAATCCAAATTTTAATTTTGTGTCTCTTCGCGGCAACGCTGTGTTGCGATGGGAATATATGCCCGGCTCTGCACTCTTTTTAGTGTGGACACAGAGCCGTTCCGATAATATAGTAGACGGGACATTTGCATTAAACAGCTCGTTCAACCGTCTTGTTAATTCAAAACCGGAAAATATTTTCATGTTAAAGCTGACTTATTGGATCGGCGGATAAGAGATATACGCCGAAGGTTTTGCCAGACCTATTTTGACCTTCGGAAGGTTCTTTGATTGTTACTTTTTGTACTCTTTCAATGCCCGTTCTGTTGCATTCAGCATTGCTTCGCTTCCAACAGGAGAACCGGTCGCGTTCTTCATCCACAAATCCGGAGCGATACTCCCGGCTTTAACCATACGTTCCACTTCAGTACCCACACTGCCACTCTTTTTTACCTGCTCTTCAATCTGATGGGAGATCAAATAACCAATCGCATAATCCGGGATGTAGAGAAATGAATGGATAATATGTGAATAGATTGCAAGGAGGACGACATCCCTTTTCTTGAAGACCGGCGCATAATATGTATTCCAAATATCCTTCGCAATCTGAAGCATAGCTGCTTTCAGCTCTGTAGGTGTTGCGTCGGGATGATCATACATCCAATGCCAGATTCCCATGTCTACAAGTGAAACACCTGCGATTTCGTAGGTCATCCAAAAATCATTCAGTGTCTTAAGCACATCGCTTTGTGGATCGGGAGTAGACAGGCCAAGCAAGTCGAGGTCGTGTGCCTGAAAAACAAACGCGATAGCTTCGGTAAATGCGGTATTTGGGACACCATTGAGGAAGTAATGATCAATGTCATTCAATGACAGTGTCTGTTCTACATTATGTCCCATCTCGTGGACGGCAATGTTGAATCCCTTGTAATCCATGCCATCTTTCCCGACACGAGTACGTAAGTGCGCTTTCGCCGAACGCATTCCTGCACCAGCAGCATGCCCCGAGCCACGAGCCGGATCGACCAAAATATTGTCAGCGAGATATTCCGCACGCTCCTTACTGAAACCAAGCTTCATTAGCATATTCGGCATGTCTGCTTTATACGCATCGGGTGTCGGATATCGCTTCTTTACTATTTCATCAAGCTGTGCTTCAGTGTATTTTCCCTTTGCACGGAAACCATTGTACCAAATGTCGTACGGTTCGAGGGATCTGCCTATTCTTTCTTCAATCATCTTCGCTACTTTCGGCACGAGCGGCGAACTCAACACCGATTCGAGCATTGCTTTCACCCGTGCTTCTGGAATTTCACGCTCCTCGTCGAATTTACGCGCGATCAATGTTGGTGCAGTGGGAGAGTATGGATCCACTTTCTTTGAGGCGAGGAAGGCTTTCAGCAATGTTGCATACCGTGTATCAGGTTCGGATATGTTGCTGACTTTGAGATTTACTTTGGCCGGTGCATCGATATCTGTGACACTTGCAGGTTGCACCTCGTTCGTAAATGGATTCCAATCTACATTCGGATTATTCACAACGACTTCCGGAATGGTTTGTGTAACAATCCGTTCCATCACCTGCTGGATCATTTTTTGTTTGGCAATTCCATACTCTTTGTCATTGTAATCGGCTTTCAATTCATCGCGCAGATTCCAATGTGAGAGCAGCCGCATCTTTGGAGGGAAGAGACGGTTGCCTTTTGCATCGATGAGATGATGCATATAAATATTATACTCGGAAATATATTGATCGGTGATAGATGCAGCTTCCGCAACAGCCTGATTGACTTCCGCCGGAATACGTTTAGAAAAACGCTGTCCCAGCCGCATTTCTGCCCATTGGCGGCGCGACCATTGTTCACCGTTCGCCAACCGTTCGTTGAGTGTCGTGAGCGGGAAATTCAGCAGTACTATGAACGCGAGTTTGTTTTTGAAAAAATCATCCGTGATATGCGCATCCGGAGAATATGCAGCGAAGGTTTCATCGAATGGATAGATCGGTCCACGATCGAGTTCGGATTGCTGACGAAACGCAAGGCCGATCTCGTTCATATGGCCGTTGAGTTGTTCAAGCAGATTTTCGAAGCGGTTGAACATAACATCAAGTGTTATTTGATCACCGGCGAAGTTTGTGCGAACGAAATCCTCAAATGCAGCCGCATCACCATCTTCCGCGCGCCAGAAG
>Ga0182021_10002289_pt1 | contig 22231 bp, 12 predicted proteins | sample 612E3MmetaG_FD_120493 | JGI IMG/M metagenome (GOLD analysis project Ga0182021, IMG submission 120493) | Permafrost microbial communities from Stordalen Mire, Sweden - 612E3M metaG (Illumina Assembly) | ecosystem: Environmental > Terrestrial > Soil > Wetlands > Permafrost | place: Sweden... | reverse complement strand
CGCGCGCAGAAAGGAGTATTGGTATCCCCCGCCGGTTCCCCGCCTCACGACTCATCCTGCGAACCTGTTCCACGAACTGCGTCATGAGCGCGGCGCGCGACGGCGAGTTTGCGGAATCACGGGGGAAGTAATACGGGAACCTCATGAAATCCAGCTCGATCCCGTCTACGGGGTACCTCTCACAGAGCTCGCGGATGAGAGAATAGTAGTATTCCCGGACCGCGGGGATTCCGTAGTTCAGCGCGTACGCTCCCCATCCTTCATACCCTCCGAGTCGGTATTCGGAATGTGATTTCCAGAAATCACCGAGAAGAGGACTCCCGGGGACGTCGACATCGTGAAGCTCGTTCATCCTTATTGTCAGAAATGCCTCCATCCCCCTGAGCCTTGCCCTGTCGACGATCATGCCCACAGGATCGAGCGAGTCTTTCAGAAGCATCTGCAGGTTGTCACTGAAGTGCCTGTACATTGAGTCCCGTTCAGAGGGGACATATCCGGGAGATACAGGGAACTCGTATGAAAACATGCCGGCCTTCCCGCCCGGGTAGATCCCCTTCTGGCAAGGGTTCGGATTGAAGAGAAACGTCGTGATGCCCGCATCCGCCACCTCGTCGACGCTCCTGTACACGTTGTCACGGGAAAATGACTTCCGCCAGAAAATGTTTGAACCGTCGCTATTGTACAAAATGCGGTGGCGGGAATGCTCAGGCCTTTCCGCCGATATCCCGACGAACGGCACATCGCCGCGGATATCCTCGAACGGGAGTTCTTCGTACCCGAGTGCGGCGGCGTTTGAACCGTACTTGAATCGAAAATCGCGGTACCCGGGATTCTCAAAGCCGGGGTCTGCGATCCGGGAATGAACGTCGTTCCCGCGAGACTGCCACCCGGCGAAAGAGAGCGAATCGAAGAGGAGCGAATCTTTTCCGGCGAACCAGTAGAGGTTGTTGTCGAATATCATGCTCCCGCCCCGTGCATTCCCCCCGACGAACTGGCTCGTGTCCCAGAGAACGATGTTATGCTCGAACGCGAATGACGTGTGATTCTCAAGTCGCGTCCGCTGGACCTGGAGATCGCGGCCGTACGCGAGTATGTTATCCCGGAACCTGTTTTCTTTCCCGTAATGCTGATGAAACCCTCCGTGCGTCGTATTGTACACCATGTTCCGTTCGGCGGTAATGTGCGTCGTCCCTTCGTCGAAGTATATCCCCCACCCCCCGTAACGGAGCGCCGCGATGTCGTGGAATACGTTGTACCGGATGAGCGTCCCTTCCTGGTTCCCGAGCGTGTATATCCCCCCCATGTCGCTCAATATCGGCCCGTCCCCGTCCGATCGGACACCGATATGATGCACGTGGTTCAACGACACAAGGTTCCCCTGCGCAAGTGCGGGTCCGTACCCCCATGTCCAGCCGATCGAGATACCGGTATAGTAGAAACCATGTATCGTATTCTGAACGAGACGGTTCATCCCGCTCTGACCGATCCATATGCCGACGGAGCTGTGGAATATTTTTCCCCCGTCATAGATGTGACAATCGATGATTGAATTCCCGGACGTCCGCTGATCTTCACTCTCCCTGATAACCGTCTCGCCGATCTTGATCCCCCCTCCACCGAGGTCGAACAACATGCATCCGCTGATGACGTTTCCTTTGCACCCTTCGCCGAGCTCGAAACCGTACGTCCCCACGTCCGTGATCCGGCACTCCTCAAACGTACACGAATGAGCCCCGCGTGCCGTCACCGCCGCAGGGACGCCGAAATCCGCCTGCGGGAAACCGCCCGGCAGGATGCGGGAGGTATCGATTCCGGCAGGGAAATACCAGCCCGCGTATTCGAACTTGATCTTCCGAAACGTCACGTGCGAAACGAACTTCCCGGAATCCGGCCTCCCCTCGATGCTGAGTAACGTCGTGAGGCGCGGGACCACCCATTCCTCCCCTCCCCCCCCACCTTCCGGATCGCCATCCGTCGGTTTGGGAATGTAATAGATCGCTCCCGAGTCCCTGTCGGCGTACCAGTCTCCCGGTTCTGCCAGTGCACACTTCACGTTCACGAGATAGAAGAGATCCCCTTTCTCAAGCCGGAACATGCTCCTCCTGCCGAACCGGAAGAGATTCGAGTCCGGGTCGAAGCTTGTTACGGGAAGGCGTGATTCGACCCACCGGTTCATCACAACCGCTTCTGCGCCGGCAAATTTCTCCCCCTTCGGGAGCGCCCCCACGGGCGCACTGAACGAGGTTTGGCCTTCCTGCCATTCTGTACGGTGCGTGACGCCGGGGACCGACTCCACGGCCAGGTACCCATTCCGCGGAAACCTTGATTGAGGCGCGAGCTTCCCGTTTATCCAGAGTTCATGAACGTCCCGTAAATCGGTTCCTCCGACTGGAAACGGGCGTTTCCACACAGTCATCCCGTTCATCCCGGTCTTTTGCCAAATCGGTATGTCCGTCCCGCCGCTCAAGAATGCATTCTCCCCTTTCTCCGGCTCATACGTCACTTCGTGACCCGGAGACCCTCCGTCACCGGGTCCAAGAACGAACGTGCGGGGGAGTATGTATCTCCCTTCACGCATTCGTACGGTGACAGTTTTGTCCTTTCCGCCGGGGCCGGATCTGACACGACGCACCGCATCGCGTGCCCGTTCGAGCGTCGCGAAGGGCTTCGCACGTGTTCCGCGGTTGTTGTCGTTCCCCCGGGGGGAGACATAGAAGACGACGTCCGGTTTCTCCTGTGCAGGAGTGAGCGCAGGAAGGGTCAGGAGCAGAAGCAGGCCTGCCCCGATCGCGCGAAGAGGTGATGGGATGCTCATGTCCACAGACTCGGCGGCTTGCCGGCTCGCCCCGAGAACCGGGGCCTCCCGCAGTGCGTTTCAATCAATCACGGATTCGAACATCGCGCGGACGTTTGCAGGGGGAATATCCGCAAGTATGTTGTGCACCTGCTGGAACACGAACCCCCCGCCGGGAGAGAGTATCCGGATCTGTTCCCGGACGTGCCGCCGGATGGATTCCGGAGTTCCGCCGGAGAGGACTGTCTGCGTGTCGCAGCCTCCCCCCCAGAACACGATCGCGTCGCCGAAGTCCTTCTTCAGTCCCGCCGCATCCATGCCGCGGCACGAGATCTGCACGGGATTGATGATGTCGAGGCCGGCGTCGATCAAGTCGGGGAGGAGCTCCCGTACGCCCCCGCAGCAGTGAAGCATGACTTTGACGTCGGCGAGCTCCTTCGCGCGTCTCCAGAGCCGTTCGTGGCGGCTCTTGAAATACCTCCTGTACATCGCGGGGGAAATCTGCGGTCCGGTCTGCATGCCGAGGTCGTCACCGAAATTGACGACGTCGATGTACGGGCCGACGGCCGTCATGAATTCCTCGAGATTGCGGAGGTGCATCTCGACAAGGTTGTCGAGGAAGTCGTCCGTCGCGGATGGGTTTTCCGCCATCAGCATGTAAAAATTGTCGTTCCTGTACAGGAACTGCCCCATCTCCAGCAGGTTCCCTCCGAAGAGGCCCACGATGGCCCTGTCGGTCCTCTCCCTGAGCCGCTTTGCGCCCGCGGTGAGGAGCGTCTTTCTTTCCGGACCCTCCGCGAGAGGACCGGGAGGGGACGAGATCGCCCCCCACATCCCTTCTTTGAACGCCTCAGCAATTCTCCGGTGATCCGGGACCCCCTGGGCGAACGGATAATAGGTCTGTTCGAAATACAGGGCACCGTCAGGCATCTGCGCAATGATCCGCCCGCTCGCGGAACGGATGATCCAGCGTTTCCCGTCCCGCTCCGGCTTCACCCACGCCGGAATCTTGCAGGGCGTCCCGTCGGGAAGCACCCAGTCCGCCCAGTCCTTTTCCTCGAGCGCAAAACCCCGGCCCAGCTCCGTCGTGTCGACGGAGAAGAGGTCGAGAACGTCGTCGTCAACGATCGCGATCTGCTGAATCGGTTCGTGAACGCGGATGGGGAGGCGTGGAAGCCCCAGGTATGCCCTGAGTTTTGCATACGCGATTGCGGCAATGCCCGAGCTGTGGTGGCCGGCGAAATCGATAGGGACCCGGTCCGCTTCCCTGTGTTCGAGCGCGGCGAGGACACGTTCTCTGTGCGTCATGAGTTATTCTCGTGAATGGGACGGCGAAGTGTGCGGCAGGGTTACTTTTCGGACATCCCCAATGTAGCGAACGGTGCGGGAAACTTCAATCGCCGGACGTGGGACCGAACGGGTTCACCGCCGCCGGGGAGGGAATCGGTCAGAACCGGGATTCGAGGACAAGGACATATGTCCTCGGCGGCATCACGTTCCCGATCAGTTCGACGTAATTATGCTGGAAGAGGTTGTTGACATTCAGGGAGACTGACAGGGGTATGCCGGCCGCGGACGCGAGGTCCGCGCCGATTCTGACATCCGTCACGTATATGGGAACGCGCTGATCCCCGTCCGGAATGACTCCTGCATCGACAAGTTCATCGTCGATCCTCTCGACCCTGCTCACGAACCTGAAATCCGCCGAGGCGTTCAGCCATCCGAGAGAGCCGCGGAGGCCCCCGTGGAGCACGTGCCGGGGCCGGTATTTCAGTATGTCCCCCAGAGTGAGATCGCGCGGATACACGTAGGTGTAACCGGCGTCGAACGCCGCGCTCCCGCTGAAGAAGACGGCATGACACGACGTTTCAAATCCTTCGACGCGCGCCCGCGTCACATTTCTCCACTGGATTTCCAGGTTGAGCCCGGAGGCGAACAATCCGGGCTCGATAAGATCGTCAATATCGGACCGGAAGAACGCCGCATCGACCGACACCGCATCACCGAATGACTGTGAGACGCCCGCCTCGTATGACCTGCTCCGTTCAGGCTTCAGGTCTTTGTTCGGGACCGCCATGAGCCCCGTGGATCCCGCCTCCACGAATGCCTCGGGGAGCGAAGGGATTCTGAACCCTTCCCCGAACGACGCGCGGAGAGACGTCCCGGGGAGAGGCCTGTAAAGGAGCGCAGCCTTCGGTGTGACGACCCCCGCCTCCCCCGTAAGCCCGACGGACTGGAAATCGCACCGCGCTCCGAGGGTCAGCGTAATATCCCCCGTAAGCTTTGCCTCATCCTGCGCGAAGAGGGCAAGGCCGCCGATCTGCCTGTCGCCAAACATGTCGCCGCCGATCAGGTCGACTGTGCCGTCCACCCCCGCGGTGAGTGTATGCGACGGGGTAGGGAGGATTGTCGAAAGGACCTCCATCCGGACGCCGTCGCCGACCGACTCCGTCCGTTCGGGGTCCCCGCTCTGCTGGAAACCCCAGTCATTGTGGTACCACATCGCCCTTACCGTGAGGAGAACCCCGTCCGACAACGCCGAGTTGAAAAGCCCGCTGAGGAAGTAGCGGGTTGACCTGATGTTGTCGTTCTGGTGGTTTACAGGGGTGATGAGAGCGGAATCCACATTTCGCCAGTAGAGGAACTGTCCCGCGAACTGGTATGCCAGGCCGAAACTGAGCGTCATCGATGATGCGGAGGAGAAATCTTCGCGTGTCTTCATGAAGAAGTTGTACCGGCGGCGGTAGTCGTTCTGCCTGTACCCGTCGTCGATCTGCCTCGAAAAGAACATTGACACGCCGAGGTCCCCCACCTTCCGCATGTGGCTGAATGACTGGCCGTTGAAGAACCGGGATTTATCGGACCAGTCCCACGATGCATAGTCAGGGTTGCCATAGACCCCCGCGTACGTCCTGACGACGGTCTCAGGGGTTCCGGGAATCGGCTTCGTGATGATATTGACTACCCCGCCGAGCGCGTTCGAGCCGTAGAGCGCCGAACTCGCCCCCTTCACGACCTCGATCCGGTCAACCTGCGCCATCGGGATCGTTTCGAAATTCAGCTCGCCGGTGTCCCCTGCGAGAAACGGGATCCCGTCAAGGAGCATGAGCACGCGGCTCCCCGCACCCAGGCTGTATCCACTCGACCCGCGGATGTTCACCTGTGTCCCTGTCATGTTCACCCCCGGGATATACCGGAGCGCATCATCGAGCGAGACGGAGTTCCGCTCGCTGATCTCCTTTGCCTCCATCACAGAAATGCTCACGGGGACATCCTGGAGAGACTGTGCACGTTTGCTCGCCGTGACAACGACCTGTTCCGACGGAATAACGCTCTCTGTCATCATCACGTCAAGGCGCGTTTCCCTCCCCTCCTCCACGACAACATCCGTGCGGAGCTCCTTGTGATATCCGACCATCGAAAAGCGAAGAGTCTTTCTCCCCGGGGGAATCCCCCCGATCCGGTAGACGCCCCGTGCCCCGGTTGTCGTTCCCAGCGCGGTCCCATCCACGCTGACGTTCACACCCGGGAGCCCCCCCTCCTCGTTCGGGGCGGTTACTCTCCCAGAGACTGACCCTCCTCCATCCCGGGCAATCGCGGCGGCGGAGAAGATGAAGAGCAGGAGCGCTATGCGGACGGTCATCGCCATGGCTTTGGAGGCGGATTCCGGAAGTCGACATCGATGTCGATCCCCGTCAGAACGTGATGCAGTATCACGCGGAGCGGGGCGGGGACGAATGAGCCGGGGGCAGCCGCGTAGACGCCGACGGGCCGCCAGTCGGCGAGGACGTTCGGCCCGAATTGCTGCGCCACGATGACGTATTCGTAGCTCCTGACCTGGAGGTTCGTCCCGTCCGTTGTCGTGAAGGCATACGGCAGGCTGTCGACGAATGAGGGGAATTTCGTCCCGATCGCAGGATAGACTGCGCCGTGGCCGGCCAGAAGCGTGGCCAGTATCCCCGCGCTGTCGGACGGGTACGTCTCAAAAACGACGAGGCGCATGTCGTGCACGCTGTCGGCGGAGGGCCAGTTCCTGAACCGGATGATTCCCCCGAACCCTGATTGTCCCTGGATGGGACCCAGTTCCGAGTTGCACCCGGAGAAGAGGAGGATGACCATTCCTGCAAGGAATCCCGCAGGTTTCATCAGAACATCACGCAGGACTGTGAATTGGAAATCCATACCCGTTTTCGCGCTGTTCGACATCTCACTGTGCGAAACCCGGTTCCGTAAAGACTGATGCGCGAGGGATGAGTAAGGAATGGAGAGAATTGAAGAAACGCAAACTTGCCGGGGATGTGAGCAGAACAGGCTCGCCTGAATCCGAATTGACTGCCGATGTACTGCGGTAGATGTGGGGGACTGAATTCCTGTGTATAATTTACAATCGCGTTTGAAAGAAAGGAAAGATTCTTCTGCTTTTGCAGATTGTATCCAAGAACGCGTCTATAGTGCAATACATAGGTCGGTCTTGTGGCTTGTCAGAATATGCCATTTTGTCCGGGTGACGCCCCGCCCATTTTCCCACCGATGATGAATATATGAGGAATTGCCCGCGGTCAGATCCGCTCCCGGCGGAGTCAGCGATCTTGTTATTGCAGAAGGATGTTTCTACCTTAGCACGAGTTTCCTCAGAATTCCCTCCCCGATGACGATCACAACCTTCACGTGCGAAGATCAATGAACCGAACCCTCATTTTGCTCTGCGCGGCTGCATGCGCCGCCTCTCCCGCCCTGAGCCAGACGGGAATATCACCCGACTTGCTTCGCGATCTTCAGGCCACCTGTGTTGTCGATGCCAATTTCCGGGCGGTCCAGAACGCGCTCTCCGGGACTGACGGGAGCCGCATCGCCACGAGCTGGCAGGTGACAAACGGCGTCGACGGGTATTTCACGCACCGTCTCAAGGATCAGAAAATCACCGACCAGAAATCGAGCGGACGCTGTTGGATGTTCTCGGCGCTCAACACGATGCGCCCCGCAGCGGAACGCTCCCTCAAGACAGAGGAGATCGAGTTTTCGCAGAACTATCTCTTCTTCTACGACAAACTGGAAAAAGCAAACCTGTTCCTCGACGCGGTCATCGCGCTCCGCGAAAGGCCCGTGACAGACAGGACGATGGAATTCCTCCTCAGGAATCCCGTCCAGGACGGGGGGAACTGGCTCGGGTTTATCGAACTTGTGAAGAAATACGGCGTCGTCCCGAAAGAGGTGATGCCGGAGACGTTCAGCTCCTCCAACTCCAGGACCGTCAACATCGTCCTCGGGTTGAAACTGAAACAGTACGCGCTCCGCCTCCGCGAGGCGGCCGATTCCACGCAGCGGGTGTCGCTGAAGAACAATGCTCTCAGAGACGTCTACAGAATTCTCGCGCTCAATTTCGGGATCCCGCCCCTGAAGTTCACGTGGCGTTACGAAGGAACGGACAAAAAGCTCTCGGATCCCAGGACCTATACGCCGCAACAGTTCTACAGGGAACTTGTGAATGAGACTCTCGACGACTATCTCGCGCTCTATTCCATCCCCACGCTCCCTTTCGGCAGACGATACGACATCGAGCTCGACAAAGCGGTGGCGGACCGGCCGGATATGAATTTTGTCAACTGTCCGCTCGCGCTGCTGAAATCCCTCTCCATGCAGTGTCTTCTGGACGATCAGCCCGTCTGGTTCGGGTGCGACGTCGGTCAGGAATCCGTAAGCGAAACCGGACTCATGGCAGCGGGGATATTCGACTACGCCTCGCTGTACGGAATGGACTTCTCTCTCTCCCGGAAAGAGCTCTTCGAGACATATACAAGCTCTCCCGACCACAACATGGTGTTTACGGGGATTGACATCGCGGAGGGAAAACCCGTAAAGTGGCTCGTGGAGAATTCCTGGAGCGAAAAGCCGGGGAAGAAAGGGTATTTCACGATGACCGATTCGTGGTTCGACAAATACGTTCAGGTCATCGTTGTCCACAGGAAGTACATCCCCACGGATGTCCTCGCGCTCTTCGGCACAACGCCGGAGAAACTTCCGCCGTGGGATCCGATGTTCCGCGCGCTCGGTATGGAATGAGGGGAGTGATCTAGCGTGGCGGGAGGCCCGGTACGGTGGACCAGGGACGGGAGGATCCTTTCGATCCTCCCGCTCCCCGGCTCAAGCCAGGCGGGAAGTTTGCACGGGGTGGCGGGCCGTACGTGAGTTCACGTCCCGGGCCCGAGGTTCGGGAAGAGTAACAATTTCGTAACACGCTGTTAACCTTCAGGTAACAGGGGATTCGTATTCTTCCCCCGGACGAAACTGATCTTTCAGGGGAGCTCATTTCATGGACATGACGGTCGAACGCCTCGACAGCGGGATAAAGCGAATCTCGCTCAGGGGGAGGATGGACATCGAGGGGACCCACCAGATAGACCTCCGGCTTGCCGCGGAAACCTCGGTGGAGAAGGCCAACGTCGTCGTCGATCTCTCCGACGTGGATTTCATGGCTTCGGTCGGGATCGGCATACTCGTGCGGAGTTACAAGACGCTGAAACTCCGCGGGGGAAAAATGGTCCTCCTCAACCCTCAGAAAGTTGTTGAGCTCGTCCTCGACAGGACCCTGGTCAACACACTCATCCCGATTTTCTACGACCTGAAGACCGCTTGCGAGCAGGTTCTCCCGGAACAGCCCGAGTGATCCGTCATAGCCTGAGATCGTACCCCACCGCGACGACGAAGCTCCCTGTGGCGTTCTTTCCGTTTTTCGGGTCGGTCTGCAAGTCCCTGAGCCCGTACGCACCCCGCGCGTCAAGAACCAGATCTCCCGGTCCGAGGCTCCTTGCCAGGCCAATCCCCCCCCCGTCATGCCCGTGTTCACCTCTTGGATGTCGTTCCTGACGTCCGTCGACGCAGTGAAATCGGCCGGGGGGAGAGGTTGACCCGCGGGGGGGAGAAGTAGCGGCGTCCCCGAATTGAAATCCCTCCCATGATAATTTGACAACCCCCCGGAATGGATACGCGGTTCGCAGGCATATCCAGAGGTCAAAACCAGTATAATCGTGTGAGGGTTCCCATTGGTTCTACTTGCAAACTATTCAATCTTTGCGCATATTTCGTCACTTCCTGCTCTCAAAATGCCACGCTCATTGGAACAGCCCCTCCAGCTCCCCCGGAGGGTTCAGGAGTGTATAATGCTCAAGTGGAAATCCGCAGCCTGGACGACACTCCTCCTTCTTGCAGGACAATGCGCTTTTCCTGCGACGAATGGGTCTATTGAAGGAACAGTCAGGGACGCACAAACCGGGGAGCCTCTCCCCGGAGCAAACGTCATGCTCACCGGGACCAGCCTTGGAAACTCAAGCGACATTCACGGCAGATTTGCAATCCGAAACGTCCCGCCGGGCTCATATACTATCCGGGCAACGTACGTCGGTTACTCGACGTACAGCGCGGCCATCCTCGTCGCTGAGGGGGAGACGGTCACGCACGAATTCAAGCTCGATGCCGTGACGATCGAGGGGCAGACCGTCGTTGTCACCGCGCAGGCGCTCGGACAGAACCAGGCGATTAATCAGCAGCTTGCTTCCGCCCAGATTGTGAACGTCGTCTCATCCGCCCGTATACAGGAACTTCCCGATGCAAACGCCGCGGAATCCGTGGGGCGGTTGCCGGGCGTCTCCATCACGCGGGAGGGGGGCGAGGGAAATCAGGTTGTCATACGCGGACTCTCTCCCAAGTACAACGAAGTGATGATAAACGGCGTCGCGATGGCCCCGACCGATCCCGGAGACCGGGGAACAGATCTGAGCATGATTTCCTCGAACATGCTCGAAGGGATCGAGGTCACGAAAGCCATCACACCCGACATGGACGCCGAGGTTCTCGGCGGGACCGTTAATTTCACGCTCAAAGAGGCCGGCGCGACGAGCACGGGTATCCCCACGATCGGCGTGTTGGCGCAGGGAGCGTACAACGGGCTTGAAAAAACCTACAACAACTACAAAATCGTCGGGAACGTCGAAAACCGGTTCTTTGACAACCAGTTCGGGGTTTTCGCGGAGTTCGATGTCGAGAGGAAAAACCTCACATCCAACGAACTCGGCGGGAGCTACTACCTCAACAACGAGATCCTGGGAGCTCAAAACCCGGTGTACCTTTCAAACCTCAACCTGAACGACGTGATGCGGGACAGGCAGCGGTACGGCGGTACCGTCGTTTTGGACTACAGGATTCCAGAAGGAAAGGTCTCGATCGTCAACATGTTCAGCTCGGGCGACACAAAGATCCAGAACCGCAGCGAGAGCTACGATGTTTCAGTCGGAGGAAGGTCTCATCAGTACACGACAACTGTTTCGGAGAACAAGCTCAACGTGATAACCAATCTGCTGGAATACCAGCAGACGTTCCCCCTGTTTGCCGTGGATGCGAAGGTCTCCCACTCCTATTCGGAAAACCATGACCCGAACGACATCTCGATGAATTTCGTCAACAGCAACGACGGCGTCAGCGGTCCCGCGTACCAGCGCCTTGACCCGCGGCTGATCCCGGAGCTCGCGGTCGATGATCTCACCCAGACGAAGCTGCAGAGTCTCTCCGCCAGCAGCAGTTTTTCAAGGGACCGTGCTGTCGTAGGCTCGCTCGACATTACTTCCCCGGTGCGTTTCTCCGACGCTTTGTCGGGGTCCTTGAAATTCGGGGGGAAATTCCAGTACAGGGCCCGGTCGTACGACTACGATCAGTCAGACGGTGCGCTTCTCGTCAGCGGCGGCGGACTGCGCCAGGACATACTCGATGCGTTCCCCTGGATGAAGGCTCAGGTCCCGACGGGCGTCGCCCCCCTCCCGATCACGCTGTTCGAAGATGGGGCATTCTCGTACGGGAAATTTCTGGGGGGAGACTACACGATGGGGGCCCCGATCAACATCGCCCTCATGCAGCCCGTCATCAACATCGCGCGCCAGTTCGGGTCGCTTGAAGCCTGGTCGCATAATGTGCTTGCCTCGCTCACGAACGACTATCACGGATACGAGCATCAGGACGCGGCGTATGCGATGTTCACGGCAAACCTGGGAGAAGAGATCACGCTCCTCGGGGGCGCCAGGTACCAGGTGCTCACGACGTCGTACACCGCGCCTCGCGGACAGGAGACAAATACTTCGCACTTTAATTACAACCCCCGGGATACCACGATCGGTGAGACACAGGGGCGCTGGCTTCCCATGGCGCACCTGATCTACAGGCCGTTTGCCTGGCTGCAGGTGCGGTTCGCATACACGAATACGCTTGCCTATCCGGATTACAGCACGATTACGCCGAAGATCGACGTGGGATTCAATTCCCTGACATGGAACAACTTTGCGCTGAGAGATTCACATTCTTCGAACTATGATCTTGTCGTATCAGTTCTGGACAACGGCATCGGGCTGTTTACCGTCGACGGGTTCTACAAACGCATCGATAATCTGATATTCCCGATAAGCAGGTTCGTGATCGATCCGTCGCAATACCCGGGGCCTCCCGCAAGTCCGGTGGACTATCAGGTCAACACCTATTTCAATGACCCGTTTGTCGTTGATCTCATCGGGATCGAGATCGACTGGCAAACGCATTTCTGGTATCTCCCCGACCCGCTCTCCGGACTCGTCATGAGCGTAAACTTCACCCACATTTTTTCGAAAGCGCAGTATCCTCTGACGACGCTCAGCACGACGTACAGCCCCGACCCGCCGTACGTGATAAAGACGTATAACGAGACATACTACGAGGACCGGCTGATAAACCAGCCCGACAACATCGTGAATCTGGCCCTCGGATATGATTACGCCGGGTTCTCGACCCGAGTTTCTCTTCTTTACCAGGCGGACATATTCAAAGGTGAGAATTTCTGGCCCGAGCTGCGGATCAATACTGCAAATTACCTGAGGTGGGATCTATCGGTCAAACAGGCGCTTCCTGTCGCCGGGCTTCAGGCCTTTTTCGATCTGAACAATTTCAACAACGCCCGCGACGTCGACGTCAACCAGGGATCGGGCTATCCCACGGCAGAGCAGTACTACGGCCTTACGGCCGACGTGGGGCTCCGTCTCCGGTTTTAGACGCGTCAGAATGCAGCGGATTCGATGGAAAGGAGGTTGATGGCATCCGGCAGAACGAATAAGCGAATTGAACACCATTTGGTCGGGCCCAGGCACTGGCATGCAGGCCGGACCATCCCACAAAGAACAACCACATCGGAGGGAAGTATTCCATGAACCATGCAACGATTGTTCGATCGGCGACGGTGAGCATTCTTCTTCTGCTCCTTGCACTCCTCGTTGCCGCGGAGAAACCTGCACTCGCGGCACCTGACACGCTGAATGTGCCGGCCAGTCCGGCCGGCAACCTCAACGTCGTCATACAGGGGGACACGCTTTCCAACGGACAGCGCGCACACCCAGGCCGTGTCTACAGGCTCTACCGCGATTCCGTATACTATTTCAACGCAACGATTAACGTGAACTTCCCGCTCTGGATCATCGCTGATCCCGGAACCCACCGGCCTCCCGTCATCGCTCCGGCAATCCGCGGGGACAATTCTTCCCCCCAGGGCTTCCTGAACATCTTTTCGAATACAAAAACGCTCGTCGTCCGGAACCTGTATCTTACCGGCGTCCGGCCCGATCAGAATCTTATCGGGTATGTCAACTGCATGAACTATTCGAGCGACAGCACCAACTCCACATACAGCGGTTGCGTCTTTGAAGGATGGGGCGGGGCGATCGAAGTCAACAGCGGGAATTACAACAAATTCCTGATCACCGACTGCGTCTTTAGAAATCTGATGCATCCGTCATCCTGGTTTAAGGGCGAGGCGTTCCTTTCTGGAGGGGGGATAACGACGGACAGCGTGGTGATGGTAAATAACACGATGTTCTGCATTAACTCCTACGCGAAAGCGAGCGTAGACTACACCCTGTACTCCCGGTTCGAACATAACACCGTGTTTCTGAACTGCGTCAACCCGCTCAACGATTTCGTCATGACGAACTCGGTCTACAAGAACAACATATTCTACGGTACGCTCGGGAATGCCCAGGAGAACGCGGAGATCCAGCAGTACTATTTTGAGAACTCGATTTCTCCCTCTTCGACGTTCAGCTTCGACTCGCTGAACACCGCGCCAAGCCATATTCCCGTCGCCGAGTCCGCGCGCCATATCACCGTCCAGAACAACAGCGTGTACTGGCCTGCAAAGTTGAAGACGTTCTGGCAATCTGCGCTCATGGATACGCTGACCCCCCCTGTCTTCCTGAACGTGAGGACCGCCGGGATGTTCAGCAACAAGACCGCCTACCCGAACTTCTTCCTCGCAAATAACGATACGACGAACGATCCGGGCTTCCCCACCGCGGTCCTGGGCCAGATCGACAGCCTCATCAAGTTCGCCACAGTGATCCGGCTGGGCACATCAACCGGGTACCTCTGGTACTACAATCCGAACGGGCACCTCTTCGCACCGGTCTGGCCGCTGCCGGAAAACCTGGCGTATTCCAATACGACGATGCAGCACGGAGGAACGGACGGGTTCGCGCTGGGAGACCTGAACTGGTTCCCGACCCAGAAGGCCGCATGGCTGCTGACCGGGATATCCACTGCTGAACAACTGCCACAGGGATACTCGCTGGCGCAGAACTATCCCAATCCGTTCAACCCGACGACGGCGATCCAGTTCACGCTTCCGAAAGCCGCACAGGTGCGGCTCACGGTGTATAACGTGCTCGGACAGGAGGTCGCGACGCTCGTCAACGGCAATCTGACGGCGGGGATCCATTCGGTGAATTTCGACGGGTCGCGGCTGGCCAGCGGCGTCTATCTCTACAAGATCGCGGCGGGTGATTTTGTGAGCACGCGAAAGATGGTTCTTCTGAAGTAATTTGAGATCCTCCCGGCGCACGTTGACGCGCGGAGGGGAAATGCAACTGCAGAAGCGTTCTCAAACGACGAACCCCGCGATTTCGCGGGGCTCGTCGTTTTTATCAGGTTCTCCTCGCCTCTTCATCCTGGTTTCGAGGCCCCATCACATTTCGCACGGCGGGTAGTCAGAACGCCTCCCGTATGTCGAAGTATATCCCGCTCGACCCGGTCCCGAAACCGGCGTCGATCCTGAGGGTCAGCTTCTCGGTCCTGTCAAGCATATACCGGAGTCCCGCACCGTACGACGGGAGCACCCCGTCAAGGCGAAACGCCCCCGGCTTCGACGCCACGGCACCGGCGCCGGCGAACGCAGCCGCACCGAATGGGCCGAGGATCATCGCCCGCAGTTCAATCTGCGATCCGATGGTAACCCTGTCCCTGTAGCGGCCGAGGTAGTAGCCCCGCATCATATAGTCCCCGCCCAGCAGTGCGAGCCTCCAGAAGGGAGGGGTCCCCCCTACGGCCATCCCGTACACCTGTACGCCGATGACCTGTTCTCCGATAGGAAGGAATGTCCGGAGATCGACAATCGCCCTCTGATAGGCACAGCTCCCTCCGAGCGCGCCGCCGAACACGGTAAACTCCGCCTGATGGAACGACCCGCGCGTGGGAAAGAATATGTTGTCCCGCGAGTCGCGTGAGAACGCAATTCCCGCGCCGCATGACGTCGCGCCGTCACGTCCCGGCGTCCCCCCTTCACGGAGGAGGGGGTTCTCCCGATCTGTGATCATCCAGACCCGCTCGAATTCCATGAGCAGCCCGCACTTGATCTTCTCGAGGATGAGCATCTCACCGCGAATCTGGGCCTGGAACTCGCCTTTCACGTATTTCGTGCTGTCAGAATCCTCCGTACGCGGGCCGACACCCCAGTACCTGTCCACGATCTTCCCGTAACCGATTGATCCCGAAATGAGCCAGCGGTTTCCTCCCAGATAGATTTCGGGCTGTATGGAACACCTGAATTGATTCAGGATTGCATAGTAGGCGTCGAGGGTTATGCTGGAGGGATTGAGCGTCCTGTCCCCTCCCGGGCGGAACGTCACGATGGCACTGCCCCCGAACGCCCAGTCCGTTTCAGGAGTGTAATACGCATAGGGAAATCCGTGCAGGGGAGCCGCACTATCGGCGGCATCAGGCTGTCCCTGCGCAGGCCGTGAGGCGGCAAGGAAAAGAGGAGCCAGAAGAACAAGTCGCCGGAACACTGCGCACCTTTCTTGGACCGTGGAATATAGACACCGGGGCCCCGTTTTGCAGGGGGGGGAGCCTTGCAATTGACGCGCGCGCTCTGTAGGTTTCCCCGTGCAGAAGATCCTCGTTGTCGACGATGAACCCGCCGTGCGGAGCTTTGTCGGGCAATCCCTGCGCAAGGCGAATTTCGGGGTGATCGAAGCCACGAGCGGGAAAGACGCGCTCGAGACGATCAGGTCTTCCGCGCCGGATCTTGTTCTCTTGGACATCCGCATGCCGTCAATGGACGGGCTGGAGGTCCTGCAGCACATACGAACATCGCCCGCCTCACAATCTCTCCCGGTGATATTCCTCACCGGAACCATCCTTGACGTCGATGAACTCGTCCAGGCGCTTGAACTTGACCCGTGCGATTTTGTGACGAAGGAGATTTCCTCGCGCGAGCTCGTCGCCAGGGTTCGATGGGTTCTCAGACGGCAGCGGCGGTTCTGAATGACTCCGGGAATTCAGCGTCAGAGCTGCCGGGGCGACTTCCCTCCCCTCCAGTGCTCTTCGATGTGCTCGAGCGACTTTCCCTTCGTCTCGGGAATGAAGAAGAACCCCCAGACCAGGCCTCCCAGTCCCACAAGCGCGTACAGGGCGAACGCCCCCGCGGGATTTCCCACGTTGTCCCCGCCGATCACAATGTCCGTTCCGGGAAAGGTGAGCGCGCGTACGATCTTGAAAAATGTAAACGCGACGACGCCGTTGAAGAGCCAGCACGAGAGGGACCCGATGCTGGACCCGATTCCCCGGACATTCAGGGGGAATACTTCTGAAATAATCAGCCACCCGAGCGGCCCGAGGCTTACCGAAAAGCACGCGCAGTAGATCCAGACAAGTGCCACCGTGACCGGTTTCACCATGTTCCCCAGATGCGCTTGAAGAACGAAGCATGAGCTCAAGGCGATAAGGGCCACCACCATGCCGCCTACGCCGGTGAAATACAGCTTCCGGCGACCGATCCTGTCCACAAGAAAGAGTGATACGACGCAAAATGCGACATTCACGACACCTACCGTGATGGACGCCGTGATCGCGGCGCGCGCGCCCTCAAACCCGGCCATGAGAAATATCTTCGGGCTGTAGTAGATTATCGTGTTGATCCCCGTAAACTGCTGGACAAACATGATGCCGATTGCGATGATCAACGGCGTCCTGAGCCAGGGCTGCACGACTGCGGACCAGCGCACCCGATTCCCGGCCTCAAGAGCGATTTCCTCCTTCATCCTGGCGATCACGTCCCCGATTTCGGCCGGATCTTCGACACGCTCAAGGACACTCCGGCATTCCTCCTCGCGGCCGCTCCGGAGGAGCCACCGGGGGGTTTCGGGGAGGAAAACCATCCCGATGAACATGATGAGCGCAGGGATCACCCCCACGTAGAACATCGGCCGCCAGCATTCGGCGTAACCGGGTGCCCCTTCGGGGAGGGCGAACGCCGAATCGCTGAAGTACGAAACCATGATGCCGATGGTGATGAGGAGCTGAAAAAGGGAGACGAGGACTCCACGGGTGCGGGCAGGCGATATCTCCGCGATGTAAAGAGGCACGGCAAACGAGGAGACGCCGATCGCGCTCCCAAGGAAGAACCGGGCCGCGATGAGCATCCGGGCGTCCCCGGCCATCCCGGACCAGAGAGCACCGACGGCAAACACGAATCCGGCAGCGAGTATCACCTTCTTCCGTCCAATCACGTCGGCGAGTCTGCCGCAGAAGAGCGCACCGATTACCGCCCCCAGAAGTCCGGCAGTCGTGATGAGCTCAACCCAGTCGTTCCCGATCTGAAACCGGCTCTGGAAATACGGGATGGCTCCTGATATGACACCGGTATCGAATCCGAACAGCAGTCCCCCGGTTGACGCGATGGCCGCGATCACGATGACGATGCGGCGGTTCTTCCCGGACGGCAGGGCCCCTGTCCTCAGAGCGGGCGTGAGCTCAGTCATCAGGCATTCTCCCCCTTCCCCCCCGCGCCCGCCGGAAGCGAAGCGTCACGCAATGCGCGCAGGTTCACCGGAGGAGTTCCCACAGTGATTTCGCAGCCGCCGGAGAGTATGAACATTTTTCCCGATTCCTGCTTTACAAGATCCCGGGCGATCCCGCGTATCTCCGGTTCGGACCTGTCCTGAATATCGACAGGGTTGATATTTCCGCTCAGGATCACGTCTTCGCCCAGAACTCCCCGGGCGGCATCGATGTCGACCTGCCAGTCGAGGTCAAGTATATCGATGTCTAAACTCTTCAGTGAAGGGAGCAGGTGTGTGATATCACCGCAAATGTGAAGTTTCACAAGGGTCTTCTGTCCGTGTATATATTCGATGATTTCCCGGTGTCGTTCCCTGACATAGGCGTCATAGGTCCTGCGGCTGATCTGCGAACAGATGGCGTCTCCCATACCGATAATATCGCAGCCCGCCTCGATCTGTGCCCGGGCGAACTCTTTCCCCGTCACCATGCACCGGTCCATCAGGGACCGGGAGAAGTCCGGATCGTCCATCAGTCCGGTCAGCATGAGGCTGATCCCCGCCAGATCGCACGCCTCGGCAAGCGGACCCTCAATCCAGCCGCACACGGGGACTGTCCCTTTCAATCGCTCCTGATACAGCGCCGCCCCCTGTATTCGGTCACGCGTGCGCTCCGATTTGTAGACGTCAGGCGTCCGGAGCGATTTGACGTCGTCCGCCGAGGCGACTATCGTTGTAAGACACCGCGGGACACCTTCCCTGACATACTCGATCGTCGCGCCGAACGCAGAAGTCTCCCTGTACGGATCGGAGATCAACCCAACCATGTCCATGTCGAATACATCGAGCGCCCGGAGATTACATTCAACAAGCACGCGATGGTCCGACGCAAACTCCGCATACGTGTTCCCGTTGCACCGTGCCGCGAAGTGCATCAGTATCGGCTGAAAGAGGGCCGACGATGCCTCCGGCTTCCCTCTCTGAAGGCGTACGAACTTTTCTTTCTTTGTCATGACGTACCGAGGCCGCCGGAGTGCTGGAACTCCATTGAGTGCCGGCCGATGTGTTATTCCTTTATGGTGATTCGCTTCGAGCCTTGGGTTTCGACGGGCTTCGCACCCTGCGCACCCGGCGCGTGATTCCCCCTGAAGCCCCGTATGTCGACGGCGGTGGAACTGTCAATCGCTATTCCGTGTGTGTAGAACGGGGGGAGGCGCCCTTCCCAGGAAAGCGTAAAATTGTCGATCCTCGAGTCAGTGATATGACGCGCGTACAGACCCGGGATATCGTGCCGGAACACACGTGACTCACCGCTCCACGCAGGGCGCAGATCGATGTTCCCGCCGTAGGATGCGTCAAGAGGCCCGCCTTTCACGACGAGCCGTACATTGTTCAGCACGATGTGCGAGATCGTACAAGGACCCACCCCGCACAGAACGATCCCCGATTCACTCTCCGCTCTAATGTTGTCGAACGTGATCCCGTCGATCGACCCGACTCTGACCCCTTTCGTCTCCGGGACTGCGGAAACATGTATCGGCTCTCCGGCCCCCCACCAGCCGCCGGTAAAGAGCCTCGATTCGATGATGATGCCGGAGAAGAGTATGTTCCGGATGGACCCGGTATCCCGCGCAAAGACGCCGATCCCCCTGTTCGAGTTCTCGATGACGATGTTCTGAAACGTGCAGTTGCGGATATCGTTGTCGCCGTACCCGACTCTGATGGCGACAGATCTGGATGAGAGCGTGCAGTTCGTCACAACGACATATTCGGCCCGGTTCGTCCTGTTTCCGTTCGAGGCGGGAACCGCCTTTCCCAGCCCCGTGGAATCCATATCGTAGGGAAATCCGGTGACGATGATCGCATCATCGCCCGCCACGACGTGACAGTCCGAAATCCTGACGTTTCGCGACGTCGTACAGTGTATCCCGTCGTTGTTGGGGATGAGCGGGTTGTTCGCCACGGTGACCCCGCTGATCACCACGTTCTCGCATGTGCCGATCCTGACGCAGTATTCGGGGGAGTCCTTCAATGTTACGTCCCGGATGGCAATGTTGGAACAGCGGAGAAAATCCACCATCATGCCGGGCCTTGCATCGCAGGCGATAGGGCCTTCCCCGCCCCCGAACTTCGGGTCCATGTACTCTTCCCCCTGGCGGGTGTACTGTTTTTCGACCCCGGCAGGATTCAACCTGTCTGTGTGAAAAAAGGAAGTCCCGTTGCCGTCGATACAGCCCCTGCCGGATATTGTGATATCAGCGGCGTCGTCCGCAAACAGTATCCCCCTGCGAATCCCTGCCAGGTAATAGCCGGACATGAGGCGGGTTCCCTTCAGAACCGCTCCGGACTCAAGAGAGAGGTGCACATTGCTCTTGAGCCTTATCGTCCCCGTCACGAACTCGCCGGGCGGGACGACGACGGTTCCGCCCCCGTGCGCGCCGCAATCATCAACGGCATCCTGTATCGCTCTCGTGTTCACCGATTCCGGGCCCGGTACGGCGCCGTAGTCCGTGATCATGTAGATTCCCCGCTTGCCTCCGGATTCCACGGGAGGGAGTCCCCTCTGGAGGAGTTCCATGTACCTATGTGCCCGAGCCTTCTCTCCGCCGGTCGCTCCGCAGACGAATCTTCCCACCAGGAGCATCGCCACGGAACCGTTGTGGGGATCAGAAACGTCTGTGATCGATCCTTCCGTCAGACTATCTGCAGACGCCGCCCGATTCAGATACGCAATGGCGGCGGCGTGGGCCCGGGTGCGGGACCCGAAATCCATGAGGAAGAGCGTGACATTTCCCTCGTACCGGGCGCTGAACGCCGATCGGAAATCGGCGTATCCGAGGTAGTTCTCCGCCGAGTAGGATTCCGTGTTGGCAAGCCTCTTCTCCGCAGGGAGGAGAGCCAGAGCCAGGGGCCATCCCCTCTCCTGGTGAAGGGCATCGGCAACACGCCGGCCGATGGCTTCCATCGCGTCAATTCCTGTTTTCCCCTGCCGGTGGCTTGACATCTTCACGTAGTAGACGCCGCTCAGAAAATTAAGGACCTTCTCCTCCACATATCCCTGTGTACCGATATCAATGAACTGATAGCCGGGGTTCCTCTCCTGGCTGTAGATGCCGAATGCGTTCGTGCCCGAGGAAAGCCTGTACAGCTCGACGCGGACGTCCGTGCCGGCAGCGTCTGTATACTCCCCGATATGGAGGTCAACGAATCCGTAACTCAGGAAGAGCTCCGCGCCGCCGTCTATGCAGTCCCAGAGATTGTCAGGCGTGTAGACGCTCTCCCCGGGGGGAGGCGCCAGCGTCCAGCCGGGGACCGCCGGGAACCGCGAATCTTCACCGGCCCGAGCGCGGAGGCCGGCCCCACCGGCCGCGAGCACGATGAAGAATGCGACAGAGAGGATTTTCATGGTGGATTCAGATAAGGAACTCTTCGGGGACGGACGCAAGCCTTGCAATATCCCCGATGCGCCCGCGGACGTCGAATCTCCGGGGACATCCGACGGTGCAATCCTGACATAACGAGCACGGGTCGGCCGGGATGTTGAGTGACGCGAGGAGATCCCTTCCCTTTCTTGCATCCCTGTATCCGTAGGTATACATGTACGCCCTCATAATATCGGGAACAGGAAGCCTGCGGGAACACCGGTCGGAACATCCAGCACACCCGGGACAGTACAGTCCCCCCTCGGATTTCCCGGGAAGGAGCGATGCTTTCTCCTCTTCGGTCATCGTGATGCCGGCGTTCACCGCCGCGTTTTCAGAGAGCTGATCAAACGTCGTGATCCCCGGAATCGCAGTGGTGATGTTCGTGTCCTGCAAAACCCATTTGAGTGCGGCTTTGCAGTTCACGGGCTTTGTCCGCTCTCTGTCGTGGAACGCCCCGGCCATCGTCTTCATGGCGACGATGCCGATTCCCGCGGAGGCAGCCTCGGCGATGGCATTCCTGACGTCGGGATAGTGGTCCTGCTTGAAGTTGACCGAAGTGAGGATGACATCATACACGCTGCTCCGGACGGCGGCGCGGATCACCTCCGCTTCGTTCCTGTGTGTGGAGACGCCGATGTGACGGGTCTTCCCAGCCCTGCGCGCAGATTGCAGCGCGTCAAGCGTCGGACCGGCGAGCACGTCCGCGGGGTCGGTGAGCCCGTGGACATACAGGATATCAACGTAGTCCATCCTGAGGCGCTTCAGACTCTGGTCGAGCGTCGCCAGGAATGTCTCCTTCGGAGCCGGAGGGATCTTCGTTGAAATCACAAACCCGTCTCTCGGGTAGTCCCTGAGCACCTCCCCGAGCATCGTTTCGTTGTTCCCCTCCTGATAGCCGT
>Ga0182021_10002286_pt1 | contig 22245 bp, 18 predicted proteins | sample 612E3MmetaG_FD_120493 | JGI IMG/M metagenome (GOLD analysis project Ga0182021, IMG submission 120493) | Permafrost microbial communities from Stordalen Mire, Sweden - 612E3M metaG (Illumina Assembly) | ecosystem: Environmental > Terrestrial > Soil > Wetlands > Permafrost | place: Sweden... | reverse complement strand
GTCAGCCCGCAGGAGCGGGATGACAAACGGCGTCAGCCCGCAGAAGCGGGATGACAAACGGCGTCACTTCTTCCGCGTGTAGACGATCTCCATGATCTTGCTGGCCGGCGGTTCTCCCAGGACAAGATCATACATCTCGTAGACATGCTTGTTTTTGTCGACGATCCTGGTCACAGCCTTGAAGTTCTTCCCGTGTTCTCCTGTACCCGGCTCGTCCATTTTCCCGTACATGGTGAGCACGGTGCCGGTCTGATCCATCGTCCCGTCCATCGTCGACATGCCCGTCCCCATGTTGTCGATCCAGAAGCTGATATATTTCTTGTTGAGGTTATCGTACCCCGTAATTCCCATCCCGTTGAACGGCTGGTCCATCATCTGCCCGCTGACCTCCTCCTGCAGGTAGCGGCCGCCGAGCACCATTTTTATGGTGGATGTGGCTTTCGAGACGGTCGGGGGAGCACCCGGGCCGCCCATCCAGCTCTTCACCTCGGCGTCCCACGTCCCTTCCATACCGGCGAGGGTCTTGTGCGCCGGTCCGGGAGTCATTGCCTCCTGCCATTTCTTCATCATCTCCTGCATGGCCGGTGAATCGGCTTTGTCCTGAGCGGCAAGCGGAAGACAGACGAGCAGAGCAATCAGCAGAGTGACAGAGTATCGCATACGAACCTCCTTGGTAGTGTGTGTGAACGGACTGCTGGGGACTGCAGGCGGTAACGGCATGGATGGAGCAATGCTTCGAACAGGGTTGCGGGCAACCGAGTTCCTCGCGGGTTCGTCGCGGCTCTTGTGTTCTCCCTGCTGCCGGTTTTCCATGTTCTGCGGCCCTGGGCTTTTCATGTTCAGGCGATTCTCCCTGCCGGCTGCCGTGAAGTGTTCCGCGGAACAGGCTGGAACAGATCCAGCTGCTCCCCTCCTTTTCTCCCCCTTCGGGCTACCGGGCGCCTGGCGGGCTTCGGCATGAACATTTCCTGCAGCCGCTCAAGAGAATAGCCGGCCGGCGACAGGAGGGTTTCCACGGCCTTCAGCGTGAGTTTCGTGTAGAAGTCCGGGTCGTAACCGTCCTCGAAGGCATACAGGGCGAGCGGGCGGGCCTTTTCCGGCCTTTTTTTCCCACTGGCATCCACAACGATATACTCCGCCATCTCTCCCGCGGCAAGGTGGATGCCGGCTTCCTCGAGCGTCCGTGCCACAACGGCGTTGACGGTGTTGGTGGTATACTCCTCGGCTTCCCGCGAAAGGTGGCAGTGGATCACCAGATCGAGGGGGGGGGTCCTGCCTGCGCGGAGCTCCGTGATGAACTCGGCCGCCTTCGCCAGCACTGCCGGCACCAGAGCCTCCATTTCCTTCACCCCGTGTGCCGTTCCCATCAGTTTCAGCATCTCTCCCTGCATCCGCTTGATGAAGAGCGGCGTGTCGCGGCGCCGCACCTCGATGCCCCGTATTTTGATCTCGCCGTTAGTATACCACCCCACGTACCGGTTTGCGGTGGGGGCGAGGGGATCCATCTTGGAGGACGGGAAGAGGATCCAGGTATAGATTCCCTCGAGCGAGATGTCGATACCCACCTCGCGCCGTATCTCGGCGGCGAGCCGTTCATAGTCGGCTTCGGCGGCCCCCTCCTTTTTGATCCACATGCAATCGACGATCGCATGCACAAAATGGTAGCCGTGACCCTCCGCGATCTCCTTGGCACGCAGAATCAGTTCGCGGGAGAACGCGTTGACCGACTCATGCGCCTCGATCCGGCCGAACCGCGCATTTTTGTAGCCCAGGTATCCGAAGCAGGTAACCAGCATCCACTTGAGCGAATTCTGGCGGCGGTCGTACAGCGTCCATCCGGGGTCTCCGGCGGCCTTGAGCTCCTTCTTCCGCTTCTTGTAGATACCCCGTTTCTGCACGACCGCCCGGAGCGTGGACGGCACGATGCCCTCCCGTCGTTCGCAGATCGTGTAGCCGATTTCCGGAACGCGGGTATTGTGGCAGCACCGGCAGTTGACGGTTTCCGGGGACACGTTGTGTTCCACCATGATGGTGGGGTACATGGACACAAAGTCCATTTCCGCCACCTGCTCGTGGAACCCCAGTTCAGGCTGGAAGATCAGTCCTCCCCGGTCGGCCAGCAGCAGAGTACTGGCGGACTTGAACTCCTCCGGCTCGCGCTTCCTGGCGGGGATGAGGTAGCCGTGGCGGCGCGCCCAGGAGAGCTGCATGGAGGAGAGTGCGGAGCCGATGGTGGCGCGCGACTGGTGCTGCACCGGCAGCTGGGTCATCCGCGCGATCTCCGCCACGCCGTCCAGGCTGGCTTCTCCCATCATGAATGAGTTCTCGGTGTCGAGGTGCCACCGGCCGGCCAGCTCGAAGGCCCCCTCCTTGTGCACGATTCTGCCGTAGGTGAAATAGCTCGACGCTTTGCTGGTGATGTAGCCTGCGGCGGGGTCGCGGTTGAGGGGGAGGCTCACCTGCATTTCCGCCGCCTGCCGGGCAAGCATGGGGAGGAGGATCGCATCGCCATGTTCGGTCATGATGATGTCCGGGTCGCAGCGTTCGATGTGGCGGGTCAGCGCCTGCACCACGCCGCCTGCTTCCTGGTGTTCGAGAGCGTAGGTCCGGCCGTCATAGCCGACTTCAAGCTGGAAGGACTTGCGGTGCTTGGCCGACACGAAATCCGGGCGGTTCTTGAGCGTCATGGTCACAAGCGGCGGCATCGTGTACTCCACCGCCTCGCGGGTATCGTGCAACTCCCAGGAGTCCAGCCGGAGGTCCCCGTCAAGCCGGTACTCGCCGCAGGCGAGCGGAAAGAGCCCTGTCGTATAGAGAAAGAGCTGTGGCACGGGGATGTCGGAGTCGAAGAAGACGAAGTGCGGGAAGTGGCGTTCGAGCGCCTGCACTACCTTTCTGAGCCGCATAGGATCGTGGACGTCGACCCGGTAGACGGGACGCTCCTCGTCGGAGTAGATTTCCCGGCGCCGGTCGGGGCGCAGCTCGACCTGGAACGGAAAGCGCGCGGCCAGCGCGGCGGCGCGCGCCGCACCGGCGGCATCCACCTCCAGGTAGAACGAAGGAACGAACGGCGCGGTGCACATGTGCTTCCGTCCCTCGCGGTCGATCAGCCACAGGGTCACCCCCTGCGGCGACGCGTAGATGTCGAACAGCCATCCGCTGACAGTGGTCTGCATCATGACCTGACGCCCGGTGTTCTGCATACGGTGCTGAGAGGCGGGGGAGTGAACTTACCCGCCTTCCTGACGCAGGGCTCCCAGCATTTCGGCCTGAGCCTCCTCGAGCTTCCGGATTCGCTGCTGTTGCGCCAGCAGCATCGCCATCGCGACGCTTTCGAACGGGATGGGGCGGGCGGCATACGCGCTGCCGGCCAGCTGCAGCTGTGCCGCCCGGAAGAGGTCATCGAGCGCTTCCTGGTCCTCCTTCCGGAGTCCGCGGCGGAACTTGCCCCAGCTGTCGATCTCCTGCTGGAGCACCATCGTGAATGTGGGAACTGTGCGGCCCATAGGGACCTCCCTTCACAACACTCTCTTGATCGCTCTCGCCAACGCTCATCCGGTACACGGTTGCTCCCGGTGAGAGGAGCAGCCGCGACAGGCGTTGTGTGTGTTTCTACATCTCTGAGGTCTCCGGCCCGATCACGCGGCCGGAGGTGCAAGCAATCTCCGTTCATCGGGCCGCACCGGCTGCGGGGCGTCCGCCTGCAGGCGGGGCCGTTGTTCCAGGAGGATGCGGGGTCTTCCCTCCGCTTCGGTCACCCTGAACACATTGTCCATGGCCGCGGCGAGGCGGGGGAAGAGGCGGCTTCGCTCGCGCGACGCGAGCCGCACATCCTCCGAGGCTGTCAGCACCCCGATCCTGTTGTCGCGCAGACGCCGCAGGGCCCCGATCATGCGTTCCACCCCCGCCTGCACCTCGAAGAAAGGAGCCTGGTCATCGTAAAACGTGTCGAGCGGACCGAACAGGATGGCCACGGGCACGCCGGCGCGGGCGATGAAGGAGGGGAGCTTCTCGGTGACCGCCGCCTCCATCTGATAGCAGGTAAAAGCGCGGGAGACATAGATGCGGTCGAGCAGGGCTGCGGGAGGCGGACCGCCGCGCGAAGAGACGCGCCGGGCGAATTCGGCGATGAAATACGGATCGAACCTGTTGGTCCCATCCACCAGCGCCACGGGGATGCCGCGGAGAAGGAGCTGTGCGGCGGCGGACAGTGCGATACGGAAGGCGAACCGGCTGCCGTGCAGGCAGTACAGCTTGCCGCGGGGTTCCGCGTGAAACTGCCGGACAAGCGCCGAGTACGGAACAACACCGGCCGGTGACGGCACGAGGGGCGTCTGTGGTGACATCGGACCGGTGGCCGCCGGTGGTCGCATGGTGAGTCCCCTTCAGGCCGCACGGCGGCGGAGAACCGACTGCCGCGCGAGATCGTTGTTCAACATTGCCATCAGAATGCCAAGCGACCTATGCATCATGACATCATCCCTTCCTGCGGTGCATTGCGAGGGCAGTCCAAGTGTTCCCGTGAACGGCCGTGACTCCGGGGCCCACATGCGAGATACGACAAATTTGTCGTATTGTCAAGTTAAGAAACGACACAAATGTCGTCTGGCTGGATCCGTTGATTCTCAGGGGTTTTTTTCCTATGTTGCCGCTGCCCACCACAACCGGAGGAAGCCCCATGGAAGATACCCCCACCGTTCCTGCACCGGCCGAGGCCGCCATCAAACCATTGTCGTTCACGGAAAAAATCACGGACATCTTTTCCTCTCCCGGCGAGCTGTTCGATAACGTCCGGGACACGCCTCCGACCGCATCGAACTGGCTTGTCCCGCTCCTGATCTTCGTGGTCGTCGCCTTCGCCATGTCGCAGGTGATGATGCACAACCCGTCCCTGCTCGACCAGTTGAAGGATCAGATCCATCAGAACATGGAGAAAAAGTTTCAGGAATCCATCCAGCAGGGGAAATTGACACCTGAGCAGGCGGACCAGGCCCGGCAGCAGGCGGAAGCGTTCTCCAACCCCGCCTCGCCGATCTTCGTCGCGTTCCAGGCCGGCGCTCTGATCGTCTTGACGCCGATCGCGTTGTTTGTCATCTCCCTCCTCTACTGGCTTCTTGGAAAATCCATCATCAAGGCCCAGGCCCCGTACATGAAGGTGGTGGAGGTCGTGGGGTTGGTCTTTTTCATCGGCATCCTCGAATCGATCGTCACCACCATCATGGTGGTAGGCCTGGACAACCTTCATGCGAGCCCCAGCCTGGCCCTTGCCGTCCTGGGCAGTTTCTCGACCGACAACAAGCTGCATGTCGCCCTGTCCAAGATCAACGCCTTCACCATCTGGAACCTCGTGGTCGTCAGCATCGGCCTCGGCCACCTCTTCCGCCGGGACGTACCCAAGGTCATGGCGCTCGTCTTCGCGCTCTGGATTCTCTGGGTGGTCTTCACACTGCTCACGGGCATCAATTTCGGCTGAGCAGGCGCAGCGCATGTCCGGGAAAAGTCCGCCGCGCGGCGGACTTTTTCTTTTCCCCCCGGCGTTCTATATTACTGCATGGCAAAGCGCACAAAGGACACCGGCGGCACGCTTTCCCTCTTCCCGGACGACACCGCCCCGGGGAAGGCGGAGTACGCGGAGAAGAACCGCGGCCGCCTGCGCGCATGGAGCCGCCGCGGCATTCTTTTGGGAACATCATCCTGGAAATACTCCGGGTGGAAGGGGCAGGTCTACACCAGGCCGTACCCGTCGCAGCGCGTGTTCGAAAAGGAATGCCTGGCCGAATACGCCACCCTCTTCCCCACTGTCTGCGCCGACTTTGCCCTGTACGATTTCCCGGCCCCCGACGCCATGGCGCGGATCAATGACCAGACACCTGAGGATTTCAAGCTCGCCCTGAAAGTGACGGACCGCATCACCATCTGGCGTTACCCGAACATCCCGCGCTACGGCTCCTCCGCGGGAATGAACAATCCCGACTTCCTCAATGCGGACCTCTTCGAGGAAGCATTCCTGAGACCGCTCGATGTCCTGCACGGGAAACGGGGAACGATCATCTTTGAGTTCTCCATGTTCCACCCGAGCTCAGGTGTGACCACCGGGAGCTTCGTCCAGTTGCTCGACGGCTTCCTTGCAAAGCTCCCGAAGGGATACCTGTACGCCGTGGAGGTGCGCAACGCCGACTTCCTCACCGGCGAGTACCTTGCGATGCTCCGCGCGCACGGCGTGGCGCACGTGATCAACAGCTGGACCCGCATGCCGCCGGTCATCCAGCAGATCCAGGTGGCGGGGGTGCTGACGGCGGGCTACTCGGTGATCCGCGCCCTCCTGAAGCCGGGGCGCACATATGAGGAGGCGGTGCAGTCGTTCACGCCGTACGACCGGATCAGGGAGGAGAATCCCGAGCTGCGCGAGGGGATCGTGGAGGCCATCCGGCGTTGTGTTGCAGACGGGAGGACGCTGTACGCATACTTCAACAACCGGGCGGAGGGAAATTCACCCAAGACGATCGAGGCCATCCTCGATGTCCTGGACCGCTATCCGGAAGAGAAGCTCTGACGAGGAGCGCGCGCACGGTCCCGCCACTGCGTGACCGCTGCCCGGGAAACGATGCCGACTCATGAAAAAGTATCTGCTGAAGAAAACCCCCTTCGCCGAGCCGCCTCAGGAGACGGAGCATCATTTTCAGATCGACTACCGGAACCAGCTCAACCCCGCGCAATTTGCGGCCGTGTCGTCGGTCAACGGCCCCCACCTCATCATCGCCGGGGCGGGAACGGGGAAGACGCGGACGATCGTCTACCGGGTTGCGTACCTCGTCGAGCTGGGGGTCCCCCCGGAGTCGATTCTCCTGCTGACCTTCACCCGCCGCGCAGCCCAGGAGATGCTGCGCCGCGCTTCCATGCTCCTGGACGCCCGCTGCGAGAAGGTATCGGGCGGCACGTTTCATTCGTTTGCCAACCTGGTGCTCCGCCAGTACGCTCCCCTGGTCGGGTTTGATTCCTCCTTCACCATCCTGGACCAGGGGGACGCCGAGGACGTGGTGAATCTTCTCCGCACCCAGATGAAGTTCGATACCCGCGAGAAGCGCTTCCCCCGGAAGCAGACCCTGTATGACATTTTTTCGAAGGCGGTCAACACCGTGCGCAGCGTCAAAGAGGTGCTGGGCACGGAGTACCCCCACTACGAAGACCATTGCGACGATATCCTCCGGCTGCAGCAGGCATTCGAGGTCTACAAGGCCCATCACAATCTGATGGATTATGACGACCTGCTGCTCCACCTGCGCAAGCTGCTGCGCGACGCGCCGAAGGTGCGCGAGACGCTCTGCGCGCGCTACAGGTACATCATGGTGGATGAATACCAGGACACCAATCTGATCCAGGCGGAGATCATCCGGCTCCTGGCTTCGAGCCATGGCAACGTCATGGTGGTGGGAGACGACTCCCAGTCCATCTACAGCTTCCGCGGCGCAACGATCCGTAACATCCTCGACTTCCCGGATCAGTATCCGGGGTGCAACGTGATCAGACTGGAAGAGAACTACCGGAGCACCCAGCCGATCCTCGATCTGACCAACGAGATCATCCGCCGGGCGCGGGACTGATCCGAAACGGGGCGCACGGCCGGGCCGCACATGCGGTGAGGGGGTGGAGAGGGCTGGCTGCCGCGCAGGGAAGGGCAATGTTCAAACGATGAGGACGCCTGGAGGCCGGATACGGCTCGCAAGGCGGGACAAGCCATGATCCCGATGCCGGGGGAAAAGACCGGAGCCTTCCGGCCCCCTGCGGTGCGGGTCCTTGACGGCGCCATGGGAACGGAGCTCCGCCGGCGGGGAGCCGACACCGCCCTCCCGCTCTGGTCAGCGCGGGCGCTGATCGACGACCCGGAGATTGTCCGGCAGATCCATCGGGACTACATCGCTGCCGGGGCCGATATCATCACGGCCAACACGTTCCGGACCACACGACGGACATTCCTCAAGGCGGGACTGGCGGACCGTTCGGAGGAGCTGACGCGCCTCGCGGTCCGGCTTGCGCATCTGGCACGCGAAGAGTTTCCTGAGCGCAGGGTGCTGATCGCCGGCTCCATCGCACCGCTCGAGGACTGCTATGCCCCCGGATTGGTTCCGCCGGAGCCCGAGCTGGGGGAGGAACACGCCGCCCATGCCCGCCGCCTTGCCGAGGCCGGGGCGGAGGTGCTCCTGTGTGAGACCATGGGGACCATCCGGGAGGCCGCGGCCGCCTGCAGAGCGGCGGTAGGGACCGGCAGAGAGACAGTGGTCAGTTTCCTCTGTGCCCCGGACGGCAACCTCTACTCCGGGGAGCCGCTCTCAGGCGCGGTCTCGGCGATCGAACCCCTCGGCCCTTCCGCATTTTCGATCAACTGTGTCTCACCACGGTTCATGGAAAAGGCGATCGCAACGCTGAAAACGACCACCCGTCTGCCGTTCGGCGTGTACGGAAATGCCGGGATACCGGGGGGAGAAGCTTCGGGAAGACCGGGGGCGATGGAATGTGACGTGGACCCGGCGGAGTACGCAGGATTCGCGCGGCGATGGATCGGCCTGGGAGCCTCGTTCATGGGGGGGTGCTGCGGGACCACCCCTGAATACATCAGGCAGCTTGCGAAGCTGCTCGGCCGGTAAGGGGGCGGCGCCGGGGCACCCGGGGGCGAGGGGGGGGGACAGTAGGGCTCCGAGAGTTCAGTGCATCGTTCAGGAACGCCATGACCAGACACAAGTTCTCCAAGGAGCTCTTCACCCGGCGGCCCGGCGGGGAGATGCCTGTGATCGTTGCGGCGCAGAACGAGAATATTCAATCGCGTTTCGTCGTGCAGAAGGTGCTTGAGCTCCGCGAACAGGGAGTGCCGCTCAGCGACATCGCTATCCTCTTCCGCTCTGGATACCTGTCGTTTGACCTGGAGCTTGAGCTCACGCGGGCGAACGTCCCATTTGCGAAGTACGGAGGCCTGAAGCTGATGGAGACCGCCCACATCAAGGACCTCGTCTCCTATCTGCGCGTCATCGCCAACCCGCGCGACGCGGTGGCGTGGAACCGGATCCTGCTGCTGGTCGACGGGGTCGGGCCTCGAACGGCCGAGCGGGTGCTGGAGGATATTCTGGCGGGAAGGGTCAAGGCGGAACAGGCCGGAAGCTCGACAACGCTGCCGGCCTTCTGGTCGAATTTCCACACGTTCCCGGACAGGCTCGGGACGCTGTTCCAGGCCTTGAAGGACGCAGCCCACGAGCATCTGATGCCCGCCGACCGGGTGCAGCGCCTGCTCGAGTACTATGAGCCCGTGTTCACGACCCGGTACGACGATTACCACAAGCGACGGAAGGACCTGGAGATGTTTCAGCAGGTCACCGAGCGCTACCGGTCGCTCTCCACGCTTCTCACCGACCTTGCCCTGGAACCCACAACCGACAGCGTCACGGACATCGTCGATCCGGGCGCTGACGATGAGAAGCTGGTCCTCAGCACCATCCACAGCGCGAAGGGGCTCGAGTGGCACAGTGTCTTCGTGCTCTATGCCCTTGACGGCCGGTTCCCCGTCACTCGCGCGGCGGCCAGCGACGACACCATGGAGGAGGAACGCCGTCTCATGTATGTTGCCTGCACCCGGGCCAAGGAAAACCTTTTCATCACATACCCGATCAATGTGTACGACAGGGAGACGGGCATGATCCTCTCGAAACCGTCACGGTTTGTGGACGGCATGCCTGAGAAGCTCCTGGATCAGTGGGTCATTGACGAGGAATGAAGGGGAATCAGGCGCGGAGGCGGCGGCAGGGAGAGAGCGAGCGGAAGGCCGCTTCCTGCCTGGCGCGTGCTCGCAGAGCGCCCGGCACTAGCGCCCGGTCTTGTGCTTCGGCAGCTTTGCAGGCGGATGCGGCGGTTCGGGAGGCACTGCCTCATCGTCATCGTCATTCGGGTGAGGCGCTTGCGGCGCCACGAGAAGGTTTCCCTCGTCGCGATAGACCGTGATGCCCCAGTATTCTTCATCCTCGGGCGGATCGACGTTCCATTCAGCGTAGGAATGCGAGTCGTCGCTGCGCCAGTGGAGCCGGTATTCGCCCCGGTCGAGCATGATCGTCGTGTTCACCATCCGGTTCTTCCGACCACCTCCGGCGTGGAAGGTCATGGGGTAGGTCATCTCCCAGACGACGTTCCCCGATCGCCCATCCTCAACCCACCCGTAGTCGAACATCTCCCGCCCCTGTCCCTCGCCGATGGCGTAGATGCGAACCCGCATCGAGTGGTCGATCTTGAAATCTTCCGACCGGTTTTCATTATCGCCCGCGTGGACGATCTGCGCGATGATGTTCTTGTCCCGTTCCTCGACGAACGTACCCACGATGGCTGAAGAGAACCGGGGTCCGGCACCCATCACCGTGATGCCATAGTGCTCCGGGTCGAACGGGGGATCACTGTTCCAGTCGTCGTACGAGTGAGAATCGTCAGTAGTGTAGGTAACGACGTAGCTTCCTTTCGGGAGATGGACGACCTCATCCACGTACCTGTTTTTCGAGGCTCCCCCCCCATGGAAGGTGCGGTCCACGTCCATGGTCCACACCTTGCTCCTCGTCCTGGCGTCAAGGATCTGTCCGTAATCGGCCATGATGCGCCTGGCGTTCGACCGCTCGCCGAAACAGAGCACCCGGACGTCGGCGTCTTCTTTCAGGGCAAAGCCCCTGGTGGCATGCTCGTCGTTCCCGGGGTGGACGATGCTCACGATCACGTTGTCGTAATCGTTGACCTGGATCTGCCGGAATTTCCTCCGGTCCCCCGGGTCGGCGAGGCTGATGGTAACGCCGTAGTTCAGGGGATCGGACGGCGGGGCGAGGTTCCAGTCTGCCATGGAATGCGTCCCGTCGGTGATGTAATAGAGCTGGTACTGTCCCTTCTGGAGGGAAACATCACCCGAGAATACGACGTTTTTTTTGGCTCCGCCGGCGGAGAGGTTGCCCCGGGTGTTCATATCCCACACACGCTTTCTGTCGGCCAGATTGACAATCCAGCCGTAGTCGGCCATGTCATTGTCGTTCCCGCGCTCGCCCAGCATGTAGAGGTGCAGAGAACCCGGCTCCAGCATTTCAAACGCTATGCGGATGCACTGGTTGTCGCCAAGGCCGATCGCCCGCGCGATGGTGTTCGGCTGGTCGCGGGGGGGCGTGAACGACGCAATGGTCCCCGCCATGGAGCCGTCGACAAACAGATCGATGCCCCACCGGGGCGAGCGTTTCTGAAACTCCTTGTTGATATCTTCGGACCAGAAATCCTTGAACCAGGAGAAGAAGTTGCGCTTCCCTTCGCCGGTGTCACCGAACAACGGGACACTCCGGTGGTCGACGTTGGCAGAAATGTGCGTGAAGGTCGAATGCAGCGTGAAGGCGTAGGCGGTAAAATACACTTCGTAGCTGCCCGCCGGAAGGGAAAGCGTGCCGTCGAACTGCCGGTCGTCCCCGGATTTCGACGTGTTGGCCACGGTCATGGTCCAAACCATTTCGCGCGTCGCGGCGTTGATGATCCAGCCGTAGGCGAACATGTTGTCGCTCTTGTTCGACCAGCCATAGTCCCCGCCACCGCCAAGCGCGCGGATATGGATCGTTACCGGCTGACTGACATCCATACCCGCATACTTCAACTCTGTCCCGCTGAAGTCACGCAGCGAGACTACTTTTTGTTCACCGGCAAACCCCGTGAGACACACGAGTGCCGCGATGACAAGGAGGGAGAGGGTCCTTTGCATTTCTGTTCCTCCGGTGCCGACGACGATACGACAACGATGTATCCACGTCTCCTGTTATGTAGTACGGATGCTCCCGAAAAGAGGTTGCAGAATTATCGCAAATTTTGCCCATTGATGCGGTCTTTCGCCGGCCCGTCGTCATTTACGTCCGTTTCCTAAAGGAGAATATGAACTCGCCCGGGGCAGAAGCGGCCATCCGGGTCCGGGGGCTCGGAAGGAGGTACCACGCGGGGGGAGGGGCATTCCGCCCGGGCGCTGGGCGGGGTTGACCACAACGTCCATCAGGGGGGGAGATTTTCGGTCTTCTCGGGAGGAACGGAGCCGGGCATGAAGCACAGGGCGGCAACAGCATTGACCCTCACGCCCTACTTCCGTATCATTCGGCACACGCCAGAACATGCGGTCATCTTTCCCTCCCCGGTTCGCTCCTCCTGCGCCGGGGGAACCCCGGTCCGGAGGGATGCGTCATGGTCCCAAACGTCCGTCATCAAAGAGGGTATGCACCCCACCAGTATCCGAACTGTGTGAACACATGAGACCGCTGATCGTTGTCCTGGTCGGATTCCTCGCCCTTTCCTGTTCGAAGAAGGACCAATCCACCGACGTTGTGACATTCGCACTCCGGGGGGAGGTGATGGCAATCGACACCGCCAGGCTGAGGATTGTCATTTCCCACGAGGAGATTCCCGACTACATGCCTGCGATGACCATGCCGTTCAAGGTCAAAGACCGTGAGCTGCTCCGCGGTCTCTCCGCCGGGGACTCTGTGGGGGCAACGCTTGCCGTCTCGAGGACGGAAAGCTGGCTGGAATCCCTGGCGCCTCTCAGGAGAGGAGAATCCGTTTCCACGCTTTCTCCTGACCAGGTGAGACTCGCGCAGGTCCTCAGGGAGGGGGACGAGGTCCCGGATGTCCGACTCGTGAATCAGGACGGCAGGGAAATCAAGTTCTCTGATTTCCGGGGGAAAAGCCTCGCTGTCACATTCATCTATACGCGCTGTCCCCTCCCCGATTTCTGCATCAGGATGAGCCAACAGTTCGCGGACATCCAGCGCATCCTGAAGGGAAATCACCATCTCGACGGAACGTGGCATCTCCTCTCGGTGAGCTTTGACCCGGCGTTCGACCGGCCGGCTGTCTTGAAGCATTACGGCCTCCTGTACGGGGCCGATTTCGGGGTATGGGATTTCGTTACGGATGTCGACACCAGCGGTTCAACGCTCGCCCTCTTCGCCGATGGGTTTGGCCTGGTCTACCAACCCGGCCAGGGAATGCTCGAGCATAATCTGAGAACGGCGGTTATCGACAAACAGGGAAGGCTTGTCCGCCTGATCGACGGCAACGATTGGAAAGCCATCGAGGTCTCGACGCTTCTCCTCAATCATTGAATGGTACCGACGGTGACAGATGAATCGGGGAACGTTGTTCGGCGCATCAACGCCCCGTCACAGAGGGGATTCAACCGGGTGGTGTGGAATCTCCGGTATTCCCCCACGCTGCCGGTGCGCGCGCAGGCAATTACCCCGCCTCGGAGGAGTTTTCGCCTGTCCTTGCCCCGTTGAAGGAGCTTGTGGAGGTTGACCTGAAGGGAATCGAGACAACCTTGGAGCGTCTGGGGGCGCCGTGGACACCGGGGAGGGTCCCCGAGTGGAAGCAGGAGTGACCCGCCCCCGATCGTGCAGATTCGAGGGGGGTCGGTATTGAGAGGAAGGCTCTCCTGGATCAGTTCAGGCGACGGCGGCGTAGGTGACCGCTGCGGTGAGCCGGGAAACGGCTTCGGGGATCCGGTCGCGGGAGACATTCATGTTGTGCACAAGCGCCACCTTGCGGTAGTTGCCATACTCCCACCGAAGCAGCTCCTCGTCGACTTCGCGGCATGCTTCCAGGCAGGCATCATAGATCGTCCTGCCGTAGCATTCAAAAAAGTCACGTGCGTTGATTGAGCCCGCGGTGTATTCCGGCAGGTCGAAGCACTTTCGCAGATCCTCGAGATACCACCCCCAGTATTCGGCAAGGGTATCGTCGTCGAACTCTGCATACATCCTGTAGAAGTCCGGGACCGCCGAATGGCGTTTCTGGGCGTTTGTCTTCGGAACAACGCCGATGAAGTAGTACTCGCCGTTGTGCTCCATCCAGTCGGCGACATCCGTCCACGTCCAGCATCCGTACAGATCGTCGTCGGCCGAATCGATCCAGTAGTACTGGGATGATCCCGCCCTCCCGGCGAGAACAGCCCAGTGCTCGTTGTTCTCCGTGCAGATGATGACCGGAAAACCGGCTTCGAGCATCGCATCGATCGCTCTGTGCGCCTCAGCCCGGTCAAAGGTCAGCCTGGCCGAGGGTTTGAACCCCGCCCGGCGGATGCCGAGCTTCAGGTGGTGCTCATTCGTCCCATGTAACCGGGTTTTCCATCGGGGACGGTCTGTGAGCCGGTGTGCATCGTCTTCCGATATCGGGTTACCAAGGAGCAGGAGCGCGTGGACAAGTGAGCGCTGCCCGCAATTACCGTCCAACCTTCGTTGGTAGTCGAATCCTATTACTCGTTCTTCTGGCATGACCCCTTTTCCTTCGGACCGCATGGAATAGGATAAGATAGGGAATTCAGTTCAAAGTTTGGAGATGAAAACAGAAATAATGACCGATGAACCGAACCCCGGGCGACGGGGAGAGGTTCCCCTATGCAAAAATTACCGGTCTTATGCCTTTTTGTCAGGGTGATTGTTTCCTTGAGACGAAACCTCTATCTTGGTGCGGCTTTGATTGCCTTCTCATCCCAACGAGGCTCCCATGGCGACACTTGACACAGCCATTTTCCTTGTGTTTTCGCTCCTCCTCGCCGTCTCGGCCAGTTCTGCACAGCCGGCAGTCGAGGCCCCTCTTTCCCTGAACTCTTCGATGAAGAAAATGGAAGCCGAGCTGACGGGGAAGTATGGCGACGCCCAGCTGGCGCGGCTTCAGCGGGGGATGAAGCAGGCCGCGGAATTCTGGCGCGCCGAGGACGGCGACGGTGCTGCCTTTGAACAATTCGTTCGCACCTATTTCGCCGGGACGAAACACGATTGTGACACGATGTTCAACCGGTTCGAGTTCCTGCTCGAGCAGCTTGACGGTCATATGACCGAGATCTCCAGAAACTTCAGGATGCAGACCGAGCTGGATCTGGGACCGGTGATGCCGATCGACGAACTCTTCGCCGGCTACGATCCTGCGGCTCATGTTTCTGATGATTTTTTTTCCAACAAGCTTGCCTTCGCCGCTCTCCTAAATTTCCCCCTCACCTCGCTTGATCAGAGAATCAAGGAAGGGGCAGGGTGGACACGGCGGGAGTGGGCCGAGACGAGGATTGCACAGCGATTCGCAAAGAGGATCCCGGGAGAGGTCAAGCTGGCCATTGCCGGGGCCGCTTCCGAAGCCGACCGGTACATTTCCGACTACAACATCTGGATGCATCATTGTGTGAGCGGGACCGGAGAGCGTTTTTTCCCGCGCGGCATGCGCCTTCTTTCTCACTGGAACCTTCGCGACCAGATCAAATCCGACTATGAAAGTCCGAACGGGCTGGCGAAACAGCGGATGATCCGGAAGGTGATGGAACGGATCGTCACCCAGACGATTCCCGCCTCTGTGGTGAACAACCCAGGCGTTGACTGGAACCCCTTCAGCAACGAGGTGAGGCCCGCCGACCCCGGGGACATCGACGGTCCCGCCCGCCCGTCACTGCCGGTCTCCGGCAGCCCGGAGCCCGATACGCGCTATGCGGTGCTGCTCAGGACATTCCAGGCCTCGAAGCTTGCCGATCCCTTCTCCCCGACCGCCCCCACGCTGATCGACCGCAGGTTCAACGAAGACCGGCAGATCCCCGAGGCGCGGGTGAAAGAGATGCTGGTGAGCGTCTGCACTTCCCCTTTGCTCCCACGTGTCGCACGCCTGATCGCCGCCAGGCTCGGCCGTCCGCTTGAGCCCTTCGACATCTGGTACAACGGCTTCCGTACGAAGAGCGCCTATACGCAGGACCAGCTGGATTCCATCGTGGCGCGGCGATATCCCACGGCCGATGCGTACCGGAACGATATCCCCGTTCTCCTCCGGAAGCTGGGATTCAGCGGGGAACGCGCGGACTTCCTGGCGGGCTACATCGCTGTTGATCCCGCCCGGGGCTCCGGCCATGCGATGGGAGCCGCCATGCGTTCCGCCCCGGCGCGCCTCCGCACACGCGTGGAAAAGAACGGGATGAACTACAAGGGCTTCAATATCGCGGTGCACGAGATGGGACACAACGTCGAACAGGTCTTCTCGCTTCACATGAACGACCATACCTCGCTTGCGGGTGTGCCGAACACGGCGTTCACCGAAGCCCTGGCATTCGTCTTTCAGGGACACGACCTCGAGCTTCTCGGCCTCAACACTCCTGACAGCAAGGGGGAGGCGTTGAAGGCTCTCGACGATTTCTGGGGGATGTTCGAAATCGCAGGCGTGGCGCTCGTGGACATGGATGTCTGGCACTGGATGTATGACCATCCTGCGGCGACTCCGGCAGAGTTGAAGCAAGCCGTCCTCTCGATAGCGCGCGCGACCTGGAACCGGTACTACGCTCCGCTTATCGGCAGCAGGGACATTGAGCTGCTTGCGATTTACTCGCACATGATCCATTCATTCCTCTATCTGCCCGACTATCCGCTCGGGCACATGATCGCTCACCAGATCGAGGAACAGATGAAGAAGTCAGGGAACATCGGACCCGAATTCGAGAGGATGGCCAAGGTCGGCTGCGTCACTCCGGATCTCTGGATGCAGAATGCGACGGGGTCCCCGGTGGGTCCCGAAGCCCTGATGGACGCGGCGGATCGGGCGCTTCATGTTGTCTCTGCCACAAAGAGCAAGTAAGGCGGACGCATGCTTGCCTCAATCCTTTTTGTGCTCTTCGGTCTTCCCGGCGGCGGGACGTTGCCCCCCCCGCTGGCAGCGGGTGATGAGGCCTTGCTCCGCGTGGAATATCCCGCCGCGATCAGCTCCTACGGCGCGTTCCTGTCGGCTCACCCGGAAGAGCCGCAGGCTCTCTGGCGGCTGGCCCGGGCCTGCGTCTGTTACGGAGAGTCATTTGAGGATGCGCGCCGGGGAGAGTTCTGCCGGAAGGCGGAACAGTATGCGCGGAGGTGCATTGCCGCGGACAGCATGGTGAGCGAGGGGCACACCTGGCTTGCCGGAGCGCTTGGCTATATTGCGCTCGACGAGGGGATGAAACAGCAGGCGGAGATAAGCTTTGAAATTCTCGCCGAAACGGACCGTGCTCTCGTCCTCAACCCGCGGGACGATGCCGCGCTTTCGATCAAGGGATCGCTCTTCCGCGCCCTCGGCAACGCAGGGTGGGTAAAACGCCAGATGGCCCTTCTCCTGCTGGGGGGAGTGCCGGAGGGCGGATTCGAAGAAGGAGAGGCCGCCCTGAAGCAGGCCATTGCCATCAACCCGGATGTCATGCGCCACCAGTACGAGTTGGGGGTGCTCTATCTTGACTGGGGCCGCAGAGATGAGGCCAGGGAGTGTCTGACCCGCGCAGCAGGATTACCCATCAGGACAGGCATCGACGTTCCGCGCCTGAAAAAGATCCGGGAGCTGCTTGCGGGATTGGACCACTGAGCTGCCTGGATGGTTCATTCGGGAGCACCGTCCTCGCGGGACGAATGACACCGGCAAAGTAAAAAAACCTGTTGGGAGTGACGGCAAAAATCTCTACGTTTAGGGATTGCCTGCCGGTTTCCTGCTTGCCGTCGCGGCACGGTCCGTGACGGCAAGCCTCTTTGTAGCCTCCCCGGCGAGCGCCCGCTCCCGATTTTTGGGGGGCGCCCGGGATGCGGGGCGGGAGTTTTCTCCAATCCGGCACGGAGGCACCTCCCTCCGCACGGAGACAGCCGCACACGATTTGACAGGTCATCATCCTGAATCCATCAGCAATGTCTTCCTGGACAATCCGTCTGATCGCCGCCAACGTCATTATGTTCCTCATCACGCTTGGCGTCCCCGGTGTCATGGAGATGCTCATGCTCGTGCCCTCTCAGGCGCTGGAGAGACCCTGGACGGTAGTCACCTACATGTTCCTGCACGCCGGCATGTGGCACCTGTTCTTCAACATGATCGGGCTCTTTTTCTTCGGACCGAAGCTTGAGGCGGAGATCGGCGGAAGACATTTTCTCTCGCTCTATTTCCTGAGCGGCCTCATGGGGGCGGCTCTCTCGTTCGTGTTTACTCCCGACACAGCGATCGTCGGCGCGTCCGGAGCGATCTTTGGGGTGCTGATCGGCTACGCCCACTACTGGCCGAAGGACCAGATCTATATCTGGGGGATCGTCCCGGTCGAGGCGCGCTGGTTTGTGATCGCGCTGACAGGGCTGTCGCTCTTCGGGGGCTTCGGCGGCGGCGGGAACGTGGCGCACTTCGCTCACCTCGGGGGTTTCCTGGGGGGATGGCTGTACGTCCGGTGGCTTGACAGAGGCCACCGCGAGCGCCTGATTGTCCGCGACATCCCTCTCCCCTCTCCTTCCACGGTGGACATGAAACGATGGTCGACCATCAGGCGCGAGTCGCTTCATGAGGTCAACCGGGATGAATACGACCGCATCGCGGCAAAGCTGAAGATGGGGGGATCCCCTTCCCTGACGCAACGGGAGCGGGAGTTCCTTGATAGGTTTTCACAGGGGTAGACCTCTGCCGCCGGCAGAACCAACAAACGACACACTTCAACAACAGAAGACCATGCCAACCTCAGCCTCCTCCACACGCTACGATTCGGTCCAATACCGCCGCTGCGGACGGAGCGGCCTCAAGCTGCCGCCGGTCTCGCTCGGCTTCTGGCATAATTTTGCCGGAGTCGATGTCTTCGAGAATTCCCGCGCCATGGTGGTGCGGGCGTTCGACCTCGGCGTCACCCATTTCGACCTCGCCAACAACTACGGTCCTCCACCCGGCTCCGCAGAGGAGACCTTCGGCGCGATCGTGCGGAAGGATCTCCTGCCCTACCGTGACGAGCTGATCATCTCCACCAAGGCCGGCTACGACATGTGGCCGGGGCCGTACGGCAACTGGGGCTCCCGCAAATACCTGATCGCAAGTCTCGACCAGAGCCTGAAACGCATGGGCCTCGACTATGTCGACGTTTTCTATTCCCACAGACCCGACCCCGAGACCCCGCTGGAAGAAACCATGGGGGCGCTCGACTATGCAGTGCGGAGCGGCCGGGCGCTGTACGCCGGCATTTCCAACTACAGCGCCGAGCAGACCAGGAGGGCCGCAGCTCTGCTACGGGGTTTCGGCACACCCTGTCTCATCCACCAGCCGGTCTACAATATGTTCAACCGCTGGGTCGAGCCGGAGCTGCTTGCCGTCCTTGCCGAGAACGGGATCGGCTGCATAGCGTTTTCGCCACTGGCCCAGGGGCTTCTCACCAACCGCTATCTGGACGGCATCCCGGGGGATTCGCGCGTCAGCAAACCGCACGGCTTCCTGAAAAAGGAACAGCTAACGGGACAAAAGCTGGAGCAGGTGAGGAAGCTGGACGCCATGGCGCGGCGTCGAGGCCAGTCGCTCGCACAAATGGCCATTGCCTGGGTGCTCCGTCATCCGGGCATGACCTCGGCACTCATCGGGGCCAGCCGCATACCCCAGCTCGAAGAAAACCTGGCGGCGCTGAACAACCTGGCATTCACCAACGAGGAGCTCGGCGCGATCGATGCCGTGCTCGCGGGGGCGTAGACCTGTCCATCGACCACACGATACAGAAGGAGAAACCATGCACCATAATCGTGCTGTCTTCACCATCTTGCTGGCACTGATGATCACAGGGAGCGCAGCCATGGCCGGACCAGTCTTTCCCTACGCGTACACCACCGAAACCCTGCCCAACGGATTGCGGGTGATCATGATTCCCATGGCGACGCCGGGACTGCTGGCCTACTACTCCGTGGTTCGCACCGGCAGCCGCGATGAGGTGGAGCAGGGCAAATCGGGCTTTGCCCATTTCTTCGAACACATGATGTTCCGCGGCACCAAGAACTACCCGGCAAACGTCTACGACAGCCTGATCACCACGCTTGGCGCAAAGGCCAACGCATACACCACCGACGACCTCACGGCGTTCCATCTGAACTTCGCCTCGGAAGACCTCGAAAAGGTCATCGCCCTGGAGAGCGACCGCTTTCAGAACCTCTCCTACGAGAAAGCAGCGTTCCAGACCGAGGCCGGGGCGGTGTACGGTGAATACCGCAAAGGCATCACCAGCCCCTACGCGGTGTTGAACGAGAAAATGCAGGACCTTGCCTACGACGTTCACACGTACAAACACACCACCATCGGTTTCGAGGCCGATATCAAGGCCATGCCGGAGCAGTACGACTACAGCCGCTCGTTCTTCGCACGGTTCTATCGGCCGGAGAATGTCGTGATCGTGCTCGCGGGCGACCTCGATCCGGGGAAGGCCCTCGCGCTGATCACCAGGTACTATGGAGGCTGGCGGAAGGGATATGTCCCGCCCCCCGTTTTGCAGGAGCCGCCGCAGAAGGCGGAGCGGACCGCCGAGGTCAGCTATGCCGGCAAGACGCAACCGATCATCGATATCGCCTATAAAGGCGAGGCATTCGATCCCGGCAACAGGACGTACGTGGCCGCACTCCTGCTTGGCGATCTCGCCTTCGGGGAGACCAGCGAGGTTTACAGGAAGCTGTACGTGAAGGAGCAAAAGATCCAGTTCATTCAGGCCAGCGTGCCGATGAACCGCGACCAGCCGTTGTTCGAGATCTATGCGATGGTCAAAGCCGACGACGACATCGCGTACGTGCGCGACGAGGCCTATCGCACGCTCGAACACTTCAAGGCCACGGAGGTGGACGCAAAGAAACTCGATGACCTGAAGCGGCGCCAGAAGTACAGCTTCCTCATGGGACTCGACACGCCTGACCACGTAGCGGGCGGCGTGGCGCGCATCGTGGCTCTCACGGGCGGCCTCGAGGCGATCGATCGCCTCTACACGCAGATGGCAACGATCACCCCGAAGGACATCACCGCCGCCGCGCAGAAGTATTTCACCCCCGAACGCCGGACCGTGGTCGTCCTGAAAGGAGCCCGCTGATGAAACCTGCACTGACGTCACTCGTTCTCCTTCTCACCGCAGTCTCCATTTCCCTGGGAGGATCATCTGTGTCGAACGATCAGGTTGTCCTGCTGCCCGTCAAGAACGATCCGACCGTGTCGTTCCGCATTCTGTTCAATGCAGGCTCGCAACAAGATCCGGCCGGCAAGGAAGGCCTCTGCTCCATCACCGCTTCGATGCTCACCGACGCAGCCACCACCAGGAACACCTATGAGCAGGTGCTCGAGAAGCTCTATCCGCTTGCCGCCGGCTATTCGGCCTCGGTTTCTGTGGAACAGACGGTCATCATCGGCCGGGTCCACAACGACAACATGAAAGAATACTACCCCCTGTTGATGGATGCCCTGCTGCATCCGGCATTCAGGCAGGACGATCTAGACCGGATCAAGAGCCAGACATTGAACTATCTGGAAAACACGCTTCGGTATTCCAGCGATGAAGAGCTCGGCAAAGCCGTTCTCTATGCCTCCGTGTTTGAGGGATCCGGCTATGGCCATCTCACCGACGGGCTGGTCAGCGCCGTCCGGAGCATCACGCTGGACGATGTCCGCGGTTTCTATGGGAGCCACTTCACGGCGGGAAATGTTGTGGTGGGGGTCGGAGGCGGCTATGACGAGGCGCTGGTGAGACAGATCGCAAACGATCTCGGATCGCTCCCGGCGGGGGCGCCACCGGCCGCCCCGAGGCCGGCCCCGAAGGCGAGGCAGGGCTTGCATGTGGTGATGGTCGAAAAGGACGCACCGGCGACAGCCATCAGCATGGGGTTCCCGCTCGACATCCTGCGCGGCCAGGCCGACTGGTATCCGCTTGCGCTGGCCACATCGTGGCTGGGCGAGCACCGCAACTCCAGCAGCCATCTCTATCAGGTCATCCGCGAAGCACGGGGGCTGAACTACGGCGATTACGCCTATATCGAGAATTATCCCAACGGAGGCCAGCGGAGCATGCCGCCGCAGAACGTGGGCCGCAGGATGCAACTGTTCGAAATGTGGATCCGTCCCGTGCCCAATGAGACCCGCCAATTCGCCCTCCGCGCCGGACTTCGGGAATTCGCCAGGCTGGTGCGGGACGGCATGACGAGGAACGACTTTGAGCTCACCCGGAGCTTCCTCGAAAAATACGTGCTGCAGTTTGCGCCGACCACCCTTGAGCGGCTCGGCTACGCGCTCGACGACAGGTTTTACGGCATTCGGGGGAGTCACCTGGAAAACTACAGAACAGCGCTCCGGACGATGACCCTGGCCGACGTGAATGCGGCAATCAGGAAGCACTGGCAGTATGGCACGATGCAGATTGCCATCGTCACGAAGGACGCGAAGGCATTCAAGGACGCGCTCGTGAACGATTCCCCCAGTCCCATC
>Ga0182021_10002284_pt1 | contig 22247 bp, 16 predicted proteins | sample 612E3MmetaG_FD_120493 | JGI IMG/M metagenome (GOLD analysis project Ga0182021, IMG submission 120493) | Permafrost microbial communities from Stordalen Mire, Sweden - 612E3M metaG (Illumina Assembly) | ecosystem: Environmental > Terrestrial > Soil > Wetlands > Permafrost | place: Sweden... | reverse complement strand
GGAGGAATCCGCCTGGTCTTCGCGCTCCGAGGTCTCGCGGTGAGGCGATTCACGACCCCTTTGTAGGCCTCGGCCTGGCGGGCCCAGCTCAACTCGTCTATGCGCTTCCGCGTTCGATCGATGCGGGCGCGGCGGCCTGGAGCATCGTCGACGAGGCCCAGGATGACTGACGCGAGGGACTCGGGGTCCCCCGGCTCGTAGACCGAGAGCGTGTCCGGGCTGAAGTACCGTTCGACGGTGGGCAGGCGCGAGGCCACGACCGGCTTCGCCATGGCCGCGTACTCCAGCACCTTCGTCGACAAGCTCATGCCCGTGAATGGGTCGAGACGCGTAGGGGCGACGCCAATGTCGCCGCCGGCTACGGCCCTCGGCACGTCCTCGATTGGGATGCGGCCCGGGAAGCTGACGCGATCGGCGATGCCGAGCTCGGCAGCCAGCGCCTCCAGCGCAGGCAAGGCGTCGCCGCGGCCGTAGAAGGTCGCGCTCACCGGCAGGTCCGGGCGGGTCCGGGTGATATCCGACACCGCCCGCAGGACCACGTCGAGCTCGTACGTCGGTGTGAGGGCACCGGTGTAGACGATGCGGAGCGTGCCGTCCGCCATGAACTCGCGGCGGGGGTGAGCGCTCGGATCGAATAGCTCCAGGTCAGGGCTGTTAAGTATCACGGTGAGCCGGTCCGGGTTGACGCCCAGGCCGCGCAGACGCTCGGCCAGCGGCTCGTTGACCGTCATGACCTCGTCCGCGAAGGCGATCGACACCTTCTCCTGGAGCAGCAGCAGCCGGTAGCTGATCGGATTGGCCGCCTTTGGGAACCGGCTCCGGAAGAACTCCGGCATAGCCTCGTGGAGGTCCAGCAGCACCGGAACGCCCGACATCTTGATGGGTAAAGCCGCGAAGACCAGATAGTCCGGGAGCGAGTGAACCTCCACCAGGGCGTATCGCCGCTGGCGGTGGGCGAGCGTGACGGCCCATAGCGCCCGAACGAGGAACGCTCCGTACTCGACGAGATAGACCGGCAGGCCGGCTCCCTGATGCCTGCCCACCGGCAGACGGCGCAGGTTCACGCCCGCGACCACGGCCGTCGATTCCTCGTCCGGCCGGCGCAGGCCGTATACGTCCACTTCCCAGCCGGCGGCCACGAGAGTCTCGGCCTCACGCCGAACGCGAGGATCCTCTTCGTAGTAGGCGTGGACGATCATGCAGATCGGCCGGCGCCGCGCGGTCGCGGTCACCTCCGGACTCCTGCGGCGGCGGAGGTCAGGGCGGCCGAGGGCAACGAGGCGGAGGTCATGGCCGTGGAGATGCGCTCAGCCGCGCCCGAGCCCGTCAGATGCAGGCTCCGGGCGCGTTCGACGGCCTGCTCGACCGTTCGAGCCAGTGGCGCACGAGTGGCGAGCTCGCGCAGGGCGGCATCGCTGTCGAGCCCGACCAGCACGGCCGAGCTCCCGGCGCCGCCGACGGTCTCGACCCATTCGGTCGTCGTTCGGAGAACCAGGCATGGAACCCCCATCCAGGTCGATTCGCGCTGGACGCCGCCCGAGTCGGTCAGCACGGCGGCGGCGTGCAATTGCAGCGCAAGTGACGTCCGATAGCCCTGCGGATCTACGGCAACCACTCCCCCGGGGAGGACGATTTCCGCAGCTTCGAGGGCGGCTCTGGTTCCGGGATGGAGCGCCAGGACTACACTTCGATCGGGAGCGGCGACGGCGGCCAGCAGCGCCGACCATCTGGCCATTGCGGCCGGATCGCGGTTCTCGGCCCGGTGGACCGTGGCGAACAGAAAGCGGCCTGGCGCCAGCGCGACCCCGAGTCGCTCGGCGATGGGCTCCAGGACGGCCGGGTCGCGCATCTCCTCTGAAACGCGGGCGGCAAGGTCGAGCATCAGGTCGCCGACTTCGAGGACGCCGGAGTCGATTCCCTCGGCAGCCAGGTTCGCAACGGCGGCCGGAGTAGGCGCGAAGAGCCAGCGCGACAGGCGGTCGGACACCACGCGATTGAGCTCTTCGGGCATGCGTCGGTCGAAGCTCCGCAGGCCGGCTTCCACGTGAGCGACGGGGATGTCCAGCTTGGCCGCCGCCAGCGCCCCTGCCAGAGTTGAGTTGGTGTCGCCGTAGACGAGGACTGCGTCGGGCGCAACGTCCCGTAGCAGCGGCTCCAGAGCGACGAGCATCCGGCCGGTCTGGTCGCCGTGCCCGCCGCCGCCGATCCCCAGGATGTGATCGGGCCGGGCCAGCCCCAGCTCCGCAAAGAAGTCGCCGGCCATCGCGTCGTCGTAATGCTGGCCGGTGTCCACGAATGTCTCAGCGTGGCTTCGGCGAAGGACGGGCTGGAGCGCGGCGGCCTTGATCAGCTGCGGTCGCGTTCCGACGACGCTGACGATCCGCATGGTCGGCCGTTAGCTCGAGGCGGAGGCGTCGGGCGATCGGCGCCTCGTCGCGTCCTGAACGCCGATGCCGACGTACCGGACACGGGCCGGCAGGTCGATACCGCGCAGGCTGTTCCGCCCGTCGAGGATCAACTCGAGGTCGGGGAAGAGCGACAGGTCGATCTCCTCCCACAGCCTGTCGGCGGTCTGGGTCACGATCGCCCGGAACGGCGCGGGCCGACCCCACGTATACGGGGTCGCGCAATTGCGCTCGATTTCCTCGGCGGAAAGGAGGGGGTCGTACGCGGACACGTCGGCGCCGTGGAACGAGAGCCGCTCGATCAACGGCAGGGCCCGGGAGTACGCGAGCTCCTTGACGTTCTCGCGATAGGTCAGGCCGAGAACCAGGATCGGCACTTCGTCCAGGCCGCCCAGGCGCGTTTCGAGCGACTTGATGGCGTTGCCGACCTGCGCGTCGTTGGTGCGGCGCGAGACGGCCACGACCTCGAGGTCGGGGGCGCGGCTCAGAAGCAGGTGAGGATAGACCGGGATGCAGTGGCCGCCGACGCCGATGCCGGGCTGATGGATGTGCGAGTACGGCTGGCTGTTCGCGCCGTCGATGACCTCCTGGATGTCGACTCCGACGCGGTCGGCGTAGAGGGCGAAGTCGTTGGCGAGGGCGATGTTGACGTCGCGGTAGGTCGTGTCGGCGATCTTGCTGAACTCGGCCGCTTCGGCGCAGCTCATCTTCACGATCTCGGCGTCCAGGACGGAGTCGTAGAAGTTGGCCGCTCGCCGTCCGGATTCCGGCCCAATGCCGCCGACCAGCTTGGGATAGGTCGACAGGTTGGCGAACACGGCTCCGGAGTAGAGACGCTCCGGCGAGAATGCCACGAAGAAGTCCGTGTCGGCCTTGAGCCCGGTGGCTGCCTCGAGTCTGGGAGCGAACCGACCGCGCGTGTCGCCGACGGGTAGCGTGGTCTCGAAGATGACCGTGACGCCGGGGTGTATGCCGCCGGAGATGGAGTCGACGGCGGAGTCCATGTAGCGGTAGTCCGGCTGCTGGGCGTCGTCGAGCATGACCGGCACGATCAGCACCGCAACGTCCGCGTCGCGGACGGCAGCGGCGGCATCGGCCGCGGCGTGCAGGCGACCCGCGGCGTGAACCTCGGCCACTCCCTCGGCCAGTCCGGGCTCCTCGGCGACATGGGACCGGCCTTCGTTGATGGCGGCCACGACATCGGGGTTCACATCGACCGCGGTCACTTTCCAGCCGTGGCGAGCGAACTGGACGGCCAGCGGCAGGCCCATCTTGCCCGCGCCCACTACGACGGCCCGGCCGACCGTTCCGGGCACGGCCCGCCAGGGTTTCACCGATCTCGGGGTCCGGTGAGTGCAGAGGTTGGCGGGCGGATTGATCGAACCGCCGAGGAAGCTGACGATACGCGTAGGACGGGAGACGATAGTCATTCGGCTGCTAGCCTCGAAGGAAGGTCGGAGAGATCGACAGGGCGGCCCTCGGCGGCGGCGGTCAGCAGAGCGTTGGCGATGGCGACTGCCCACAGTCCGTCCACGCCGTCGACATAGGGCTGCTCGCCAGTGCGCAGGACGCGCACGAACTCGTTGAGCTGGGCACGCAGCGGCTCCACGTTCTGGATCGGGATCTCGGCTACGTCGCCGGTGAAGGTGGTGGCGTAGCCGCCGATCATTTGCGGCCGCTCGACGTTGGAGCGAGTGAAGCTCAGCCTCTGAGTCAGGTAGTCGAGCTCGAACATGCCCTCTTCGCCGACGACCACGAGGCTGCGGCGCTTGGCGGGCGTGAGCCAGTCGACGTCCATGAACCCCGTGGCGCCGGACGGGAAGTGCATCAGCCCGAAGGTCAGGTCCTCGTGTCTGGCATGGAGTCGCTGGGCCGTTTCGGCGTAGACGCGGACGGGCCGCTCGCCGGCGATCCAGCACAGCATGTCCACGTCGTGAGTGCCCAGGTCCACGGTCACGCCCACATCGCGGATGCGGGCCGGGAAGGGGCCCGCGCGGCGGCTGGTGATGGCGTAGATCGTGGACAGCCAGCCGGCGCGCAGCAGACGGCCCATCTCCATTACGGCGGGGTTGTACCGCTCCACGTGTCCTACCTGCACGCGGACGTTCCGCTTGCGGGCGGCGGCCACGATGGCGAGCCCATCTTCGACGGTGGCCGCCAGCGGCTTCTCGACCAGGACGCCCAGGCCGCGCTTTATTGCTGCCAGCGCCAGGGCGAGGTGGGCCGTGGTGGGCGCGGCTACCACGACGCCGTCTATTTCGGCCTCGGCGATCATCGCCAGAGGATCCGCGAAACCCCTCGCTCCAGTTTGGGAGACTGCGGCCTCGAGAGCGGCTGGATCGGGGTCCGCGACGGCGGCGAGCGTGGCGTCGGGGTGGTTGGAGATGACGCGAAGGTGGTTGCGACCCATCGAGCCCAGCCCGGCCAGACCGAGCCGGAGGCGCGCCGTCATGAAGGGTCGCCAGCCGCGACGGCGTGGCGCAAGACCGACGCGCGTAGGGCCGCCATGACCTGGTCCTGCTCGGCCTCGGTCAGGCCGGGGTATATGGGCAGCGACAAGCTGCCCGCCGCGGCCGCATCCGTATTCGGCAGGTCCGCCTCGATGCCCAGTTCCATGACGTAGGCCTGGCGGTGGCACGGGATCGGATAGTAAATGCCGCAGATGACGCCGGCGTCCTTCATCTCGGCCACAATCTCGTCGCGGGCCGAGCCGACGCCGAGGGTGTACTGGTGATAGACGTGCGTTCGGCCCGCGGGGCAGGTCGGCAGTTGAACCGGCAAATCGGCGAAGGCGTCGTCGTAGCGCCGGGCGATCCTCTGACGGCGGGCCGTGTTCCGCTCCAGTTTGTCGAGCTGGACGAGGCCGATCGCGGCGGCGATGTCAGTCATGCGGAAGTTGTAGCCGAGGATCTCGTGGTGATAGCGCTCCCGCATGCCCTGGTTGCGATAGAGCTTGATCCAGTCGGCCAGTCGGTCGTCGTTGGTGGTGACGAAGCCGCCCTCGCCCGTGGTCATGTTCTTGGTGCCGTACAGGCTGAAGGCCGCGTAGCCGAAGCTTCCGGCGCGACGGCCGCGATACATGGCGCCGTGAGCCTGGCAGGCGTCCTCAACGACGGTCAGGCCGTAGCGATCGGCGATGGCCTGGATGGCGTCCATGTCGGCGACGATGCCGAAGAGGCTGACCGGGCAGATGACCCGGGTTCGTGGCGTGATCGCGGCCTCGATCCGGCCCGCGTCCATCAGGTACGTGTCCGGCTCGATGTCGATGAAAACGGGCGACGCCCCTGTGAACAGAATCGAGCTGACCGTGGCGTTGAAGGTGTGTGAGACGGTGATGACCTCGTCGCCGGGACCGAGGCCAAGACCGGCGAAGATGGACATGAGAGCGACGGTGCCGTTGGCCATGGCGATCGTATGTTTGACGCCGCAGAAGGCCGCCCAGCGCTCCTCCAGCTCGGCGACCCTGCGACCCCCGGCGATCATGCCGCTGTTCAGTACTTCGGAAACGGCGGCGATCTCCTCAGAGCCGAGATCGGGGCGCGCGGGCGGGATCATGCTGAGACTCCTGTGCTCGGTGCGGGCCGCTCCATAAGCGAGCCGGCAGCCGGGTTGAAGGCGAACACGCGGCCGCATCGCTTGCAGGCGATCGGAGCGTCAGGGGAGGGGTTCGGGGCGGCGTCAGCGCCGGTCGATCCGGACAGTCGGGAGCCGCAGGCGCATACCCAGCCAAGACGTCGGGCCGGATTGCCCGCCACGAGAGCGTAGTCCGGAACGTTGCGGGTGACGATTGCCCCCGCGCCGACGGTCGCGAACCGGCCGACCGTGACACCGGCGACTACTACGGCTCCGGCTCCGATCGAGCAGCCGTCGCAGAGTTCGATCGGGCTGACGGTCCAGTCGTTGCCACGTGCCAGCTCGCCGGTCGCAGTGACTGCGCGTGGGTAGCGGTCGTTGGTCAGGATCGCGCCAGGGCCGACGAAGACGCCATTGCCGACCGTCACGCCGTGGTAGATGAGGGCCCCGTTCTGGACCTTCACCCTGTCGCCGAGCCGAACTCCCGCGTCGATAAAGGCGTCGCGGCCCACGATGCAGTCGGCCCCCAGGCTGGCGCCGGCCCGGAGCACCGCCCGATTCCAGACGCTGGTTCGGGGGCCGATCGTGACATCGGCTTCGAGCTCGGCGGACGCGTGAACCCTCGCCGTGGGGTCGATCACGAGGAACTCCTGTGGCGGATCGGAGTTGGCGGAGGGATCCTCGGGACGCCGCTCAGCCGGCTCCAGAGTATACCGGACGGCTTGCCGGCCCGGCGGCCGGCGTCTTTCGCAGCCTTCCGCGCACCTGGGTCACGCACCTCGAAATCCGCTCTCGCGGTGATCGGCGGCGCCTCGGCCCCGGCGCGTCGGCCTGCGAGCGGAGAGCTGCTAGTCGTGCCGACGTCGGGCCAGCAGCCCGACGACGATGCCCAGGGCCGCGCCGCCGACCAGTGCGCCGCGCCAGTCGAGCACGGTCCGGACGTTGCCTTCGACTCGCCGGGCAAGCAGCAGGAATGCGCCGCCCTGACCCTCGAAGGAGACGTTCCCGGCGACGACCGTCTGGGCTCCGCCCTGACGAATCCGCACGTCACGAGCGAGGACCGCCCGGGCATAGCCCTGCGTCACCGACACCTCGCCACCTGCGGCGACGCCGATGGCGCCCAACTCCACCGAGACGCGTTCTCCCCTGGCGATGCCTACCGCCCCCATGCGGACGGCGATGTCGTCCGCCTGCGCCTGGCCGATGCCGCCCATGGAGACGGTGATGTCCTCGGCAGAGGCAGCGCCGATGCCGCCCTGCGTTACGCTGACCGACTCGGCTTCGACCTCGCCGGCCCCGCCCTGGCTTATGGACACCGTGGTCGCCTCGACGCGGGCCCGGACTGCGCCGGCCGTCCCCGCCTGGATCGCCGGTACTGTCGGGGCGGCCGGCACTTCCACGGCCGGCCCTGCAGACTTGCGAGCGGCGGGTGCCGTGGTCTTTCGGGCCGTCGGTGCGGCGGGTCCTGCCGTCCGGCCCGGGAGCTTCCTGGCCGCTGGCTTCGTGGCGGCTGGCTTCCTGGCGCCGGGTTCGGTATCGGTCGCCGGCCTTGCGGACCCAGCCCGGCCCCGCCTGCTGGCCGCGCTCGTCGGCCCTGGTCCTGCCTTGCTGCCCGGCTCGTCGCTCATGTCGTCTTTCTCCGCTTCGGTGAGCCGACCGGCCCGGGCCGGTCGACAACGGCTGGTGGCGTCAGCCTACAGCGAGCGACCCCGCTAGCGGTAGTAGCCCAGGATGTCCACGACGACCTGGGTCGTGGCGCTCGAGCCGGATCCGCCGTAGGTGACGGACAGGCTGCCGCCCGGGCCGAGCATGCTCACAAAGCCGTTGGCTCGGTTGTCGCCGACCGGGAAGTTCAGAGTGGAGGTCGCGCTCGTGGCGGTTGGAGCCGCATTGAGCCAGCCGGCAGCGGTCTGATTTGTAACCGTCAGGTTGCCGACTACAGCCACTGCAGCCAGATGGACCGAAACCTGACCGCGGACTGCAAATGTGGTCGAGGTGGTCATCCTGAGCGGCCCCTTGAAGCCCTGGCTGATCCGGCTGTCGACGACTCGGCCAGGCGCCAGCGGCACAAAGGTCGCGCCGGAGAGCCCTGGGACGAAGTATCCGGTCACGTCGAACACGAACTGCGTCGACTGACCTGGGTTGCCCCAGTACTCAACCTGCAACTGTCCCGCGCTGTTTAGCGGCACGGTCAGGTTGTTGGCGCGAATGTCGCCCTTGGGGAAGTTGAGGGTCGACGAGGTTGGCTGGCCCGCGCCTATCGCCGGCGCAAGGGTGATATACCCGTTCGAGGTCTGCCCCACGACGGTGGCGTTGCCCGTGACGGCCGTGGCGTTCGCCGGGACGCCGGACCTGCCGCCCACCTGGAAAGTGGCGACGCTCCTGGCAACGAGCGGCGATGTCAGGCCGCTCTTGGTGCGAGTGTCCACAAGGCGGGTCGGGGCCATCGGAATGAACGTGGCTCCGCCGGGGTTGCGCAGGAAGTACCCGGTCAGGTCGAAAATGACCTGGACCGTCCCGGAACCCGATGGCGTCACGTAGAGCCCGGAGAGCGAGCCGTCACCGGCCAGGCCCAGTGTCACGCCGTTGGCGCGAGTGTCGCCCTTCAGGAAGTTGATTGTCGATGAGGTTCCGGCGGTGGTCGAGCCGAGCCGCAGCCAGCCCTGCGATGAGGAGTTGGTGATCGTGACGTTGCCGGTCACGGCGATCGCACCGGATGGTACGTTGCCCTGGCCGGCCACCGCGAAGGCTCGCGACTTGCCGGCGGCAAAGGCGCCGCCAAGGCCCGTACCGATGCGTGTGTCCAGAATCCGCGTCGGCGTCAGCGGATAGTACGTGCCGCTCGCGGTGGTATCGACGATCACGCCGAAGTTGCTCCATGCGGCCGCATCGAACGGCGCCGCCGACGGGCCGTAATAGGTCGAGCCGGCAACGGTCCCCTGGATCTGGAGCAGGTACTGGCCGTCCGGCACCTGGGTCGTCCCATCGGAAGTGCCGTTCCAGGAATAGGACTGCGCGCCTGCCGCCTGCCCGCCGAGGTCGATGACCCCTGCGACGCTGTTGTCCGCTCGATAGACCGTGACCGTGACGTCGTCGAAGGCGGCCGTGTTGGTCCAGCTCAAAGGCAGGTGGTCGCGGATTCCATCGCCGTCGGGCGAGAAGGTCCGGCCGGCGTCGATGCCTGTCTGCGACGGGGGCTGGCCGGGCGTTCCGACGACGATGTTGCTGATCGCGGCCGAGACGACGGTCGAGTTGGGCGGGCTTGACGGCGCCATGAAGACCGTCGTGTCATTCGTCGCCGCGATCCAAGCGCCGGGGAACGGCGGCGTAACGGTGCTCAACTCCGTGATGGGGCCCGTGACCTGATACCAGGTGTATCCGTCGGCCGACACCGGACCGCCGATAATCTGGAAGACGGTGCCGGAAGCGGCCGTCTTGATTATTCCGGCCGAGGCCGCCGGCGAGGAGCGCTCATTGGCGGTGCCCCCGACGACGGTGGCAAAGCCCCCAACTGCGAATGTCGGACTGGCGGTGTAGGTGGCCGTGAGGTCCCAGCTGCCCACGTTGCCGACCCCGTCCGTGGCACGAACACGGAATGAATAGTTGTGGCCGGTGACGCCATCGAACGATGAGCTGGTGGCGGTGGTCCCGATCAGCCAGTCGGCGAACGGGCCGCCGTCGAGCGAAACCTGGACGTCGTAGTTTGCCACGCCGTTCCAGTCGTCCCTGCCGGTCCACGAAACCGTGAAGCTCTGGTTGCTCTCGACCGGGGGAAGGTCGACGATGCCGGCCTTGGGTGGGTTGTGGTCGGTCAGGAACTTGTCGGCCAGCAGCTGGTTGAGCTCCGGATGGCCCTCGTCGTAGCCGAGCGTCCACATGCCCACGCCGCGCAGGTTCCAGTAGTTGACCATGTCGTATCGAGCACCGAGCGCCTGGACGTCGTCGTAGTAGAGCTCGCGCCAGGTTGGCTGGGTACCGCCGAACGTGCCGTAGTAGGAGGCCCAGGCGGACTGCTCGATGGAATCGTACTGTTTGATGTAGGTGCTGGGGTAGACGGAGCCGATATCGGCAGCCGTGTAGTAGGGCACCATAACGGCGTCGCCGTAGGTCGCGCCACTGACGTTGGCGGCGTACAGGCTGCTGTTCGGTGTCGAGTAGGCTATCCCGTAGTACGGCAGGCCCAGGATGATCTTGGATACGGGCACGTTTGCTTTGTATACGTTGACGGAGTCTGTGAGGTCGTAAACCTTTGGGCTCGTGAGCGGATCCAGCGAAGCCGCGTAAGACGAGCCGCCGTCACGGAAGTCGTAGCCCATGATGAAGACGTCGTCCGCGGCGCCGTCCGCGAGCAGGTCGCCCAGGTCGTAGGTGGACGGCCGTCCCGTACCGCAGAAGGTAAGTTCGTAGCCCGGTTGGACGCTGTCGAGCTGGGCTCGCAGCTGACGGACGAACTTCACGTAGTTGTCCGACATTCCCGGGGCGATCGGCTCGAAGTCGAGGTTGACCCCGCCCGCCCCCCGGTCGTGGACTGCCGCGGCGATCTGCTGGACCGCGGTCGTAACGGCCGTGGGGTTGCTGAGAAGGGCCGTTTGGGCGGCGGCGCCCGCGCTGCCCCAGGCGAAGCTCTCGACGGTGATGGCGACGCGGACATGGTTGGCGTTGGCCGTGTTGATGACGCCCGTCATGGTCGAGCTCTGCCAGCCGGCCCAGCCGGTGGACGCGGTATCGAGCGTGCCGTCGGTGTTGAGATCGGTGCCGAAGTAGGCGATCGTCGACACCACGTCGTAGTTGATGGTGTCTCCCAGCCGCCAGTACGGCAGGAAGCCGTACACCTCGCGGCGAAGGGCGTTGGTGGTCCCGGCCGGAGAAACCGTTCCGGCGCCGCTCAGCTGAGAGCCAGCCAAAGGGGCCGCCTGCTCATCCGCGCCCTGTCCCGCGGGTAAGGCTACTGGAAGTGCGCCATCGACCACCGTCCTGTCTCCGGCGCGCGGCGTGTATGGAACGGATACCGGGGCGCCCGGCGTGAACGTGTTTGGATCGGAGGCATGGGCCATCGCCTCCTGGTATTGGATCGAAGGCGTGTCGGTGCCGGTATCGACTGCCGAGGCAGAGCTGTTGCCGGCCGCTCCGCCCGACCACGTGCACCCGAGCAGCAGAGCCGCACCGATCGCGGCAGCTAAGGATCGTTGGCTAACGCCCCGGCCCTTGGGCCGGAAGAGCGTGGTTACGACTGGCATGCAGACCTCCGATTTCGCGGCGTCTTGCAGGGCCAGCCCCCGGTTCGAGGGCCAGCGGTCGGGTCGCGGTCGCGATTGCTGGTCGCGGCCGCCGCCGATGCGCCTGCCATCAGCCACCTCGAAACGAGGTGGCTGCCCGGCGCCATGGTAGCGTCAGGTCGAGTCTGGTGTGGTCAAATGGCGCAATAAGCGCTTCCTCGAGGCGTCCGCCGCCCCGGGCCTCTGTGCCTGGTAGGCCCCGGGACGAAGGCCCGGCCGGCTATTTGAAGTAGCCATTGACGTCCAGAATCAGGTGAGTCGCCTGGCCGCTCGGCGCCCCGTAGACGAGCTGAACCTTGCCGTCAGCAGTCAGCGGAACGATCACGCCGTTGGCTCGATTGTCTGAGACCGGGAAGTTCAGGTTCGAGAACGGGGTCGACGGGCTGACCGCAGGCCCCATCGCGGCCCAGCCGCCGTAGGATTGCTGGGTGACCGTCAGGTTGGCCGAGATTGCGACGGCATCGCCGGGCACACCACCGGCGCCGGTGACCTGGAGGGTCTGCGGCGCGGCGGCCGGGATCGGTCCGCCCAGTCCGGTCGAAGACCGGGTATCGAGAATCCGGGCCGGACTCAGCGTGTGGAACAGGGTTCCTCCGGTGGCCGTGAAGTAGCCGGAGATGTCGATGACGAGATCCAGCCGGCCGGTCGTCCCGGGGTGAGTGTGAAAGACCGCGGCGATGGTGCCGTCCGCGGCGACGGGGACGATGAAGTTGTTGGCCCGGATGTCCCCGGCCGGGAAGTTGATCGTCGACGACGACGGATCGCTCGAGGCTGTGGGGCCCAGGTACACGAAACCTGCGTATGAGGGGTTGACCACGGTCACGTTGCCGGCAACGGCCACGATGCCGGTCGCCGGCAGGCCCGCGACGCCCGCTACGCCGATCTGTCTGGGAGTGCCGCTCGTGAACTGACCGCTCAGCCCCGTGCCGTCCCGGGTGTCGAGGATGCGGTGCGGCCCGTATTGAACGTAGCCGTTGCCGTTGGCGTCCGCCAGGAAGTAGCCGGTGACGTCAATCAGCAGATCGGTCGTGGCGCCCACGTTGGAGCCCTTGTACCAGGCATCGAGGGTTCCCGCGGCCGACAGCGGAACAGTCGCGCCGTTGGCCCGGTTATCGCCGACCGGGAAATTGACCGTCGATGACCCGGGCATGGTCAAGATGGTCGGGCCGAGGAAGACCCAGCCGGAGGCCGACTGGTTGGTCACGGTCAAGTTGCCGGTGATGGCTATGGCGCCGCTCGGGACACCGCCCTTGCCGGCGATCTGATAGGTATATGTGCCGCCCGACGACAGCTTGCCTGTGGGTCCGATGCCGTTGCCCCGCGTGTCCACCACCCGAGTCGGCGCGACCGGATAGTAGGTGCCCGACTGGCTGACGAACCCCGGCGCCTGGCCGGAGATGGCGTCGTCAGTCGACAGGCTTGGGATCGAGACCATCGATCGGTAGTAAACATCGCCGTCCGATGCCGGGTTGTCCAGGTTGGGGTCGATCTGCGAGGTATAGCCGGGGCTTCGCGTGCTGGCCCAGGACGTCACGTGGTTGTGGAAGCCCGGGAACGACTTCCAGACGGAGTCGATCGTAGAGTGCGCGGTGAAGAGACCGTCGATGTAGGGCCCAATGTCATCTACGCCCTCGGCGATGACCGCCTTGGCGCCGCCTCGCAGAAAGCCCGATGCGTAGCCGTCGACTCGCTGCTCGGCCACGGCCTGCGTCGGCACGCCCTGGCCCCATTCGGTGTCGCCGGAGGCGTAGCAGAGGTGATTCAGTATCACCACCGCGTTGGGGGCCAGAGCAAGTTGGGCCATGAAGTTCTCGCCGTAGTACTGCGTGTTGCTGTCGCCGCCCCCCGCTGCGGCGTTGAGGCCCATGCCGTTGTCGAGATTGGGCTGCTCATAGCCCACGTAGGGATTCGGATAGCCGCTCCCGTGCCCCAAGTAGACGAGGATGTTGGCGCCCTGAGCCGCGACCGCCACCGCGCTCCAGGTCGCGTTCGGCGAGTACACCTTGATGACGTTGCTCGTGTACTTTGCGAACTCGGCCGCGGCGGCGTCCGCCTCGGATCGGTAGGAGGCCGTTGAGTCCTGGGTCGCACCCACGACAATGACGACCTTGGCCGGCGCAGATGCGGCTCTCGCACTCTGCGGGGCAACGGTAGCTGCGCTGCCGGCGATGAGCATGCCGATCGCGAGAGCGAGGACGAGCTTTCGCATGGCGTTCTCCCTGTTGGCTCTTCGGGGGAGTTGGAGCGGGAGCTCCGGCGGAATCGCGCCGGTGCGGCGCGATTCTTGGGCGGCCGACTGTCGGTTGCTATCCAGCCTGCGTCACCAGGCCGGCAAGGACAATCGTGCCTTGGTCCCAGGACCGAATGGTCCCTTCGGGCGGACTGTTGTACGTTTGGGTGCGGATGGGGGCTGTTCGAATGGCCCTGAAGCGGTGCCACTATAGGCAGCCTGACCGGTTTCGCCAACCTCTGTGAAGGAATCCACGACCGGAGGTACCCTCGCCTTAACCGGTCGCGGAGGACCGTCGCTGCTCCTGGGCGGTCCCTTCAGCCGAGGCGCAGACCTCGTACCAGTTCCATTAGCGTCGGGTTCGAGCGATCCCGATCCGACAGTATCGGCCGGCCGTCGGGCGTCTCGGCGATCCTGGGCCACGGCACTCCGACGGCCGGATCGTCCCAGGCAAAGCCAAGTTCGTCGCTGCCGTCGTACTCGTTCGTGACCAGGTAGAGGAGCTGCAGCCGCTCGAGCGCGAGAAACCCGTGGGCCACGCCGGTGGGGATCGTCACGGTTTCGCCCTCAGCCAGCTCCCGAGTCTCTACCAGCGCCCGGGCTGCAGGGTCGGCCAGCACCGGCCGCACGTCGATGAGGGCGACCAGGGCCCGGCCACTCACGACGGTCCAGTAGTCGAGTTGGCGGCGGTGGTAGTGCAGCCCGCGCAGGACTCCCGGCGCAGATGTCGAGATATTGGCCTGGACGAAGCGGGCGCCGGGCAGCCCGGCCTCTTCCTCGCCCAGTTCGCCCAGGCCCGAGGCCCGCCAGATCTCGACGAAGGAGCCGCGGCGATCGGCCAGCAGGTTGAGACGTCCGTAGCGCACGCCGCGCAGCCGCGAACCCGCTTCGTCTGGACTCATCCTCGGGCCTCCGGTCTTCGAGCTACAAGCCTTATGTACTCCGCGGTAGCTTCCTGCCACGGCCGCAGCAAACCCGTGGGGAGTGGAGTCGGCTCCAGGACTCCCCAGGCAGGCGGCGTCGAGGGGCGCGGCCACGTGCTCATGGGCACGTCCGCCGTGGGAACGTCGATGCCGGCAAGGCGCAGCACCTCTCGAGCCCACTCCGCTCTGGTGGCTCGTCCGGCGTTGACGACGTGATGGATGCCACCGAAGCCGCGATGGTCCGGCCGGCGGCCCCACTCCCGCACCAGCCCGACGATCGCCGCCGCCAGGTCGACTGCGTAGGTTGGGCAGCCCGTCTCGTCCGAAACGAGTCTCAGAGTCGAGCCCGAGATGCGCGCGGCCTCGGCGGCGGCCAGAATCTTCACCGGGAAGTCGGCGCCCGGAGGGCCGAAGAGCCAGGCCGTCCGCACGATCGCCAGGCCAGGAACTGCCGTATCGGCCGCGGTCTCGTCGACCTTCGTCGCGCGCGCTCCAGGTGGGGCCATCGCGGCGGCGGCGAAGTCGTCGCCGGTTGCGCAGTACGCGGCCCGAGCCGCCTGCTCGCCGGCGAGCTTGGCCGTGCCGTAGGGGTTCGGCGGGTTCGGGACGTCGGTCGGTCGGTACGGCCGACCGTCGGTGCGAGCGCCGTCGAAGACCTCATTGGTAGACACCACGACGAGCCCTGCCCCCGCCCGCACGCAAGACTCGGCCATCTCACCGACGGCGGTTCCGTTGCGGCGCAGACCCAGGACTGGATCCCGCGCGCAGCCGTCCACGTCCGTCCAGGCGGCGGCATGGACGACGATGTCGGGCCGGTACCTCGACACAAGCCGCTCCGCCGATTGAGGGTCGTCAAGGTTGTGCTCAGGCAGATCCCAGGCGAGCAGATCGGCAACGAATGACGAATCCGTCAGCGCGGCGATCAGGGCGGTGCCGAGTCGCCCGCCTGCTCCCGTCAGGGCTACACGCATCAGCTGAAGTGCCCTCTCACGTGGCCTCTCGCGAACCGGCCAGACGCGCGGCGTACTGGCGGCGGTAGTAGGCCTCCCACTCGCCGGACTTGATGGAGCGCCACCAGTCCTGATTCTGCCGGTACCAGTCCACGGTTGCGGCCAGGCCGTCCCCGAAAGGCATCTTGTTCGTCCAGCCCAGTGCCGCGAGCTTGGAACTGTCCATGGCATAGCGACGATCGTGGCCAGGCCGATCCTCGACGAGGCGTACCAACGACCACGGCTTGCCGAGCCGGGCGAGCAGCTCCGTGACGATCTCCCGGTTCGTGCGCTCGTTGTTGCCGGCCAGGTTGTACGTCTCGCCGGCGGCCCCGTGCTCGAGGACGTGGCCAATGGCGCCGGCATGATCGGCCACGTACAGCCAGTCTCGCCGCTGCAGGCCGTCGCCGTAGAGGGGCAGCTGCTGGTCGTCTATGGCGTTGGTGATGAAGAGCGGAATGAGCTTCTCGGGATGGTGGTAAGGGCCGTAGGTGTTCGAGCCTCGGGTAACCACCACGTCGAGGCCGTAGGTGACGAAGTAGGAGCGTGCCAGCAACTCGCCGGCGGCCTTTGCGGCGGAGTAGGGCGAGCGTGGCTCGAGCCGATCGTCCTCGCGGCTCTCGCCGGACTCCACGGAGCCGTACACCTCATCCGTGGAGACCTGGAGGAACCTGGGCGCGGCGCGGAGTCCCTTCGCGGCCCGATCCCGCTCGGCACGGCAGGCTTCGAGCAGGACGTGCACCCCCATGACGTCGGTGCGGAGGAAGGCCTCCGGATCGAGGATGGAGCGATCGACGTGAGATTCGGCCGCGAAGTTGACGACGGCATCGACTTCGGCAACCAGCGGCGCGACGGCCGCCGGGTCCGCGATGTCGCCGACGATGAAGCGAAGGCGCGCGGCCTGCTCGGGGTCCGCCTCGGCCGGAGCCAGATTGACCCGGTTGCCGGCGTAGGTCAGCTTGTCGAGGACGGTGATGGATCGACCGTCGCGGCGGGCGAGCACGTCCCGTACGAAGCAGGACCCAATGAAACCGGCTCCGCCTGTCACGAGCAGACGGCGGAATCGAGGCTCTATCGAGTCGCTCACGTGCCGGGCCTGGTGGGTGGCGCGATCAGGTGGCCAGAGCGCGATTCCTGCTCGGCCAGCTCGGCCGCCCGAATCAGGGAAGTGACAGTGCCGGCATCCGTCCACAGGCCGTCAAACTTGCGGGCGAAGAGGCGCCCTGGCAGGTAGTGATTCAGGAGGTCCGTGATCTCGAGCTCGCCCCGGCGAGAGGGCACCAGCTGGTCTATGACGCCGAACGCGTCCGGACGCAGGAAATACACGCCGATGGGGATCAGATTGCTCTTCGGCTCAGCGGGCTTCTCCTCGAAGCCGATTACGTCCCCGGCAGCATTCAGCTCGGCGACGCCGAACCTCTCCGGGTCGGCCACCTCGTACAAGAGCGTCCCGGCACCCCACGGTCCGGTCTCGAACTCGCGTGCGGCGGTCGCCAGCGGCGGCCCCAGGAGGACGTTGTCGCCGAGGACGCAACAGAACGCCTCATCGCCGACAAAGTCCCGAGCCAGGCCGATTGCATGGGCGATGCCCAGAGCTCCGCGCTGGTAGCGGTAAGTGAGATGAACGCCAAAATGCTCGCCGTCGGCGAGAAGCTCCACCACGTCCCCAACGCTCTTGCCGCCGACGACGACCATGACCTCTCGAATGCCCATCCCCGCCAGTGTGGCGATGGGGTAATAGATCATCGGCCGGTCGTAGATCGGCAGGAGGTGCTTGTTGGTTACGATGGTGAGGGGGAATAGGCGAGTGGCTGTGCCTCCCGCCAGAACGAGACCCTTCAAACTGGCTCCGTGGGCATCAAGGCCGCAAGGTTAGCAGGTTCGACATGGCCCGAGCGACCGGCACGACCCCGAGCGCCCGGCGCGGCCCGCCAGCGTGCGTCGGGATTCCAGGTCGTCAGTAGTGGGATGGCTGAGCCGTCGGCCTGGGGGACGGAGATAGGGAGCTGGCGGGGGCGCAAGAGCTGCCCGGGCCGGCGGAGCTCCCCGGACTGGCCGAGCTGCGTGGGCCGGCGGAACTCCCCGGACTGGCGGAGCTGGCCGGGCAACCCGTTGGCAGGGGCGGCCCGAAGCCGCCTTTGTAGTCAGTTATGACAGCCAGGAACGTGGCGTCGGTCAGGTGCGCCGCTGGACTGACGGTCGCACTTTGGACGACGGCGTTGGGGTCGCAGACGACGTCGGTGATGGTGCCGATCAGGAGGGCTGGAGGGTACGGAGACGTGTCGCTGGTGCCCGGCAGCGACTCTCCGGCCGTGACCACGTACCTTCCCTTGAGCGCCTTGCATTGTTCCGGGGTGACGTCGATGTTCGACATCTGCAGCTGGCCGCTGATCGAGCCGCTGATCGTGCCGGTGGCCGTGCCCGTGGCCGTGCCGGGGGCAACGGACGGGGCGACCGTAGGAGACGCGGATGCTGTTGCGGTGCCAGTCAGGGAGGCCCGGCCGACCACGACCGACGTGGGGTCGCTGATGAGCAGAATGGTCGAGACCGTGGCGTCGACGGACTGAATCCGGCCGACCAGTGCTCCCCCGGCGTCGATCACGACCGCGTCCGCGACGATGCCGTCGTTGCTGCCCTTGTTGACGATCAGCGTTCGCGGATTGACTCCCGAGACGTCCCGAACGATGACTCGAACCGGCGTGGTCTGGTACTGCACGCCCGTCGCGATGGAGGTGATCTTCGTCCAGTCGTCGTTCAGCTTCGCGATGGCCGGAGCGCGATCCAGCTCTTCCTGGAGAGTCTGGTTCTCGAGCTTCAGCTGTTCGTTCTCGGTTCGCAGCCTGTCGATCTGTGTCAGGGCGGACCAGTACGAACCGACCGTGTCGGCCGCGCTGTTGAGGAACGTCTCGACGGGCATGACGGCCCAATTGGCGGCCGACTGAAGGTCGTGGGCCGTTTGCGTGCCGGACATGCCCATCAAACCGACGCTGACGATCAGCAGAGCACCGAAGGCCGTCCATTCCCGGCGGATCGTCCGTCGCGTCGCCGTGATCGCGTTCATGCGGCCGCCCCGGCCACGCGCTCAGTCAGCGCGCTGGGCGGGCGTAGGTGTCCGCCACCAGCACTTCTTCCATCAGGTCCAGCTCCTCCAAGACCACGCCGGTGCCGCGAGCGACGCAGGTCAGCGGGTCGTTGGCCACATGGACCGCCATCTGAGTGGCTTCGGCTATGCGACGATCGAAACCCGCAAGCAGGGCGCCGCCTCCGGCCAAAACTATGCCCTGGTCCATGATGTCGGCCACGAGCTCCGGCGGCGTCTCCTCGATCGTGTCTTTGATCGTGTCGACGATGAGGGCCAACGATGGATCGATGGCCTCGCGGATCTGTTCGCCCCCGACCTCGACGCTGCGTGGCAGGCCCGTCAGCAGGTCGCGGCCACGGAGAGTGACGCGCTGGGAGTCCCACTCGCCCGGGCTGGCGGATCCGATGGCGATCTTGATGTCTTCGGCCGTGCGCTCTCCCAGGAACAGGTTGTACTCGCGGCGGGCGTAGGCGACGATGTCGGCGTCCATCTCGTCGCCGCCGATGCGGATGCTCCGTGATACGACGATACCGCCTAGGCTGATGACCGCGACTTCGGTCGTGCCGCCGCCAATGTCGATGATCAGGCTGCCGGTCGGCTCGTTGATGGGCAGACCGGCGCCGATCGCGGCTGCCATTGGCTCCTCGATCAGACCGGCCCAGCGCGCTCCGGCGTTCATGGCTGCATCGCGCACGGCCCGTTTCTCGACTTCGGTTACTCCAGAGGGAATGCCCAGGAGCATCCGCGGCCGCGGCACCATGCCGATCCTGTCGTGGACCTTGCGCACGAAGTAGGCAATCATCTGCTGCGTAACGTCGAAGTCGCTGATGACTCCGTCGCGGAGCGGTCGGACCGCGATGATGCTTGCCGGAGTCCGGCCGACCATTCGCTTGGCCTCGGCCCCGACGGCAAGAACCTTCCTGGTCTTCGCCTCCAGGGCGACGACGCTCGGCTCGCTAATGACGATGCCACGGTCGCGAACCCAGACGAGTGTGTTGGCCGTGCCCAGGTCGATCCCGATGTCGCGGGAGAATAGACCGAGCAGGGTGTGCAGGCCGAACATGATTCGCGGCTGTTCCTTCTTGTCGTGGCGCTGACTTTCCCGAGGATGGGGACGGGACAGCCAGCCTGGAGACTCGGACGATCGAGTGGCTCAGAGGCCTCGGATTGTGACGGTGGAGCCCCAATCCATTATGGCGGGGCGCTCACTCAACCCGTCTCGATCCTGAAAAGCTGAAGCAGTATACGCGCCCGATCATGTGTGGGCTCTTGGCAGTCGAGCCGACTCGGCGGGCTGCGGCAGTTTACCTCTCCATTGCAACGGGCGACGCGGCGTCCGCGGGCCACAGCTCACGGCTATGCGGGCGGCGGCCGACGCGGCTCGAATCGACCCATCGGCGACTCGCAACTGGCGGATGAAAGCTCAGACGTTTCGGTCGAAGGCCACGCCGCGGTCGCGCAGTGACACGAATCCGTCGCCGGCAACGATCAGGTGGTCCAGGAGCTGTATGTCCAGCAGTCGGCCGGCTGCGAGTGCCTCGGCTGTAAGGCGGAGGTCGTCCGGGCTTGGTGTCGAGTCGCCAGAGGGATGGTTGTGAATCAGAATCACACCCGTCGCATTGAGGCGGACCGCATCGCGGAACAGTTCGCCGATGCGGACCAGGCTCGATGAGACATTGCCCTGGTAGACCGTCACCTGCCGTATGACGGCGTTGCGAGTGTTGAGCAGGACCACTCGAAGCTCTTCGCGCTCCAGGTAGCCCATCTGCGGCACCAGCCGCTCGCCAAGATCGCGCGGCGCCCGCACTGTCCAGCGGCCGTGCGGCCAGTCGGTCACGACCCGGCGGCCCAGCTCGAAGGCGGCGCACAGCTGAGCGGCCCGCACCGGCCCTACGCCCGGCACCGCCTCGAGCTCGACATCCGTCGCGCGGGCCAGCCCCACAAGACCCTCGTGACGTTGGAGTGCGTCGGCGGCCGCGTCAAGCGCAGAGTGCCCCTGGGTTCCGGATCCCCATAGCACGCCGATGAGCTCCGCGGCGCTGAGCGCCCCGGCGCCGTGAAGAGCGAGCCGCTCCCGAGGTCGTTCGCGCTGAGGGAGGTATCCGGCCAGGCCGGCGGACCGTTCGGCTGCGGCGCGTACACTTCGCCCGGTGCCGGCCCCCACGGCACGCCCATCCGGCCGACCCACGGAATCCCGCCCTCCGACGTCGGCGAGCGGCTGGTTCTACCTGCTCCCGGAGCCGAACGACGGAAGCCCGCCGATTCCCCCCGCCGTCGAGCTCCGGGAACGACGGGAGCCTACGACGCGCCGCTCACCGGCGGCCCAACCCCCACTTATCGGAGCCTTCATCGCATCCGGACGAACGGTCGCGGAAACTCACCACGTCCTCAGGCTCGAGTCAGAAGAGGGAGATGAGGGTTATCAGACCGTTATAGCCGGGGCCTCGTTCCCGAGGCGAGGATCGTCCGGCGCCGCATGTACATCCATGGGCTGAGGCGTGGTGAGCCTCCGAGGACCTGCCTCAACCGCCGACGGCGGGCTTGCGGTTGGCGATCGTTCCGCCCGCGGGTCGGGCCGGTCTGGTCTGCCCGGCGGCGTCCGGTATCGACGCCACTTGGGCACCTTCGGCGCTGGGTTGCGCAGCAACGACCGGACGTTCGAAGTCCTTTCCGCACCAGGCGCACAGAGTCCAATCGAGGCCGACAAGCCGCTCGCAGTTGGGACAGACGCGGTTCAGCCTGGTTCGGCACCACGGGCAGATGATCCATTCCTCGCCTACCCGTCGATCGCAGCCGCGGCAGGTTCTCACGGCCTCGACCTCGGCAAGGAGCGCCTCCTCGGCCAGGTTCCGCTCGTAGACCTCGCCAAGGCGCTCTCCGGGCCTGATCACTCGATACACGATTACGCCGAGGACGAAGAAGAACGGCGTGGGCAACAGGATCAAGGCGGCGGCGACGTAGGGCATGACCGGGTTCTCGGTTCGGTCGTGCATGTCGCGGAATGCCCAGAAGGCGGCCGCCAGCCAGACGATGAAGAGGTAGAGCACGACCGAATACAGCACGAGCTGCACAACTGCACTCGAGAGGAACGAGTCGACCGCGCTACCAAGCTGGCCGGACAGATCGGTTGGCATGGGACCTGGTGCTTTCTCGCTTCGTCTCTTCCGAGACTATCACCGCCGCTTCGGAAGGCGTCTGGCAGTGTATCAGGGCGGCATTGGGCGCCGGCCTATGGCTGCGGCGGCTGTGACGGCGCTGAGTGCCCCGCGGTGACGCCGGACCCGCTGGCCGGATGCTCGAACCGCCGCTGGAGAAGACGACCTCGTCGCTCGCACTAACTGCGGTTGGCGCCGACCTCTGACGAGAACAGCGTGACGATGGCGCCCGCGATGAGCAGTCCGGCGCCGACGAGCAGGCCGAAGGCACCAGACCCGCAGCCCCATGGAAGTGTCACGTACAGGAGGAAGACGCCCAGATACAGACCCCCGAGGACCATCGGCATGATCAAGTCCGTCACTCGCCCGATGACGATCGACAGGTTGGGAAGCCGCTCCTGAGCGCGGTCTTTGCCGGAGGCGGCGCCAAGCACCAGCACGCTGAAAAGGAACAGCGGAATGGCTGCCGGCATCGCCCAGCCCCACTGGTTTGGCGGTGGGGTCGATCCAGTCGTGCCGACGCCGATGCCGTTCACGGTCGTCCACGGCAGGAACAGGCTCGCCATGCCGATGAGGGAGCCGGCGGCGATCAGACCGAACGCCACGAGCGCCTG
>Ga0182021_10002283_pt1 | contig 22250 bp, 17 predicted proteins | sample 612E3MmetaG_FD_120493 | JGI IMG/M metagenome (GOLD analysis project Ga0182021, IMG submission 120493) | Permafrost microbial communities from Stordalen Mire, Sweden - 612E3M metaG (Illumina Assembly) | ecosystem: Environmental > Terrestrial > Soil > Wetlands > Permafrost | place: Sweden... | reverse complement strand
GTGACCAAGCGCCGCATCTACACGCTCATGCACGATCCGACCTACCGCGCACAAGTCGCGTTCGAAAACTCGGCCTACAACCAGCCGCCGCATGTGGGATTCCACATCGGCGTTGGCATGGCTAGTCCGCCCGTGCCCAACATCTTCATCGTGAAGTAGGCTCGTCGAGTATGAAGCCGGCTGTCGTGCCTGGTGGCTTCACCAGGGTGGCAGCCGGTTTCTTTTTGGCCGGGGCGGTCCGCACTTTCACGCCCGTCCACGAAAACAGCCAGCGCGCCCGGAGGGAATTGAACCCCCAGCCCTCGGCTTAGAAGGCCGATGCTCTATCCACTTGAGCTACGGGCGCCCAAAGGGAAAGTATCACGCCGCCTCGCCTCCCGCACGCGGGTTGGGCGACCGCAGGTCGCCCCTACCCAAGACGTGATGCGGGTGATACGCGGACGGCCGAAGGGGCGACATGCGGTCGCCCCGCACGAGAGATAGTGCTCTATGGTTGGTCGCCAAGCACGTCACGCACCTTGGCAATCAACTCATCATTTGTGTAGGGCTTTTGAATGAAGCCCGCCAGACCCTTGCCGGCAAACAGATTGACCACGTCTTGCTCGTTGTAGCCCGAGCTGAGGATGACCTTGACCGTCGGCTTGATCATGCGCAGCTCGTGGAAGCACGCCTCGCCATCGAGATGGGGCATGGTGAGGTCGAGAATGACCAGATCCACTTCGGCCGTGACCCGCTGGAAGATATCGACCGCCTGGCGGCCATCCTCGGCGGTGAGAACGGTGAACCCGACCCGCTCCAGCATACGCCTGGTCAGGGTGCGCACGGTCTCCTCGTCGTCGACCACGAGCACTTGGCCATGGCCCTTCCAGGTTCGTGCGCTGGGCGCGGTGCTCGCGATCTCGTGCGCCTGGGCCTGAGCGGCCGGGAAGAGCAATTTGAAGGTCGAGCCGCGGCCGACCTCGCTGTAGACCTTGATGGCGCCTCTGTGACCGCGCACGATGCCCAGCACCGCGGCCAGTCCCAAGCCGCGGCCGGTGAACTTGGTCGTGAAAAAGGGATCGAAGATGCGATCCTGTGTGGCCTTGTCCATGCCCTGCCCGGTATCCGCCACCTCAAGATAGACGAAGTCTCCAGGCTGAATTCCATCCGCGACAAAACAGGTCTTGAGATACTCGGGGTCGCAATGGGCCAGGCCTGTGGTGACGGAGATGACGCCGCTGCGATCGCCGATGGCTTCCGAGGCGTTGAGGATGAGGTTCATGATCGTCTGCCGCATCTGCGTGGCGTCGGCCTCGACCGCGGGCAGGCTCTTGGCGAAGTGGTACTTGAGCACGACCTTCTTGCTGATGCTGACCGACAGCAGGTGTCCCATCTCCTGCACCAGCTCCATCACATCGAGCGGCTGCACCAGGAAGCGTCCCTTGCCGCTGTAGGCGAGGAGCTGGCGGCACAGCTCGGCCGCGCGCCGAGCCCCGGTTTCGATGGCTTCCAGGCTCTCGCGCGCCGGTGCGAGCGGTGACAGTTCGGCCAGCGCCAGATCGGCGTTGCCCAGGATGCCGGTCAACAGGTTGTTGAAGTCGTGCGCGATGCCGCCGGCAAGCACGCCCAGGCTTTCCAACTTCTGGCTGTGAAGGACCTGCTGTTCGAGGTTGCGCTGGTCGGTGATGTCTTGTCCCCCGGTGAGAATGAGTGTCTGCTCACCCATGTCCACCCGGCGCGCCGAAATCCGCATGATGACGACCTTGCCATCTTTGCGCCGGAGCCTCGTTTCCAGGCCGGCGCTCTCTCCCTTCTGCACCAGCTCGCTGTACATGGCCTCACGCCGCTTCGGATCGATCCACAACCCGATCTCGGTTGGGATGTGTCCCACCAGTTCCACCTCGGGATAGCCTGCGACCCGGCAGAACGCATCGTTGCACCTCAGCAGACGGCCATCGGGCAAAGAAACAGTGAGCGGATCCGGCGCGAAATCGAAGAGCCTGCGAAACCACTCCTCGCTCTTCTTCAGGGCCTCGTCATGTCGCTGCTGCTCCGACACGTCGAGAAAGATCGTGGCAAAGAAGCCAGGACCCAGGGGCGCGATGCTGATCTCGAAATGACGGGCAAGGGGGAAAAAATGGACCGTCAGCCTGGACGCCCGGCCGGACTGGGCCACGGCGGAGAACTCGGCGAAGTACGGCGGCTCCGGCGTACCATAGGCTTCGGTGGCCAGCTTGCCGACGACTTGCTCCGGCGGCAGGCCAGTGCACGCCTCATACTGCGGATTGACGGCAAGGATGCGGTAGTTGACGGGCTTGCCGGCGGCGTCGCACACTACTTCGTGCAGCGCCACCCCCTCCGCCATATGGCGAAAGAGAGAGCCTAGAAGCCTCTCGGCGTCGATCTGCACGTTGGGCATGAAACTGTGGTCGTCCATCCGGCCTCCAATCAGACGGCTGACCCCGAGCGACTACGGCCGACGTCGCTGGCCTTAGTCTATCACCACCTGCGAACATCGGTTGGAGAACCGCCATGACGGTGAACCGTCGCCCGTGGCTGCGGCGTTGTATGCTGGGGCCATGTTTACCTTTGCGCCCAGCGGGCGCTCCCTCGTGCATTGCGGACTGCTGTGCCTCGTTGTCTTCACCGGGTGTCGCAAGCCGCCGGCCGAGGTCGTGGTCTTCCACGCCTCCAGTTTGACGGCTGTGCTGGGGGACGCGGCGGAGAAGTTCCAGCGCGAAAATCCGCGCGTCCGTGTGCGGCTTGAGCCGAGTGGTTCCCAGGTTGCTGCGCGCAAGGTGGTCGAGCTGGGAATGCGCGCCGACATCGTGGCCGTGGCTGACGCCGGAATCATCAGCAAGATGATGATCCCGCGCCATGCGAGCTGGAACGTGATATTCGCGACCAACGAGATTGTGCTGGCGCACAAGGATCACAGCCGGTTCACCGACGAGATCAGTACCCAGAACTGGCCGAACGTGCTTGCTCGGCCAGGCGTGCGTCTGGGCCGGGCCGATCCTGACACCGCACCCCTGGGGTATCACACGCTGCTGGCGTGGCAACTTGCGGAAAAGTCGGGGAGCTACGGCGACGCCGGCGCGGACCTGGCGGCGCGGCTGGCCGGCCAGTGCGCCAAGCAGCACGTGACCCACGACGAGGCCGAGCTCTTGACTCTGCTCGAAGCCCGCGCCATTGACTACGCGTTCGTGTTTCGTTCCACGGCCGAGGACCATCACCTGAAGATCACCGCGCTTCCGGCGCACCAGAATCTCTCGCAGCCCGAGCTGGCCGCACACTATGCCAGCGTCAGCGTCGAGGTCCGCATGAAGCAAGGGGAAGGCAAAGCGCGTATCATCGGTGGGCCAGTCACCGATGGCATCACCATCCCGGCCGACGCACCCCAGGCCGCCCAGGCGCGGCGTTTCGTGGCCACGCTGCTGGGCGAGGGTGGCAGACGCCTCTTGGAGAGGCGTGGCTTCCATCCGGCCAGGCCCGTTTGGTGCAGTCCCTGCACAGCGCTTCCCGATGAGCTAAGCTCCCTCGTGGTGCAGAAACCGTGAAGTTGGCAGCCAAACAAATCGGCGCCGCCATCGTGGCGCTGGCTGCCATCCACCTTGGGTTGGGCTTCTTGCCCGAGCCGCCCTTCTCGGTGGCCATGAACTTGGTGCTGTTCTTCACCAACCTGTTCGTGTTTCACGCGGCAGCCGCAACCCTGGCCCGGCGCTCGGCGCGCACGGTGGGGCTGTTTCTCGTCGGCTACTTCGTTCTCTTCCTGCTCGTGCTGGTGTTACTCGGCAAGACGCCGCTTTTCATTCTGCTGGTGGTTGCCTATGCCAGCCTGTTCGCCTCGCCGGTCTTGCTTGGGTTCTTTGCCATCTTCGTGCTGTCGTTTGTGCTCTTGCAGCCTTATGCCTTCGAGACATTTATTCCGCTGGCACTCATCTACAGCACGCTGTGGCGCGTGCGACGGGTAACGTCGCGCTTCGTTCGTCTTTGCCTGGGCGGTGGTCTGGTGGCTTTTGGCGTGGTGTTGTTTCCCATCATTCACCTGGCGACCGAGGACTCGGTGCAGACCCTGTGGAGCACGTTTCTTCGTCCCGAGGTACGCGAGGCCCTGTGGATGAGCCTGGTGTCGTCCACGGTGGCCACGCTACTGGTGGGGCTGGCGGGCATTCCTCTGGCCTACGGCCTGGCCCGCGTGAACTTCCCGGGCAAGCGCTGGGTCGAGTCGCTGGTTGACGTGCCTATCCTGGTGCCGCAGTCGGTGGCTGGAGTCGCGCTCATCGTGTTGCTCGGCCCTGGCAGCGTTTTGGGCGGGGTTCTGGAATCCTTGCACCTGCCCATCTCAGGATCGCTCGCGGGCGTGGTTATTGCCCAGGTCTTCGTGGCCTCGCCCTTCCTCATCAAGACGACCATGACGGCCTTTGAATCGGTGCCGGTGCGTTTGGAGCTGGCCTCGCGCAGCCTGGGCGCCTCGCCGGCGGCGACCTTCTGGCGCATCTCGTTGCCTCTGGCCTCGCGTGGAATTCTGGTCGGCGCCACCCTGGCCTGGGCGCGCGCCATCAGCGAATTCGGCTGCATCGTCTTGTTCGCCAGCTCGCCGGTCACGGCGCCCGTGTTGGTGCACACCGAGTTTTTGCGCGCGGGTGTTTCGGAGAGCCGGCCTATCGCCGTGCTGCTGCTTGTGATCTGTCTGTGGGTGTTCGTCATGCTGCAATTCGGGCAGACCCTGATTCCCTTTGCCCTGCAACGGCCGCGTCGGGAGCGCCGTCCATGATCGAGATCCAGCACTTGGGCTGTCGGTTCGGCGATTTTGCCCTCGAAGACGTGTCCCTGCGCATCGGCAAAGGGGAATACTGGGTGTTGCTCGGCCCCAGTGGCTGCGGCAAGTCGGTGCTGCTGCAGACCATCGCCGGCTTCTTTCCACCGACGGCTGGCCGCATCCTGGTCGACGGGCGCGATGTCACGGCGCAAGCACCCGAACAGCGCAACATTGGCCTCGTGTTTCAGCAGGCGGCGCTGTTCCCACACCTTTCCGTGCGTGGCAACATCGAATATGGGCTGCGGGCTCACCGGGTGCCTGCGGCCGAAGCGCGTCGCACCGTCGACGAGTTGATTGACCGCTTGGGTCTGGCCGCGGTGCTGCCCCGGCCGGTCGCCACTCTGAGCGGCGGGGAGGCGCAGCGGGTGGCCATCGCACGTGCCCTGGCGGTGCGGCCGGTGCTTCTGTTGCTGGATGAGCCGCTGAGCGCGCTGGATCACAACGCGAGGCTGGAGCTGCAGGCCGAGCTGGCTCGGCTGCACAAGCAGCTGGACCTAACCACGCTGCACGTGACCCACAGCCGCGACGAAGCGGCGGCCTTGGGCGATTTCTTGGCCGTGATGCTGGGCGGACGGGTGATTCAGACTGGCACGCTGGCCGATTTGCGCGAGAAGCCGCGCTGTCCTTTTGTCGCGCGCTTTCTCGGGCTGGACCCGTCGTCGGCTGTGTCCCGGCCGCCTTGCGCCGCGGCCTGCCTTGACCAGCCGGGGTGCGTTCCGTGCGTGAGCGTCGACGAAAAGGGGCAGAGATGATGCGACTCGGGGACGCCGGCTCGGCTCCGGCGTGTCAGACTTGCTGTCAATTGATCGGTTCGTGAGGCCAGCCCTTTCGTAGCACCATGCAGCCTGAACGTCTCCCCATCGCCAAGGTTTTCAACGTCCCGTTCCTGTCGCTCGACGGGACCAGCGTGGAGATGGCGTCGCTGATCTTCCTTTTCTTGGTCGTGATCGCCATCAGCGGTGTCAAACGACATCGGCAGGTGGTTCGCCGTCTTGTGCAGGCAGGATCGTTCTTTGTCTTCTATTACGTGGTCTATTCCTGCCTGGGTGTGTTCGGAATGATCCGAAATGGGCTGTACGGGATGACCCTGCTCGGTACGGCGTACTCCGAGTCGTTCTATTGGCTAGCCCTTCCGGTCGCGATCATTTCGGTCACGCTGCTGCACGGAACAGTATTTTGCGGCTGGATATGCCCCACGGGGACCGTGCAGGATCTTGCGGGGTGGCTGCGCAAGCGCTTCCCGCGCCACCAGGAGCGACTCACGCGCGGCAAGTTCATCGGTCTGACCGTGTTCGTGGCGGGCTTTCTCGTGCTGCTGGCCTGGATGGGAGCCAAGAGGCAGCTGCTGCTGGAAGACTCGAGCGTGCACTGGGCGGCCATGTTGATCCTGTTGTGCTACCTGGTGCTCGCAGGCGTGCTCGACGACTTCCCCTCGCGCAAGCTGCGTCTTTTCAGTCTGGTGGCCATCTTCTTCACCGCCGTGTCGCACTTGGTGGTGACCTCGCCGATGCACTTCGCCTTCACCACGCGTGACGATAAGGCGTCTGCGCTCACCACGCTGGTGATCCTGGTGTCGTCGCTCTTCGTCCTGCGTCCTTGGTGCCGCTATCTCTGCCCCTGGGGCTACCTGATGGGTTTTCTGCATCGCTTTTCGCGCCTGCGCATCCAGAAGATGCCGGGCCAGTGCACAGAATGCGGCGTGTGCAACACGACCTGCGATGTGGGCGCGATCAAGAAGGGCGTGGTTCGCCTGGAGCAGTGCCAGTTCTGCTATTCGTGCGTGGATCGTTGCCCCAACGGCGGGTTGCGCGTGGTCGATATGTGGAGTCAGCAGGACGAGAAGGCTGCGCTTCCGGCAAAGAAGGCGGAGGATCCCGCGTGAATCGTGCTGGTAGTTCCCGGCGGCCATCACTGGTCGTTCTGGGAGCAACAGCCCTTGCGGTTGTCCTGTCGCTCGCCTCTGGGCCAGGCCGCGCCCAGGCTTGCTCGCTGTGGTCGCAGAGCCGTTGCGATGCCCAAAACACCGCGGCTATCGACCTGGATGCTCCGACGAGCCAGCCACCCCGCGCCTGGAGTTTCGACGGCAGCGGCCGCGTGTGGGGCTACGAGCCAGGCATGACCGTGTGGTCCTCCCCTGCCTTGGCCTCAGTCGAGGGGCGGGCCCTGCTGGCCGTGGGGAACTACGATCACACCCTGTACGCGCTCGACGCCGCCACGGGTGAGCGGCTGTGGATGTTCACCACCGGCGGGCCGGTCTACGCCGCGCCGGTGTTCTTCCGTGAAGGTGATCGCACGCTGCTTGTCGCTGCTTCGACTGATCGCCTGGTCTACGCGATCGATGCGGCCAACGGTCGGCAGGTATGGGTCCATTCGGTCGAGGACTACCGGCCCACCTTGGGCGGCGCTCGCCTGGCCGCGCCCTGCGTGGGCGGAACCGGCCAGAGCGACAATGCGGTCTTTGTCGCCTACTGGGTTTGGGATCGCTCCCTGGCCAACAGCCTGCAGAAGAGCGGGGTGTTGGCCTTGGCTCTGGCTGATGGCAAGCCGCTGTGGCGCCAGGAGCTGGGAGACAACGATCTCACCGCACCCATCTTCGTGCGCACGGCCGGTCATGGGTATCTCTTCCTCGGCTCGGCCAACGGCAATGTCTATGCCCTGGATGCCGCGACCGGCGCCGTGCGATGGAAGAAGACCGAGCTCGACGCGGTTCGCAGCCCGCCCGCATTCTTCGTCTCATCGTCCGGTCCCCTCGTGGTCACGGGTTCCAAGTACGGCACGGTTCGCGGTCTTGACGCCGCCACCGGCGCCGAGCGCTGGAACTACAAGACCGGCGATCGCATCACCGGCTCGCCGGCCATCCTGACCGAGCGGGGCTCGGCGCGCGTATTCGTCGCTTCCTACGATCGTTTCTTGCATGCGCTCGATGCCACCGATGGCTCGCCGATCTGGCACTTCGCTGCCCGTGGCGGTCTCTATTCGTCGCCCGCTTTGATTGCCTCGGGCGGAGAAGCGATGGCGCTTGTCTTGGGATGGGACCACATGTTGCACGCCGCTGCGCTCGACGGCGGCGCGCCGCTCTTTTCTGCCTTCACCGGCAGGCCGCTGTGGAACGTCGCTGGGATGGACGACAGCAATTGGTCGTCGCCCGTGGCAGGACGCATTCACGGCCATTGGCTGGGCTTTGTGGGCAGCTACGATGGCACCTTGCGCGCCCTGCCGCTGGGGGAGGCCGACCGCGCGGCGCCTGTCCTGCGGTCCAATCGTTGGTTCTGGTTGTCCTTCCCTCTGGTGCTGATTCCCTTCCTGGCGCTCGCGGTCGGGCTCACAAGTCGCGAACGGCGGCGGCAGCGCGCCAGGATCACTCCGGTTCGTCCGTAGACTTCTTGCGCCCTCGGCGGACCACAAACCAAGCCAGGAATACTAAGAGTGGAACAGCGACATACGCGAGGTAGTGCAGGCGCGAAGGCGCCGGTCGCACGCTTCCCTTGGCCAGCGGGATCATGCCACTATCTTCTGGGATTTCTCGCCTGTCGGTGTTGATCCTCAAATCGAAATCAACCAGGTGCACTCCGCCAGACGAAGTCGAGAGAAAGATCGGATGCTGTCCCTCGAGAGCTCCAGTTGTGCGAAGGAATGTCAGGGTGAAGTCGACCAGTTGGCCCGGCTGTAGGCTGGGCAACTGCTTGGGTGTCACGTCGACGCTGCAGCCCGGGCTGTGTCCGGAAAGGACGAAGGCGTCCATGGGACGCGTCGAGATATTCAAGAGCGTGACCCTGGCCTGACCGATGAGCCCGCGCAGTCGCGCCAGCATGGGGGCGTGAACCGAGAGTCCAGCAGGCTCCGTGGTATCCACGGCTGCGATCTCCATAGCCGTGCGTCCCTCGGGCGTGCGGATGCGGAGATCCGCGCGGCGATCGATCAGCGCCTTGGCCACGCTGCCCTGCCGGGCCGTATGCAGCGGAGTCCTGCCGCGCTCGTCGAGGGCGTTGACGTCTGCACCGGCGGTGACCAGCACGGCGACGACTTTGTTGTCAGCGGCCAGGTGCAAGGCGGTCATTCCGTAGGCGTTGCGGGCGTCGGCGCGCGCTCCCCGGCGGGTGAGCAGGCCTGCGACTTCAGCGCGGCCTCTCATGGCGGCCCAGTGAAGCGGCGTCATGTCGAAGCGTGCACGGGCGTTAGGGTCAGCGCCGCGGTCGAGCAGCAGAGCCGCCACGTCGGTCCACCCGCCGGCAGCGGCAAAGTGCAGGGCTGTCCAGTCGGATGCGTCCTTGCTATCTACGGGCGAACCTTGCGCGAGAAGAGAGCGCACGGCATCAGTGCGTCCAGCGGCCGCTGCTTGCATCAAGTCAGGAGACGCAACTGCTGCGCTATCCCCCCGGGCGGTCCCTGGTGTGATCCAAGGTAGGAGAGAAAGCGCCGCCAGGAAGAAAGATGAGCCAGCTTTTGCGTTAGGGCGCACTACAATAGTGTCAAGTCTAACTGACATCCAGTTCCCTGGCGACATGTGAGTTGGACGAGACTACCAGAGAGCCACCCCCTTTGATGGAGTCATGAGCATGCGTACGAAGTTGTTGCTTGGGATCTTCCTGACGATCTGCCTGCTGCCGCTCGAGGCGCGTGCCCACTGGTGCGATGATCTCTGGGCGTCGAGCTACAACATCGTGGTTCGGCCTGCCACGGACACCGTCACCCTTTCGGGGGGCTCGGCCACCATGAATATCTCCGTTCAGAACAATATGGGCTACGCCCTGCCGAACTTTGTGCTGACGGCGAAGATTGGCACGACCAATGTTACAGCGACGCGCAAAACAGGAGCGTTGTCGGGCACAACCCTGTATCCAGGACAGAAGGCGCAGTACACCTTGGCGGTAACAGGAACCGGGACGTCGGTCAAAATCGAGGACATCAGCTTCTTGGTTTCATTTGGCAATTCGGGCGAGAGCAAGTGCTACCCCACCAAGGGGGCGGACGCGGTGATGGTGAAGAAGAACGATGGGACGCTCGTTCCTTCGGCCACCCCGCCGCCGGGCCTCAGCACTCCTGCCAACCCCGGATGCACGGGTGATATGACGCAGGCACGGCAGTCACAGTACGCCGCTCAGACCGATTTCATCAATGTCAGCGCTGGACTGGACACGTTGATGAACTACTACTGTGCGGGCCGGGGTACGTGGAACTCGCAAAGCGACGCGGTCATTACGACGGGATGCAGCGGCACTGCCACCGTCTGCACCAAGGGGACGGGCACGGGGTCGGGAACCAAGTGGCAATACCCCCATCTGTGGGCCTCCTTGGAGCTGGTTGCGCGCAAGAGTGCCCTTGGTGCCACCCGCATCACAACCCTGCGGCAGCGGCTTCAATGCGGGGCACAGGATGCGAACACCGGTTTCGCAGGCTTCGCCATGATGATGCTTGGCTACTTGGGTGACGATGCTGCGGGGAACACGTTCCTTGTGGGGCAGGCCGGCGGCACTGGTGACTTGGCCACTATCGCCAAGGCTGCGCTGCTGATCGCCACAAGCAACAAGACGACATACGAAGCGGCTGTCAAGGCAGGGCTGACGTCCGGCACCGTGTTTGTGAAGGCTGCCTGCGCGGCGGCGATCGGTATCGTGGACCTCGACGACGCGACTGTGACATCGACACTGGTGCCCCTGACAAAGTGGACGGAACCCGATAGCAGTGACAACGGCCAGTCAATCTACGCGGCATATCTGCTGTCGCTTGTGGCATGGGATCGTCGTTGCTGGGCAGCCAACGCAGGAGACGTGGGGGCTGTGTCCTTCTACGAGGGTGGTACCGCGGCTAGATGCACTGGCGCGGGTGGGAGCACGGGTGGGAGCACTGGCAGCACGGGCGGGAGCACTGGCAGCACGGGCGGAAACATTGGCACAGGTGGCAAGACAGGCACAGGCGGCAGCACGGGCTCAGGTGGCAGCACAGTCGCAGGCGGCAATACGGCTACGGGCGGAAAAACCGGGACTGCCAATGGCGGGACCACCGGGACGCCACCGATTGGCGGGACTGCGGCTACAGGCGGAAAGACAGGGACTGCGGCTGGCGGAACCACCGGGACACCCACGGGCGGGACCACCGGAACGCCTGTTGGCGGAACCACTGGCACGCCTGTTGGCGGGAACACCGGAACGCCCGTCGCTGGAAACACAGAAACTGGTGGAAACACGGCTCTGGCCACAGGCGGCGGCATAGCTGAAAACACGGGCGGTGCGGCAGGAGGAGTTCCTGTCGAAACCGGCGGAGGCACGGGCGCTGGCTTGGGTGGCCAGACCGGAAACGGCGGGGCCCCAGGAAGCGGAAGCGCTAGCCAGAACGGATCCGCTGGCGGGTGCGGCTACGTCCCGTCTGGCCGGGCGACGATTCCGCTGGGCTTCGTCTTGGCGGGCGTGGGACTGGCGTTTGCCGTGCGTCGCCGCCGGCGCCGCTAGGCACGGCCGTCGAGATCCTTCGAATCGTTTTTCGCCGCCCTCGGCGTAGGAAAGGCAATCTCGAATATCACGACGTGAGAGCCATCTGCTCACATGGAGGAATGAGTATGCGCACGAAGATCCTGGTCTTGGCTGTCCTGGCGAGCTCTCTCCCGCCGCTTGCGGCGCAGGCCCACTGGTGCAACGACATGTGGCAATCTTCGTACAACATCGTGGTCCGGCCGGCCAGTGACACCGTCACCGTGCCGTCGAGCGGATCAGCCAGTTTGGACATATTCGTGCAGAACAACATGGGATATCTGCTCCCGTCGTTCAAGCTGACCGCGACGATGACTTCGGGGACGATAACCGCGACCAGGCAGACACAGAAGGTGGCCGGCACCCTTCTGCCGGGCGAGAAGGCAAAGTACACGCTGGCGATCACCAAGTCCGGTGGCGGCAGCGTGACTATCGATTCAATCTCGTTTGCGGTCAGCTTCGGCTCCGGTCAGTCCGGCATGTACGGCCAGTCGCCAGGGAAGGCCGTGATGATTCGCAAGGCGACTGACGGCTCTCTCGTGCCTTCAGCCTCGCCGCCGCCGGGGCTTACTAGCGATGACCAGTCTAGGCAGCTTCAGTATGCCGCCCAGACGGATTTCAGCGATGTCAGCTCCGGGCTGGACACGTTGATGAACTACTACTGTGCGGGCCGCGGTTCATGGAACTCGCAAAGCGACGCGGTCCTTACTCCGGCGTGCACTGGCGCTGCCACCGATTGCACAAAGGCGACGTCTACCATGGGCACGGGGGCGGGGACCAAGTGGCAATACCCGCACCTCTGGGCTGCCCTGGAGCTGGTTGCGCGCAAGAGTGGTCTTGGGGACACCCGCATCGCCACTTTGCGACAGCGGCTTCAATGTGGGGCCGCTGACCCGAATACCGTCTTTGCAGGCTTTGCCATGATGATGCTGGGTTACCTGGGCGACGACACCGGGGCGCGCACCTTCCTTGCGGGAAAAGCCGGCGGGACGGGGGACTTGGCCACGGTCGCCAAGGCAGCGCTGCTCGTAGCAGGTAACTCAGCCGACAAGACGACATACGAAGCCGCTGTCAAGACGGGGTCGACGACCGGCAGCACGGTCGTGAAGGCGGCCTGCGCGGCAGCGCTGGGCATCGCGGAGCTGGACGACGCGACCGTGACATCGGCACTAGTGCCCTTGGCGCAGTGGACGGAGCCCGATACCAGCGACAATGGCCAGGGACTTTACGCATCGTATTTGCTGTCGCTTGTGGCCTGGGATCGTCGCTGCTGGGCGGCAAAGGCAGGAGACACGGGGGCCGTGAGCTTCTACGAAGGCGGCACCCCAGCCCGGTGCACCAGCGCTGGCGGAACCCCCACAGGCGGGAGCACTGGCACGGGCGGGAGCACTGGCACAGGTGGAAGCACTGCCGCGGGAGGGACCACAGCGGCGGGCGGGACCACTGCAACGGGCGGGAAGACTGGCACAGGCGGAAGCACTGGCGCGGGCGGGACCACACCCACAGGCGGGACCGCGGCGACTGGTGGAAAGACGGCTGCGAGCGGCGGGACCACTGGTACGCCGGTTGGTGGAACGACGGCCATTGTTGGCGGGACCACTGGCTCACCGGTTGGCGGAACGACGGCCGTTGTTGGCGGGACCACTGGCTCACCGGTTGGCGGAACGACGGCCGCTGCGGGCGGGACCACGAGCACGCCTGCGGGTGGGAGCACTGGTACGCCTGGTGGCGGGAATCCGGACACCGGGCCAGCTATTGGCGGAAGCTCAGGCGGCAGCAGGGTTGAAACCGGTGGCGGCGCGGGCGGAGGACCAGCGGTCGACACTGGCGGAAACACGGGTACGAGCATAGGTGGCCAGCCCGGAAACGGCGGAGCCTCAAGCAGCGGAACCGCTAGCAACAGCGGATCAGCTAGCGGATGCGGGTATGCCCCATCTAGTCGAGCGACCATCCCGCTGGGCTTCGTCTTGGCTGGTGTGGGACTGGCGTTGGCCGTGCGTCGCCGCCGGCGCCGCTAGCACCGCTGTCGAGGCTGTCTCATCTCACCTCTCGCGCGGATCACGTCCGAGCGGCGGATGAGAGTGACCAACTATGTGTGGTCGATCCGGGATCACCGCTTGACTTGTGCCCTGACTGCGCGGCATACATTCGCCCTCGACCACATTGCGCCCGTAGCTCAACTGGATAGAGCATCGGCCTACGAAGCCGGGGGTCGCCTGTTCGAATCAGGCCGGGCGCGCTAGGCGCTGACATCACAAGTGATCGGAGACCAGCGTGATCCTCGTGATCTCGCCGCGCGTCCCGAGGCGCATGGGCGGTCCCCAGTAGCCGGTTCCCGGGCTCACATAGAGCTGGGTCTGGCCCAGTTTGTGGAGCCCTTCCAGAAAGGGCTGCTGCAGACGGACCAGATATTTGAAGGGCCAGATTTGCCCGCCGTGAGTGTGACCTGACAGCATGAGTGCGACTCCAGCCTGCGCGGCAGAGTAGATGGCTCGCGGTTGGTGTGAGAGCAGGACTAGGGGGCGAGTTGGATCATGCCCGGCGAGGGCACGCGCCAGGTCGGGCCCGCCGTCTGGCTCGACACTGCCGCCGTTCCAGTCTTCGATGCCGGCCAGCTCCCAGCCTCCGCCCCTGTCGCCGTCGATGACGACATGCTCGTTTCTCAGCACGCGGATGCCCAGACGCTGCAACTCGGGCAGCCACTCGCGCAGGCCCGAGTAGTATTCGTGGTTGCCCGTGACCATGAAGACGCCTTGACGTGCGCGCAGGCCAGCCAAGGAGAGCGTATCTTCGCGGCCCGATCCGAACCTGCCCTCGACCAGGTCGCCTGTGATTACGACGACATCCGGGGAAAGAGCGTTGCTGCGGCGGACGATGTCGCTGGCGAAGCCGCGGCGCTTGGTCGCTCCGATGTGCAGGTCAGTCAGTTGCACGATGGTGGTTCCCGCCAGCGCCGGCGGTAGCCCGCGGATTGCGATACGAAGCTCCCTCACCACGGGTTCGCGCAGCCCCTGGAAGATCGAGTAACTTCCGACCACGGAGCTCGCCACCACGACAGCGACCGCCAGCGCGCGGGCCAAGCGGAGTCGCGTGGCTGGATCCAGCTGAGGACGAGAGGACAGGGCCCTGGCAATAGCGAGAATGAGCCTCAACAGGTCGGTCCCAACCAGGGCCGCCAGGAGCAGAAGCATGAAGCCGAGCCAGATGTACCCAGGCCAGGCCGCGTAGGCGGCCCACGGTCGCGGCATCAGCCGGGGCGCCATGAGCGAGATTGGCACCGAGCAGGCGAGCGCGACGCAGACTGCGGTTGTCCATATGCGGTAGGGCAGGGGTACCTGCGTGTCGCGCACGAGCCGCACCCACAAATAGGAATGAATGCCGGCCAGAATGGCAAGCGCGAAGAGAAAGAAAGTGATGAATCTGTAGAGCAGAGGAAGTCCTTTAGATCTTGTGCCTCAGTGCGGCATAGAGGAAGCTTATTACCTGACGGTCATTGCCATGGCGATGGTCTTACCTAGCATGCGTTTGGCGTCTTGAGGGGTTGGGATGCCGAACACGACACGCGTGTGGCATCGGTGTCGCGGTAGCAATGGATCTTCGTGTCCATTCTCGGGGAAATCCTCAACAAGTCGCGGACAAACTGGCCCATGCGCGTTGGTACGCGTGGTGCATTGCCAAGAGGTCGCATGAACCCCGCCGCCCTCCTCTCGGTGACAGACACAACCCCCCGCCTTCGCGATGAGAGCGCCTACCCAGCCTTAGGCGCTTTGCGCAATTCGCGTTGGTTTTGCGGGCTCTCGGTTTCCACACTTGCTCAGCTCGCCAGAAGCGCATCCATACGTTCTTTTGGCGCTAGGCAGCAGGTCGTGCTGGATGGTCGCTGGCTCGGGGCCGCGGCATTGCTCGTGCGGGGCTGCATCTGTGCCGTTCGCAAGACCGACAGCTCGCGCGAGCTGACCTTGGAAGCGTTTCTGGCTGGCGACATGCTTGTGGATGCGCTGGTCGATCCGGACAGCGCCCTTTCCAGCGACAGCCTGGTCGCTGCCGAGACCAGCGTGCTGCTTCTCATTCCAAGAGATGAGTTTCTGGCTGTGGCCCGCGCCATTCCTGAATTCGCGCTGGCCCTTGCGCGCGAACTCGAGCGGCGTCTGCGCGGGATCAAAGCCCTTGCCTGGGGACTCGCCACGACTGATGTGGAGAGTCGGCTCTATCGCTTGCTTCTCAATTTGGCCCGCGACCAGGGCGAAGTGAGCGCAGAAGGCACTGTCATCGCGCGCTTCCCCACGCAACGGGAATTGGCCGGCCGGATCGGTGCGTGTCGTGAGACCGTTTCCCGAATCGTGGCTGACTTGGCCCGGCAGGACCTTCTTACTCTGCAAGGACGGCGTTTGACCTTGATGCCGGGTTTTTTCGCCATGGCGCGGGCGGCCGAGGGTTTCTGAAATCACGCGCTTCACGATCCTCGCGTCGTGAAAACTATTCAGCCTCGTCTCGGAATTGACGCTATACCCACCGGGTGTGACAATCCGTCGGGTCTTGACCGTACAGTCGACTGGAGCATCTCTTGGGCTAGTTCCCTCAGCGGCGGCCACGTGTGTCCTGCGCGCGCATGAGTCCACCGGGCTTGCGGTTCGTGAAGCCGACCTTCGCACATCGATACGGCCCACGGTGGCCGAGATCGATTTGGGTGCCCTTCGTCGCAATGTCGCGTCCGTGCGGGCCATCGTGGGTCCGAAGGTGGCCATTTACGGCGTGGTTAAGGCGGATGCCTATGGACATGGCGCCGTGGCAGTGGCGGGGGTACTCGCGCCGTTGGTTGATGCACTCGCCGTTTCTCTGGTCGAGGAAGGTCTGGAGCTTCGCGGTGCCGGCATCACTTGCCCCATCTTGGTGCTAGGTGCCTACTATGGTCACACCCACTCCGAGGTGCTGGAAGAAGGTCTCACGCCGGTCGTCTACGACGTCGGCGAGTTGCAACGGTTCGGCGCCGCGCCTCGGCGGCGCCGGCCGAAGCGCGGCCAGTCTGAGGCGGCAAGCGGGCTGCAGCAGCGCTGGCCGGTGCACGTGAAGATCGACACGGGTATGAACCGTCTGGGCATCCAGGCCGAAGGGCTGCCCGCGTTCCTTGCGCTTGCGGCTCGCTATCCCCACCTGGAATTGACCGGGCTGTGCACGCACTTCGCATCGGCCGATCTGAAACGTCCCGGTGCCACGCGCGAGCAGATCGCCCGCTTCGATCGTTGTCTGGTGGCCGCGGCCGACCGCGGGTTGGTGCCCGATGTCGTGCATGCGGCCAACAGCGCTGCGGCAGTGCGCTTTCCCGAGGCGCGCTACCGTGCCATTCGGCCCGGGCTTGCGCTCTACGGCGCCATGCCGTCGGCGGTGGTGGCTCGTCCCGAGCTGGAACCTGTGCTTGCTCTGCGCACCAAAGTCATGGCGTTGCACGAGGTGGCCGCCGGCCAGGGCGTGAGCTACGGCGGTTTGTGGCGTCCGGCGCGCAAGGCGCGAGTGGCCACCCTGCCCATCGGCTACGCCGACGGCTATCCCAGGCATATTCGTGGTGCCGAGGTTCTCATCCGGGGCCGCCGCGCGTCCGTGGTCGGCGCCGTGTGCATGGACATGATGATGATCGACGTGAGCCGGGTGCCGGGCGCATCTGTTGGTGACACCGTCACCCTCATCGGGCGCGACGACGGGGCGGCCATCACCATCGACCAGGTCGCCCGCTGGGCTGACACCGCCAGCTACGAAATACTGTGCGGAATCTCCAAGCGCGTCCCGCGCATCTACCGGACCTGCCAACCGGACGCCCGGCCATGAGCGACGCTGCTCCGACCAACCCGAGTGGCGGCGCCCAGGAGTTTTCGCCCGCGCAGGTGGTTCGCCTCGTTGGTCGAATCTTCGGGCCCTTGCTGGGGGCGGTGGCGATCTTCGGCCAGCACATGCTGCTGCTCGGCCGCGCCTTCACCTGGTTGTTGCGGCGCCCCTTCCGCATGCGCCTCTTCCTCGAACAGATGGAGTTTATCGGCGTGGGTTCGATGCCCATCATCATGCTGGTGGGTTTTTTCACCGGAGCGGTGACGGCCCTGCAGGGGATCATGGCGCTGGCCATGTTCGACCAGCAGCGCTGGGTCGGCTTCGCCGTGGGGGTTTCCCTGGCGCGAGAACTGGCGCCTGTGTTCACCGCTCTCATGATCACAGCGCGGGCCGGATCGGCCATGGCAACCGAGCTGGGTTCGATGCGCATCACCGAGCAGATCGACGCGCTCACGACCTTTGCGGTGAACCCCGTGCACTACTTGGTCACGCCCCGCCTAGTCGCCTCGATCCTGATGTTGCCGGTCATGACTATGGTGTTCAACGTGGTCGGCTTGCTGGGCGGCTACGTCATTTCGATCTTGGTGTATCAGATCGATCTGGGGCAGGTTCTGGAGCTGTTTCGCCATTGGGTCGACCCGGTTGACTACATACAAGGGCTCATCAAGGCGGTGATCTTCGCCATCGCGATGGCGCTGGCCGCTTGCTATCAAGGATTCAACGTACGCGGCGGGGCCAAGGAAGTGGGCCGTGCCACCACCGCCGCCGTGGTGTCCAGCTCGGTTTCGGTCCTGGTGCTCGACTACTTCTTGATCGAGATCATGAGCGTGATCTGGCCCTCGCATGGAATGTAGATGACCAACGGCATCGGCACCCGTGACGAACGCTGGCAGATCCAGATTCGCGGTCTGCACAAGAGCTTTGGCTCGCAGCAGGTTTTGCGTGGGATCGACTTGGACTTCGAGCGGGGCAAGACCAACATCGTCATCGGTGGATCCGGGCAGGGCAAGTCGGTGCTGATGAAGCACCTGATGGGCCTGCTGCAACCAGACAGCGGCCACATCTACGTCGACGGCGAGGACATCGTGGGCCTTGGCGACGTGGCCATCGCGAAGATTCAGCGCAAGTTCGGCATGGTCTTCCAGTACGCAGCGCTCTTCGACTCGCTCAACGTGGTCGAGAACATAGCCTTTCCACTCATCGAGCGCTACAGCTTGCCCAGAAGCGAGATTCTGGCTCGGGTGCGAGACTTGCTGCGGCGCCTGGATCTGGACAATGTTCCAGGTGTCGAAGAGAAGTTCCCAGCCGAGCTTTCCGGTGGTATGCGAAAGCGTGTGGGCCTGGCGCGCGCGCTGGTCGACCGGCCCCAGATTCTGCTCTACGATGAGCCCACCACCGGCCTGGACCCGATTGCCACCAAGAACGTCGATGAAATGATTAGGCGCACTGCAGATGACTTCGGGGTCACGTCCGTGGTGATCTCACACGATATGGCGTCGACCTTTCGCATCGGCGACCGCATCGCTATGCTGTATGACGGCATCATCATTGCGTGCGGCACGCCCGCCGAGTTGCTTGCGGTGCCCGATCCTAGGCTGCGCGAGTTCGTCGAACCCTCGGGCGCGGTGAAATTCGAGGCGTCATCATGAGGCGGAGCCTGGCTGGCCTCACGGTGGGAGCTTTGGCGCTGGTGGTTCTGGTCACCACCTACCTGCTTTTCCAGTACACCAGCAAGAAGATAGCCGGGGGCGGCGGTTACCGCGTGCACGCCCTTTTTCACAACGCGCTGGGGGTCTACGAGCGGACGCGGGTTCTGTCGGCCGGCTTACGCATCGGTCAGGTCGAGGAGCGCGTGCTCGACCAGGAGTCGGGCAAGGCCAAGGTATTCATCCGCATCATTCCGGAGATCAAGCTCTACGAGAACGCTGTCATTGCCAAGAAGGCGGCCTCTCTGCTCGGCGAGTACTACATCGAGGTCGATCCGGGGGCGCCTTTTACGGTGCGCAAGGGCGAGCGCGTGGCTCTGCGGGAATTGCGCGAGGGCGACGAGATCACGACGGTGACAGAGCCGGTGGAGATGGGCGACATCATGAACTCGGTGGGCGAAACGCTGCCCATCCTGAGGGACATCCTTTCAGACGTGAAGGTTCTGACCTCGGGGCCGATCAAGGATATTGCCAACAACGCCAACCAGTTGTTGGAGAGAAACTCAGCCATCGTCGAGCGCCTGCTGGGACGCATAGACGACATCGCGGCGACAGTGCAGGGAATCACCCGATCCGAGGCTGAGGATGTCCGCGTCACGCTTCACAACGCGCGCGAGATCACCGAGGCCATCAAGGGGCTGGTGGGAACCACCCAGGGTCAGGTTTCGGGCGCCGGCCAGGACCTGCGCAGCTCATTGCAGAAGTTGCAGAGCAGCATCGACAGCTTGGACAAGTCGTTGCACAACGTGGACAAGATCACCGGCCGCATGGCCGACGGAGAGGGCACGGTGGGCCATCTCCTGACCGACGATACCGTGGCCAAGAATCTCGACAACATCACGGATGACATCAGCGGTATCACCCGTGGCGTGAACCGACTGCAGACGATCGTGGGTTTGCGCATGGAATACAATTACATGGCCCACAACTTCAAGTCGTACGTGTCGGTTCAGTTGGTCCCGCGTCCTGACAAGTTCTACCTGATCGAACTGGTCGACGATCCACGCGGCTATCGCAGCGCCCAGACCGTCGTGGGCTACAGCTCGGACCGCGGCGCGTATTCCGACGAGCAGATCACTACCTCCGACAAGCTGCGCTTCAGCTTCATGTTCGGCAAACGCTGGGGGCCCTTGCAGGGGCGCTTTGGCATCAAGGAATCGACCGGCGGTGTGGGCGGTGACTTGTTCCTGTTCAACGACCACTTGATGCTGTCGACGGACATCTTTGACACGCGTTCGAATCAGTACCCGCGCGTGACCGCACGCGCCTACTTGGCGATCTACAAGAAGTACCTCTATCTCGTGGGAGGGGTCGACGACGTCCTCAACTACACCCGAACCCAGGGCACCGCGGGCGGGTTCTTCGACTGGTTCATGGGATTGCAGCTCACGTTCAACGACGAGGACCTCAAGACCCTGCTGCTCTTTGGCGGTGCCGGCGCGGCCGCGGCGGCCGGGAAGTAGTGGGCCGGAACAGGAGAAGAGATCAATTGGGGCCGTTGTGACCAGGAATGGATGATGGGACTGCGGTCGTCATCCTTGCTCATCGCCTTCATGCTTGTCGCTTGCGGTCGATCCGAGCTCTTGCCAGGGACGCAAGATTCCAGTTCGCTTGGTGGCAGTGGAGGTATGGGAGGATCCACCAGCCCGACAGACGCGGCCTCGCCTGACACATCGGTACCCGGGGACGAATGCACTGGTGAATTGAGGCCGTATGGATGTCCCTGCGCGAGTGGCGCGGAATGCGAGGACGGGTTCTGCGCGACCGACTACGCACCACGGGCTGGCTCCAGCGAATGCGAAGGAGACAAGATTGGGAGGTGCCGGGAATTTCCTCAACACGACTGCGTATGCATGGTCACCAGTCACGGGAATGAAGGCCGCTGCTACGATTGACACCCACTGTCCTACGGGTTTCCGGGCCTAGGCCGTGGTGGTGGAGGGTCTTGGCAGGCTTGACGCCAGGCCGGCGCCCCCTATAGTTACGCCCTTTCCAAGCACGGGGCTCGCGCCTCGCACCTGTCATGCGTTACAAGATCAAGGATATCGGCGACGAGGGCCTGGACATTCACGTGGCAGTGACCGAGGCCTGGCTCAGGGCAGAGTGCCCTGACGTGGACGCGCGCCCAGCACAAGGGGGCATCGTTCTGGACGGCCGACTAGAGCAGGCGGGGGACGAGTACCTTCTACGCGGCGCGCTTCGCGGCGGACTGCTTACCCAGTGCGTTCGTTGTCTGGAACCGGCTACCCTGGCGCTCGACGTACCCGTGACGCTCACCTTCGTCGAGGGCGAGGAGCCCACGGGCGAGGAGGAGGATGAGGATGGCGCGGAGGACGTCATCATCTTCCAGGATGGCGCGATCGACGTGGGACCGGAGATTCGGGACGAGTTGCTGCTGGCCCTGCCGATGGGGCCGTTGTGCCGGGAGGATTGCGCTGGCATCTGTCCCACTTGCGGCGCCAACCGGAACCTGACACCCTGCGACTGCGCCCAGCACCCGGCGGGCGGTGGCAAGTTTGCGGTGCTGGCCAAAGTGAAGTTGTAACGATTCTCGATAATAGGAGATGCGACCATGGCAGTTCCCAAGAGACGACAGTCCAAGTCCCGTTCGGCAATTCGCCGGGCCCAGGTGATGAAGCAGCCGATTCCCCATTTCGTTCCTTGTCCGCGTTGTGGCGAGGCGCGACTCCCTCACCGGGTTTGTGCGGCGTGCGGCTACTACAAGGACCGCATGGTCATTGCGAAGCCTCAAGACGAGCAGACCTAGTCTCAACTCGCGTTGGTTGCTTGAGGCGGAAGGCATCCGTCCCATGACCGATCCCGTTCGGGTTCGCATTGCCGTGGACGCGATGGGGGCCGAGGCCGCTCCGCGCGTCGAAGTTGAGGGCGCCTTGGCTGCCCTGAGCAGTCCTGAAATCGACGTCGTGCTGGTCGGCGACCACGAGCGTGTGCGCCGTGTGCTAGACGAGTTGGGCTCGGGCGTCCCCGCGGAACGCATGCAGGTTCGCCACGCCGCCGAGGTGGTGGGCATGGACGAAGCACCCACCAGCGCCTTTCGGCAGAAGAAGGCGTCGTCGATGCGTGTGTGCTTCGAACTGGCCCAGAGGGGCGAGGTGGACGCGGTCGTCTCGGCGGGCAACTCGGGCGCCATGATGGCCGGGGCACTCTTGGTGTTGGGGCGGATTGCCGGGGTGGAACGGCCGGCCATCGTGACCACATTTCCCACCCAGACCGGCCAATGCGCGCTGCTCGACATGGGGGCCAACGTGGACGTGCGGCCCACGGTGCTGGCCCAGTTCTCGGTGCTCGGTGCGGGATATGCGCGCCTGCTGCACCGAAAGGCTCGCCCGCGCGTGGGCTTGTTGTCCAACGGCGCCGAGGAGCACAAAGGCACGGCGCTCACGCGCGAGGCGCATCAGTTGCTCACGCGGGCGGGGACCTCGGGCCGGCCGGCCGGCTTCG
>Ga0182021_10002282_pt1 | contig 22253 bp, 17 predicted proteins | sample 612E3MmetaG_FD_120493 | JGI IMG/M metagenome (GOLD analysis project Ga0182021, IMG submission 120493) | Permafrost microbial communities from Stordalen Mire, Sweden - 612E3M metaG (Illumina Assembly) | ecosystem: Environmental > Terrestrial > Soil > Wetlands > Permafrost | place: Sweden... | reverse complement strand
GCCCAGGGACAGAGTCGAACTGTCTACACACGGATTTTCAGTCCGTTGCTCTACCAGTTGAGCTACCTGGGCGTGGGTCCGCTCGTCTAACATGAGGGCGCGCTTCTCGCAAGCCGCGTCGGGCGCGCAGCAGCGCAGCAAGGGAGCGGCCGTAATCGCGCGGTCGTGGCTGGTGCCAGCGCAGGTCGGCCAGCGTGCGCGGCAGCGGTAGCGTGAGGTCGCGGAGCGTGAGCGGGGTAAAGACCGTGAGCGTGAGCGGTAGCGGTAGCGACCAGCGGCCTGCGTGGGCGGCTTGCGTGAGCGGTAGCGGCCCGCGGTACGCGATCCGTCTTTCCGCGTACCCCACACGAACTCGCTCACCCTCACGCCCACGCTAGCCGCCAGCCGCTAGCCGCGATCCGCGGCCCGGCCTTTCAGGCGGCCCGGAATCTCCCGACAAGGCGCAGCTACTCTTTTTGCTCCTCTTCATCTTCATGAGGTAGCGGCTCGCCGCGCAATCGGCGAATCCGGCCGTCGCGAATTTCGAGGGCGGTGAAGCGAAGGCCACCCAGGTCAACCGTGCCGCCAGGCCGCAGGGGCTGTGCGAGGTGGGCCTGCACGTAGGCGCCCAGAGTCTCGATGTCCGGCCGCAGCGGTGGCAGGACCACGCCCAGCTCTCGTTCTGCCACGTCAAGCGTCAAGCGGCCGTCGGCTTCGAAGCGACCCTCGGCCCCGTGCATGATGGGCGGCAGCTCGCCCACGTCCTGCTCATCTTGAATCTCGCCCACGAACTCCTCCAGGAGATCCTCGAGAGTGACGACCCCCAGAAAGGCATTGCCTGCCCCCAGCACCACTGCCATGTGGACACGGCGACGCTGGAACTCGCGCCGCAACCATTCACTGGGCGTCTCTTCCGAGCAGTAGATGGGCTCGCGCGCGATCTCGCGCATCCGCTTGGGCGTGCGGCCGGCGGCCAGCGCAGCCACGATGTCCTTCAGATGGACATAGCCGATGACCTTGTCCGACCCCGGCTCGACCAAGGGGTAGCGCGTGTACTGATTGGCTGTGGCCAGTTGCACGTTCTCGGCGAAGGGCCGGCCTTCCTCCAGAACGACGACGTCCCGGCGCAGGGTCATCACATGGCGGGCCACCCGGTGGGTGTAGTCGAAAACGCGGTCGATGAGCCGCCGCGCGCCGGGGTCCAGATCAACGTGCTGCAGAACCAGGCGCAGCTCGTCGGGCGAGTGCAACATCTCGGCCCCAGAGGCTGGGCGTAGGCGCATCGCGCGCAGAAACAGGTTGGCCGCAGTGGTCAGCGTCCAGATGAAGGGGAAGGCCACGAGGTAGAAGACGCGCAAGGGTGCGGCCGCCCACAGCGCGACCGGCTCTGTCTTCTGCAACGCGAGGGCTTTGGGCACCAACTCGCCCAGCACCGCGTGCACGAAGGTGATCAGTGCGAATCCCACGCCCAGCGCCAGTGACTGGACGGCGAGTCCGGTCCATCGACCGATGGATCCAAGATGGGGTTGGATGAGGACGGCCAGAGCTGGTTCGCCGAGCCAGCCAAGAGCCAGAGATGTCAGGGTGATGCCAAACTGATTGGCAGACAGGAACGAATCGAGATGGCCCGTGATCCCTGACAGAAGCCAGGCCCGGCGACCGCCTCGGCCGACCAGTTCTTTGACCAGGGTCGGTCGGATCTTGACAATGGCGAACTCTGACGCGACGAAAAAGGCGTTCGCCGCAACCAACAAGGCGGCCAGGGCTAGCGCCGTGCTTGGACTGAACATGGACCAAGCTTACAGGCAGACGGGCGGCAAAGGCCAATCTGGTGGCATCCCTGCTGGGATTCGGGGCAGGGGGCCGGGGCGGAGACGGAGCCACCGACGCTGGATGCCCTGTCACGCGCTGGTTGTCCCGAATGGATACCGAGGTGAAGGAGATCGAGGCGGCCGTGGTGAGGCAGCGTTTCGCGTCGAGGGCCTTCTTCCGGTGGCCGCTTGTAGTTGATGCGGGGCCCTTGTGCCAATGTCTGTGTTATGCTAGCGGCTCGCGTCAGCTTATGCCTAGGAGGATCACTATGAAACTTCGCCACGGAGTTCTCGCCCTGCTCCTTTCCGCAACCTGCGTGAACCAAGCAGATGACGGGACCGAGACATCCAGATCGGCCCTCGGCGTCGTGCCGCCCACGGAGTCCGCCACCTGGAGCCGCGTAGGTTCCAGCAACCTCCCCGACGGGCGATACGCTCACGCCCTGGCGTTCGACGAAACCCGCCAGGTGGTGGTGATGTTCGGCGGGATGACGAACAGCCCTGACGGGTCGATGAATCCGCAGCAGGACACATGGGAGTGGAGTCCGGTGCAAGGCGCCTGGAAGGCGCGCACCATCGTGGGTGCCAAGCCAGCAGCTCGCACCGGCGCAGCCATGGCGTACGATTCGATCCGCAAGAAGTTCGTCTTGTTCGGTGGCCGTGCGGGCAGCGGCTACGACTACCAGGACACCTGGGAGTGGGATCCGACAAGCGGCGTGTGGGAGAGCAAGACTGGCTCAGGCGCCAAGCCCAGCGCGCGCACCCAGCACGGCATGATTTTCGATGCCAAGAACGGCAAGACCGTGCTGTTCGGCGGCGGTCGCAGCATGAGCGGCGGGGATATCACGACGGTCAGCCTGGCCTTCGACGAAACCTGGGAATACGACGGCGCCAGCGCCACCTGGACCAAACGTGTGACGGACAGTGCGCCTTCGGCACGTGTCGATTTCGGTTTCGCCTATTCCAGTCAGACCAACAAAGCCTATCTGTTCGGCGGCATGGAGATCACTTCGGCCGGCGTGGACGGCACGCCAATGCAGGACGCCTGGGAATGGGACGGCGCAGCCGGCACCTGGACGGAACGCACCGGCACCGGTGACAAGCCCAGCCCGCGCTTCGCGCATGGAATGGCCGTCGACAGCGCCAAGGGTCAGGCTGTGATCTTTGGCGGCTACGACATGATTACCGGCGGCAGCCTGAACGATCTATGGCGCTGGAATCTCGCGACCGGCGCTTGGACCGTGGACCAGCCCCCTGACAGCGCGACCTGGCCAACGCAAAGACAGTGGTCGTCGCTGGTGTTCGACCCGTCAGCCAGCCGGCTGTATCTCGTAGCCGGACTCTTGAATGACCAGGGAAGCTCCGGTGGGGGAGGCTACGGTGGGATGGGGGGAAACTACGGTGTACCACTGTGCATCCCCGGTTCCCCGTACTGCTCCTCCAATTCCTACGGCCCGACCAGGGAGGTGTGGGAGCTGGACGCGGCGACGACCAACTGGGTGGACCGTTCGGCGCCCAGCAACTCGCCGGGGCCGCGCTATTCGCACACCATGGCCGCGGACCCAGTCACCGGCAAGGTCTATGTGTTTGGCGGACAGGACTACATGGGCAATGGCTTAGATGACCTGTGGGAGTGGGACGGAGAAAAGTGGGCAGAGTGCCCGGCGGACATCAGGCCCCCGGCGCGCTCAGAGGCCGGGATGGCCTACGATCCCGCGCGCAAGTCGCTGATCCTCTTTGGTGGCAACGCGCTGGAAAGCTACACGTACTACGGCACGACGGACGTTCTTGCCGACACCTGGGAGTGGAATGCGGGTACGCGCAAGTGGACCCAGCTTTTCCCGGCGGTTTCGCCCTCGAAGCGCAGCGAGCACGGCATGGTGACGGACATCACAAGAAAGAAGATCATTCTCTATGCCGGGTACGACTCCAGCAGCGAAACCCCGCCCTATCCCCCCTATCCCTATCCCTATCCCAATCCCTACCCGGATGCCGGGGCGTACTCGGACCCGAACAAGAATGACATCTGGGAATGGGACGGCGCCGCCACCACCTGGACCAACCGGACGTCTGGACTGCCCGTTGCAATTCCCACAGGCGGAAGCTGGCCACTCGTGGTCTTCGATGAGGGGCGCAGGAAGGTGACCCTGCTCCAAAGCGACAGCAACTATGGTTGGGTGGACGGCAGCTACTGGGATTGGGATCCCGAGAGCGGCGCATGGTCGCAACACCAGACCGGGGACACGCCTGGCGGGGGGACCTACGAGGCGATGGTGACCTACGATTCGATCCGGCGCCGCGTGGTGCTGCTCGGTATGGCCTCGATGACCAGCGCCCCCAACCTGTCCACCTGGGAGCTGGATACCAGCGGCCCGACCTGGTACGCGCGAAACCCGGCCTCCGAACCCACCGAGCGTTGGAGCGCGGGCATGGCCTTCGACAATCAGCGCGGCGTGGTGATTCTGTTCGGCGGCATGCCGAACGGGACGCCGACGGATGAGACCTGGCAGTACAGCGTGACCGGCCGGGGCAACGGCACGGGGTGCACGGCCGCGTCTGCCGACCAATGCTTCTCGGGCAATTGCGTGGACGGCGTGTGCTGTGAGGCGGCCTCGTGCGCGGGTCCGTGCAAGTCCTGCAACGCCCCGGGCAAGGCCGGCTTCTGCGTGCTGGCTGCGCCGGGAACCCAGGTCGCAGGTAGCTGCTCGGGCGACCAGGCGTGCGACGCCACCGGCGTTTGCAAGGCTGCCAACGGCAAGACCTGCGCCGGCGCTGCCGATTGTGCGAGCGGATTCTGTAGCGATGGGGTGTGCTGCAGCGGCGCCTGCACCGGGACCTGCGTTTCATGCAAGCTTGCGGGCAAGGTCGGTGCCTGCAGCCCCGTCCCCATTGGAACCGATCCTGAGAACGACTGCAGCATCGGTACCCCGCCCTGCCAGTCCACCTGCGACGGCATTGGCGCCTGTGTCTTTCCGGTGTCCTCATCCTGCGGAACCTGCGGGACGTGCAACGGCCGCGGGCTCTGCCTGGAATCTGCGTACTGCACGCGAACCGACACGAACACGCGCACCGCTTCGTTGACGACCACCGGAATCGCCACCAGGACCGTGATCACCGGGACCGGCACAGGAACCAGCACCGTGACCAGCTTGACCGCCACCCGGACAAGTTCCAGCACAGCGACGGCTGGGACCAGCACCGCAACCAGCACCCCGATCACCAGGACCGCTACGGCGACAAGCACCGGCAGTACCAGCACCGCCACTGCTATCCGAACCGACAGCCCAACCGGCACCAGCAGCGGAACGGGCACAGGCATTGTCACCAGCCCGGTGACCGACACCGGAATGGGAACCCGGACCGGCACCGGCAGCCAGACCAGCACCGGCGCAAGTCCCGACGCTGGCCTCCCCACGGTATTGGATGGCAGCGCCGCTGGGAGCAAGGACGGCAACATCGGCGACGGCGGCACGCCCGCCCAGCTTGGGCACAGCGGCTGCGCCTGCGATCTGGGCCGCGTCCCCGCGGGTGGTCCTGGCGTCGAAAGCGTGCTCGGCCTGCTGGGTGCGATCCTCGTGTGGCGCCGCGCCCGCAGGCGACGATAGGAGACGGCAAGCAGGGCATGGGAGCCCTTCGCGGGTTCCCATATCAATCACGACAGGAGGCAGCCTGTTCGGCGCTCTACGCCCCGGCCCGGCTCAACCAGCTGTCATCGACTGCCGCATATCACCGAGGTGCGCCGAACCGACGCGCCTCGGGTGCCTTACTGGCAGGTGCACGTGCAAGGTTGCGGCGAGCAGGTGCAGGTGCAGGGTGGCGGCGGTGGCGGCGGTATGCTGGTGAACACGCAGTCCGCGAACTCGGAGCATTGTGTCATTGCCATGCACTTGTCGAGTTCCGCCTCGACGGCGGTTCGTGAGCTGCCGCCGTCCGGCGGGATCATCCCCTTGATAGCGGCATTCTTACATTCCCCCACGGTCGTCGACCCCATCTTGTCGAGACTGCTGCAGCTTTCAAGCTTGAGGCAGATCTCCGAGACGTAGTCCTTGCCGGGAGCACCGCAACTGGTCATGCAGACAGCAAGTAGCCCAGCAGCCGATACTGTCCACAGGGTTCTTGACATCGTCGGTTCCTCCTAGTGGCTGCCTGAGTTTGGCTGGTCGGGGCGGACGGAGCACGGGCCACGGTCATGCGCCGTATCCGCTCTGGGTTCGGGTGCGTAGGGCAAGCAAGGCTCCTGTCCCCTTTGCATCATCGCTTGCGCTAATATCCGACGGGCGCCTTTTTGTCAACCCAATCGCGCTACGCGCCATCTACAACTCCTTCCGCGAATCTTGGCGTCGCGGTACAAGGTAACCCATGTCCGACCAAGCCAAACCGCCTGTGCAAGCCCAGCAGATCCAAATCGACATTGACGAGGCCACCGCCCAGGGTACGTACGCCAATCTGGTTTTCATCAATCACACCGACGCCGAATTCGTCCTGGATTTCGTGTTCGTCCAGCCGGGTGTGCCACGCGCGCGGGTGCGCTCGCGGATTATTTCATCGCCTCGCCACGCCAAGCGGATGTTGCGCGCGCTGGAGACTAACATCGCCCGCTACGAGCAGGTCTTCGGCAAGATCGAGGAGTCGCCGCACAGCGAGCCCAGCCTGATTAGCTGATCGAAATAACTAGGAAACTGCGCCTTCCAGCGCTGCCAGCGTACCCGCACTGGCGTCTAGCTCTACGCGCGTTCCGTAGGGCAAGGCCCGGTTGCGCCGACCGTGGCCGATGGGTGCGCCCAAGGCCACAGGGATACGCAGGCGGCCCAGCCGCTCGCGCAACACCTCACTGGTCGGGGGGAAAACCACCTTGGATGAAGCGGGCTCGTCGCAGCCGATAAACTCGCCGGCGACAACCCCGGCCGCTGCCTGAAAAACGCCGGCGAGTTCCAGTTGGGTTAGCAGGCGATCGATCCGGTAGGGGCGCTCGCCCACATCCTCAAAGAACAGGATCGCGCCGCGCAGGTCAGGCAGATAGGGCGTTCCCAGCATGCGCGAGAAGACCTCGAGGTTGCCGCCCAGAAGTGGTCCCTCGGCGTGCCCCTTGACTAGTGCCTCCAGTCCAGAAAGCAATGACCGCGCATCCGGTTGTTCCAGGGCCGCGAACAGCGCGGCGTGATCCTCCGCCCCCAGTCGGCCGACTTGCGTGACCACCGGCCCGTGAATTGAGGCCAGACCCGCCCGTGCCGCCTGGGCCAACAGCAGGGTGCCGTCGGAGAATCCCACGATGGGTTTGGCTGCTCCACGCAGCAGGCTGGGCTCAATGGCGGCCAGGATGCGCAAGAGCCCATACCCACCACGGCCCAAGATAACGGCGCGCGCTTCTGGATCGCGTAGCGCTGCCACCAACTCGGCCAGTCGAACCTGGTCCGGCCCGGCAGTAAACCCGGTTGCGCGAAACAAGGAAACCCGGTCGTAGCGAAGCTGGTAGCGGGCGGACAGCACCGCCGCACCCTGATCGAAGTCGTCGGGCGGGATGGGCCCCGAGGGCGCCACCACGCGGATCAAGTCACCAGGTCGAAGATGCGGGGGCCGGAGCACGATAGGATCGCCTAGAACGAGGTGCTTGTCCTCGAATCATGACCGGTCACTTAGCGCCGCCGCTTTGTGCGACGCCGTCCACCCGCTGTTTGCACGGGCCGAGCGGGCGGCAGATCTCCCTGCAGCGGCGGCGCCCCATCCCCGGGCGCGAACCACTCGCCCGACGTCTCGACGGCGCCAGACAGTCCTTCGGACTCGCTCGCAGCCGCCCCTTCCAATGCGCCGGTCAGACTGGAGCCAACCGCTACGGGAACCGCCTGGGGAACCGCCTGGGGAACCGCGGCTCTGTCGGTCGAACCCACAGGCGCAGCGGACTCGGCCGGAACGGTTTCTCCTGAAGCGGGCTGTTCCTCTTTTCCGACGGACGCCGCGTCCCCGGTCCGCTCTCCAGACGGGGCCGGCTTGGAACCAGATTCCGCGGCGACTGGGACCTCGCGCGCGACAGCCTCTGTCATCAAACCACCCGCTGGCGCGAGCCCTTCGGCCGGAGCGGCCGCCTGACTCCCAGATGCCGACTCGGCGGCTGCGGCTCCCGCAGGTGCGGCCTCCACCGGCGCTGGCTTGGCCGAGGCCGGCGGCGAGGCGGCTGGGGGCGCCTGCGTGGCCGTCGTGGATGGTGTGCTGGCAGGCTTGGCCGCGGGTCGAGGCGGGATCCACATGGCCGCCCCGGCGTCGTCTGACCCCGCCGGCCGCACCTGCATCCCACTGCCTGGCCCGTCGGTGGATTCCACCACATGCAACACCCGCATGGAAACCAGTGAATCCGCCGAGCGCAGGCCCACCAGCGTGCCCACCGGAAGCGGATCTTTCATGACAATGAAAAGCTCGCCTCCCTCCCCCTCGCGCACTTCCTCGGTACGAGCTATCACGACGCCTGCGTAGCAGATTTCGAGCGGCGTTTGCATCACGACGCGAGTCTACAGGGGTGGGCCGCAGGCAAGCAAGCGTCGAGATTTGCCAGCCGGGGTCCGGCTATTTGCGCTTCTTGCCAGGCCGTGGAGCGCCACCCGACATCTGCTTCGGGTCGAAGGGTTTGGCCGGCTTGGTGATGGTGGGTTTGGCTCCGGTGCCGGTGCCGACCAGTTCCATGGTCGCGGGCGGAACGGGCGGCTGGGCGGCTCCGCCGGTCTCGGGCTCAGGTGTGGTCACCACCTTGACCAAACCGAGCGGCGGGACATCTTCGCTGACCCAGACGTCGACGGTGCCCACCGGTGAGTGATCCCGGTAGTGGGTGGTCGGAAATGATCCAGCCTCCACCTTGATGGTCTCCTTGCCCATCAGGGTCTTGGCGTCGGGTTTCTGGAACTTCTGCGTCGGCGCGTTCGGCGGCGCCTGCATCGGGTCGCCGTCTCCGATCTGCATGATCATCTCCTTGACCGGTTTCGCCGCGCCGATGGGGTCCGGATCAAGAACCATCTTCAGCGTGATCTTGCCACCCATCTGGGCGGTCATTCCGCCCTGCATCGACATCTCTAGCGTGGTGGAGCTGGCATCGCGAGCGACCAACGCCCAGCGTGACTTCATCTTGATTTCGCCAAAACTCATGCCGTAGTCCGCCCAGCTTCCGACTGCGGCCTTTTTCAGATCAACAACCAGCGGCAGGGACTGCGGCGACCCGGCGGGTTGGGCCGCGGCAATGGCGGGCAACAGGACCAGAGCGACGGCGATGAGGCGTTTCATGGAATCTCCTTGTGGCCTGTCTAGCGCGGTTGCGAGACAAACGCGACAAGGAAAGCCGCAAAGAACGCGTCTGACGACGGCCGAGAAGACCCGGGCCGGATTTCGTCGGCGGTGGTGTCAGTCGGGGTATAATGCTGCCCTACTCGCCGAGCCAGCCGTGAATCTTGCTGCAAAGCCCTGCCCCCACTGCGAAAAGCAGCATCGGCCCGAGACGCGCACCTGTCCTACGACCGGGAAGCTGATCGAGAGCCCGGCATCGCGTAAGACCATCGTGGGACTGGCCGCACCGCCGCCTTTGGCCATGCCCGCAGGGTTTCCAAAACCCGCGGACGCGACGACATCGGAGTCCAAGCAGAAGGCCTCGCCGGCAGCAGCGCCAGCAGCAAAGCCGCCCGCAGCAGCGTCCCCCACGAAGCCGCCGGCAGCAGCAGTACCAGCTAGGCCGGCAGCAGCGCTAGCAGCAAAGCCGCCCGCAGCAGCACCACCAGCAAAGCCGCCCGCAGCAGCGTCCCCCGCGAAGCCGCCGGCAGCAGCAGCACCAGCTAGGCCGCCCGCAGCGCCCCCAGCAAAGCCGCCCGCAGCACCACCGGCTAAGCCGCCCGCAGCGCCCCCAGCAAAGCCGCCATCACCCCCTACGCCGAGTTCGCCGAAGGCAGTCCCGCCCGGATGGCTGTCGGCGGTCGCTCCACCCCCTTCCGCGCCGGCCGCAGCACCGAGCGTGCCGGTCCCGCCAGCAACGTCGAATGCGACGGCGCGTGCACCTCTTGCTGCCGAGGCTGGACCGGTAGGCCGCACCATCATGATGCACGGTGGAGTGGCAGCGCAGAGTCTCGCCTCGGCGGCCAAAGAGACATCAGCCCCGCCACTCGTTCCGCAGGCCAGCGCCGTGGCGAGGCGCGAAGATCCGGCAGGGGCCGTTCGTCCGGTACCGGACGCGCCGGTCACGCCGTTTTCCGCGCCATTGCCGCCGGAGGAAGCCAGCGCCAGCGTCCGGCCGCCGACCAGTGAGCCGCCGCCGGCCGTCCCGGCTCGCGCCAAGGCAAGGGCGGCCCAGCCCGACGAAGGTGACACTCAGGTAGACAGACTCTCGGTGGACCTGCCGGCTGTTTCCGCGCCAGTCGTGGCGGACCTGCGCCCGCCCCAGCCACGCACAACAAGCTTGCCGAGCCGGGGCGGGATGGCCCTGCGTCGGTTGCCGTGGTTGGCGCGGATCGGGGCGGATGCGGTGGCTGCGCTGCGCCTGCTGGCCGAAGCCATCACGGTCTATCGGCGGGCCTGGAGGCCGCTGCTCTTGCTCGTGGCGATCTTGCTGTTTCCCGTGGCTGCGGCGAAGTCATGCATGGTGGCTGCCTTCACGGGCTCGGCTGTGCCGAGTCAGCTCCTCGATGGCTCGGCCTCGACGGTCGATTTTTCGCGGGTCAAGCAGGAGCTGGCCCGTAGGGCAGAGGCCAGCCGCGCCGAGGGGAAGATCGACAAGGCAGCACTGGCCGAACTTGCGGCGTTGGAGACCGTGTCTGCGGCGGGCACGGCCGCAGCAGGAGCCACCGCGGAGGCGCCCAGCCGAGTGGCGGTGACTGTGCGCTGGTTTGCGGCCGTGCTGTTGACCGGCTTGTTGGTCTTCGGTCTGGCGGTTCCGCTGGCCTACGCGACCCTGACCGTCGCGCTGGTCGACCAGTACGCGGGATCGCCGCTGCCCTCTTTCATGGATGTGGGGGTCTTGCTGTGGCGCCGTCGTCTTCGCTTTGTCACAGCCCTGCTTCCTGCCGCCGGGTTGGTAGCTTTGGGCAGTGTCCTGTTCCTCCTGCCCGGCTTGCTGGCGGCGGTCTTGCTCTTGTTCGTGCCGGTGGTGGTGCTGTTCGAACGAGCCGCGGGCAAGGCGGCACTTCTGCGCAGCATGGCCCTGGTCAGAGCGGATATTGTGCGCGTGATCGTGGTCATGCTTGCCGCCGCGGTGCTGGGCGCAGCGGCGTCCGGCCTAGCTGACCTGGCCACGCCCGAAAGCAGCCGTCGCATCATGGTCTTCCTGCGCATCTTCCTGGGCGACCTGTTGATGATCGTGAGCTTGCCCGTGCCGGCGCTGGCTGCGGCTCGCCTGTACCTTGACCTGCGCGGCCGCGAAGGCGTGGACGCGGCGGCCCTGGCCAGATCCGCTCGACGATAGGATGTCGTGGTCAGCCCGCGGATTCCACGGCCCATGACTTTTGCCCGCGCCCAACTCGACGAGATCCTGCACCGCCTCTTCATCGACGCGCCTGCGACCAGTCTGCGGGACGAAGATCGGCGCAAGTCGGATGAGATGGCGGGAATGCTCGCTGAGGTAGCACGGGCCGTGGCTCGCCGCTCTCGCAAGGGCGAATTCGTCCTGGTGGATGCGGCTGCGGGCAAGGCCTACGTGGGCCTATTGGCCGCGGAGCTGATCCTGGCGCCGCGTGGCCAGCCGGCGCGGGTGCGCGTGATCGAGCGCGAGCCGGCGCGGGTGGCTGCGTGTCGCGACGCCGTCGCGCGTCTGCGGGCGCCCTCCCTTCCAATCGAAGTGATTGCGGCGGATGTTGCGGATCCGGCGGCCTGGCCCAGCGAGCCAGATCTAGTGGTCGCGCTGCACGCCTGCGGGCCAGCTTCCGACCTGATCATTGAGCGGTCGCTGGCCGTGCAAGCCCGCGCACTGTTGCTGGTTCCCTGTTGCACATCGAAAGACGTATCTGCCGCTGCCCTGGCCCAACGCCACGCTGACCAATTGGGCATACCTCGTCACGCTGAGGTGCAACGCCGCTTCATCCAGTCGGTCGTCGATGCCGAGCGCACCCTGCGCCTGGAGGCAGCGGGGTGGCAGACCACCGTGGTTGGCTTCGTGCCGCCCACGCTGACGCCGCACAACTTGCTCTGGCGTGCCGAGCACGTAGGCGAGCCGGGCCGCATGGCCGAGGCTGCGGACCGATTGGCGCAGCTGAGGGGGATTACCTAGAGCACCGCATTGACTTGTTCATGAATTGCTGCCGCCCGCTCTACCCCTTTCGGCCGCTAAGTAGCCAAAATCACTAGCCCTAGCCATACGAAGAAGTGCTCTTCCGTTGGGATGGGTGGGCCTCTTTTTGACGGCCGCACGCTTCAGGATGCCCTAGACTTCTGTCTGTGGGTGTAGTGTAGGCTCACTTCCTTCATCAGTCAGTTTCGCGAATTGCCCTCATGAGAGTTTTCAGAGCGGCTGAGTCGGTTCTTTCAGGGAAACCCGATTCACCGCGCGCACCTTCAAGGAGGTCAACATGACCGGTATACGGATCGTCAGCCGAACCAGTTGGGGGTGGCTTTACGGAACGGCCGCCGTGGCCGTCGCTGGATTGGTGGCCTGCGGAGGCCCCACTCCGATCCCCGGCAGCAGCAGCATCACCGGCGCGGCCGGGAACGGCGGCATCGATCTGACGACCAAGGGGAGCGGCACGACGACCAGCGCCTCTACCGGGACCGAGACCAGCCCGGGGGGGGTAGCTGCCGTGTGGCCTCCGCCGAACTTCGTGAACGTGACGAATTCGACCACTGGTGCCTATGCCCTCGGTCCGGAACTTACCTCGTCCGGAGGCGCTCCCGCGGCAGGAGGGAGCAGCGGGAGTGCAACTCCACCCACCGAGTGTGCCGGCCTTTTTGGAGTGGTTCGCGATTTCAAGATGGGCAATCAACCAGGCGGGCACCCGGATTTTGAGACAGCACCGGTTGGACTTGAAACGGGAATCGTGGCCGACACCCTGGGCCCGGACAACAAGCCGGTCTACGCGACCACAGACGCCAATTCGGCGTCCACCACAGGCCCCGACAATTTCAATCAGTGGTACAACAATGTCCCGGATATTAATCGCGCGTACGTGTTGGCGCTGCATCTGGTGAACGTGAATGGGACAGCGACTTTTTCGGCGACCAGGCCCAACTTCTTCTTTCCGCTCGACGATCAGGGTTTTGGAAACGAGGGCCAGCCTCACAACTTCGCCTTCACCACAGAGATTCACACCGCCTTCAACTACAAGGGTGGAGAAACCTTTGCCTTCGCCGGCGACGACGACGTGTGGGTATTCATCGACAAGAAGTTGGTCATCGATCTGGGAGGGCGACATGCGCAGACGACCAAGTCAGTGGCGATTGATTCGCTTGGACTGACGAAGGGCAACAACTACGAAATCGCGGTCTTTCATGCGGAACGCCACACTGACCAGTCAAATTTCCAGATTCAAACCACGCTGGCCTTCTCCAACTGTGGGGAAGTGGACGGCACAATCTACTAGACTGGATTCTGTGCGGAAGCCTTCCCTTCTGGCTTCTCCCGCGGCATGCTCGCGGCGTGCGGTCCACCATTCTTCCCGTCCTCTTTCTCCCCCTGCTTTTCGCCAAGCCCGCGCTCGCCCAACCCAGTTGGGCGAAGCAGCCCGACGCCGCTGACAAGAGCGGCCACACCTTCGTCTGCGAAGGCGCGGGACCGAACGAAGCGGCGGCCCTCACCGCTGCCTTCGGTGTGTGCAACGACAAGATCTGCAAGGTGTGCGGCGTGGAGATCGAATCGGTGCTGAAGACCAAGGAGACGTTGTCCGGCATCGGCATGGAGAGACAGGTGACCGAGCGCTGCCGCCGCGTGCGCAAGCACGAGCCCGCGGTCAAGTTCAAGAACGTGGACTGCGGCCCGTCGGGCTGCCGCGCCTGGGTGCAGGTGTTCTATTCCAAGGCCGACGAAGAAGCCGAATGCCCGCGCTACGCGGACGAGAAATTCGAGGACCCCGCACGCTGCGAGACCGACATTGACGAGTACGCTCGGGCGCGCGGACACAGTGCCCCAGCCTTCAAGACCCGGCGCGATGCGCTCGATCGCGCCCTGGCCGACTGCCGGAGCATCGACATCCGCCCCACCCCGGCGATCATGGCTCTCGATGCCAAGTTGCAGGGTGGTCTCGACACCTTCTACGCCGAAGATGCTGGCGACCTGCCGTCCGAAGGTTGGCAAGACTACACGCGTTTTCCGTCGGGATTCGTTCAGGACCTGCGCCAGACCAAGACCCTGATTGGCCGCATCCAGAAGGTGCGCGACTACGCGCACGACCGCTTCCTGGTGTTCTCTGTGCACGACGCGGCCTGGGCCAAAGACCTGGATACCACGGCGGGCGTGCAGCGACTCCTCGGTGCCATGCAGCGCTGTCCCCCTGGTGCCCGCTTCGGCGCCGCGGACGACGTCAACATAGCCGTGCTGTGGAAGATGAAGAAGGTGAAGACCGACACCACGGCCATCGGCGATTTTCTTCGCAAGGTGTACCCGGTCGAATCGCTCATCCGCTCGGGCAACTTCCTTGGACAGGACGGTCGCGTTGCCAGCTTCTTCGCCAGCGACGACAGGGTGTCGGCACCGGAGTGGGATTACGTGGTCAAGTCCCACCAGCTCACCCCCTGCGTGGGCTGCTTGAGGAATCTTCTGGCCGCCCACGATCATGGCGGGGAGGACGTTCGCCTCAAACGGCTGGTCTTCGCCTACGATACCCTGCCTGCGTCCAGCAAGCCGGGGGCACTCAACCACCTCTACCAGCACTTTCTGCCTATCAATGATCCTGAGTTCCTTCTGCGCATCGAGCCCAAGCTGCCCGAGACCATGCGCACCTGGTACGACGGCCGCATGTGGGAAGCGGTCTTCGACGAAGCAAGACGACACGCCAGCCCCGAGGTGCAGAAGCGAGTGGCCGCCCGTTTTGCCAAGGCACTGAGCCACGAGCCGGTCACCGAAAAGGGGCGGGACTACTGTCAGGACCTGAACGCACGCCTGACCAAACTGGAAGAAGCCGAGGCTGCCGGGCTGGGCGCGGTCGACGGAATGCTGTGCTGGTGCCTGAAGGGACCGCTGGCTGACATGTCCGAGCGGTACCACGGAAAGGAAGTGATCATCGAGCGCTCGCTGGCGCGGCACCTTGGCTGCCGTTGTCCTTTCGACCCCGGCAAGACGCGCACGAGTCTGGTCTTCGACTGGAAGAAAGGCCAGACGCCTGCTCACTACACGCCGTTTGCCGACAAGAAGGCCAAGTTCACCATCCAGGTCGATCCGGTTTGGCATGCCTGTGCCAAGGGCTTCGAGACCTCGCGTTTGCGGGTCGACCTCTTCCAGGGCAAGACCTCCGAAGAAGCCATGACGACCAAGGACGCGTTCTATTCCCTGAATATCCGGCTCGACTCTCCCAAGGACAGCGCGGAGGGCAACGGTCCCGCTTTCTGCGACGGCAAACCCAAGTTCATCGGTTGGGAGATCAAGGGCGAAGGGGAGTATGCGGCACTCAACAGCAAACGGGTGGCGGTGCCGATCCACTGCGAGTGAGAAGATAGAGGGGAGTGACGCCCGTCACAAAGCCGGACCAAACCGGACCAAACCGGTACCCACATTTGGCTGCCGGTGGTATCCTCACGTATTGGAGGGTGCCATGACAAAGGCGATGGAACTGACAGTAACGCAGAAACTTCGTCTCTTTCTTGCCCGCTCCGGCCAAACAGTCGCGCCTTGGTCCAGCGTTGACGAGGTCATGGACCGCCTCTATGGGCTGCTCTTCCAGCGGCGCGACCAGGCGGGCCTTTGGAACGATCTGGCGGCGTTGCTCGATTCGATCCAGGCCGACGCGCGCGGGGTGCTGGCCGCGCCGGACGCGGAGATCCTGTCCCAATCACGCGTGGATGAGCTGGTGGCCGACCTGCGGCGAGCCATGCGCGCCAGCGTCGAGGCACCCGCTGCCGGGGCCATGCGAAGGTTCTCGGTGGGAAAGAGCGCCGGCGTGCTCGCGTGCATCGCGCTTCTGGCCGCGGGCTTTTCGCTGGGCTGTGCGTCGTCCAAGACGCAGGAGCCTAGCGGACTGGACGCGGCAACGATGCCGCCTGCCGACGCGAGCCGAGCGGCTGATTCGGCACCGAGCCCGGCACCCGACACGGCCCCAGGCGTGATGCTGGACGCAGCGCCAAGCCCGACACCCGACACCGCGCCTGCCGCGCCGACGGACGTGGCGCCGGTACCCGATGCGGCGGCGAGCGACGCGAGCGATGCGCCCGCGAGCACAGCCGACGCGGCGGACGCGACCAACGACGGGTCATCCGACTCGACCTCGGGCGACGCCTTGATGGACCTGTTCCGCGACGGCACGCCGGACCAGATCGCCGACCGGCTGGAAGCCTCGGTCGACAGCCGTCCCGACCAGCCCAAGATGATCCCCGTCTACAAGGGCGTCGCCTTCCCAGCCTGGAGCGCCTGAGCTGCCGCCAGTGCCAATTTCAAGCACACCACGCAGGCCAGTTCTGTTCATGACGATATCGTAGCTTGGAGGGAAAGATGAAACCCCTCGCCCTGCGGGCGATCCGGCGGTTTCCGCGCATCGCGATTTGGGAGATCACGACGGCCTGCAATTTTCGCTGCCTGCATTGTGAGGTGGCCGCGGGCGCCCGGCGCGGCGACGAGCTGTCCACGGACGAGGCCCTGTCCGTGTGCGATGCGCTCGCGGATCTCGGGTGCGAGCAATGCAACGTCTCGGGCGGCGAACCTCTCTTGCGGCGGGACTGGCCGCAGATCTGCCAGCGCCTGGCCGCGCGTGGAATCCGGGTGAGCTTGATCAGCAATGGCTCGCTGGTCGACGCGGACCTCGTTCGCCGCGCAGCCGACCACGGGGTCTCGGGCTTCGCCCTTTCTTTCGACGGACTGCGCGCCACGCACGACCGAGTGCGGGTCTGGCACGGCGGCGACTCGGCCTTTGCTGCCGTCGTCGCGGCCGCCCGCGAGGTGAAGCAAGCCAAGCTGGCGCTGGCCGCCATCACCCACATCAGCCGCTGGAATCTCGCCGAACTGGCCGGCCTGCACGCCATGCTGCGTGAGCTGGATGTCGACATGTGGCAGGTGCAGCTTGGGCTGCCGCTCGGCCGACTGCGCGAAGTCGAAACTCCCTACATGATCCAGCCGACGCAGCTACCCACGCTGGCCCAGATGCTGGTGGAGTTCATCCAGTCGGGCCCGCAGCCAGTCATCAGAGTCTCGGACACTATCGGCTACTACACCGCCCGTGAACCCGTCCTGCGCGGAATCAATGGGGTGTGGACCGGCTGCTACGCCGGCGTGCTCACCCTGGGTATCGAGAGCAACGGCGACGTGAAGGGCTGCTCGTGCCTGCCGCGGGAATTCGTGGCCGGCAACTTGCGCCAGCGGCCCCTGGCGGAAATTTGGGCCGACGAATCGCGCTTCGCCTACAACACCGACTGGCACGAGGAGAGCCTGACCGGCGCATGCGCGGCTTGCCCCTATCGACGTGTGTGTCGGGCCGGCTGTACCTGTCTGGCCTACTCGGTGACCGGCTCCATTTACGAAAACCCGTACTGCTTGCACCGGGTCCTCAACCTAAGGCCCTCGCCATGATCGTCCCCCCGGCGCCCCAGATCTGCGTCTGGGAAGTGACCCTGGCGTGCAACGCGGCCTGCATACACTGCGGCTCCTGGGCAGGCCGGGCGCGGCCCAATGAGCTTTCCACCGACGAGGCCATGGGGGCCTGCGCCGCGCTGGCGGACTTGGGCGTGCGCGAGGTGACCCTGTCGGGCGGCGAGCCTCTCTTGCGCGCCGACTGGGAGGAGATCGTCGCGGCCCTGCGCGGGCACGGGCTGGTGATCGAACTGATTTCAAACGGGCTGGCGCTGGATGCGGCCGCAGCCGCTCGTATCGCGAGATCCGGGATCCGTAGCGTGAGTCTGAGCGTGGACGGCGATGCGGCCGTGCACGATCGGCTGCGCGGTGTCCCCGGCGCCTTCCACCGGACCATGGCCGCGGCACGGGCGCTGCGTGCCGAGGGCCTTCGAGTGGGCGCGGTGACCCAGGTTTGTCGACTCAACCTCGATCAGTTGCCTGCCATCGAGTCGGCCCTGCGCCAGGGCGGCTTTGGCGCCTGGCAGCTCCAGCTCACCATGCCCATCGGTCGCTGCGGCCTCGACCTGGCCATCGATCCCGCAGAGGTCCGTCGCGTGATCGATTTCATTGCCGATGACTCGCGGCCTGACCGACTGCCCCGCTATGGCTCCGACAACATCGGGTGGATGCTGCCCTCCGAGCCTGCCCTGCGCTCGGTGGTGCGGCCCACTGACTGCGTCTTTCGCGGCTGTCAGGCAGGGCTGGGCGTGATGGGGCTGACCAGCGACGGAACGGTTCGCGGTTGCCTGTCCATGCCGCCGGCCTTCGACGAGGGCAATCTGCGGCAGCGGTCCTTGCGCGCAATCTGGCAGAACGAAAACGGGTTTGCCTACAACCGGCACTTTGTGCCTGCCAGCGCCACTGGCCCCTGTCGCGAGTGCGGCTTTCTGCGCATCTGCCGCGGCGGCTGCAAGACCCTGGCCCACGCGGCCGGACGCGGTCTGGGGGAAAATCCGTACTGTGCGCGGATCGCGGCGCAGGCAAGTTCATGAGAATCGTGGTGGTGGTGGCCGACTCCCTGCGTGCCGACGTTCTCGGCCATGCGGGCGGTCCGTGTGCGACGCCGTTTCTTGATCGCATGGCCGCGCAAGGCACCAGCTTCCGCACCGTCTTTTCCTGCGCACCCTGGACCGTGCCCTCGATGGCCGCCCTCATCACGGGCGCCTATGCGCACCGGCTGGGCGTGTTTCGCTGGGAGCACCCGCTGCCCGCAGGTTTCCCGACGGTGTTCTCCGCCGCAGCCGGCGCCGGCTTGCGCGTGGCCAGTTTCGTGTTTCATCCGCGTTACCTGTTCTCTGCCGTGACCGAGGCCAACGTGCTGGGCTCGTCGCAGGACTTCGACGCCGTCTTCAACTTTTTGCGCGCCGAACGTGAGCCGAATCTGCTGACCTTCGTGCACTACTGGGGCACGCATGTCCCCTACCTGGACCGGCCGCTGAGCGTGGGGGCGTGGGGCGACATCTGTTCGCAGGTGTTCGCGGCTGCGCGCAAGAATCCCGGTGTGGTGCTGCCCAAGTTGCGCGGGCTCTATCGCCGCGCGGTCGAGCGGTTCAGCGAGCACTTTCTGCCGCGCCTGGCGGACGCCATCGCGTGCCACGCCAGCGACGGATTTCTGATGGTGGTGACCGCCGATCACGGCGAGACCTGGGGCGAGCGCCAGGGCCGGCCGCCCGAGACTGTCTTTGATCTGCACGGCAACGCGCTCTTTGACGAGTCGTTGCGGGTTCCGCTGGTCGCCTGGGGACCGGCCTGGCTGCACCGTGGTCGCGTGGATGGGTTGGCCCGCACGGTTGACCTGGCACCCACCCTGGCCGAAATCATGGGCGCGAAGGACGCGCTGGCGTCTGATGCCGACGGCGTTTCGCTGGCCGCCGCCCTCAGAGAAGGAACGCCGCCTGCCACCCTAGAGGCCCTGGCCATTGCCTCCGACAACTTTCTGTCCACGCCACGGCCGGCGCCACGCTCGCCCGCCGAGCTATGGACAGCCTTTTCCTTGCGAGGCCGGCGCTGGAAATACCTGTCGCAGTCGAGCGAAAACCACGTCTTCGATTTGCAGGCGGATCCGGGCGAGGTTCGGCCGCTGCCGCGCGGCTCGGGCGAGCCTGCGCAGGGGTGGCAGACGCTGGAGCGGGAACAGGCCCGCGCGTTCTGCGTGACCGAGGATGGAGCCGATGCACGCTTGCGCGCGCTTGGCTACATTGACTGACTACAGATCCAGCACCCTACCGTCACACCCGTCGACCGGCGGCAGATTGAACCAGGACAGGATGGTCGGGGCGACATCCAGGATGCGCAAGCCCGCGCGGAAGCCCTGCCCACGGCCGGGCCCGCGATGAATGAACACGCCCATCGGGTGATGGCTGGCATCGTCGGCGCCCGTGTCGTTCTCCTGCTGGAAAAGGTCCGCGTGTCCAATCGATCCCAGGGCACGCCAGCGCATGTCGCCGAGGTAGACGAGAAGATCGGGGTGATCGCCGGCCGGTTCGGGCAGCTCCGGCCCGCCCATGCGCAGCACCCGGTTGACCATGGGGCGTCCGCTCGGATCCTGCTCTGCCTCCAGAGCCCGCGCGATCTCTTCCAACACCGCAGTCGCTTCACCGGGCGCCACGGTACCGTCAGGCTCGCGCCCGCGCAGGTTGAGGAAGATGCGGCCCGAGTGTCCGCCCCACGCCCAGGCGCGCGTCTTGGGCCAATCGACCAAGCCTTCGTGAAAATCCCGCACCGCGGGCACAGGATGCTTGAGCCGCAGCCAGCCGTGCGCGATCAGCCAGTCGTTGAGGCAGAATCCACCCAGCATGGGCTGGGCCCCGTGGTCGGAAACCACCAGCACATGGCAGTCGGCCGGCGCGAGGTGCAGCGTGCGCGCCATCTCTGCATCAAGCAGCCGGTAGTAGTCGAGCACCGCGCCGCCATGGCGATGAGCAGGCCGGTGGCGTGGATGGGACGGATCGCAGTGACGGTAGAAGAGGTGGTGTATTCGATCGGGACCCATGTCCACCATCATCAGGAAGTCGCCCCCGCGCGAGGTGGAAAGCGCACGGAAGATCTCGAAACGCTGGCGGGTGTTGGCCCGAATGGCGTCCAAGACGCGGTCTGGATCGGCCATGCGGAATCCTTCCACGTCGAATTGATAGCGACCCACCGCTCGCTCGATTTCCGCCTCCAGCTCGGCCGGAAAGGTGAAAGCGGTGCTTCCCATCGCAGGCGCGTCGCTGACCAGGAATCCGTTGACCGGTGCGGGCGGCCAGGTCTGGGGAACGCCCAGCACGCCCACCGAGTGGCCCGCGCGCGAAAGCACCTCCCACACCCGTGGCACGCGCACATGCGTGGAGTTGGCCAGGTACTTGTCGGAGTAGCTGCCCAACCGCCGATGGCGAAACCCGTACAATCCCAGACGCGAGGCTGACACCCCGGTCATCATGCAGGTCCAGGCCGGAATCGTGATGGGCGGATCCGCGCTGCGCAGCGGGCCCCATGTGCCCTGGCGCATGAGCGCAGCGAAGGTCGGCAGGTGCTCGCGGTAGCGATCGAAAACCAAATCCGGGGAAGACAATCGAGACCGATGACCAAGACGGAGGGGGGACGCGCGGCCGTCACGCCGTGAAGGATCGCCGACGACCACGGCCACGTCTACGATCTTCTGCGCCTATCGTGGGATTTGGGGGCGGCCGCGGGGACGTCCCTCAAACTGCGCGCTACCACTTCTCGGCAGTTTCGGTTGGCGCCGACTGAGCAGCCGCGCGTCCGCCGCCTGAACTCTTGCCCTTTGCCAAGGCGTGCGTGGAGCGTCCCGGGCGGGCGCCTCGGGATAGAGCCCCGTCCGAGTTGACCGGCTTCTGGGTCTTCGCAGCGGGCCGCGGGGTCCCGAAGTCCTCCTCGGCCGGCGAGGGCCCGGGCGCCACAGTCGGGGGCGGTTCGGGCGCGGGCTCAGGGGGCCGGGCAGCCGGCATCCTTGACGGTTGGCTGGCCTCCTGGGGCAAAGCCCTGACTGTGGACTTTGCGCTACCCGAGCGCCCCAGCAGCAAATAGACCAGAAGAAGAAGCAGACCAGCGGCGGCAATCGCACCTCCCAGGATGAGACCTCGCCGGCGTGCCGTGACCAGCGTGACCGCATACTGGTCCGCCACGTGGGGGCTGAGCGTGGTTCTGCTTGCGTGGCGCAGGCCCGAGCCCGCATTCCCGGTCAGCGCCTCCTTTGACAACTGACGGGTTGACCCTGGCGAAGCCGAAGGACCCAGGATCGACGTGGTCGAAAGGTCAGCGTCAGGTACCATCAGGGTGGCCACCGGGGCGCCTCCCAGCGCGGACACCAAGGCGGCCATGGTCTGGAAGCGGTGCTCTGCTTTCTTCTCCATGGCGCAGAGGATCACCTTCTCCATCCACGAGGGAATGTCTGGACAGCGTGCCGAGGGTGGATCAGGCGCACGTGAAACATGCATCAGCATGATCTCGCCGATTCCCGGGCTGACGAAGGGAGGCGAGCCGCACAGCATCTGGTACAGGATGATCCCGAACGAATAGATGTCCGACCGGTGGTCAACTCCTTCCGCGATACCCTGGCATTGTTCCGGGGACATGTACTGCGGCGTCCCGAACAGTGAGCCCGTCCTGGTCTTGACCGCCGCGCCGACGAAGTCCTTGCGAAGCTTGGCGATGCCGAAATCGAGGACCTTCACGCGCTCGCGTCCGGGCGCCGTGACGTCAGGAACCAGAAAGAGATTCTCTGGTTTGAGATCCCGGTGAACGATGCCCTTGTCGTGGGC
>Ga0182021_10002281_pt1 | contig 22255 bp, 14 predicted proteins | sample 612E3MmetaG_FD_120493 | JGI IMG/M metagenome (GOLD analysis project Ga0182021, IMG submission 120493) | Permafrost microbial communities from Stordalen Mire, Sweden - 612E3M metaG (Illumina Assembly) | ecosystem: Environmental > Terrestrial > Soil > Wetlands > Permafrost | place: Sweden... | reverse complement strand
GATCCGCAAAAAACACACTTTTTACCACTCAAAAAGTTGTCATGGTAACTGATTTTGCTGTAACTCATCATAAGATAATATACTTACATTTATCTCATGGTTACATTCGTAACTAATTACCAAGAATTGTTTTTATGCGAAACATAGAAAGCATCATTGTCTCCATGTCTATACCCTATTCCACCAGCTCCGACAAGCAGTCCTACTGAAAGGTGGAACAGATCATTAGATGATGGAATATATTCAAGCTCCAGTCCGCCGTACCCCATTTCAATATTCTGATGAATTGAGTCTGTTGCTTTGGCATGCACGTCAGTTACCAGTCCATAACCGCCGCCGCCAATCACGAATGAATGGTTGATAATCCAGCCGCCGCGGCCGCCCACCATCACTGCACTTTCGCCGTTGATATTTGTTACTTTAAGTACGGGTCCGCCGAATCCGCCGCTTTCAATCTCACCATTGATGAGTGTTGCTTCCTGTGCTAATACGGGCGAAGTGAAAACTAGAACAAGAAGAAATACAAGCTTTTTCATAATGACCTCATTGATTTCGTTGGAAGAATGATATGTGAATTATGCCGATGAAAAACATTTGTTTATACGGCAACAATTCGGCAGAGGTTACAGGAAAAAGGACAGGTACTAATCTTTCCAATTCCACCAGAGAAGCAAATCAGGATTGTGCCGCTTGTGCGAAGCATAATACACCGCACATCGAAATACGTACAAAAGACAGCGATCGACCGGCTGCCCGACCCGAATGCAATGGTGCCGATAAAGAATTTCTGGATTTTTCTTCTTCAATACACCAACGGAATGAATACCAAGATTCCAAAGATCAAGTGAAATGCTTTTCCCGACACCGGGAATGGTGCGCAGTTCCTGAAGCACTTTTTCTTTGTTCGATTTATTTCTCATATACTTAACTTGCTATTTAAATGAACGGCGTTGTCTACAATGGATTATCTGACGATGTATTTAATTGCTTATGAATTATCAGCAGCATTTTGAATGTCAGCCAAAAGGTAATCACTTCGAGAACCAGTATAATTCCAAACGATCCCTCATAAAGAATTTTCCAGATTAACGATGGCGTTTGAACACTCATTGGAGCCTTGGCGATGAATCGTATATAAATGTTATAGATCAATTCCGCCGGTAACATGCCAAGTAAAACAATTGTCCCCAGCCGCGCCGATTGCTTGGAAAAAAAGAGAACCGCGGCAAGGGGTGTAAAATAAAAGATTAAAAGGATCGGCGTATATTCTCCCAATGCATAGAATAGATCTATCTTTCCGTGGGCAAAACTATACAGTACGTAGATTGCCGTATGTGCCGAAATAACATAGAGTGCCTGTTTTGCCAGTAATTGGGTTTTTTCTGTTTGCACCATAAGAATTTCCTTCCGAATATTTTATAATGTCGTTTAGATTTTTTGCTGCAGCCAGTCGGCAGCATCACTCAAGCTTTCTTCGCTAATCGTGTGTTCCATGGGATACTCACGATACAAGACATCCGCTTTTGCATCCATCAACCGCTGATATGCTTGCCTGCTTAACGCAACCGGAACAATCGGATCGTTCGTGCCGTGTGCAATGAAAAACGATATTCCATCCAGATGATTCCATCGATACTTCATTGTATCTTCTTTCGGCAGCAGGCCGCTGTGTGCTATAACGCCTTTGAAACGATGAGGATTGGTCAGTGACACTGTGAGCGACATCATCGCCCCCATGCTAAAACCAAATAAAAATATGCGCTTTAGATCAACTGAATATTTTTGCTGAATTTCATTCAGACATTGTATCAACGCATCGCGCCCCGCAAGAAGTTGATCGCTGTTTATTCCGTTCTGTTCGTCAAGATCAAACCACGTATACCCGCCATAGAGAAATTTGTAAGGTGCTCGGATACTGACGATAAGCATCCGGGGATCAAATGATGGTGTCAAACCGAGAAGATCAGTCTCATCTGTACCGCGGCCATGTAATAGAATAAGCAGAGGTTGCGGACCGTCGTTGTTATAGTTCGGCGGCACGACTTTGTAGAAGAGTGACGATGCTTCCATAAGAATGTAATCGATAAAAAAAGAGTGATTTCAGTTTTAGAGAATGGCGCAAAGAATATAACATGCTATGCCTGTTCCGTTGAACGGATCAGTTCGTCAATCCCGCCTGAGCGCAGAAGTATTAAGATAGATGAATGTGAAACAATGAGATATTTTTCGTTCTCGTACTCAACTTCGATGGCGGCATCGCGCAAAAAAATTGCATAGTCGCCCTCTTCAGCTTGCAGAGGTATGTACTTGACAGGATCTTTATGAGCCGTTGACCACGATTCCTGATCGATGAATTGTGGATTCGGCACGGCATACCCTGGACCGACGCGAACCACATAACCGCTTTGAACTTTGTCTTTTTCCTTCACACCGGGGGGCAAATATAACCCGTGCGCCGTTCGTTCACTCTCCTTGTCCGGTGCAATAAGTATTTTATCACCAACAAGGATTATTTTTTTGCGGGTTTTTAATTCCATTGTTCGTTTTTTTATCAAGAGAGCACAGATGAATGATGTATTATTCACACTGTGCTTTCTTCATTCCGTCGGGACGGCGGGATTTGAACCCGCGACCCCTTGCACCCCAAGCAAGTGCGCTAGCCGGGCTGCGCCACGTCCCGAAGTAAAATCAAGGTTTTAGAAAAGGTCTTTCTCCTCAAAAACCCTTTAAAACAAATCTAATTGTGACCATTTGTTTCTTGATTACTTGTCTGTTCTAAATATAGCAATATGTATTCCGTTTTGCAATTATGAATTTTACTACAAACTCTATCAATAATCTGGCAATGTCGAACTTAAGTAGCTTTATCAATTTACAAAATGGCAGAATTTGTGATGAAGTCTCGCAGTTTTATAATCGTTGATCTGGTTTTTTATGAGATCTATAAGGGCATTGCTCAATGTGAATAGGGAGTAAGTATCTGGACCGTCGATTGCAATTTACGTTCGTTGGGTGTAAGTTTAACAACATTGCTCTGAGAAAGAAAGACAACCCCAAAAGCGGGATTCCATTTTAAGAAAATATATGTACTAAGAGGATGAGGTAGTACAACGCGGAGTGTGTCAGACGTCTTCGTTTCCGTTCAATATTTCAATTTTGATTCCGGACTTGGTGTTATATTGTAAAGCGGAATCAAGAGTTACCCAGGGAAATTGATCCTGACCGCGCGCTATAATCGGGGTTAATAACTCAGTATCTTGGAGGGTGATGGTATTTTTATCCTCCATCAATAGCGCCATTTCAGCTCCCATATTACTGAGTTCTGGCATTGGTGTTATTACAGTAACATCCAGGTTGGGATCAACAAGCTGTACTCGAATTTGATCCTCGATAAACTGTTCCTGTAAGATACTGCCGGGCAGATTTAGGAGAAGTAATTTGCTCCCTTTGGCAATGGAAGACTTAAGAAAATTGAGTTGATCCCCAATTCTCTCCGTCAGGCGTGGCTTCTCGCAAATGCCCTGGTTCTTTACCTGTAGCGAATATGCCTGGTGCCCGATCCATACGATACATATCAGCAGAGCGGCATATTGGATTTTCTGGTTCCTTTGTTCTAACTGCGACAGCAATAATCCTATTGTCCCCGCAACTGCTACTGATGGCAAGAACAAGTATCGTTCACTTTGGTATACCATGATTATCGGAATCCAACACGCAATTCCCAATAGTACTAGTATCCAGTATTTTTTTTCTTTGAGAAGGAAAAAAGAACACAGACAGAAGATCCCAATTCCCGACGCTATGCCTTTGAAGCTCTCAAAGTTTTTAAAATCTGTCAAAACTTTGAACGGGTCGGTATCGACAGCAAAGAGTAAATTAGCGCAATAGCTATTCAGCTGACCCAAGAGATGAGATAAAAAATTGGGATTTCCTGGTGTCACGAAATAGGGATAGGGATAACCAGTATCTGATCCAGAAATGATCCAGGCACGAATCGCGAAGAAACAAACCGCAATGATTGCATAGACAGCATAGATCTTCCATTCCCGCTTTAAGAGGGTTCTGAAATTTATGGATCGTTTTTCAATCCAAACGTCACTGAGAAACAGAATAAGAGGAAGTATGACGGTGAGTTCCTTTGTTAAGAGGGCGAGGACAAAACATAGTACAGCCCATCGTCGAAGGGCGGGACGTTGTTTGCCGTAAATATGCAGTGTCAACCCACCGAGCATGAAGAGAGCAGCGAGTGAATCGGTACGGCCTGCCACGTACCACATCACCTCACCATGAGCGAAGAATGCAGCAAAGAGGACTGAGCTTACAAGGAATGAAATGCCCGGACCGATCCAACAATAAAAAATCAAACAAACGAGAAAAACGCACACAGTGTAGATCAGAATATTTGTGCAGAGGAGACCCAAAGCGTTATTGCTCCCATAGATCGTATCATCGAGCCAATAGCTCAGCACGACGGTCGGCCTGACAAAGCGCACTTTCTCGTGTACATTGATCCACCACATCTGGTCCCATCTATTTTCGATGATGTAAACCTTAGAGAAGTTTTTCCAGAAATCCTGTTTCAAATGCTGAACCTGTTCAAGATACCGATAATCGTCGGGTTCGAGTTGTGGATTTTGATATATTGGCCGGGCAGTGTACATGATTACTATCGTACAGGCCGCCATGGAAACAATCAGCCATAATCTTTTATCGACTGATCGTTTTTCATTCATGGTGATTTCCTGGATTGATCTTGTGATAAATTACAACTTTATCAGATTATACAAAAGATCTTATAGCGTTGACATTTCACTTTGCCAAACGGCAAAAATTATATCAACCTCGGAACCTAGACAAAAGATAAAGTCCTGTTTTGCTGTTTCGTGGTTACGTCCTTTTTTTTCGAGACATACTGTACGTTATGCTGTAATGCGGCGCACGGCCGGCAGGGTAACTCCGCAGCAGCATAAGTCATTACTCCATGACCTTCAGGAAAAGCTAACGACAATACATCGAATTATAGTGTCATTTGATTCAACACTAGAATTTCGGAAAATTTATTAACAAAGCTTGACTCTTTTCCGCGTATAGTGTACGTTTCCTATAGTATTATTCTCCCGGGAGGAGTATTATGAAAAAAATCCTTGTCTCTTTGTTTGCTGTTGCATTCTCGCTTCTTACCGTTCAGGCGCAAATGACATTTGATGTGCAGGTGTATAAGACCTTCCTGCAGAACACACAGAATATGACATCTGCCGAACTGCGTGCTTCGCATGGAGCCGGTGTCTTTGGGGCCAAAATAGCACAAAGCAGTTTTCCACCCAATTTTGATTCTCTCAACCAATATTATTTTTTTACACCGTACGAAACCACTCTCCTTAAAAACAATGGTTTCGTTGTTTCATCCCGGTTATCGAAGCCGACATTTATGGGAGCGTTTACGGATATATATAATCATGATTTTCCCGTGTATGTGTCGAGCGACGCAATTCTTCATGCCATCCATATGTCGTATGATGCCATCCTGATGGATGTGGAACTGCAATGTCTGCGTCCATGGCTTGATACGTTGTTGATGCAGATGCATGCGCAAGTGCCGGTACTTGCTTCCCGCTATGCATCGGACAATGCAATGACCACAGCGCTCAAAGACCTGGATGTATATCTCACCATTCCGCGAAAATTACTCGGCAAAACAATAAATCCCGTCTACACCGAGAATGCTTTAACTATTACAGCGCTATTACAGGACATTCAGGCTCTCGTACCAAAAGATGTACAATTATTTTCTCTATCAAAACGTACATACGATTTTAGTCAATTTACAGTACGGGGGCATTATACGACAGATCAAAGACTGTCTCAGTATTTCCAGGCAATGATGTGGTTAGGAAGAACGGAGATTTATTTGATTACTCCAAAACAGGATGCTTTACCGGTTCCTGATGCAGACATCCAGCGGCAAACAGTTCTCACTGCACTTACTACGGAAGCAATCAAAGGTGCAAATGCTCAACGGTTGTTGGATACGCTTGACGCCGTGCTCCAATTTTTTGTCGGCGAATCGGATAATGTGACATGCAAGAATATTCAAGATTTACTTCAGGAAAATTCTATCCAGCAAGCGAGTGCCCTGCTGGATACAACCGTTTGGAAGAAGTTTCAGGATACACTGAGGCAGAAACCGTATACCTTCCAAAGGATTGTTTCTCAAATTCTCTGGTCAGATCCACTCTCGCCGGATCAAGTACAACCGGCATCCGCGTTCCTTCTGCTCGGGCAGCGCTTCATTATCGATTCCTATATCACGGGCAATGTTGTCTATGATCGTGTAAAAAAACCAAATCGCCGGATGCTTCCTTCACCGCTGGATGTTTTGTTTGCTCTTGGGAATGATGCTGCAGCTCAATTACTAGACTCTCAGCTTCAATTATATTCCTATGCGCCAAATTTAGCTGCCCTGCGTTATATGGTAGATGCGTATGATAACAGCTTTTGGACAAGCACCATCTACAACGGGTGGCAAAATTGTCTTCGAAGTCTCAATCCGCCAGCCGTACGCGATTCGCTTCCGGCGTTTATGCACACGGCAGCATGGTGGCAGCAGAAGATGAATACACAGCTTGCATCCTGGGCCGAGCTGCGTCATGATAATCTTCTGTATGCCAAACAATCATATTCAGCAGGTGTTACTTGTTCGTTCCCGGAAAGTTATGTTGAACCGATACCTGAATTTTACGGCCGTATCCGGACTTTTGCAGACATTGCTTCGGCATTTTTTAATCGGATGAAGATGCTTCCACCATCTTTGTATTTTCAGACTCTTGCATCCACCGCAGATACACTGCTAGCGATAGCACAAAAGAACCTAATACACACGCCAATCTCCCCAGCGGAACGTACATTTCTTCAGCATATGCTTAACATAACAACTGGAGGTGGATGCGGTGGTCCAGTAACTTCATATACCGGATGGTATGCTCAGCTTTATTATACCGGACAATCCGGGTTTGATAAATATGATGCTTTGGTTGCGGATATTCATACCGCACCGTCAGATGCCGATGGTAATTTTGTCGGGTGGGTACTTCATGTCGGCACTGGAAAAGTTGATATGATGGTACTCAATGCTGCAACAACCGATGGGCGCGCGATGTCTTATATCGGACCGGTGTATCGGTATTATGAATATGTAAGCACCAATTTCAAACGACTCACGGATGAAGAGTGGCGGGCGATGGGAGAGAATCCGCCGATAGCCCGGCCGACATTTGTTTATCTTTATCTTGCTGATTCGACGGGAAAATCACCCGGAACTGCTTCATCACTCATGACGACCGGTGTTCATGAAACTCCACCGTCGCAGCTGCCAGTGGATTTTCAATTAGGTCAGAGTTTTCCAAATCCATTCAACAGCACAACGATTATTCCATTCGTTATTCCCGCATTACTTGGGCATCAACCTGTTTCGGTAAAGATATTCAATACAACGGGACAGGAAATTACAGTATTGCTCAATCAGGTTCTCCCGGAAGGTTCTTACTTGGTGCGATGGAATGGAACTACCCACAGCGGGTTAGGTGCGGCAAGCGGTGTTTATTTTTATACTATTACAGTCGGCCTGAAACAGCAAACCGGTAAGATGATGCTGTTGAAATAAGAACCCAATGATTGTAACCTTCGGAAGGTTACTGAGTTTATCTTAGAAAACCTTCCGAAGGTAGCATTGTAATCATTTCGTCGTCATGACAAAGACACCATTCCACTCAGCCGGCGGAGGCGTAATTTGATACAAGTTTGCACGCTCTGTATAAATTTGTGCAACATAACAATTCTCGTCTAAAGAATATGCCTGCTGCATATACGCAATCGCTTCTTCCCATTTCCTTGAGCGGTAGAGTTTTAATCCTTCGTGATACATCTCCAGCGCTTGGCGCTGATTCTCGGTCATTTCCATTTCTGCAGTACCGAGCAGCTCGTATACCTTCACCGGTTCTGTCTTGCCTTTCACTTGAATCAGATCAAGTTCGCGCACAATGACTTTATTCTTTACATGCGTATAGGTAAAATCGCTAATCATAATATTTGACTTGTATTGTTTGTTAGCGCCTTCTAGTCGCGAAGCAAGGTTCACACTGTCGCCAATGACGGTATAATCAAACCTGTCCCTGCCTCCCATATTACCAACAATCACAATGCCGGTGTTGATACCCATGCGCACGGAGAGGGGAGGTCTGCCCTCCTTTATCCATTTTGGCCTGAGCGTTTCCAAACGTTTTTGCATATCTAATGCTGCAAGACATGTTCGCAGCGCGTGATCTTTTTGCGGAAGCGGTGCGCCCCAGAATGCCATAATTGCATCGCCTTCATACTTATCCAGCGTTCCTTCGTACTTGAGCACAATGCGCGTCATTTCATCTAAGAATTCATTGAGCAGCGCTACCAATCCCTCCGGCTTGGCATGGTATTGTTCCGAGATAGTTGTGAAACTGGCTATATCGGAGAAGAATACTGTCAGTTCTCGGCGATCGCCGCCAAGTTTTGCTTTTTCTGGATTCGCAACCAGTTCGTTCACCACGGCAGGATTAATGTAGTGACCGAACATGTTTTTAATGATCGCTTTTTGCTGCCGCTCGGTCAAGTACTGATAGACCGCTGTACCAAAATAGGCAAACACAATTGCAAGACTCGGATTCACAACATTCATCAACACATTATTATTACTAAATACAATTATGGACACTTCGAACACGGCACCGACAAGAACGACGGTCAAAAGAAACGCGCCGATCTCCAGCAGCCACATATGCCGTATGTGAATCTGCTTTAGTGCCAACAAACCAAAGAAACAAATGAGCGAGAGCAGGATGACAATAAAGCTTTCGGTTAAAGGATCAGTTGTTGTGATAAAGCTTTTATCAATCACATTCTGAATCGCTGTGGCATGAATTTCTACGCCGTTCATCGCATAATTTTTTTTCCCACCTTCTTCTTTATAAAGGGGCACATTATGATAATCGCGTTCTTCCGCCATAACCGAACCGACGATGACAATCTTGTTTTTAAAAAGTTTCATCGTGGTCGTGTCGAAGGCATTGATTTGTTCACCCAAATCCAGTTCGTCTTTAGTCTGGAACGTTGAATCATCAATGACCTGCGAAAAAGGAACATAGCGGAAGGTACGATCCGGTCCATAGTAGTTTAATAAAAATGTTGATACATCACTACGCGGAATAGTTCTGATGATCTTGCTTACCTGTGCAGAATCTCTCGTCAGGAAAAAAAAATCTCCCCTTTCTTTTACCGTATTTAATGGTGACAACTTGAAGCATTGATTGAGCGCTGCAAATCCGAGCGACGGGGTCAAAAAACCCTTAACATCTAACATAGGGAAATACGAGCGACAAACATCGTCTCTGTCTTTATAGATATTGACTACACCGATATTTTTATCAACATCAAAAAAGATGTTATTATACGTTGGTTCTCTATATTGCACTATTGCCTTTTCGTTTACAGTACCCGTTTCTACTTTTGTTGCAATGACAACATTATCATATTTCTGAAGCATATCGCGCAACACACTATCTCCTTGCAAGTTCTTGCTTGGAGACTCCCAAGTCATATCAAAAATAATTGTCCTTGCGCCTGCATCGTTTAAGTTTTTAATAATGTGTGCATAGTATGAACGTGGGAAAGGAAATGGTTCGATAAAAGCTTTAAGATCATCATCCGATATGCCGACAATAACGACATCGCCGTCTTTCTTCAGATCGCGTGTTTGTTCGGCTCGTTCATATCTGCTTTGGTAACGCAGGTCAATCGTCAATAAATCTATGTTCTTCAGAAAGTTCAACTCGAAAAGCCAGCCTTGTCCGATGATAATGACGAAAATGCCAATGCCAAGACCGATTGACAGCTTCACAAGTATCGGCAATATCTTTCTTTTAAATTCATAGGAAGTCATAATGCTGATTCCTTTTGAGGTGAGCAGGAAGAATAATACCGCTTTGCTTTACAGTGAAGAGAAGCGGGATTTGATACGCAATAATTAATTCTTTAGAAATTAAATCGATATAGTATACTTGCAACAACGTCGTTGTCTTTGCCCGGATTTTGGATTACATCAATCTGACCAACAAGATAATGGTTTTCTATCACTTGGTAATCAATACCAGCTTGAACCAAGAACCGTTTGAAATCGCCAAAAGAAGGCGCCAGCGTTGCCAGCACATTAAGCCGCTCATTAAATAATCTGTACCGTGCGGTAAATGAAATCGTCTGATAATCGAACGACTGTTTATTTGTTGTGTTAAGATATCGCAGTGCTACTGAATCTTGCATCGCAGAATATGTAGCATTATGGCTTACAATGATTGCTATTGTTGTTTGCAGCGGTATTGTATAGAATGTTGTCAATGCAGCGGCAGCAGTTACATTATCCTGATTGCGCAGATTAAATGTATTGTCCACTTTGTTTGCTATGCTGACGGTTGCAGTCAAGCTCTGACGTGTAAGTAAATTAAAGTCATAATTGGTCGCGATGAAGAATCGATTAGTCTTTTCATCTGCAATGTTCACTGAGTCTGCTTTTGAAGGTAAAATTGTCGTGTCCATAATCGCCTTTCCAAAAGCATCTATGGCAGGATTTCCAAGTGAATCCAAGTGTGATGTAAAAATTAAACGCCGATTGAGGTCATATGGATTCTTTCGAGTATTGAATCCATAACCGACAGTCAACGTGGGCAGGTTTGTACCCGGATAAGCAGTCACCGATCCATTAAAGGTGTTGAAAGTTGTTCGTGGTTTGCTGTTATCGTTCTGAAGGTTATTCCACTTCGTTTCGTACGAAAAACTTGTCATTGCCCGGTTATCAAACAATCGAATACGGTCAGAGAGATTCAAACCGGCGATATCAGTTTGAACAAATTCATTTCCATACGATGTATAGTTTTTGCCGCGTCGGAACACTAATGCCCGCACGTAGTTATTGAAGTAGTTCAAAGTCAATTCGGATTCGAATGCCAGCGACGGAAAACCGGCCGTTGGATCAAGCGGCGACATATTGGGATTCACAATAATGAACTTGCGTCCCAATTTTGCCAGGTTGATTAAATCCTGAGCGTCATTCTCGCCTTTTACCGAATCGTCATGAGTTTTAGCATTTGCCAGTTTGTATTGCCTGAAATCGTCATCTGAATAATTACCTCCGGAAATATCGGTGTTCAATAAACTAAACGCTACCTGCGTTGTCCACTTGAACTTCTGATTATCAAATGCGATCAACAGGTCGGTACCACCTACAAAATTATCAGCGGGATAATTACCATACTTAATAGAAGTTGTATCGTCTGTCGCTTTGATAAGACTGAACCCAAGCTGGAAGTTTTCACCGCTCCCAAAGCTTGGATGAATAGCTAGAAATTTACGGCCATAGGTACCATTTGTATATGTTTGATAAATCAGTGTGTCCGTATTCGTAACGTTATTATGACCGCCCGCCCCTTTAAAAATTGTTTCTTTCGGGCGAGCAGAGGCCGTAGAAGAATCAGGATAGGATACCAATCCGCCTAATGTCCCTTCAATAAGACGTTCTGTCTGACCGTAGGCAACATCAAGGTTGAAGAAGCCGAACGTTAATGCACCTGTCACACCGCGCACGCGCTTTCCACTGATGAACAACGATGGAAATACCGGATACGCATCACCGGCCTGAACTTTTACATAATCTCCAGCCTGCAGTGTTGCGAGGAAACGGTTTTGTGGTTGGCGACTGTCTGTGTTTTCATTTGTCAGATGCATATCGTATCCAAATGCAAGAAATTTATATGCACCGTTGAGACGAACATCTGCGCGCTGGTATGATGTATTCGTAACATCTATTTTTTCATTTCGTAACTCGAATTGAGCATTCCCCATGTACTGCAACGCGCTCTTCTCTTCTTCTATAGCCGCGGCTGTAGAAAGATTGAAGTCCGTTTGTTTCGTATAATAGACCTTTCCCTTCGTGTCAACCAGTTCAATTTTAATGGAATGTGTTCCTAAGTTCAGCGGAGTGTTAAAATTCTTCGGGCTGTAGAGAACAACATCATCCGAGAGCAATGCTTCTTTTGTTACATCGACACCATCAAGGTAGATACGTGTTCGCTGTTTATCGACTGCATCAGAAACGAACATCAAGGATACAGCAACTGCCAAATCTTCTGCTGCTAATGTCTCTCCTTGTTCTGGACTTAGGAAGCGAACTTCTGCATCTTTCGGATCTACTCCTTGCACTGCAATCTTGATTGGATTCACTTCAGGATTTTCTGAGGGAAATGTTGCTTGTGTATTATCAGTAAGCTGAATTTTGATATAGTACTCAATAAACGGCGGCATGACAGCTTTTCCTGGTACTGTAACAACAGCAGTGCGGCCGGCAAGCAGCATCTCAAGTTCCTTATATTCAGTCTCGCCAAATTGGCGATACAGAAGTATGACGCGCTGGACCTGAGCGTTCTGTACCAGATCAACACTGAGAGAGAGCGGCGTTTGTTCCATAGCTGGTGGAACCTTCACTTCAACAACATATTGACTTACCTGTCCAACGGTGATGGAAAACAGAAGAGGTGTGAGAAGAAACGGTAAAAGAATTGCATTGTGGTGGACGCGTTTCATAGGAATCCCCTCGTTATGAACGTTCATCAATTATCGATGGTGACTACGGGAAAATAAAAAACGACGGGTGTATGCTCCACCCGCCGTTCAATGTATTAAAAGCAATTATATGATGCAAGACCCGACATAGCTCGGATCAGATTATTCACTCCATTTCAGGACGAGGATTTTCTTTTGCAGAGAACCGGTTTGGCCCGGGATACGAAGTTCACGCTGGATCGCCTGTACCGATATTGCATCCGGATTAGATGAACCATCTTGCGGTATGATAACCGTTGATCCATCGTCAAATCGGAGAGAGAGATAATATTCCAGCTTCGGGAATCGAACCTTTTCCGCCGGTACTTGACCTGAGGCCACTTGGCCGGATGTCGTGAGTATCAATTCCGTGAATGTCGGCTCATCCTGCTTACGATAGAAGAAACTGACAGCAGTGACATTTGCTTGAAGCGACGAAAAGTTTACACGGACCGAACCAGGACTTTTTGATTTCAAAGGACCAAATTCCGGAGCAATCCGAGTTAGCGCAGGAACGCTTATGGACATAGGGTTCGAAGCGCCATCACTGGGAAGTGTAATTTCTGTATTTAATGAATCTGCCACCTTTATCACAAAATAATATTCAAGTGCCGGTGTGCGTACATCGGTACCTGGCACCGTACCGGCTGCAACCATGTTGGAGAGTGTCAGTGCTATCGATTTGAATGCAGCATCACCGCTGCGACGATACATCAGTGTAACCGTATTCAACTTTGCGGTTACAGAAGAAAGGTCAAGTGTTGATTGGATATTCATAAAAGGACGAACCGGCGACGGACTGAACACAGGTGTGGCAGTTATAGTTATAACCCCGCCGGCGGCAGACGAGACCGAATTGGCAACTGAAACGGAGCCCGGTGCACCAGCACCGCCCGAAGGCAGAGTAAGAGTATGGGTTCCGATTGTTATTGCAAAATAATATTCCAATGCCGGACTTTCAACTTTAGTTGCAGGAATTTCAACCGATGCAATTTTTCCATCTAATGCCATTGCAGCCTGCGAGAATGCGGTATTCCCTTTTGTACGATAGAAGAATTTCACGCCGGCAATAACTGTATCAGTCTGACTCAGGTCTAGTTTCGCTGTTGTTACGTTTCCTGCTGATGGAGATGGATCGAAACCGATCGCCCCGGAAACATTAACGTTTTTAGTCGTTGCCGGACCTTGGCCGCCGCCCGCTGCTGCTCCATTTGCAATATTGTCGAGTTCCTTTTTATTTGCTTTACGAAGATTCATACCTCCTGAGCTGTCAGCGATTGCTGTATTTCCTGTACCGACATTCGCAGAACGGCCGGAGATGGAATTTGTGAATTCTGCCAATCCATGAGAAATGGTAAAATAATCCGCATTGCCGCCAGTGTTGTATCCTCCTTCAGTGCCGCGTATGGATGCAACAGAGATGGGGGAAGAAAAACGAAATTGTTCCGTCTCCGCCTTTTTCACGTTGAAAATCATATTTCCGCGATCCATATGAACAATGCGGCTGAGTATTTCTTTCCCCTGCACTTCACCTTTAATGGTCACAATGGATTTTTCTCGAAGGATCAGTTTTGATTGATCTGTAAAAAGAATCATTGCTAAAGATCCCTTATCAGTCTGTACTTCATAACCAGATTTCAATTTGCTTAGAGGTATCGCCTTTTGCCATCCTGTTGTAGGCGATTTCATATTCACATCCCGAATAACTTTCACAATATAGGCGGAAATATCTTTCTTATCCTGCTGTGTTTTTTGCCCCAGCGACAGCACACCAAGGAGCACCAATACACAAATGATAACGATTTTCTTTATCATGGCTTTCTCCTTGAGCGCTTATTGATTTTCGATACTAAGTTGAATTTTCAAATCGGGACGGCTTGCAAGATCATTGACAAGACTTTGCAAGTCCGTTTCTGTCACTGTGTTTCCATCGAGCGTTATGTTTCCGTACGGCGGCCATACGATCCAATTATTCGGATCTGCTCGAAGTGTAGAATACGTTGCAGAAGCAGAGCCACTGAATGCATTCAAGAAGTTATCCAGCGATTGCCCAATTTTATCATCGGAGATACGGAAAACAATCGGAAGACTTGATTGCTTCACATTTCCGCGATTCGTAGAAACTATCGCCTGTACTTGGAGTACATATGCTTTATTCTGTGCGAGTTGACGTTGAGCATCGGAAGGGTAAGAAAGTGATGTCTGGCCCGTCACCGTACGCACCAAACATGGATTTCCACCTGTTAGTGCATCCTGAGGAGAACGCTGTGTCGGCAGCGCTTCATAGACAGAAACAGTTACATTTGATGCACCTGTTGTCCAGCTAAATGTCGGGGCAAGATTGTTAAAAAAACTGCCGTTTTTTGGATCATTAATCTCGACAAATACTTCATCTGCAGTCGAGAACGAAACTGTAATCGTCTTCGCATCTTGAGCTAAAACTTGAATATTCGCTGGCACTCCTCTGTCAGTTGATTTGTTAGATGATGCAGTCAGCACTCTCATAAGAATGGTGTACTTGCCCGGTGGCGCTGTCGGATTCTTCGCAGCCATATCTTCCAATCGCTTGCGGAGAGGTCCGTTTTCAACATACGTCCCTATACCATCCCGGATATGGATAATGCCACTGCCGCCTTGTGCAAAATTATTCGCAGCGAGCACTGGATTTTTGATCATATCAAAATTATTCGTATACACATGCATCAGCTCCTGATCGGCCTCACCACGAAGCTGGATATGTAATTCAACATACACACATACCCATAATTCACTTGGCGGAGTACCCACCGCGGACATACTAAGAGAGATTCCAGAAATATTCGGGTTCAATTGCTGATTTTTAATATCAACAAAATCAGTAAGATAGACAACATCGTACATCTGAAAATCCAGGGATGCTTTTACGGCATTGTTTTGAGCAAAGGCAGTCGAAAAGCTCAGCACAACGGCCAGAAGAACGATGCCGATTAATGCAATCCTATTCATGGTCCATTTCATAGTGCGTAACTCCTTTGTATTATTTGTTTTATGCATTCATTATAGCCGATGAAGCAATCAACAACGGTGACGTCGATCACACAGGCAGGGTTTAAAAATTCACGACATCATTATAAATAACGAACGCCATAAATACAAGCAATAAGATAAATCCAGCTTGCTGAATAGCGATTTTTACTTTGCCGGGTATTTCCCGCCTAAACACGGCTTCATAGACAAGGAAAAAAAGATGTCCGCCGTCAAGCGCTGGGAACGGAAGGATGTTCAGCAAGGCAAGACTAATGCTTAATAAACTAATGAATCCGAAGAACTCCAAAACACCATTGTCAGCAGATCGTTTCGCCATCTGCGCTATTTTTATGGGTCCGCCCATTGATTTGCCCAGCGACGCTTTTCCAGCAGCTATTTGATATATATTGGAAAGAAATAGAACACTTATTGTTTTCAATTCTCCAACACTGATCGGAAGAGCTTCGAATAAAGAATATTGCTCGTGAATGATTGGTCCCTGATACACACGATCTAAAGAAATTCCGATGCGTCCTTCGGGAGTTGGCTTTACACGCGCATTCATTTTCTGATTTCCGCGTGCCCACGATAGCAAAATTTCTTTTCCGGCATTTGATCGAATCACTTCCTGGAGTGAACCAAAGCTTACTCGTACTTCGTTCACTGCAAGAAGTGTATCTCCGGGCTGTAAGCCAATCTGTTCGGCTGGCTTTCCGTGTTCCACAAGATCAACAACAGGAACGAACCCGGCAGGGAAAACGCCAAAGCGTTCTTCAGTAAAATCAGGTAGTTCTGAACGACGAATAAAAATAGTATTGACTGCTCCGGAACGCTGTACCTGTATCGTTAAATCATTTGCCACCGATTCCGTATACAGCGTGCTTTCAATTTCATCCCATTGTTTCATGGGATGATTATTGATGGAAATAATTTTATCGCCGATGTGCAAACCGGATTTTGCGGCAGGACTGTTCGGTACTACATAGCCGATTTCTGTCACGGGATGAATAGTCTTGCCTTGATAATAAATTATTCCCCAAAAAATAAAAATGGCAAGAAGTAGATTCATCACTACACCTGCGGAAATAACGATCATACGCTGCCAAATAGGCTTGGCTCGAAATTCCCACGGCTGTGGTTCAGTATTCAAGAATTCTGTGTCGAAACTCTCGTCGACCATACCGGCAATTTTCACATAGCCGCCAATGGGAATCCAGGAGATACAGTAATCGGTTTCGCCGATTTTTTTGCCAAATGCACGCGGCGGAAAACCCAAGCTGAAGGTGTCTACACGCATCTTAAAAAATTTAGCGGCAAGAAAGTGTCCCAGTTCATGCACTAAAACAAGTATGCCGATAGTGATTATAAAATAGAATATCGTGCTTAGTATTATCATAGGTTCAAATGAATGTTTCTCACTTAATGTATATATCTAAACGGTAAAGGTTACAATAAAGTTCGTACATATTCCCGTGTCTTGTAATCACTTTGAAATGTGTGTTCAAGATCAGGTGAAACGTGATTTGTTTGACTGGCAAGGGCTCGTTCAATTAATTCCGGAATTCGGTGAAATGGGATTTTCTTTTCTAAAAAGGCCTGCACGGCAACTTCATTAGCAGCATTCATAATGGCAGGAGCCGTTCCGCCTAACGCCATTGCGTCGTATGCCAATTGCAGGCAGCGGAACTTATCCCGGTCGGGCGTAAAGAATGTCATCGACTGCAGTTTTGGAAAATCTACGCGGCTGCCGTTCATCGGACATCGTTCGGGATAGGTCAACGCGTATTGAATCGGAAGCTTCATGTCCGGCACACCAAGTTGAGCTTTTATGGAACCGTCCACAAACTCTACCATCGAATGAATGATAGATTGCGGATGAATCACAACATCAATACGTTCTACCGGTAAATCGAAGAGCCAGCGCGCTTCAATCACTTCCAAACCTTTGTTCATCAATGTGGCGGAGTCAATTGTAATTTTGTTTCCCATTTTCCAGTTAGGATGATTCAGCGCTTGCTCAACGGAAATGGATGCAAATGTTTCTTTGGGTGTATTCAGAAGCGGTCCGCCGGAGGCTGTCAGGATGATTCTGCTTACGCTCTTCCAATCTTCGCCGGCAACGCATTGCAGAATAGCACTGTGTTCGCTATCAATCGGAATGAGATGAACACCGTATTCTCTTACTAACGAAGTAACAAGTTCGCCGGCAACGACCAGTGTTTCTTTGTTCGCAAGAGCAATGTGTTTTCTATGTTTAATCGCCTCGATGGTGGGTTTCAATCCTGCAAACCCGACAATCGAATTGATAACGAGATCGACATCGTCCCTGCGCACGATTTCCATCAATCCTTCGTGGCCGGAAAGGACCTCTACCGAATCACCAACTTTTGATTGCAATGCCGCAGCTTTCATCTCGTCTAACACGACAACACCGCGCGGATGAAAGTGCGTAATCTGGTTTTGCAGCAGCTCGATGTTCGTGTTTGTTGCAAGATAGGCAATACTGAACCTGTCGGCAAGATTATGAATAACCGAAAGACAGTTCCGGCCAATAGAACCGGTCGAGCCAAGGATAGCAATATGCTTTAGATTCTGACTCATTCTGTGCTTTCAAGGTACTCAAATTCGCAGGGCATGTCAAGGAAGGCAATTTGCACGATCTATGATCGCAAATCGAAATTGCTTTTTGTATATTAACGGAGAGATCAATTCAAAATTATTGATGAAAAAATGATAAGAGTACTCGGACATATTGCCCTGTTATTCATTTTAGATTTTTTACTTTGTACTTATTCCTTTGCTCAAAACACCGATAATCTAGCGAAGCTTCGTCTGGCACAGGGTTTCGAAGAAGCCGGCGAATGGGAGCGTGCAGCGGCTCTCTACGAAGATCTCAATACATTAGAACCGAATAATTTTATATACCTCGATGGACTCCAGCGAAGTTACACGCAAATCAAAGAGTATGACAAAGCCATCCATGTCATTCGCCGATGGCTAGTTTTTCAACCGCGGGATATAAATAAGATGACCGCGCTCGGTGGACTTTATTATGACGCCGGTAACGAGATGGCTGCCGATTCGGTGTGGAAATCCGTTATCACCCTTGATCCTCATAATACCCAACTTTACCGTGTTGTCGCTAACGAAATGTTGGAACACCGGATGTATGATCAATGCATTCGTACGTATCTTGACGGTCGTTCCATGAGTAAAAGTGATGTTACCTTTGCAGACGAATTAGGAAATCTTTATGCGCTCCTTCAGCAATATACTTCTGCAACAAAAGAATATCTCCGTCTGATCAAAGCTGCGCCGGAACAATTGTCCCTTGTTCAATCGCGTCTCAGTGCCTTTACTGCAAAACCGGAAGGCATCAGTGCCGCAACCGAGACGGTGAAAGATGAATTGAAAAATTCACAGGACAATATTGCACAGAATCGGTTGTATGCGTGGTTATTAATGGAAGAACGGCGGTACGATTATGCTTTGGAGCAATATCGCATCATCGATCGTCTCTCTCATGCGAATGGCAACGAACTCTTCAACTTTGCCCAGCGGCTCCATCAGGAACGAGCCTATAAAACTGCAACGGAAGCGTTCAAAGAAATTATTGACGAATACAAACAATCGCCGCTTTTTCCCTATGCGCGTTTCGGTTATGCCCGGGCATTTGAAGAACTTGTTGCGTTGACAGATACTTCCGCATCAACATCAGAATCGCAGCCGACGTATCATAGCGCGATTCAATTATATGAATCGATTGCCGCCGAGCATGGGAATCCCGATCTCGCTGCTCAATCATTGTATCGCATCGGCGTTATAAAATTCGATAAACTCTTCGACCTTGACGGTGCTCTCCAAGCATTCACACAAATGAAGGACGTACCGTCAACATCAAATATTGTCAATGATGCTCTGCTTAAGACGGGTGAGATACAGACCGCACGGAATGATCTTGCGGAGGCGCGGAAAGAATATGACCGGTTGAGCAAAATTTCACTTGTGGTATATCAGGACCAGGCGGCATTCAAATTAGCGGAACTGAATTACTTTGAGGCGAAGTTCGATTCAGCACTCTCAATGCTGAAGCGCTTCACTATGAATCTTACGACAGACATGGCGAACGACGCGCTGCAGCTGCAGTATTTCATTCAGGAAAACAACAATTCTGCGCCGCAAGCATTGATAGAATTTGCCAAAGCCGATTTACTGATGCGCCAGCGTAAACACTCGGAATCACTTCTCCAGTTTCACGACATTGTTAAACAGTATCCAACAGTATTGTTGGTGGATGACGCGATGATGAAGATTGGTGAATTGTATATTGTATTGAAACGTCCTCATGAAGCCGTGAGTGCGTTCCATTTTATTACCGATTCGATTCGGTTGAGTATACTCAAAGACCGTGCACAGTTTAAAATCGCAGAAATTTTTCAGATGGTTTTGAACAATAAGACGCAAGCAATTGAAGCGTACGAAAAACTGCTGTCGCAATTTCCAAATTCTCTGTACGTGGAAGAATCCCGGAAAAGGATACGGCTTTTGAGAGGAGATAAGCTGTAAAATACGAAAGGCCTCGTAGGGACGTTCAATTGAACGTCCCTACACTGATTTTCAATTTATACCGTGTGTTCCGCTTCTTTCTTTTTCTTATCCACACCATTTGATTTCCAAACAAAGATTCCGCGCTTCTCATAGTGTGTATGGAGAAGATGATGGGAAACATGCCCTAACGGCTCCTTCAGGAATTCTTTGTATAATGCAGCAACCTGAGGATTTTCATGCGACTTGCGAAGTGGTTTATGAGCGTCTTCCGCATAAATGGATTCCGCCCGTTTCTTTCTGATATCCCATGTTGTCGGAATTGGCTGGCCGCCGCCGCCAAGGCATCCACCCGGACATGTCATCACTTCGATGAATGCGTACGGCGATTCGCCTTTTTCTATCTGCTCAAAGAGCTTCCGTGCATTCCCCAGGGTGTGCGCAACGGCTACTTTTACTTTTGTGCCGTTCATATCAACTTCCGCTTCTTTTATTCCTTCCATTCCACGAACTGCGGTCAAATTGATATTCTCCAACGGCTTTCCTACCACAACTTCATACGCTGTTCTTAAAGCAGCCTCCATAACCCCTCCGGTAGCACCGAAGATCACTGCCGCGCCTGTAGATTCACCGAGCGGATTATCAAATTCTTCCGCAGGAAGATGAGAGAACTGAATTCCTGATTCTTTGAACATCCGGGCAAGCTCTCTGGTCGTCAATACATAGTCAACATCATAGAACGCGTCATCATTGGACCACCCTTTTTTATCTTTCCAATGCTCGAATGCACTCATCATTTCGGGGCGTTTTGCTTCATATTTCTTCGCTGTGCATGGCATAATCGAGACAACAACCATTTTCCTCGGGTCAATTCCCATTTTCGCTGCATAGTATGTTTTCGCCATCGATCCGAACATCTGCTGCGGTGATTTACATGTAGAAAGATGAGCAAGCGAGTTGGGGAAGAAATGTTCTGCAAATTTAATCCATCCCGGTGAGCAGGATGTGATCATCGGTAACACACCTTTTTTGGTGATACGATTGATCAATTCATACCCCTCTTCCATAATGGTGAGATCGGCAGTAAATTGCGTATCGAAAACTTTGTTGAAACCGAGCCTGCGTAAACCGGCGACCATCTGGCCGGTTACAAGAGCGCCAGGTCCCATTCCCATTGCTTCACCGATACCGACACGGATTGCCGGGGCAGTCTGCACGATGACTACTTTATTCGGATTCAGTAGTTCTTCAAACACTTCATCAGTATCATCACGTTCAACGATTGCTCCCGTTGGGCATACTAATGCACACTGACCGCAATTAGTACAAGCAACATTCCCGAGTCCTTTTTCCATATATGTGGACACCTTCGTTTTAATGCCTCGCCCGGAGAGGCCGATCGCATAGACTGTTTGAACATTGCTGCACACAGCAATACATCTGCCGCACAGGATGCACTTGTTCGGGTCTCTGATGATGGAAGGTGATGTTGTATCACACAATTGTTCTTTTTTAGTTCGAACAAATCGATCTTCTTTCACACCAAGATCAGAAGCAATCGCCTGCAATTCACAGTTCTGATTGCGCAGACATGAAAGACAATCCTTCGGGTGATTGGCAAGGATCAATTCAACATTTGTTTTTCTTGCATCACGGATGCGCGCTGAGTTTGTAACAATCTCAGTTCCTTCGTGTATACAGGATGTACAGGCGCGGACAAGCGACCGGGCACCCTTCACTTCAACGACACAGACTCCGCATGAAGAGTTTCGTGCAACATCTTCAAGATAACAGAGCGTCGGTATTTCGATTCCAGTACGCTTGCAGGCATCAAGAATCGTCACACCATCAGGAGCCTGATAATCGTTACCGTTAATTTTAATATTGATCATCTTCGTTTCCATGGAATCCTCTCAATTATCCTGTTCTTCGTGGCATTTGACATCACATCGCAGACAGCGTGCAGCTTCATGCAGGGCTTCTTCACCGGAGTACCCGGCAAGGACTTCCTGGAAGCTTGAAATCCGTT
>Ga0182021_10002280_pt1 | contig 22256 bp, 23 predicted proteins | sample 612E3MmetaG_FD_120493 | JGI IMG/M metagenome (GOLD analysis project Ga0182021, IMG submission 120493) | Permafrost microbial communities from Stordalen Mire, Sweden - 612E3M metaG (Illumina Assembly) | ecosystem: Environmental > Terrestrial > Soil > Wetlands > Permafrost | place: Sweden... | reverse complement strand
TTAGCTTAAGGTGAATGTGTCATGCTCGACCGTGACGGCTATCGCCCGAACGTCGGCATTGTTCTCTGTAACGCAAGGAACGAGGTATTCTGGGGCAAGCGCATCAAGGAGCATTCCTGGCAATTTCCGCAAGGCGGGATCAAGCACGGTGAAACCCCGGAGCAGGCCATGTTCCGGGAGCTTGAGGAAGAGGTGGGGCTGAAGTCCCACCATGTCAGGATCCTTGGCCGCACCAGAAACTGGCTGCGTTACGAAGTGCCGACACAATGGATCCGGCGTGAATGGCGCGGCAGCTACAGGGGCCAGAAGCAGATCTGGTTCCTGTTGCGTCTGGTCGCGCGCGACAGCGACGTGTCGCTGCGCGCGAGCGACCATCCGGAATTCGACGCCTGGCGCTGGCATGAGTACTGGGTGCCGCTGGAAACGGTGATCGAGTTCAAGCGCGATGTCTACGCCCAGGCGCTGAACGAGCTGGCGCGTTACCTGAACCGGGATTCGCGCCACGCCAGGAAAGACCGCGAAGCAGGCTCGGTGCGCTAACAGGGTTTGTCCTACTGGTCCGACCCTGCCCGGCGTGCAATATTCCGCATTCTTCCGCATTCCGCATCCGTACCGAGGAGCAAGTGATGACACGCGAATACCATCCCCTCACCGCACACCGCCTGCAGTCCGGGGCGCGGCACCATCAGCCGGGCCAGGATCTAGAGCGCGTGCGCATAGACTCGCCCGCGCTCTCGGTCATGACCGACCTGCGGAACATTCCTGCCGCGACCATCGATCTGGAGGCGCCGGTGGACGCCGCGAACCGGTTCATGATCCGGCGTGGCGTTCGCCTGCTGTTGGTGAGCGACGACGCGCGCCGGGTGTTGGGTCTGATCACCTCCAACGACATCCTGGGCGAGAAACCGGTGCAATTCGCGCTGGAGCGCGGCATCAAACGCCAGGACATCCGCGTGCGCGACATCATGACCCCCTGCGAGCGGCTGGAGGTACTGGATTACGCCGATCTGATCCATTCGGAAGTCGGGCATATCGTCGCGACGCTCCAGCGCGCGGGGCGCCAGCATGCGCTGGTGGTCGACATGGGCGCGGACGGCAAGACGCAGACTGTGCGCGGGATCTATTCGGCGTCGCAGATCGCACGCCAGCTGGGCGTCGCGATCCATACGACCGAAGTGGCGCAGACTTTCGCCGAAATCGGGGCGGCCCTCAGGAGCTGAAGCAATTCGCACTGCGAAGCGAGTGCGGGTCGGCGTGGTTGACAGCCGTGTGCCACGAAATTATACTTAGTCTAATATTTGGAACGTATGCATAATGTTCCATATATTGGTGATTTTGAAGCTAATCGCTTATTGAGTTGATATTTCGCAAGACTTCAAATCTCATTCATTGTTAGTTTGTTGCCATTACTGATGCATAGCTCAATCGGAGGAAGCATGAAACTCAAAGGCTCAAAAACCGAGGAAAATCTGAAAGCCGCGTTTGCCGGCGAATCCCAGGCCAATCGCCGTTATCTGTATTTCGCGAACAAGGCCGACATCGAAGGCCAGAACGACGTCGCCGCGCTGTTTCGTTCGACTGCCGAGGGCGAAACCGGCCACGCGCATGGCCACCTCGAATACCTCGAGCAGGTAGGCGATCCGGCGACCGGCCTGCCGATCGGCTCCAGCCGGCAGAATTTGACGGCGGCCGTGGCCGGTGAGACCCACGAATACACGGATATGTATCCGGGTATGGCCAAGAGCGCGCGCGACGAAGGTTTCGAAGAGATTGCCGACTGGTTCCAGACGCTGGCCAAGGCCGAGCGCTCGCACGCCAACCGGTTCCAGAAGGCGCTGGATGCGCTGACGGACTGAGTGCGCGTAGAGTGAGGGGAGAGGGGAGAGGTTTTTCCTCCTTTCCCTGGTCAGCGGAACACGCTGACGCCTCACTCCTCGGTACTCCTGCCTCGCTCCTCGCACCAGAATGAGCACGCGCGAAGGGAGCCTCGAAGCTCCCACCCGGCATCCTATCGACTGGAAATCGCCGGATTTCTACGACGAAGACAAGCTCAACGCCGAGCTTCACCGGGTCTACGACATTTGCCACGGTTGCCGCCGCTGCGTCAGCCTGTGTACCGCCTTTCCCACTTTGTTCGATCTCGTCGACGAGAGCAAGACCGGCGAAGTCGACGGTGTGGACAAGAAGGATTTCACCAAAGTGGTCGAGCAGTGCTATCTGTGCGACCTGTGCTACATGACCAAATGCCCCTATGTGCCGCCGCACCAGTGGAACGTCGATTTTCCGCACCTGATGCTGCGCGCCAAGGCGGTCAAGTACAAGAATGGCGAGGTGCGCGTGCGCGATCGTCTCCTGTCCTCTACCGACGCGATCGGCAAGCTTGCCGCGATACCGGTGGTGGCGCAGACGGTGAATGCGCTGAACGGCAACGGCGCGGCGAGGGCGCTGATGCAGAAGGCCATCGGCGTGCACCGGGAGCGCCGGCTTCCTCCATACAGCCCGTCGCGGTTTCGCAACCGGGCGCCGGCAAGCCAACCGCACCCGGCCAGGGATGGCGGTCGCACGCCGGGCAAGGTCGCGATTTTCGCCACCTGCTATGTGAATTACAACGAGCCGGGAATAGGCTACGACCTGCTCAAGCTGCTTGGGCATAACGAAATTCCCTATGTGATCGTGGAGAAGGAGGCATGCTGCGGCATGCCCAAGCTGGAACTGGGCGATCTGGATGCCGTCGCGCGCCTCAAGTTGGTCAACATCCCGCCGCTCGCCCGGCTCGCGCGCGAGGGCTATGCCATACTCACCGCCGTGCCCTCCTGCACCCTCATGTTCAAGTCGGAGCTGCCCCTGCTGTTCCCGGGCGATGCCGAGGTGAAGCTCGTGTCCGAGGCCATGTTCGACCCGTTCGAATACCTGGTGCTGCGCCACAAGGACGGTCTGCTCAAGACCGATTTCAAGCAGCCCTTGGGCAAAGTCTCGTACCACATTCCCTGCCATTCGCGGGTGCAGAACATCGGGCAGAAAACGCGCGAGGCGCTGCAGCTGGTGCCGCAGACCACGGTGACTACAGTCGAGCGCTGCTCCGGGCACGACGGCACCTGGGGCGTGAAAGCCGAGTACTACGCCAATTCGATGAAAATCGGCCGCCCCGTGTTCAAGGCCATGGCCGCGAGCGACCCGGATTACATCAGTTCCGATTGCGCCATCGCGGCGCGCCACATTCAACAGGGGATGGGGGAAACGAGGGCGCAGAGAGAGCATCCCCTGACCTTGCTGCGCATCGCCTACGGTTTATGAAAAGGGATATGAGTGAAATGCACAAGACCATGCACAGGATCGCGCGAGACAGCCTGCTCAGCCTGGAAGCCTATGCCCGGCAGCGCAAGGAGTTCCGCGCCAAGGTCATGGCGCACAAGAGGGATCGAACCGTGCATCTGGGCGCGCACGTCACGCTCATATTCGAGGATGAATTGACCATCCGCTACCAGATTCAGGAAATGCTGCGCATAGAGCGCACCTTCGAGGATCAGGGCATACAGGACGAGCTCGACGCCTACAATCCTCTGATTCCGGACGGGCGCAATTTCAAGGCGACCATGATGATCGAATATGCGGACGCCGAGGAGCGCAAGCACGCATTGTCGAAGCTCAAAGGGATCGAAGACCGGGTTTGGATACAGGTGGAAGGCTGCGATCGCGTCCATGCTGTCGCCGATGAGGACCTCGAGCGGGAAAACGAGGAGAAGACCTCCGCCGTTCACTTCCTGCGCTTCGAGCTCGACGACGAGATGGCGCACGCGCTGAAATACGGCGTCGGTCTGGCGGCAGGCGTGGACCATCCGAATTATCAAGCGGAGGTCGGCGCCTTCGCAGCGGGCGTGCGCGTCTCGCTGACCCAGGACCTGGACTGAGACATGCGCGCCTGGCTGGTGCTGGGCCTGATGCTGCCCATTGCGGCCTGGGCGCAAACGCGCGATTTCGAAGGCAATTCCGAAAATGCCGGCCGCCGGGGCGAGGCGCAGGTCCAGTTGCCGGAATATCCCAAGCCGGAGAATTACCTGCCGCTGAAGGTGAACGCGATCGCGGCGTTCGATTTCTTTGTCGACGCGAAATCCATCAGCATCGGCACGGACGGGGTGGTGCGCTACAGCCTGATCGCGCAAAGCCCCGATGGCCCGCTCAACGTCAGCTTCGAGGGCATGCGCTGTTCCGACGCCAAATACCGCATCTACGCGTTCGGCAGACCCGACAAGACATGGTCCGAGGCGCGCGGTGCATTATGGCAGGCAATGCCGGCCGATACCCGCAATACGCAACGGACCGTACTGTACGATGAGTATTTCTGTCCCAAGAGCCGCATAGCCGGAAAAGCAGAAGACATGGTGCGGGCGCTCCGATACGGGCCGCCGTCTCGCTCAGGTTTCTGAACGGACGCGCCGAAGCCGCAATCTGGCCCTGCTAAAGCAGGACCAGGTTGTCCCGGTGGATCAGTTCGGGCTCGTCCACGTAGCCGAGAACGGCCAGGATTTCGCTGCTCGGCTTGCCCAGGATGCGGCGCGCGTCGTTGGCGCCGTAGTTCACCAGTCCGCGGGCAAGCTCCTTGCCTTCCGGGGAGATGCAGGCGACCACAGCGCCGCGCTCGAACGCGCCGTCGACGCTTTTCACGCCTATCGGCAGCAGGCTCTTGCCTTCTTTGGAGAGAGCGCGCATCGCTCCGGCGTCCAGCATCAGCCTGCCGTTGACCTGCAAATGGTCCGCCAGCCATTGCTTGCGCGCGGCGATGGGCATGGTCTCGGCAACCAGCTGCGTGCCGATCGCTTCGCCGCTGGCAAGCCGCAGCAGCACCTCCGGCTCGTGCCCGGAGGCGATCACGGTATGCGCGCCGGAGCGCGCCGCGCGTTTGGCGGCGAGGACCTTGGTCAGCATGCCGCCTTTGGCGATATGGCTGCCCGCTTTGCCGCACATGTCCTCCAGCTCCGGCGCCCCGGCCTTGGCTTTGCGCACTAACTCCGCCGACGCATCTACGCGCGGATCGCGCGTATACAGGCCGGCTTGGTCGGTGAGTATCACCAGGCAATCGGCCTCAATCAGATTGGTGACCAGCGCCCCCAGCGTGTCGTTGTCGCCGAACTTGATCTCGTCGGTGACCACCGTGTCGTTCTCGTTGATGATCGGTATGACTCCCAGCGCGAGCAGGGTGCGCAGCGTCGAGCGGGCGTTCAGATAGCGCTGACGGTCGGCCAGGTCGGCGTGCGTCAGCAGCACCTGGGCGGTGCGCAGGCCGTGCTCGCGGAAACAGGTTTCATACACCTGCACCAGTCCCATCTGGCCCACCGCGGCCGCTGCCTGAAGTTCATGCATTGCCTGCGGGCGGCGCGTCCATCCTAGGCGCTGCATGCCCTCGGCGATGGCGCCGCTCGATACCAGCACGACTTCTTTGTTGCGGGTTCGCAATTGCGCAATCTGGCCCGCCCAACGCGCAATCGCCGCCCGGTCCAGACCCTGGCCCTGGTTGGTGACGAGCGAGCTGCCGACCTTGACCACGAAGCGCTGCGCCGATTTGAGCAGCGTAGCCATGTCAGGCCACCTGTTTTTCCGTCAGATGATCCATGATGGCGAAGCACAGCTCGCGGCAGCCCTCGCCGGTGAGCGCCGAGATGGCGAACCACCTGCCTTTCCAGCGGTACGACTTGAGGAATTGTTTTACGGCCTGGTCGCGCTCGTCCGCCTGCAGCATATCGGTCTTGTTGAGCACCAGCCAGCGCGGTTTGTCATACAGCGCCTGGTCGTATTTCTTCAGCTCGTTGACGATGGCGTGCGCGTCCTTGACCGGATCCACGCTGTCGTCGAAGGGCGCGATGTCCACCAGGTGCAGCAACAGCCGCGTGCGCGCCAGGTGGCGCAGAAACTGGTGGCCCAATCCGGCGCCTTCGGCCGCACCCTCGATCAGGCCGGGTATGTCGGCGACGACGAAGCTCCTGTCTTCGGCCACGCGCACCACGCCCAGGTTCGGATGCAGGGTGGTGAAGGGATAGTCGGCGACCTTGGGGCGGGCGGCCGACACTGCGCGGATGAAGGTCGATTTGCCCGCGTTGGGCATGCCGAGCAGGCCCACGTCGGCGAGCAGTTTCAGTTCCAGGCGCAACTCCCGCGACTCGCCCGGTTCGCCCAGAGTGCACTGGCGCGGCGCGCGGTTGGTGCTGGTCTTGAAATGCAGATTCCCCAGGCCGCCTTTTCCGCCGCGTGCGATCAGCGCCTTTTGCTCGTGCACCGCCAGATCCGCGATCAGTTCGCCGGTCTCGGCATCGGTTATGACCGTGCCCACCGGGACGCGCAGCACGATGTCCTCCGCTCCCTTGCCATACTGGTCCGCGCCGCGACCGTTCTCCCCGCCTCTGGCGCGGTGGATGCGCGCATAACGATAATCGATGAGCGTGTTGATGTTGCGGTTGGCCACTGCGTAGATGCTGCCCCCGTGGCCGCCATCGCCGCCGTCCGGGCCGCCCCTGGGCACGAACTTCTCTCGCCTGAAGTGGGCGACGCCATCCCCGCCCTTGCCGGCGTGGACCTCGATCTTGGCTTCGTCGATGAATTTCATGGTCGAACCGTGCTCAGACTGGAGCGACAAATAAAAAAGCCCTACCGCGCGGATAGGGCTTTTCTAGGAGCCTGCCGGAGTTCAGGCCGGCACCACGCTTACCGTTTTCTTGCTCATCGGACCCTTCACCCCGAATAATACTTTGCCGGCAACCTTGGCGTACAGGGTGTGATCCTTGCCCATGCCGACGTTCTCGCCCGCATGCACTTGGGTGCCGCGCTGGCGAATAATGATGCTGCCGGCCGAGATCAACTGATCGCCGTAGCGTTTCACGCCGAGGCGCTTGGAATTCGAATCGCGGCCGTTCCTGGAGCTGCCGCCTGCCTTTTTATGTGCCATATCTTGCCTTTCTCGTTAGCTCTCGGACGTTAGCCCGTGATTCCGGTTATTTCGATTTCGGTGAAATTCTGGCGATGCCCCTGGTGTTTCTGGTAATGCTTGCGCCGGCGCAGCTTGAATATGCGCACCTTGTCATGGCGCCCCTGGGCAAGGACTTTCGCCTGTACCGAAGCCCCGCTGACGAGCGGCCTGCCCATCTTGAGGTTTTCGCCGTCGGCGACCAGCAACACCTGGTCGAGCACGATTTCAGCCCCGATTTCCGCCGGCAACTGTTCAATTTTCAATTTTTCGCCGGCAGCGACACGGTACTGCTTGCCGCCGGTTTTTATGACCGCGTACATGTTGAGACTCCAAAAAGGCCAAACAGCAATAACTAAGGAACCCGAGATGATACAGCAATTTAGCTTTGGCCGTCAAAAGCTTTATGCTATGATTTCGAGCCTGCCAAATCCGTTTCCCAGCGCTGGTTTACTGCCCCTCTTTCCGTGCCCATAGAACCTATCCATACCCTCATCGACGCCGACATGCGCGCGGTGGACGCCATGATCCGCAGGCGGCTCGAATCCGACGTCGTACTGATCCGCCAGGTGGCCGAGTACATCATTGCCAGCGGCGGCAAGCGCCTGCGCCCGGCCATGCTGCTCCTAGCCGCCGGCGCGACCGGCTATAGCGGCAGCCATCACCATGAGCTTGCGGCCGTGATTGAGTTCATCCACACCGCGACGCTGCTGCACGACGACGTGGTCGATGAATCCGGGCTGCGCCGCGGGCGCAAGACCGCCAACGCCGCTTTCGGCAACGCCGCCAGCGTGCTGGTCGGCGATTTTCTGTACTCGCGTGCGTTCCAGATGATGCTCAGGGTGGACGACATGCGCGTCATGGCCGTGCTGGCCGAAGCCACCAATACCATTGCCGAGGGTGAGGTACTGCAGCTTCTGAACGTGCACAACGCCGATACCGACGAGGCACGCTACCTCGAGGTGGTGCGGCGCAAGACTGCCAAGCTGTTCGAGGCCGCGACGCGCCTCGGCGCCATGCTCGGCCGCGCGGCGGCGGATGCCGAAGAAGGCCTGGCGCAGTATGGCATGCACGTGGGCACCGCGTTCCAGCTGATCGACGACGTGCTCGATTATTCCGGCGACCTGCACGAGACCGGCAAGAACCTGGGCGACGATCTCAACGAAGGCAAACCGACGCTGCCCCTGATCTACGCTATGCGCAAGGGCTCGCCGGCGCAGGCGCAAACGGTGCGCCATGCGATCGAGCAGGGCGGCCGGGACGATTTCCAAGCGGTGCTCGAAGCCATCGCCAATACCGGGGCGTTGGACTATGCGCGCGAGCAGGCCAGGCGCGAGGCGGCGGTGGCCTGCGCCGCCATCGAGCACTTGCCGAATTCAAAATACCGCGACAGTTTGCTACAATTGGCGGAATTCGCGGTCAATCGTAACCACTGACCGCGTTTGTTTTTGGGGGTTCGCCCCCGCGTGTGACACCTCGGGGTGTAGCTCAGCCTGGTAGAGTACTGCGTTCGGGACGCAGGAGTCGGAGGTTCAAATCCTCTCACCCCGACCAATTTTTTTCGGTGTTGACCGGACACATGGTTAACACTTTCGGTCCGAAAGGGTTTTCCACTGGTTCCACGCGGCCCGTGCCGCGGTCCACGCCTTCGACAGACCGCCGGGGCACCTCTCATGATGGAACCCACATGCGCATGCGCCGCTAATCTGCGGCGCATCAGCGCTTGAACCGACCTCTAAGCGCGTCCGGAATCTGATCCTTGGATTCGACTGTTTGGCCGCACCAGGGCAAACGCCGAATCCGGTTGGGCGACCGGCGGCCCGGGAGGGCGCAAGACCAAGTGCCCGCGCGCGCCGGCAACAGGCAAGCGAAAGCCGCATCCCGCGCGACGGAAGCGGGCATGCGCGGCGGAAAGCGGCAGTTTGGCCAGGATTTGTCATGCCCTTGTTAAACATTGTTAAAGCGGTTTCAACACGCGGTCATCGAGGTGTAGAGTGCGCCATTGAGAGTGTGAATTGATGCTCGATCGCGCCGCTCCGGTCGGATCGGTTCCGGCGCGAAGGCAACGAACATGGAAGCACATGAGATGGGCCAGCGAAAGCGGATTCTTTACATCGAAGACGAGGCCGACCTGCAGTGGCTGGTGAAGCATATTCTCGAATCGATCGGCGGTTTCGAGGTGGTGGTATGCGGTTCCGGCGCCGAAGGCCTGCGCAGGATGGAGAATTTTTCCCCCGACCTGGTCCTCCTGGACGTAATGATGCCGGAGATGGATGGATTCGGCGTATTGCGCGCGCTGCGCGCGCGGCCGGAGAGCGCTGCGGTCCCCGTGGTATTCCTCACTGCCAGGACGCAGCAGGGCGATGAATATGTGGAGCTGGGCGCGGACGGGGTGATCGCCAAGCCCTTCGAGCCGGGACGGCTGGTGGAACAGGTGCGCGCATACACCGGGGAAATGCTGGCAGCTTAGAACCGGCTCAAAGAAATTGAGGGGCTTGCCCCTCCTGTCCCCCTGGATCGGCCCGTTTCAAATTCCTCTTTGTCGCACGGTCCTGACTCAGGCCTTCGTGGCCGCGGGAATCAGCGTGTGGCGGCAGACGCGTGTCGCTGCCATAACATGCGGATCTGCTCGACCAGGACATTCGGCTCTATCGGCTTGACTATCACGCCCAGTGCGCCGCGCAAACGCAGATCCTGCTGAACCTCGCGCTGGGCGTTTGCGGTGAAGAACACCACCGGGGTTTTGGCCAACTCGGGCAGTTCCCGCAATGCGCCCATAGTGGCAACGCCGTCCATGCCTGGCATCATGACGTCGAGCAATACCAGGTCGGGCGCATACGCCTGCGCGCAGCTGACGGCTTCCGTGCCGCTGCCGCAGACCAGAACTTCATAGCCGCCGCCGACCTCCAGGCTGAGGCGGGTAATGAGCTGTATATCGGGCTCATCCTCGACCAGCATGATTTTTTTCAGCGCCGGTTCCATACCTACGATCCGCGCATCGCGCTGCGTTCTTCCTTGTCCTCGCCTGCTGCCTGCGCCAGCGCGCCCAGTTCGAAGTAGAAGGTTGTGCCGACGCCGGGCGTGCTCGTGAAATCTATTTTCCCTCCGAGCTTGCCGATGATCATCTTGCAGATGGCGAGGCCCAGGCCCGTGCCGCCGCGCTGGCGCGAGATCGAGCTGTCCGCCTGGGCGAATCGGTCGAAAACGCGCGGCTTGAATTCTTCCGGAATCCCCGGGCCAGGATCGATGACGCTGACGCGGTAGGCGTCGCCCCTGCGCTCCAGGCACACCTCGACGCGGGCGCCGCGCGGCGAAAACTTGGCCGCGTTGGACAGCAGATTGGCCATGACCTGCATCAGCTGGTCCGCATTGGCGCTGACCCACGCCGGTCCGCGGCCGTGGGTCAGCGTCAGTTTGACCCCATATTGCTGGGCATACCCCTGGTTGGCTACAATGGAAGAGCGCAGCAGCGCTTCGAGTTCGACCGGATCAAGCCGCATCGTCAGGGTGTCGGTATCGAGTTTTTCCACATCCAGAATGTCGTTGATCAGCCGCACCAGGCGCTGCGAGTTGTCCCTGGCGACGCGCACCAAGGTCCTGGATTCCGCACTGAAGTTCGTCATCGCGTCGAGCAGGCCCAATGAGCCGACGATGGATGAAAGCGGGGTGCGCAGCTCATGGCTGACTACGCCGATGAATTCGTTCTTCATGCGCTCGATTTCTTTGCGCGCCGAAATGTCGGCATTGGTTCCTGTCATCCGCAGGGCGCGGCCGGCAGCGTCGCGTTTTACCACGCGGCCATGGCTGAGCACCCATTTCCACTTGCCCGAGCGCGTCCTGACGCGGTGTTCGATGTGGTACTCGGGGCTTGTGCCTTTCAGCGCGCCGATGACCGCCGCCGCGATGCGCTCGCGATCGTCCGGATGCACGAGCTTGTAGAGGGCCTGGGCGTCAGCGTAGGTTTCGCATGGCGGATCGCCCAGCATTTCTGCCCAGCTATCGCTGAGGTATATCGTGCCGCGCGGGACGTCGGCGTCCCAGATCGCGAGCCTCGATCCCTGCAGCGCCAGGTCGAGGCGTTCGTTGATGCGGGTGATCTCCTCCTGCTGACGCACGCGCTCGCTGACGTCGGCGTGCGTGCCGATCATGCGCAGCGGTTTTCCGCGGGCATCGCGGCTTACCACCACGCCGCGGCTGAGTATCCATTTCCAGGTGCCGTCCTTGCAGAGCATGCGGAACTCGCTGGAATAGGCGGGATTCTTGCCCTTCAAATACGCTTGCAGGTCCGCCATGACATGCGGCTTGTCCTCCGGATGAATCCGTTTCTCCCATTCTTCCCGCTGGTTTGGGAACTCGTCCTCGGAAAAGCCCAGCATTTCCTTGTAGCGTCGCGAATACAGGACTTCTCCGGTCTGGATGTTCCGGTCCCAGACACCGTCGCCGGCGCCTTCCAGCGCAAACTTCCAGCGCTCCTCGCTCGCGCGCAATGCCTCCTCCGCGGCCTTGCGCGCGGTGATGTCGATGATCATCGCGAAAAAGCCCTTGATGCCGCCCGCCTCGTCGTAATCCGGAATGAAGGTGTCGACGAGATAGCGCACGCGTCCGTCCCTGCCGTGGCGCTTGCGCTCGCAATCCACCCGCGTGCCCTGCAGCGCGCGTTCGATCTCGGGCAGGATGGACACGTAGATATCGGTACCCAGGACCTCCGCCAGATGCCGGTTGGCGATCCGCTCGGCGGGCAAACCGAGCCATTTCTCGACAGCACGGTTATGGAACAGCAGGCGGTGCCGTTTGTCGACGTAGCCGATCATCGCGGGGATCGAGCCGGTAACCAGCCGGTATTGTTTTTCCTGCTCGTGCAGGTTCGCCTCGGCCGCGCGCCGCTCCTCGCGCTGGCGATTGATCACGGCCCCGGCGAACAGCGCCAGGCCGATCGCCATCAGTGCGCTCCACGCAGTGAACGGGGTCAGCTGCCGGGTGCGCGCCGCGAAGCGCTCGTCGCGCTCCGCGGCCAAGTAGCGCTCCTCGCGCCGTATCTGGTCCACCAGCTGTTCGGCTTGCCGGGCGTTGCCGACATAGGCGTCGCTCGAAATGAAGGACAAGGCCGCGGCTGTGCCCTGCTGCTGGCGCAGCCGGATGGCCTGGTCGCGCAGGCCCATCATGTTCTTTGCTGCAGCGTCCAGGGCCGCCACGCGCTCCTGCTGGCCGGCGTTGCCGGCGACGAATTCCGCCAGGTAGACGATTTCGACCTGGCCGCGCGCCTCTGCATTGTGCAACTGCTCCAGGTCCTGCTCAGAGCGGCCGATGAGGTAACTCAGCGTGGCGCTTTCGGCCGATTCCGCGGCACTGACCAGCTCCTCGAGCTTGGCGACGATGCGTTGCCTCTGCGTTTCGGCGTGGGCCTGTTCCACCCGCTCCGTTACGGTCAGCTGATAGGCGCCACCAATCGCCGCCAGCATGGCGATGGTTGTGGCGAGTACCAGATAGATGCCGATTTTGAACGAGAACTTCATCTCCGGCAAAGCATCTTACTTTTCGGCGGCAGCGTCAAATTTTGGAGATGACCGGGTCGGGCGCCGCCGGGGTCTGCTAAAATGCGTGCAGGAGGGGTATGTCCGACAAGCTCATCGTCACCGTGGACGCACAGATTTCCGCACTGGTGCCGCGTTTTCTTGCCAATCGGATTGCCGACGTCCACAAGATCCGCAATGCGCTCGCGAGCGCGGACTACGAGTCGATACGGGTCACGGGGCACGGGATGAAAGGCGCGGGCGGCGGCTACGGTTTTCCCGAGATATCGCGGCTGGGCGCGGCGGTGGAGGAGGGCGCGATGCGGCGCGACGCTGCGGCGATAACCGGGCTTGTGGCAAGCCTGGAGGAGTACCTCGGGCGCATCGAAGTCAAATTTGCCGATGAGCAATGAGTAATGGCTAGAGTCCAGACGGGGCTGCCCCGCATCCATCACGGAATATTCGCGACCTGACGATCATGCGTATCGCATTGCTGGAGGACGAGCAGGACCAGGCGGACCTGGTGAGCACCTGGCTGAAGGCTGCAGGCCACAGCTGCCATGTTTATGCGCTGGGCAAGGACCTCATGCGCGAGGCGCAGCGCGAAACGTTCGACCTGTTCCTGCTCGACTGGGGTGTGCCCGGGATGTCCGGCGCGGAGGTGCTGGTCTGGATCCGCGCCAACATCGCCGATCCGGTGCCGGTGCTGTTCGTCACCGCGCGTCAGCGCGAGGAGGACATCGTCCACGCCCTGTCCAGTGGCGCCGACGACTACATGGTCAAACCGCTGAGCAAGCTCGAGTTGCTGGCGCGCATCAGCGCGCTGGCGCGGCGCACGCGCGCGAGCCCGCAGGGCGAGGAGGTGCTCGAGTACGGGCGCCTTACCGTGGATTGCCGCAACCGCCAGGTAAAGCTCGACGGCGAGAACGTCGCGATGACGCAAAAGGATTACGAACTGGCGGTGTTCCTGCTGCGCAACGTCGGCCGGCTGCTGTCGCGCGGCCACATCCTGGAAGCGGTGTGGGGTCAGTCTGCCGAAATCAATACGCGCACGGTCGACACGCATGTCAGCCGCATACGCGGCAAGCTTCAACTCAATCCGGAGCACGGCTGGCGGCTGTCGGCGATCTATCAGCACGGCTACCGGCTCGAACGAATCGCAGCCGCGGCGGCGCAATAGGGCATGGTGCAGACACACCGCGCCGTCGGGCCCTGTCCGGACGCACCTTGAGCAAACTTCTGCTGCTGATCCTCGCCGTCGCGGCCGTGTGGTGGCTGGCCAAGGGTTTTCGCCGCAAGGACGCGGCGAGGGATGCGGCTGAAGCGGCGCCCGAGCAAATGGTGACCTGCAGCCATTGCGGGCTGTATCTTCCGCAGGGCGAGGCGATACTCGAACAGGGCAGATACTTCTGTTGCGACGAGCACCGCCGCCTGGCGGGTTAGCGTCGACCGGCAATGACCACCGCCTGGCAGCCCGCACCCGACACGCAGCCCGACTCGTTCTGGGTGTCGCTGCGCTATTTCAACTTCTACCGCATGCTGCTCGCGGCGGTGTTCCTGTCGGCTGTGCTGATCTTCGGCGACAGCCTCAATTTCGGCAGCCACAACCTCGCGCTATTCAAGTATGTAAGCGGTGCCTACCTGCTGCTGGCGATCGCCTATCAGGTGCTGCAGGAAAAGCTGCGCAGCCATTTCAATTTCCAGTTGAGCCTGCAGGTCGCTACCGACATCGTAGCATCGGTGCTGATGATGTACGCGAGCGACGGATTCAGGAGCGGCCTGGGCGTGATGCTGCTGATCTCGCTTGCGGCGGCGGCCCTGGTAAGCCGCGGTGCGCTGATGCTGTTCTATGCGGCGCTTGCGTCCATCGCCATCCTGCTGGAGCAGACTTACTGGATTCTGCAATTCGATCACAGCACGGCGAATTACGTGCAGCCGGGGCTGCTCTCCATCGGTTATTTTGCGACAGCGTTGATTACCAACCAGCTGGCGCAGCGTGTCATCCGTCAGGAAAGGGTGATGCGGCAGCGCTCGGTCGATCTGAGCAACCAGCTGCGCATCAACCAGCTGGTGATCCAGGATATGCAGGATGCCGTGCTGGTGGTCGACGGCAACGGACTGGTGCGCCAGCACAATCCACAGGTATCGCTGTTGCTCGGAACGCAGGCGCCGGAACTCGACCAGATCGAGAACTATTCGCCCGAGATCGCCCGCCTGCTCGCGCGCTGGCGCAGCCAACGGGACAACCCGACGGAAACCCTGCTGATGCCGGGCAGCGGCAAGCTGGTGCGGGCGCGCTTTGTCGAAGCCGGTACCGACGGGGGCAGCTTTTCCCTGGTGTTCCTCGAGGATCTGTCGCGGCTGCAGGAACAGGCGCAGCAGCTGAAGCTGGCGGCGCTGGGGCGGCTCACCGCCAATATCGCGCACGAAATCCGCAACCCCCTCTCCGCGATCAGCCACGCGAGCGAGTTGTTGCTCGAGGAGCAGCGCGACCCGTCGCAGGAGCGCTTGCTGCACATTATCCAGGACAATTCCAAACGCCTCGATCGCATGGTGCGCGACGTGCTCGAACTGACGCGGCGCGATCGCGTGCGTCCAGAGGCCATCCAGCTGGCCGCCTTTCTGCCCACCTTCATCGACGAGTTCGCGCAAAACGAGAAAATCCCGGCTGCAAGCTTCGCGCTGGAATTGCCCGAGACGGGTGAAATTCTGTTCGACCGGGTGCACCTGCAGCAGGTGCTGTGGAACCTGCTGCGCAACGCCTGGCGCCACTCGCGCCAGCGCGCGGGAAGCGTGCGCGTGGCGGTCCGCCGCCAGGCGAATCGGGTAGAATTGCACGTGATCGATGACGGCGAGGGTGTGCCCACGCACCTGCGGCAACAATTGTTCGAACCCTTCTTCACCACTTACAGCGGCGGCACCGGTCTCGGCCTGTACATCGCGCGCGAAATGTGTTCGGCCAACGGCGCCATCCTGGACTACGCGGAGCAGTCCGCCGCAGGTGCCGGCGCGGACTTCCGCATACTGTGCGGCGGGAGGCCCGCGTGAAGCGCGTCGAACGCAGGAGCGATCCGGTCGCCGCTACGGTTCTGGTGGTCGATGACGAGGCCGATATCCGCGAGCTGCTCGAGTTGACTTTGGTGCGCATGGGGCTGGCGGTGGAGTCCGCCGGAAGTGTGGCCGAGGCGCACGCGCTGCTAGACGCAATGCCGTTCAACCTCTGCCTCACCGACATGCGCCTGCCCGACGGCGAGGGCCTGGATCTGGTGCGCTACATCGGCGAGCATTGCAGCGACCTTCCCGTCGCCGTGATCACCGCCTATGGCAGCGCCGAGAACGCCGTGGCGGCGCTCAAGGCCGGCGCCTTCGACTATCTGTCCAAACCGGTGTCGCTGGAGGATCTGCGCACGCTGGTCAAGTCGGCGCTCAAGCTGCCACAGCGCGTCTCCGCCGCCAAACCTGTGCGCCACCAACTGCTGGGCGATTCACCGCCGATGCTGCAGGCGCGCGAAATGATCTACAAGCTCGCGCGCAGCCAAGCGCCGGTCTATATCAGCGGTGAATCCGGCAGTGGCAAGGAGCTGGCGGCACGCCTCATCCACGAGCAGGGGGCGCGCCACGACCAGCAGTTTGTGCCGGTGAACTGCGGCGCGATTCCGGAAAATCTGATGGAGAGCGAGTTCTTCGGCTATAAGAAGGGGGCCTTCACCGGGGCCGAGGCGGACCGCGACGGATTCTTCCAGGTGGCGCATGGTGGCACGCTGTTCCTCGACGAGGTTGCCGACCTGCCGCTGCCCATGCAGGTGAAGCTGCTGCGCGCCATCCAGGAGAAGCGGGTGCGCAAGGTGGGTGCGACGGCTGAGGACCCGGTGGACGTGCGCATGATCTGCGCCACCCACCAGAACCTCACCGCCCTGGTCGAGGCAGGCGAGTTCCGCCAGGACCTGTATTTTCGCCTGAACGTGATTGAGCTGAAGATGCCGTCGCTGAAAGAGTGCCGCGAAGATATTCCCGCGCTGGCGGAGTCCATGCTCGCGCGCATGGACGGACCGGCCGGCGTCGCGCCGCGCCTGTCAAAGGCCGCGCGGGCGGCGCTCAGCAGCTACGATTTTCCCGGCAATGTGCGCGAGTTGGAGAACATTCTGGAGCGTGCGGTGGCCTTGTGCGGCGGCAAGGAAATCCAGGCCGACGATTTGCGGCTCACGCCGATGCGCCAGACAGACGAGGCGTCCCCGGGCGAAAAATGGCCGTTGCCGGACTATCTCGACCGGATCGAGCGCGAGGCCATACTTGAAGCGCTGGGCAAGACGCGCTTCAACCGGACTGCGGCGGCGAGGTTGCTCGGCATCACCTTTCGCGCGCTGCGCTACCGCATGGCACGGCTGGGGATCAACGAACCCCAGCCATGATCGTCGACGCCGCAGGGCGCGTCGACACCGCGCGCTACCTTGCCTCGCCCAATTGCGACGAACGGCCGCCGGGCGAGGCGGTCACGCTGCTGGTGATCCACAACATCAGCCTGCCGCCGGGGGAATTTGGCGGCGACGGAATTGTGCGCTTGTTCACCAACGCGCTCGACTACGGGGCGCATCCTTATTTCGGCAGCCTCGCCGGATTGCGCGTGTCGGCGCACTTCCTGATCCGGCGCTCCGGGGAGCTGCTGCAGTTCGTGCCTTGCGCGAAGCGCGCCTGGCACGCCGGAGCGTCCGCGTGGTGCGGGCGCAGCGGCTGCAACGACTTTTCCATCGGCATAGAATTGGAGGGCGCGGACGACTTGCCCTATACCGAACCGCAGTACCGCGCGCTGGCGGAACTCACGCGCGCGTTGCAGGCGACTTATCCCATCGCTGATGTTGCCGGCCATAACGACATCGCCCCCGGGCGCAAGACCGATCCCGGCCCGAGCTTCGACTGGCCGCGTTTCCGCAAATCGATCGCCTCAGACCACTGATCGAAAGCCGCAGGTATTTTCTTGCCGCCGCTCATGTTGCGGCGTATGCAGTTCACGCTTTTCTCATAGACGCGAATCGACGAGCGCCGTCCGGTGCATCCTTCGCGTTATTGCGCTCAATTTTCCGCTCGAACGCACAATTTCAAAAAACTTCTTGCAAAATCAAAAGCGCGTCACTAAAATTAGTTGCGAACTGGTAACGAGATACTATATATTGTGGTTGTGGTCCGAACCAGGATATGAGACCAGCAGCAGAATTGCAGCGATTGGCGCACTAGAACTAAAGGGGGGAATGCAGATGCAGCTTGTCACCGATACACAAAAAACGCCATCCGTGGCCGGTGCCAACGTTGCTGAAATGTCCCCAGTGAGCCAATCGACCTATCCCGAATACCGAATCATTCGCCGCAACGGCGCCGTGGTCGGTTTCGACCCGGGCAAGATCTCCGTCGCCATGACCAAGGCGTTTCTTGCAATCGAAGGCGGGCAGGGCGCGGCTTCGGCGCGCATCCGCGAACTGGTTGCGGGGCTCACCGAAGGCGTGGTCGCCGCGCTGGCGCGGCGCCAGCCCGGCGGCGGCACCTTCCATATAGAAGACATCCAGGACCAGGTCGAACTGGCGCTGATGCGCTCCGGCGAGCACGAGGTGGCGCGAGCCTACGTGCTGTACCGTGAGCAGCGCACCAAGGCGCGCGCTCTGGAGCAGGCCAAGCAGAAAGACAAGGCCGCCGTCCCGGAACTGCACGTCATCGAGAACGGCGTAAGGCGGCCGATCAATCTGTCCGGCTTGAAATCCCTGCTCAAGGCATGCTGCGAGGGCCTGGGCGACGCGGTCGATCCGGGAATTATTTTCAACGAAACGCTGAAGAACCTGTACGACGGCGTGCCGATCGAGGAAATCCGCAAGTCGGCGATCCTTTCGGCGCGCGCGCTGATCGAAAAGGATCCCGCCTACAGCTTCGTCACCGCGCGGCTGCTGCTCAATACCATCCGCATCGAGATCCTGGGCGAGGAAGTGCCGCAGGCGCAGATGGCCAAGCGTTACGCCGAGTATTTTCCGGAATTCATCAAGCGCGGCATCGCCGCGGAACTGCTGGACGAACGGCTGGCCAAATTCGATCTGGCGCGCCTGGGCAAGTCGCTGGACGCCTCGCGCGACCTGAAGTTCGGCTATCTCGGCCTGCAGACCCTGTACGACCGTTACTTTCTGCACGACCACGGCCAGCGCATCGAGCTGCCGCAGGCGTTCTTCATGCGCGTCGCGATGGGGCTGGCGCTGAACGAGATCGACCGCGAAGCGCGTGCGATCGAGTTCTACGAGGTGCTGTCTTCGTTCGATTTCATGAGTTCGACGCCGACGCTGTTCAATTCAGGCACGCTGCGCTCGCAGCTGTCGAGCTGCTACCTGACCACCGTCGCGGACGACCTCGACGGCATCTATGAATCGATCAAGGACAACGCCTTGCTGGCGAAGTACGCCGGCGGCCTGGGCAACGACTGGACTCCGGTGCGCGCCCTGGGTTCGCACATCAAGGGCACCAACGGCAAGTCGCAGGGGGTGGTTCCGTTTCTGAAAGTCGTCAACGACACCGCCGTCGCGGTGAATCAGGGCGGCAAGCGCAAGGGCGCGGTGTGCGCCTATCTCGAAACATGGCACCTGGATATCGAGGAATTCCTCGAGCTGAGGAAGAACACAGGCGACGACCGCCGCCGCACGCACGACATGAACACGGCGAACTGGATTCCGGACCTGTTCATGAAGCGCGTGATGGAAAACGGCGAGTGGACGCTGTTCTCGCCGTCGGACTGCCCCGACCTGCACGACAAGTTCGGCAAGGAATTCGAGAAGGCGTATACGGCCTACGAGGAAAAGGCGGCGAAGGGCGAGCACAAGCTGTTCAGGAAGATGCCGGCGCTGCAGCTGTGGCGCAAGATGCTGTCGATGCTGTTCGAGACGGGGCATCCCTGGATCACTTTCAAGGACCCGTGCAATATCCGCTCGCCGCAGTCGCACGTCGGCGTGGTGCACAGCTCTAACCTGTGCACCGAGATCACGCTTAATACCAACGAGCACGAAATCGCGGTGTGCAATCTGGGCTCGGTCAACCTCGTCGCCCACCTCAAGGACGGCAAGCTCGATCACGCCAAGCTGCAGCGCACCGTCACCACGGCGATGCGCATGCTGGACAACGTAATCGACATCAACTATTACGCGGTCGGCAAGGCGCGCAATTCGAACCTCAAGCACCGCCCGGTGGGCATGGGCATCATGGGATTCCAGGACTGCCTGCACGTGCTGCGCGTCCCCTACGCTTCCAAGGAGGCGGTGGAGTTCGCCGACCGGTCGATGGAGGCGGTCGCCTATTACGGCTACACGGCCTCGGCCGACCTGGCCGAGGAGCGCGGCCGCTACTCGTCCTACCGCGGTTCGCTGTGGGACCGGGCCATCCTGCCGCAGGACACCCTGGCGCTGCTGCGCGAGGAGCGGGGCGGGCACGTCGAAATCGACATGAGCGTCAGCCTGGACTGGGAAGGCCTGCGCGAGCGCATCAGGCAGCACGGCATGCGCAATTCCAATTGCGTGGCCATCGCCCCGACCGCCACCATCGCCAACATCATCGGCGTATCGGCTTCGATCGAGCCCACTTACCAGAACCTGTACGTCAAGTCGAACCTGTCGGGCGAATTCACCGTGGTCAACGAATACCTGGTGAACGATCTGAAGCGCCTGGGCTTGTGGGACGAAGTGATGATCGCCGATCTCAAGTATTTCGACGGCAATCTGGCGAAAATCGACCGGGTGCCGGCCGAGTTGCGCAACCTCTACGCCACAGCATTCGAAGTCGAGCCGCAGTGGCTGGTCGAGGCGGCGGCGCGGCGCCAAAAATGGATCGACCAGTCGCAGTCGCTCAACATCTATATGGCGGGCGCCTCGGGCAAGCGGCTGGACGATACCTACAAGCTCGCCTGGAAGCGCGGTCTGAAAACGACCTATTACCTGCGCTCGATGGGCGCGACGCACGCCGAGAAGTCCACAGTGAAGGCGGGGCAGTTGAACGCCGTGCCCGAGGGTGGTATGCCCTCGGCGGCCAAGAATTCAGAGCAGGCTGATGCGAAGTTCTGCTCGATCGACAATCCAGAATGCGAGGCATGCCAGTAAGTAGGCAACAAGACTGGAGAAATGAACATGCTCAATTTTGACGACGAAGTGGCCGTTTCGCCTATCCCCGGCCTGGGGATGCAGGCGGCGCGGGGATTCATGCCCGCATCATCCGCACCTGCCGCAGCGCGGCAGCCGCGCGCATCCGAGCAGGCGGCGCCGGCGGCGAGCGCCGAGGAACTGCGGCGCATACGCGTCGAGGACAAGCGCATCATCAACGGGCGCACCGACGTTAACCAGCTGGTGCCGTTCAAGTACAAATGGGCATGGGAGAAGTATCTCTCCGCCTGCGCCAATCACTGGATGCCGCAGGAAATCAACATGAGCCGCGACATCGCCACCTGGAAGGACCCGAACGGCCTGACAGAGGACGAGCGCCGCATCATCACGCGCAATCTGGGCTTTTTCGTCACTGCCGACTCGCTCGCGGCGAACAACATCGTGCTCGGCACCTACCGCCACATCAGCGCACCGGAGTGCCGCCAGTACCTGCTGCGCCAGGCTTTCGAAGAGGCAATTCATACCCATGCCTACCAGTACATCGTCGAGAGCCTAGGGCTGGACGAAGGCGAGGTGTTCAACGCCTATCACGAGATCGGCAGCATCCGCGACAAAGACGAGTTTCTGATCCCGTTCATCGACACGCTCACCGATCCGGCATTCAAGACCGGCACCCCGGAGGCCGACCAGCAGCTGCTCAAGAGCCTGATTGTGTTCGCCTGCATCATGGAAGGGCTATTCTTCTACGTCGGGTTCACCCAGATTCTTGCCATGGGGCGCCAGAACAAGATGACCGGCGCGGCGGAGCAATACCAGTACATCCTGCGCGACGAGTCGATGCACTGCAATTTCGGCATCGACCTGATCAACCAAATCAAGATGGAAAACCCGCATCTCTGGACCGCGGCGTTCCGCGAGGAGATCCAGGGCTACATGAAGACGGCGGTCGAACTGGAGTACCGCTACGCGGAGGACACCATGCCGCGCGGCGTGCTCGGGCTCAATGCGCCGATGTTCAAGGAATATCTGCGCTACATCGCCAATCGCCGCTGCCAGCAGATCGGCGTGGAACAGCTTTACCCCGGGGCGAGCAACCCGTTCCCCTGGATGAGCGAAATGACCGACCTGAAGAAAGAGCGCAACTTCTTCGAAACCCGGGTGATCGAGTATCAGACCGGAGGCGCGCTCAGTTGGGATTAGAAAACCTCATTCCGTCGGCGTCCAGCGGAGACAAGCATGCGTAAGTTGACCGAATTTCGGGCAGATAGCGACTACAGTTTGTGGCTGCGTTTCGACGACGGGCTGGAGGGCAGCGTGTTCCTCGGCAATTTGCTGGATATTGGCGCGTTCAAGAGTTGGCGCGACCAGGATCAGTTCCGCCGCGTGGCGATCGATCCCGCAGCAATGACTTTGGTTTGGGATGGCGGGATCGAACTCGATCCTGCCGTTTTGTATCGTGACCTGCTGGAGCGCAAGGCCGCATGAGGCCGCGCGCGGATGCGGGCAAGGGATTCGGCAGACCGGGGTTCGCCCCGGCCGGCCGGATAATCCGGGCTAACCTAGCCGGGTTTGCAGTAGTTGTTTTTCTTTAACTTTGATGAAGGAGCTTTACCATGGCAACGAAGAAAAAAGCAAAGAAAGCAGCGAAAAAACCGGCTAAAAAAGCCAAGAAGAAGAGGGCAG
>Ga0182021_10002279_pt1 | contig 22262 bp, 13 predicted proteins | sample 612E3MmetaG_FD_120493 | JGI IMG/M metagenome (GOLD analysis project Ga0182021, IMG submission 120493) | Permafrost microbial communities from Stordalen Mire, Sweden - 612E3M metaG (Illumina Assembly) | ecosystem: Environmental > Terrestrial > Soil > Wetlands > Permafrost | place: Sweden... | reverse complement strand
TGCTATTCTTTCGTTCAGAGGTGCCGCGCTCTATAATTATTATCATCATTTTGCTGACAAAGCTGCGTTATACGATTGGGTCCAGAGCTTGGGTTTGACAGCACCTGCACTTATTCCCGGTGCGCCTGCACCCGGCGGCATTCTTGAATGGCTCGGTTACATTGTACACGGAGATAAAACAAACCTTTTGAGCTCAAACATTGCCGATGTTGCCAATAGCATTATTAATATGATCGGAACCGGCATTACCATTATTGTCATCATTCTCTCACCGGCTCTTTCTAAGAGGTTTGGAAAAAAAGCGGTGGCAATTGGCGGTTTCGCTCTAGCGAGCATTGGAACCTTGGCGTTCTCTCTGCTCAGTCCTACGAATGTAAGCGGTATGGTCGTGCTTACTATTCTTATCGCGATAGTATACGCTCCTACCATTCCATTGATTTGGGCAATCTATGCGGATGTGGCAGACTACTCTGAATGGAAGACGGGACGACGATTCACAGGAATCGTTTTTGCAACCATTGGTTTTGCTTTGAAAGCTGGTTTAGCACTTGGCTCTTCTTCGTTCCTTTGGATTATGGCCGATATATTCAACTATAACACTCAGATGCCTGATGCACCTCAAGCACTCGAGGGGTTTCGCGCTTGTAGCGGAATTGTCGTGGGTATTCTGTTTGTGATTTGTACACTCTCATTAACTGTGTACAAGATCAATAAAAAGATGACGATTCAAATGGCCGATGAGTTAGCAGAACGGCGAAAAGCATTCGCACTGTAAACTTGAACATATAAAGCTTGAAGAGAAAAAATATTTTTTCTATATCAAACGGTAGGAAAAAGACTATGAAACAAAAATGCAGACTTGTTGTTTCAACCAGTATCGTGCTAATTTTTTTAGTCGCCGTACAGAAGGAAATATTTGCCGCTGCTGGAACAATAAAAGCGAAAGAGACTCATCAAATAATGATAGGTTTTGGCGCTTCTATTGCATGGGCCGATGACCAATTAACGACACATCCGGCAAAAGGTGAAATATATAATTACATTTTTAATGATCTCGGTTTGGATATTCTGAGAATTCGAAATATATATCGGAATAATCCAACGGACTTTGCACCAACGTTTGTTGAAATTGTTGATACCATGTATGCCCTTTCACCTCAGAGACCGAAAATTCTTATTTCTTCATGGTCACCGCCTGCTGATATAAAGAGCAATAATGATGTCGAAAATGGGGGAACGTTGGTGAAGCATGGTGGGAAATATGTTTATGGCGCATTTGCTCAATATTGGGTAGACGCTATAAATGCTTATAGAGCAATTGGTATTGATCCAGATTACATCGGTATTCAAAATGAGCCGGATTTTTCGGCAACATGGGAATCATGCCTTTTCAACCCCACAGAAACATCAACCAATGCAGGCTATAATCGTGCATTGGATACTGTATATCATGCACTGCAGCAGATACCATCACCTCCAAAAATATTGGGTTCAGAGGTTTTAGGAATTGGTTATGGGGAATTCCAAAAATATGGATCATCTTTTAATCATAGTCATCTTGACGGTTATGCATATCATTTATATCATGGCGAATCTGATAATGTCAGCGATAATCATAACCCTGATTTATTTATCACAAATCTTACTACCATCGCAAACAGTTATCATGATAAACCGATATTTCAAACAGAATATGACCGCGGTGACTGGTTCAATACAGTCTGGTTGATGCACAACTGTTTAGTCTATGGAAATGTTTCGGCGTATCTCTGGTGGGAATTGGTATGGGGATCGGGCGGCAAGCCCTTGATAGAAATGGAATCAGACACATATACGATTACTAAATACTACTGGGCGTTCAGACAATATTCAAAATATATTGATTCTGGTTATGAAAGGGTGACCGCAACAGTGAATGCCGATAGCCTCAGAATATCCGCTTTCATCAATCCTGGCGGTACTACGTTAACGGCAGTGGTGTTAAACATCGGGTCGCAGACGCAATCGATGAATTTTGATATCCAAGATTTCAACGTTGATAGCGGAAGAGTTATTCGTACTTCCGAGACCGAATCGGGTGATACAATAAGTAATAGTTATGATGGCAAATCAGCATTGGATTTTCCTGCTCGTTCTATTACAACGCTCTTATTTTCCGGAGCGTTGGTCACCAAGGTCGATAATAAACCCATAATGCCTTTTGAATTTTCATTGTCTCAAAATTATCCCAATCCTTTTAATCCAACCACAACGATTGAATATTCTTTAGGTAAGGAAAGTTTTGTTCGGCTAAAGATTTATGATGTTCTGGGACGGGAAATAACGACATTGGTTCAGGAAAAAATGGCAGCGGGAAAACATACTATTCAATTTGACGCAAAGGATATGAATTCTGGCGTCTATTTCTATAAAATCATAGCGGGGAATTTTATTCAATCTTATAAAATGATAGTGATAAAATAATATCAACGTAGTGAATGCATAAATAATTATTCAATTAATAAACTAATTTCCAACAAACAATGGAGGTTGTAAAATGAAAAACTTACTCTTTAGTTTTTTCATGATAGCACTTATCTTTACCTCTGGAAAAGCACAGGGCTTCATCACCATTGATGCCCAGAGAGATGCTTTTTTTGACGGCTTGACCAATCCGAATGATGGGAAAATATTTATACCGTCGGCGGCTTTCCTGCCACAAGACACCACAAAATACGGACGTCCTTGGGGTGATGATGATATATCTGGAATAGTATGGACTGCTTGGGACACGACCTATCTCTACTATTATGTCGAGGTGAGGGATAATATAATTGTCGATAATCAGAAAGCTAATTGGTCAAATGATAAAATTGAACTTAAATTTGATCCGAATCCGACAAAAAAATTGACAGGGCAGGGTAATTGTATTCAGGTCGGTATGACCGCGTACGACCGCGGGGATGCTCAGTTAGATACAGCAGTTGATAATTTGGACTTAGATCAAAAAATTGCTAAAGGCAAAGAGATGGTCGATACATCTGGAAATCCATGGTGGTCTACACCCGATGATTATGCACGGAGAGAAACTGCCGATGGCTATGTATTAGAATTTCGAATTCCTTTCAAGTATATCAATAAATCAAAAAATTGGCTTCGGCCTGTGGCTGTAGGCCTACAATTCGGCACTGCGATCAATATCGCTGATAATGACAGTATTGGAAGAATGAATGCTGTGAATTGGTCTGCCGGACATAAAGACGATGTATGGAATACTCCAAAGTACGATGGCACGGTTACTTTATTACCTGACCATAAGTGTAATTATAAAGCCAGGAGCCTTCAAGTCGATACTATTTTTAATGCTAATGATAGCCTTTGGTATTTTGGCGGAACGCCATATACATCAGTAAAATCTCTTATTAACACTCCAGCATCTTTCAATTTGATGCAAAATTATCCCAATCCATTTAACCCAACAACAACAATTAAATTCACGTTACCGCAGCGCAGCAATGTCCGTATTGTCCTTGTAAATGTGTTAGGACAGGTCTTGAAAGAAATTGCCAAAGGCGACTACAGCGCAGGGAGCCATCAGGTTACATTGGATGCTTCGCATCTCGCAAGCGGTATCTATTTTTACAAATTACAGGCAGGTTCATTGAGCGATACAAAGAAGTTAGTGCTTGTGAAGTAATACTTCTTGTTGTTGTGGTGTTTGTGCAGAGCCGCTTATTTCTGCCCTTTTCATATCAGAAGAGGGCAGATGAGCGAATGTATAAAGATGATGAACTCAAGATAACTTAGTAAGAAAATAACGACGGGGGCTACTGCAGAGAAGTAATGGCGGAGGTATCTCAAAGAATTACATTAGGTAGAAGAGGGTACGCTCAAAAAGGAAAAGAGAGATTGTTTCGCTTGCAATAGATCTGAGGCAGTTTTTTGGACAGCCACGTATCACAAAAACTTTATTTTGAATAAAATCAATTAAGACAGACGTGTATTGAGGATGAAAATAGTAAGGCCAATATCCTGTATCAAGAATTTTGCAGGATTTTTTTTCTGCATGAGCATTCCATTGTTGGGACAAATGAAGCCTGCCGTTCTCTCCGATAGTTCTTTTAGCATAGAAAATGGTAACGCTGTATTAGCAAGAGTGGGTCAAAAAATAATTACAGTACGAGATTTCAGGGAACGAAGTGAATTTACGGTCCGACCGCAGAATTTTAAAGATAAGAATATCGTATTAAACAATTTAATTTTCGAAAAAATACTTGCCCTGGAGGCAGAACAAGAAACGAAGCCTGCAGCACATTCCGGGATCCAGGCTATGCTTGATGGCATGAAGGAACAACAGATGCGGGCTCAGCTTTACTATGAAGTTGCTTATAATAAAGTGAAACTCCATTCCAACGATTTAAAAAAGGCGTACACACTTTCCACTCGTGAATACGAACTCGAGTTTTATCGCTTACCCAATAAGAAGTTTGCAGATAAAATTCAAGAAGCGGTCAATGAAGAACCGAAACGAGCCGATTCCTTATTTAAGGAAGTAGAAGAACTTCTAGGAAAGAAACCTGTCCATAAAACAAAATTTGACGATAGCGATGACGATGCTATTCATAAAGCATTATACACGGAGGCACTGAATCCGGGGAAGGTTATTGGGCCCGTGAAACTCGGTGATGACGGATATATTGTTATGAAAGTATTGAAATGGGTTGATTATCCTCTTATAAGCGGCGAAGAACAGCAGGCACGTTGGAACAAAGTAAAGGACATCGTCCATCTTCGAAAAGCTGAAGAACAATGGCGTTCCTACCAGGCAAGTGTCATGAAGGGGAAGCGATTAGTATTTGATAAACATACTTTTGATCTGGTATCAAGCTGGGCGATGGAAAATTATTATTTCCACAAGCAAAACGATTCTCTCAATATTCACATTGCAGAAATTGAAGGAAAGAAATCGGAAATTGATTTTAACACCCCATTCTTTACACTCGACAAAGAAGCATGGACTCTGGAAGATTTCCGAAAAGTTCTTCGTACTCATCCCCTCGTTTATAGAACGACCGCTCTTGACAGTACGAATTTTCGCACACAATTTAAATTGGCAGTTATTGATTTGATGCGAGATCATTATTTGACGCGGGCGGCTTATAAACGTTCTTTGGACAAGAATGAAAACGTGAAGAAAACAATCGAAATGTGGAAAGATTCTTTTGTGGCAACAAATAAAGCAAAGAGCATTGTTGATACGGGAGTAGCTCATGGGAGTGTCAAGAGAAACGATGAACGCGGCTTATCGGAATTTTGGAATTCGCAAGTGATCACTTTGCAGCAGAAGTATGGTAAATCGATCTGGATAAACCATACATTACTGAATCGTCTTACGGTAACAAGAATTGATATGATTGCCTTACAACCCGGCTTTCCCTATCCTCTTGAGGTCCCTCAATTTCCAACATGGATCGTTTCTGAGAATCTTAATTATGCAACACTTAAGAAATGAAATGGAAGATAGATGATCGTCGTGATATAGACATCAACGAGTTTGATTCATATACACTGTTTTTGATATAACTTATAGTAAACAAAAGAAGGGTTGTTAAAATGAAAAAACTATCTACAATCTTTTTATTGACGTTCTTCCTTCTTGTTGCAAGTGCAGGTATGCTTTATGCTGGAGTAGCAGGAAAAATTTCTGGCAGGTTGATCGATAAAACTACACACGAGCCATTAATATCAGCAAATGTTATCATTAAGGGAACCTCGCTAGGTGCATCAAGCGATCTTGATGGTAATTATTCGATATTAAATATCCCTCCTGGGGTTTATACTGTCAGTATATCCGTCGTTGGATATCGGAAGGTACAAATTGAAAATGTCCGTGTGAATATTGACCTCACAGCTACCGTTGATGTCGCACTCGAACCAGAAGCCGTTGAAATGGATGCGGTCGTTGTTTCAGCGGAAAGGCCTCTGGTGACAAAAGATATGACATCCTCCCTCACGACTATTAATTCAGAACAAATCCGAAACATGCCCGTTGATAACGTTGCACAGGTTCTGAGATTAAATGCCGGCATAGTTATGAGCGGAGGGCAAATTACGATTCGCGGCGGCAGGACGGGTGAAGTAGCGTATTGGGTCGATGGCATTTCATCGACTGATGTTTATAATGGGACACAGGGTGTGACGGTAGAAAACTCTGCAATCCAGGAACTTCAGGTTGTGAGCGGTACATTCAACTCTGAATACGGACAGGCGATGTCGGGTATTGTCAATATTGTTACGAAAGATGGAGGCAGCAATTATACCGGACAGGTAAAAATTTATGGAGGGAGTTACCTCAGCAGTGATAATGTATTTAGCCTTTATAAACATCTTGTTACGGCGGAAAATCCCGTTGCCAATTCAAATAGGATTAATACAACACAGGTCGTGACCGGTGAAAAATATTATCCATTAAAGAAAATAAATCCCCTTTACAGCGGAGAATTTACACTAAGTGGCCCGGTGCCTTTCCTGGAAAACAATTTGAAATTCTTTGCAAATGGCCGGTATTATTCGGACGATGGATATTTTTACGGTGCAAATTGGTACCTGCCGGATGGAGTTGCTGGTGATTCTTCTATCGTATCGATGAATCCATTTCAGAATACCTCCGTCCAGGGAAAACTTACCTACAGCATGATGGGCGGCAATATACGGATGAGCTATCAGTTCTTCGGGAATAAGTGGAATAGAGACAGAACGTACTATCCGTTTTCATCGAGCGATTTTCCTTACAATTTTAATGCTCATGATTATTTGTACGATCCTTATGGATTGCCAAAATCCTTTGGCGATGCATACACGCACCTTTTTTTATTGAGTCATGTTTTATCTTCATCAACTTTTTACGAACTGCGTGTCAGCAGATACCAATCAGAAATGAATCAATACGTCTTTAAGAATCCAACACAAGCAGTAAGATATTTGGACAGTACAGGCGCGGTCGATCCAAATGGTCCGGATGGCTATCTCCAACCAAACAATAGTGGAAGTTATTCCGCACCCGCATCTAACAGCTTCAATAACAAAGGTATGGATCCAACTCATACAAATCGTACTGCGGCTTATTGGGCAGTAAAATTTGATCTTACGAGCCAGATGAATAAATCTCATGAAATGAAATTCGGTGCAGAAGCAAGGCTTCATGAACTTACATTAGATAGATATCAGATTATAAGCGCAACGGATGCAAGCGGAACGATAATAACTCCATTCGTCCCTGCTGTTCCAAGTCCGAGCAGCATTTACAGAAGTTTATACGATAGAAAACCGCAAGAGTATTCTGCATATGTGCAGGATAAAATGGAGTACAACCAAATCATTGTGAACATTGGATTGAGGTACGATTATTTCGATGCAAATGCATCGATGCTGACAGATCCAACTGACCCGGACATATACTCGCCCGTTAAACCTGAACATACGTACGCCGGATGGATTCCCTTACCAGACAGTTATTCAGGAACACTCGATCAATGGATCGCAGATAACGTAGCAAACGGAACATTCAGAGAATATACTCCCGATCAACGAAGAGCATTTATGCAGCAAAAAGTCAGCGCCAAGATGGCTCTAAGTCCGCGGCTCGGTATTGCATTCCCAATTACCGATAAAGGAGTTATTCATTTTTCCTATGGACATTTCTTCCAGATTCCGCAATTCCAGTATCTCTACGCTAATCCCGATTTTAAAATCAGCAGCGGCAGCACTTCCAATGCCACACTCTTTGGAAACCCGGACCTGAAACCTCAAAGGACCGTCATGTATGAACTTGGATTGCAGCAGCAGCTCTCAGATAACATTGGAATAGATGTAACGATGTTCTATAGAGATGTACGAGATTGGGTAGGAACAAGCAATGTACCAATTTCAGTTTATGGAGGAAGTGCAACATATGCGATGTTTGTGAATAAAGATTATGAAAATGTGCGCGGAGTGACATTAAAATTTGAAAAACGTATGAGCAATAATATTTCATTCCGTGCTGATTATACATATCAGATTGCCGATGGAACGTATTCTAATCCGACGGATGCGTTCAATGCGATATCCAGCCATCAAGCACCAGTCTTAGCGCTTGTTCCTATGGATTGGGACCAGAGGCATACTCTCAATGCGCAATTGATCTACAGTAATTCCGATTGGATCATCTCGCTCATCGGCACATACTGGAGCGGACAACCATACACACCGAGCTTTCCATCAAGTGAATCACAGGGTGCTTCAGCAGTTACCGGCTTGACGACAAATAGCGCGAATAAGCCGGATCAAAAAAATATTGATTTGACGATCAGCAAAAAAATCCAAATGAGCCGCTCTTTCTCTCTCGAACTGTTTATGAATGTTTACAACTTGCTCGATCAAAGAGATGCAACAAATGTTTATTCTGACACAGGGAATCCGGATTACACAACAAACCCCCGGCGACTTTCGCAAGTGTCATATAGTTCAAGCAGGATAAGCACACCAGAAGATAATATGAATCAGCCCGCTTGGTATACTGCACCACGCCAAATTCAAGTTGGAATAACATTAGGATTCTAATCGAACATTAGGAGATACTATGAAAAATAAATTCTTTTATTCTGTTGTTGCTGTCATTTCATGGATTGGATTATCCCATTCAATTGTTCATGCCCAGATGCGATACCTTCATGGAGATGATCGAGAATACCGGATTGGGATGCATTCCGGGAATCAATTCAGGACGACTTTTTTTAACGACGGAACATGGGGTGGATTAACCGGAGGCGCAGGAATGAGTATCGTAAAGGCCGATATTGCCGGGGAGTGGCCTATCAATAGCGGTCATTTCTATCTTATCGATGGAGATACTTTTGTGCTTTCGGAAGTTGCCGACAATTATGATCCTCTTGAACATTATTTCTTGGCGGACTCTGGCAAAGTGGGGAGGGTTCATCACATTCAAAGCACCGTCAAAGCTGCACCTGGCGGAGGTACAGTAGGAGATCAAGATCCAAATACTAAAAAGTGGTGGACTTTTTTGCCATTACCGGGATTTGCAAATCCAAGAGATCAGATCATTGCTATGGCAAAGGGAGACCAGCAATGGTATGATGATGCAAAGAATGCAGGATCATGGCCTCTCTTCTGGCCCGATATTAGAGATCCACAAAACCCGTATAAGATTTATTCTGCAGATGGCTGGGCTGGTTCTTGGAACGGATATTTTGGCAGAAATAAATTTAATGCCGATGAAGAGAGTTACTTTGTTGCAGATGATTATGCAAAACAGAAGTTTCCCGCCTTTAGGCCGGATACAACAGATGTGCTCAGAGGTGGATTAGGTATAAGGATGTATGTGAGAGGATTTCAATGGGCAAAAATGCCCGTGCAGGACGCCTTATTTATCGTGAGCGATCTAGAAAATATTGGAACATACCAACACAATAAAGTCGTTTTCGGTTATAAGATTGGAAACAATATGGGTCAAACAATCGGCGGAGGTGATGCAGGTGATGATGGCGGCAGCTATAGTATTGCAGATAATTTATCATGGACTTGGGATCAGGGTGGTCTTGGTGCCTCCGATTGGGGTCCAACTCCGGTCGGAATCTCAGGCGCTGCGCTTCTAGAGACCCCGGGGAATCCTTTTGATGGCATCGATAATGATAACGATGGAAACCCAAACAGTTCCAATTATGGGATGAAAAATAAAGAAGTAGGTTCGGTTATGCTCAATACTGCGAATGGTCCTAAACAATTTTACGCCGGCTCGGGGCCAACTATTTCATCAAGTATATTTAATCCAAAAGTACTTGGTCTCAACGACCAGATCGTATTGATTGATTACAAAGATCCACGTTATAAACGGACAATTACAACGTTTAAACAAGCTCTCCTTGATCAGGGCAAAACATTAGACACAGACACTCTTCTTATTCCTTTCGGCGGGCTTACGTATCAGTTTTGGGTCGGGGATACATTGAAAGAAATCGGAGATAATTTATTTGACGATAATTTAAACGGCATCATCGATGAAAACAGAGGTGTAGCAAACCCAACGACAAGTGTAGTCACATATCTTTATCTTGATCATAAGTACATCAATTATTTGGATCCTAATCCAGCCACAAATGGATCGCTGAATCCACTTATTGATGAACGCAGGGATGATGGTATTGATAATAATGATAATTGGGATGCTGCAAAAGATGACGTTGGCCAGGATGGTTTAGGCCCCACAGATCTCGGCTATCCAGGGCCTGATATCGGAGAAAATGACGGAAAGCCAACACCGGGAGAACCTCATTTTGATAAAACAGATATTAATGAAAGTGATATGGTCGGGCTCACGAGCTTCAATTTGTACTTATGGTCTGCGCAAGATCAATTTGGGGACGGGACTCAACAAGATGATGAAGGTTTTTGGAAAAGGCTTGCTCCAGGTTCTTTTTATGCCAACTCCGGCGCAAGTAATGTAGAGCTATTATTCGGATCTGGATATTTTCCACTCCCTCCAGGTGATCTTGAAAGAATTTCTTATGCTTTTATAGTTGTGAGCGGCCCTGCGGGCGGTTGGACAGGCGGTTCCGGTGAAGTAGCACCGCCTGATAATTTGCTTCTGGAAAAGACCAATGTGCAATTGGCTTACGATCAGAATTATAATTTTGCTAAGGCGCCCTTTATACCGACAGTTACTGCCGTTACAGGTGACAAGAGAGTGACGTTATTCTGGGATAATATAGCCGAATCTTCTGTTGATGCAAACAATGTTGTAAATTTTGAGGGATACAAGATTTATCGTTCAACAGATCCCGGTTGGAATGACATGACTCCCATTACTGACGGTCACGGTTCAGTGGTTATGCGCCAGCCGTTAGCCCAGTATGATCTAGATGATGCATATTCCGGTTATGTCTCTGCCACTGCAAATACAGGAGTTCGTTATTGGTTGGGGAGTAATACCGGTTTGAGACATTTTTATATCGATACAACTGTAACGAACGGAACTACCTATTATTATGCAGTGACGTCGTACAATTATGGTGATGTCGGCATTGGAATTGATCCTGCTGAATGCGTTAAATACGTTGCCGTTCAATCATCTGGTGATGTCGAAAAAGGGAAGAATGTCGCTGTTGTTCGCCCTGAGGAACCTGCTGCCGGATTTGTCGCGGCAAATTTTAAAGACTCAAAAATCACTGCCTTGTCTGGCAGCACGAGTACGGGAGTAGTTGATTATAAAATTTTGGATGGTACTCGAATTAAAAATAACCATACCTATCGAATCACATTCAAAGATACGGTAACGGGTGTAGCAAAAGGTTTAGCAAAATCGACAAAGAGTTTTACACTTGCCGATATCACGGTGATCGATACTCCGAAAATTTTAATAAAGGATAACCAGTTTACAGGAGACAATGGAGGGCTTCCGGTAACAGATGGTTTTCAGTTATCGTTCTCCAGTAATCCTGAAAAGCTGAGCTATGATTCAGTCAGTTCTGGATGGAGTAAATCAGGTATTCCGGCGTTCGAAATGAATCCGTTTGCAGTAGTCAATATGCCGGTTGCACTTGTAGCCGGTAATTTTAAAATTATCTTTAACGATGTAGGTGTAAGTACTTCAAAACGATTTAAACGAGGTTCTACACTGCTTCCGGCAATACCGGTGAATTTCAAAATATATAATACGACAACAAATAAAGAAGTTGATTTTGCATTTTATGAACTCGACACCACTTTTGGTCCGGGTAAATTTACTATAAATTTGGCCCGCCAAAAGTCTGATGAAATAATATTCTTAAACGATGGAGATTCAATTGCAAGCTGGCAGGTCGATTTTATCCACCCATCTCAATCCCCTCTAGGATCCAGTATGCCTGGAACAGGAGATAGTCTAATTCTTATATTGAATAAACCGTTTCTTTCTAACGATACGTTGCTATTTACAACTCTGGGCCCAAGCGTTGATAATGCGTTAGCAAAAGCAGATATGGGAAAGATAAAAGTAGTTCCTAATCCGTATATCGTCACTAATTCATGGGAGCCCCACAATCCTTATTCGAGCGGACGTGGAGAACGGCAACTTCATTTTATTCATTTGCCTGCAAAGTGCACTATAAAAATATTCAATGTAAGGGGGCAATTAGTAAATTCTATCGAACATGATAGTCCGCTGAATGATGGTACGGAGATATGGAATATGTTATCAAAAGATAATCTAGAAATATCTTATGGTATCTATATATATCACGTACAAGCGGCAGGTGTAGGCGAGAAAATTGGAAAATTTGTGGTGCTCAAATAGAGAACGGAGCGAAGAACATGAGAACATTACTATTTGTCGTTTCAGGAATGCTGCTGATGGTGCAGATGAGTGTCCAAGCACAGGGTGTGACGAAAGTTGGAACAACAGCAGCCGGTTTTTTAGGTATAGATATGGGGCCGCGCGGTGCGGCAATGGGCAGTGCCTATGTTTCAGTGGCAAACGATGCCAGTGCAATGTACTGGAACCCGGCAGGGATTGCCCGGATCGATGGATTTGAGGCAAGCTTCACCAATACGAAGTGGATTGCTGATCTATCGTTGAACTATGCAGGTGCGGTGTTGCCATTAGGAGATGTCGGGAACATTGGTATCAACGCGACATTTTTAACAATGGACCAAATGGAGCGCACAACAATAGATCAACCCGAAGGAACGGGGGAGTTTTTCGATGCCGGTTGTTACGCGTTTGGGTTGAGTTATGCACGCAACTTGACGAACCAATTTTCTATCGGCATGAATGCGAAATATATCAATGAGCGGCTTTATCATAGCAATGCCACTGGGTTTGCCTTAGATATTGGTGCGCTCTTTGACACAAAATTCGATGGTTTGATGCTGGGTATGAGCATTTCAAACTACGGAACGAAGATGAAGCTAGACGGCCAGGATATGCAGGTACAGCATGATATTGATGTAAGCGTCTCAGGGAATAATCCCAATATCAACGCTCGCCTGATGACCGATCCGTATGATCTGCCATTATTGTTCCGTGTTGGAGTATCCATGGATGTCCTCAAAGGTGCAGCAAACAGTAACCTGATCATTTCCATCGATGCGCTGCACCCAAGCGACGATGTAGAATCCGTAAACATTGGCGGCGAATATGTGTTTAATAACATATTGGCGCTGAGAGCCGGCTACAAAGGATTGTTCGCTAAAGATTCTGAACAGGGTTTTAATTTCGGCGGTGGAGTACGGTACACAATAGGAACCACCACTTTACATTTTGATTATGCATACCTTAATTTTGGTATTTTAAACTCTGTACAAATGTTTAGTATTGGCTTGGGACTTTAAAAGCAATTTATTCCTTTTAAGATTACATCATCCGAGACTTTCTTCGGAAAATAGTTCTTGATAAAAAATATTGATGTGATGATAGAAAAATAAATTGTTTCTGCATTAAAAAACAGCCGAGGGAAAGGCAAAAAAAGAGGGTATATTAAAAAGAAGAACGAAATTCAGACACTTTGTAGTTGATGCTCTCTATGCAAATGAAGCATTCAATGCTATACGTGCCCCTAACGAGATTCGAACTCGTGTTCCAGGCTTGAAAAGATTGTTGGTATTAAAAAATCGTCAAAAACGAAACAAAATCAATAATATTTTGCCCAAAATCTCTATCAAGTGTTAGCACATGTGTTAGCAGCTCATCCCTAAAAACTAACACGTTATTTGTGCGTTCAATGTAAAAAGTTTTATCATCTGCCGCAAGTCTTGCTAATATTTTTGAATTTTTTATTCAAAATATGACTTTTTAAGATCTTTGAGATTTTCAATCTTGATATACAATATCTATTGACTTATGAATCTGCTCATTCCTACACTCAGCCCAGACTTCTTCCACCGCGGTTAAAAGTCTGTTTATGTCTTCTCGGGTGTGAGTAGCCATCAGGCTAATACGGAATCGCTGCTGTGTCGAAGGAACAGCCGGGTATTCAACAGAATTTACAAAAATACCTCGTTCATGAAATTTATACGCTGCCATTCGTATGTTCATCCACTCAGGAACAAGGAGTGGAATAATTCCAGCAAGTGGATTCACGTCAAAGCCAAGTGCGCAAAGTCCTTCAGCAGTATACTGAACATTTTCTCTAAGTCTCTTTATAAGATGAGGTTCCTTTTCGATGACTTCTAATCCTGCAAGAGCTGTAGCAAGGACAACAGGGGGAAGTGATGCAGAAAACATATGCGAGCGCGCAAAGAATCGTAAATAACTGATGATAGGTTTGGAAGCCGCTACGAAACCGCCACTCACAGCAAGTGTCTTGCTGAATGTACCCATATTGATATCAACCTGGCCATCGACGTGAAAATGTTCAGCTGTTCCTTTACCATTTGTTCCCATGACTCCAGTTCCGTGGGCATCATCAACGATAAGTAGTGCTCCCGACGATTTGCAAATCGGAACAAGTATGTCGAGTGGAGCAAGATCACCATCCATGGAATAAACACCTTCGACACCGACAAAAATATCGCTCCCGTAATTCTTTTTATGAATCTTGAGAAGATTTTGCAGGCGATCAATATTATTATGGGAAAATCTGGCTGAGGAACACTTTGACATTTTCATTCCATCGCAAAAAGAAGCATGGCTGTAGGCGTCGCACAGTACCACATCATTACTATTGATAAGACCTGTTACTAAACCAACATTAGCACCATAACCACTCGAAAAAATAAGTGCATCTTCTGCTCCCTTAAGTGCAGCAAGCTTCTCTTCCAACTGACGATGAAGACCTGTGTACCCATTCAGCAACGGTGGTCCACCAATGCCTGCGCCGTATTCTTTGAGAGCATGGTGCGCAGCAGCAATGACAGAGGGATGATTTGCGAGCCCGAGGTAATTATTCGACCCGAACATGAGCATTGATCTTGGTTGTTTCGTATATGGATCCATAATTAAAACCTCTCGATCAGCTGGAGAAATTACGCATCGCATATTCAACATCTCATGACGCTCAACCAGTTGATCAACATGAGATTGGAAAAAATCAGCTCTCTCGTGAACACCAAGATTTCGCCCTTGTAAAAGCATTTGATGAAGATCGAAATTTTCTCCGCCGTGGTACTCTTCATGTAGTCGCATAATTGTACGCTCCTTTCTTTAGTTGATCATGATAAAAGAGAAGATTGTGAATATATTGTCTGATATTGGAGTTAACTTGTCGATTTAGGTTCCGTATCCATGCAGTATCAATAGCTATGTTCTCACCATCGATTGGAACATAAATAGTCGTTTCAGGAATGACTCTCCCTAACTTCACTGGGTAAAAATTGCTGAGTGCAGCATCATGGAGAAATTGTTGTTCCCGGTCCGGTGGTAAAGTAAAAAGAAGCTCAAATTCGCCATGCTCTCCTGCCAGGAGAAGCCATGAAGGGAATCCGATTTCTTTTATGAGATGCCTTGATTGTTTATCAAGTGCTAATTCCCAGTCTGCATCCAGTTGAAAGCCATATTTATTGATTCGCATCAACTGGTCAAGCGTGGAAAGAACACCGTCGCTTGTATCCATGCAAGCAGTTGCGATGCCGCGGAGGATTTGTCCTTCTTTTAGCCGTGCTACTGGTTTATATGAGATATGTTGCTTGTGTGATCCGAGAAAATGCGCAAGAACAAAACTATTGCCGACACCCAATCTGGAAGTTGAGTAGACGATATCTCCGGGATGGTATCCTTTTCGGGTAATTACTTGCCCGGTTGGCATAAATCCGAGAGCACTGCCGGTCAGCACAAGTTGTTCGCCATAATTTGTGTCGCCTCCAAGTATATGCACGCCACAAATGCTGCATGCATCCTGGATTCCTTTCTGAAGGCAAATAATAGAGGATTCGCCAAAGTTCTTTGGAAAGATTTCAGAGACTAATATTCCGATAGGCTTTGCACCAACGGCAGCCAAATCACTTAAGTTAACCATAACTGTCATCCAACCGATTAAATAGGGGTCGTCATATAATCCGGTAGATATCTCTTCCACAATGCTGTCTGTAGTTAATGCCAGCAAGTGCTCGTCGTCATTCCATGGATGAATTATTTCGGCGTCGCTTTCATGCAGAGCATTGAGTTGCAATGGTGAACGTGTGAACAGGCTCGTGAGAAAATTAATGGATTTGTTCTCTTGAATGTCAGTCATCATGGGCACACCTTCATAAATCGGGGAAGAGTGGAAAATTGAGCATCCGTTGTCTGTATGACTTCACCATCGAATTCAATGGCGAAGGGTATCGGTGCATGTAAAGTGAATCCAAAAACAGACCAGGATCTTCGCTTGTCTATCCTCTGGAATTTATCGTGGCTTAAAGCCCATAGAAGTTTAAGGAGATCAATGGTCGGCATATTATGACACAGATGAACAGTAAGTATTCCGTCGTCAAGCGGGATGGAAGTTTGATAACAAAAATTGCCTGAGATGTGCGGGTTCTTGAGAACTGCCAGATTGGCGAGATTAATGGTGAATTCATATTTATCGAGATTTCCAAATGTCATCAAAATATTTTTATAAGTACAGATTGTTTTCAATGCAGCATATAGAATAGCGCTAGGGGTGTGTGCGCGTTTTAAGAACTTAAGTATCGAGTCTGGATTATTAAACAAGTAATTAGCTTCAGCAGTGACGCCAACGCTTGCATTCGATAGAAAATAACGCTTTTCCCATTTGCTATCTTGGTTGAATCGCACGCAGCCGACATCGCGTTGCCGCGCTTTATCAAAATTTAATTTATAAGGATAACCATGTGATATCTGATTTCTGCAAAATGGTTTGTGAAAATCATTACTGGAACCAAGACCGATAGCACCCAGGCGAAGATCAGTACCTGAATTATGGACACAAAGATCCATAAGACTATTCAGCATAAGGTTTACAGTTCCATCCCCGCCTGCTGCGACAAAGTCTCTTTCACCGTATTCGTAGGCACCCTGAATTATTGAAGCGTACATCGATGGGTGTTCAAGAATATATTCTCTTCTATGATCTGAGAAATCCAGTAGGCTATTATCAAGAACATTCCACTTTTTGATTGCAGTGCCACCACCTGCATAAGGATTAATGAGTACTAGCATATCATGCTCCTATACCTGGTCTTGAGTAGGTCGCAGTTGCATAACCAACACAAAGAATCCATAAAATATAAGCAGAGGAATAATCCAGGTCTGTCGTTGCAGTACTGATAAGCCGGTAAGAATCAAAATATAACTGTGAACAACTGGCACAATGGCCGCATGAGCACCTTTATCGGTTTGAACACGATGCAAGCGAACCTGGCCGAGAATGATTGCGCCAAATCCAATGAGTAAAAAGAGACTTGGAAATAAAAGCTGAACGTATCCTTCACCAGAAAAAGCGAATGTCAGAACAGCTGAAGTGATGAAAAGAAGGGCAAGCACATCGCTCGCGATCGCTGCAGCAGCCCGGCTGTAAACGACCGGAAATGTTCGATAACCTGTTGGTCGGTCGGCTTCAATATCTTTGAAGTATCCCGAGAGAACAAAATTTGCGTAACCAAAAAAGACAGTGATAACAATGAAAATGTTCGGGATTTTAATGATGTCAGAGAGTATTCCTCCTCCCGCTAGAAAAGCCATTATACAGAGCACGCCAACAATCCAAGCATTATAGAACGGACCACTCCACCACATACGCTTAAATGGAGTATATGTCGCAAGGCCGATTCCGGCAAAGATACCAAGGATTATGTTCGATGGATTGTAGTAAGCAAATACAGATACACAAAAAATAAGTCCAATAATACTGACGCCGCCTATCTGAAAGCGCGAGACAAGGCCGCGCGTGAGCGGTCGGTACGGAGAGGAGCGCGTATCCGTATCGATTTGGAAACAATCGGTTAGCGCTTGACCGAATCCGTAAGAAAGAAATGAAGCAACAAAAATCATCCATATTTGAACAGACGATATAACCGGACTGAATGCCATGCCTGCAGTACCTGTAGCACCGGATACAAAAAGCAAATATGGGCGCATGGTAATGATATAGTACCTGAAAAATGCCCTGCTGAATATCGTTATTGCCGCAGATTGAATTGAGCTTTTCATTTTATTCCTCTTTTAATTTCTATTCTATTTTACAGAAAGAGGAATTGAAAGTTGTCATAGAAATGTCAATATGTTGTCAATCTTTTCTCCTTTCTTATATCCGCCAGTGTTTGTGAATTCATATCTTTGATCTTATTGTTGCTGTCTGTTGAGCGTACAGAAAATGCCGCGTCAGATTACGGCTGTGCAGATAATAGAATAGATGCTGTACTTAAGAAAGGTGTTGAGAGAAGCTATTACTGAAAATTATTACTTCACAAACTTGTATCCGGCGGTATGAATGGTAAGAAGATGCTTTGGTTTGGAGAGGTGAGTTTCAAGTTTTTTACGGAGACCAAGTATATAATTGTCGACTGTCCGAGTTGTTGGAGTTGCTTCATATCCCCAGACATCATCTAACAATTGTGCACGTGTGATGACTTGACCTTCTCTTTCTACAAAGTATTTAAGAAGTTCGTATTCCTTAGCAGAAAAGACTATCCCTTTTTTCCCTTTTCGGGCTTCCTGTTTTTTAAAATCGAGATGGATATCATCGAATGTATATTCGTCAAGGTTACTGACAATTGTCGCTTGACGCCGCAAGAGTGCTTTGATCCTGGCAATCAATTCACGAATGCTGAATGGTTTTGTCAAATAATCGTCAGCCCCAATTTCAAGACCCATTACTTTGTCGAGCTCTGTTCCTTTACTCGTCAGCATAAGAATAGGCGTTTGAATTCCATCCGATCGCAATTGCTTACAAATTTCCATCCCATTCATCGAGGGAAGCATGATATCGAGAAGTATGGCATCAAATTGACGTTTCTTTGCGGTCTGATATCCTTTTGTGCCATCACTTTCACTGAATACATCAAAATGTTCAGCCGCGAGGTTATCCTTCAAACCTCGAAGAATTGCTGTATCATCTTCGATGATAAGTATTCGTTTCATTGCTTCCTCCAGTACTCTTCCGTATGAGAGGTAATCGAATCGTAAAGGTACTTCCTTTGCCAATTCGACTCGTTACTTCAATTTTACCACTATGTGCTTCAATAACATGCTTAGCGAGGGTCAAGCCAAGTCCCATGCCTTTCACGTGATATGCTTCTTGGGATCGATAAAATCGATCAAATATTTTGTCGCAATCTTGAGGAGGAATTCCAATCCCTTTGTCTTCTACGCTGATCAACAATTCTTCAGATTTCTGATGAACATAGAGTTTGACTTCTTTTTTACTTCCTGAGTATTTCATTGCGTTGGAAAGCAAATTGATGATGACTTCTTCCAGCGCATCCATGTCTGCCATAATTATTGGAATATTTTTTGGAATACGGAAGGAAAATTTTACCTTGGACTTTTCAAACTGGTATTTCATTGTTAAAATAGCTTTTCGTATTACTTGCTTCACATCAGTTTTGACAAAATGGTATTCCTTTATTCCGCGCTCGATCCGTGAAAAATCCAATACATTATCAACGAGTCTTGAAAGACGTTCTGATTCCCGGTTTATAAGAGTATAATATTCTTGTTTTGTTTTTTCACTCTGTAATGTACCATGCTGTAAGGTTTCAGCAAACATCCGGATAGAAGTCAAGGGTGTGCGTAATTCATGAGATACGCTGGATACAAAATAGGATTTTAACTGATTGAGCTCTTCCACTTTCTTACGTTCTTCCTGTTCGAGCATTATCTTTTTCTGTAGTCGAAGCCGGTCTAGAATTTTTGAAGCTTGAGATGTGATAGTGATGAGTAATTCGACTTCTTCCCACGTGAACTGGTCATTGATGCTTCGTGGATTTGCAGTGATCAATCCCTGCAGATTTCCGGATTCTGATATCATTGGAATGCATAACATATAACCATTCTGTTTTAACCAATTTGCCTGTGATAGATCGATCTCTCCTTCAGGATTATTTATTGCCGATGGAGCAGCGAGTAGACGCTGAGATACAATATGCTCGGACATGCCAGGTGGAAGTTTCATCGCGGTCATCATATTAAAGCCTTGAAAATATTGACATAACAGTTCATCGTTCTCTTTAATGTAAAATGCTAACGAACTAATAGGAATTGCACTTACACAATGATCAACAAAACTTTTAGCGAGATCGTTTATGCTTAATGCTTTGTGGATTTGATTAGATAATTGAGAGAGTGCTTTTCTATAATGGACACGTGCAGGGAAAAGAGTTTCATCAACGATCCCTTGCAATCGCAATCGAAGGGGATTCATAAGCCATACGAGGGTGATAGAAATAGCCAGAATGAGCAAATGATTCATGATTTGCAATTCACCACCGATCACAGAAATACCTAAAACAACGATGAGGGTATACATCAATCCGATCAAGAGTGATAGAACCGTATAGACAATGCTTCGATTGATCATGATTTGAATATCCAGGAATCGATATTTCACAAAAGAAATAGCAAAACAAAAAATCGTTGTCAGGAAAAAAACAGCTGCATATTCCTCTGGAACTAGATCCTTCGAAATCACAATTTGTGGTACAACTATAAGTGATAAAAAAGGAACCTGTCCGACAACAATGCCCCAGAGAATCCATTGCAATCTTGCACGGTCTTCCGTTGACTGAGCCCGCTTATATGAATCAATTACACTGACAATCATACCTACACCACACAGAATGATGATAAGGTGGTACAAATCGTATGCCCGAAGAAAGGATTCTATTGTTGCTGGTGATTGCAGTGCCTGAAGAAATCGATAAGCAATTATTCCTATACAACAACATATCGGAAGAAAAATGACAGCTAACTTTATCCGAGTTGGTCCTAATTTCTCTCGTGGATACACCATAGAGAAAAAAAGGAATAGACCAGCAGTGGTGATATACGAAAATAAAAGTCCGATGCGGCCTACAATCGAATATATATTATTGAAGGAAATGTGTCCCTGTGTCAACAAGGATGAAAGAGCAAGTCCGATTAATGCCCAGTGAAGCGAGTATGCTGCAGAACCATCAAGGCGATTACAAGCCACAAAAACTGCCAAACTCCAAAACATGACAGCTACAATAGCCATAATGATGGCAAATCGGGGAGAGTCATAATATTGAATGAGTTTTATCTCTTTCGATTTTTGTATTCCTTCTTGTAAGTATTGTATCGTGATTTTCTCGCCTGGGGTAGAAAGATCGCTCAAGAACTCCATCCCATCAGCTGAATATACTTCCGTCTGATTCCACAGCAGGATTCTATCTCCCCTCTTGATTGTTTGACAAGCTTCAGGATTGAGGATATTTGTAACTATTAAATGTTCGTTTTGTCTTTCGACAGTGAATGGCGCTTTGGCTCGCTGGTAGATTGCAGAAAGATTGAATAAGGCAAAGATTAAAAGAATCACATCGATTATAAGATACACAGCTAGACGCATGTTCTCTTTAACCATGATTCTTGTGGACAAGTATAATATAGAATAAAATTATTACATCATGGTAACCACTATGAGGTCGAGAATCAAGAATTTAACTGACGATTTCATACACGCAAAATATGACAGACTTATGACAATTTCATGACAATTACCATTCTTGAAGAATGTATTTTCATTGTGAGCGACAGTAAGTTTAACGGTTGAACTAAGCCGCTACGAAGCAATGCAAGGAGTAATAAGCAAAACATCATTAAAACTCTTCTGATTATCACAATTCTTTGTCCCTCAGCCTCACGATTATCGGCTCAAGGGAGCAATATACGGTTGATCAGTCTCTCGGGAGATACAATTAATGTATGTAAGATTGATTCCCTTTCAGATGTATTTCTCTTTGGTTCGTGCAGTGGTAAAGCCGTATATATTCCAATTGACTCCATTGCAGTGTTGGAACTTTTTGCATGAATTGAGTAATGAAATAGTAGATACCGTTAGAACGTTTAATCAAGGAAGCCATAGTGCACTCCTGCAAAAAAGTGTTAGCAGATAGAGAGGAAAATGCTAAAACCCTTGTGCCCCCAACGAGATTCGAACTCGTGTTCCAGGCTTGAAAAGCCCGTGTCCTAGGCCTCTAGACGATAGGGGCGGATTATTTTAGATTTATTGATTGTAAATTGCAATTTATAAAACACGTTTTGCACATTACAGACTGCAATTCATTTATTGGATGTGCTTTTTGAACGGGCTGTTTTTAGGGATGCCGTAATTATTGGCGTTAATTCATCGCAT
>Ga0182021_10002278_pt1 | contig 22265 bp, 18 predicted proteins | sample 612E3MmetaG_FD_120493 | JGI IMG/M metagenome (GOLD analysis project Ga0182021, IMG submission 120493) | Permafrost microbial communities from Stordalen Mire, Sweden - 612E3M metaG (Illumina Assembly) | ecosystem: Environmental > Terrestrial > Soil > Wetlands > Permafrost | place: Sweden... | reverse complement strand
CATATCCTGCCACTTCTGCCAGATCTTGCCGATCTTATCATACCAACTCACTACGTCATGATCGCGTTCGCCTTCGGGCAGTTCCCGCCCCCGCTTGACGAGGTAAGCCGCCCACTGCTCGTCGTGCCAACGGTCCAGGAGCGACGATCGGTGGGGATCGAAATCTTTATTTGCAGCGCTGGCTTCATCGGCCAGCCAGAAACCGCGCGTGATGTTATCGACGTTGTCCTGCCGAAACAACATTTGCAGCGCATTATCGATCGTCATGAGCGAGATGGGCGGCGCGTCGTCGTGCGGGTGCTTATCCCGATCGGGATGGAAGCCCGCCGCGTACTGCGCAATCGCTTGCCACGCTTCACGCTCTTCGCGATCATAGGCTTGGGGGCCGCTCTCGTCAAAGCGATGCCAGCGATAGTCGCGGAGGGGCGTTTTGTAGCGCACGCCGTTTATCTGCGCATCGATCTGCGCGCGGCGCAGCCGCTCGCGATGTTTGTCGCCGCGCGCGCCATAGGCGGCATAGGAGCCGAAACGCGGGCCCGGCATACCGGCCGCCCCATTCACGTCGCTGCCGATGGCGACGCCGCGGCCGCCCATCTTGTTTACAGCATACAAATAACTGGTCGCCCAGGCCGTGCTCGATCCGGCGCAGGACTGCGGCACTTTGTGCCCCAACTCCGGCATGACGTTATCAAAGTCCAACACGTCGCCCTGATTGAGGATGGGCGCGATCATGCCGCCCAACCGACCGATCCGCTCCACCTGATCGGCCCGCTTGCCCGCTTCGTGCGCCACCTTGTGCACGTCGTCGGTGCCATAATGATGGGGATCAGCCCGATCGAATTCCACATCTGCGCTAAAGCCCAGATCGCGGAACCAGGCATGCGAAGAAATCACTGGATATTGATGGCGCTCGGCCAGATCCAGCGCGGTGTCCGTGGACTTCTGCGACATGTGATCGACGTCGAGGATGATGCCCCGCCGCATCATCTCTTCCAGCAGGATGAGGCCGTAGTCATTGAGGCCGCGCGCATTGGCGTGTCCGCCGCGCACCGTGGGATGCGCCAGCGCTTCAGAAATATCGCGCACGGCCGGCACCTGGTGAATCAACGCCTGCCGGTTCATCGTCGGCTTGGCCGGTGACAACGATTCTCCGCTGGCCACCACGGCGCGTTGCACGTCGTCGAACACATCGTCGCCGTCGTAGTCCAATCGATAGCGCACGCCGCTCTCAAAGCCGTCCTCCACTTCGTAATGGCGGCCGGTCACAAACACATTGAGCAAATCGAGCAGCCGCATATACACCGAGGTGCCGCCAAAAGCATTATCGGTCAGGTGGATGGGCGTGATCTGCCGGATGCCCAGGCCGTGCAGCCAGTCCAACTCCGCGCCGATGAGCTGCCGCGCCCGATCGAGATCGTCGCCGCACGCGGCCTGCAGGTCTTCCAGGCGATGCCAGTTGCCTAGCGAGTCCACTTCGACGCCCAGCACCACGGCGAGTTTGTTGGCCTTGATAATGGCGCGGGCCTCGTCGGCGGAATAGGCGATCTGCATCCAGCCTTGCCCCGGTCCGCCCGCTTGTCGATCGAGATGAGCGGCCATCTCTTTCATCGCCACGACCTGCCGCTCGATCGTGCTGCGATCATCCGTCGGCAGTTTTGGATTGCTGCGCGTGCCGAGCAATTCGTTGTTGACGGCCAGGCACGTAATCAGGCGCAGCCCGCCCTGATAGGCGCGATAGATCCAATCGACGTAGGCTTGTTGATGAACCAACGTGGTGAAACGCGGCCAGATGATGAAGTCGGGCCAGCCGCCGCCCGCCGGATGACCGAATTCGGGGTTGACGTTGATGAGGCCGCCGTGGATCGGCGCGCACGAGGCCAGCGCATGTTCCAGCGCCTCGTCGCCGGTGCGCTCAGGATCATAGGGCAGTCCCCAAAAGGCATTGCCGCCAAATGACAGATGCGCCATGAGGTGCGCGTGGATATCGGCAAAGCCCCATAACTCGGTGCCCGGATCGACCTGCCAGTAATCGCCGCCCAGGGGCACGCGCGGGATCGGCACACCCGATGATTGATCGTCGCTCATAGGTCCTCCCTTGACTGAAAAGCGAATGTGTTAATACGTAAGTTATAAGCTAGACCACGACAAGGCGCAAGGGGACAGAAACTTGCGAGGTTGTGACAGATGTTGCAAAGCGGCGAAGAATCTCCGCTTCGATCGCATCGCATATGCTATACTCAAATTGGGTTACTACTCACCCGTCATTCCCGCGAAGGCGGGAATCCACTGTCGGCGGCTGGATTCCCGCCTTCGCGGGAATGACAATACGCGGCGCATAGCGAAACGGCTGAGTAGTAACCAAATTGGACGACAGCCCATCAATGACGTGAAAGGGAGCAAGATGACACTCGATTCGTTTTATGCCATTGTGTCCGGAACCTGTTTCGCTTTGGTCGGTTTGTGGTGGGGGGTGGTGCAGTTCAACAAGGACTGGCTCAAGCACGATGAGACCCGCGCGCTGGCGGGCGGCATTTACCTTTCGTTTTTGATTCCCGGCGTGATGAGTTTGATCGCTCAGGTGAGCGGTGACAATAAGATTATCTGGCGGGCCACCTTTGTCATCGCGGCGGCGCTGGGCATGTTTTTCACGACGCGTTTGATCATGAAAACGCGCGCGACCACCGGCCCGATTGGCCCGTTTCGGCGTTATCGCTGGATCGTGATTGTGCTGTATTTGCTGGTGCTGATCTTTGGCGCGGCGCCGGAGTTGGCGGATCCGCTGGGGTTGAAACCGCTGCAAGTGGAATCGATCTTGCTCTCGCTGCTCATCTTGATCGCGCACGGCTTGACGTGGGAATTCATGACTCAACCCGAAGACAACTGAGTCCATTCACGACCGTTCTTAAGGATCAGTCTGCGCGGGTATGCCGGGCGTCTTCGCCAGCAGTGCATTGAAAAAAAGCGTGACCGCCGACATGGATGGGGCGTAGAAAGGCAATCTGGCGTGGCATGAAGTCAGTCGATCAGTATGTCAAGGCTGACGCCGTACGCGCCAACGAACAAACTGCGTGGCTTCCTTCAACAGTTCCCGCGGCCCGCGCGTCTTTAAGATCAACCCGGCCCTGTGCAGGCGAGAAGGAGATCGGTCTTTTTCTGAAGGGAAATAGGGGCGCAAACGCCGACGCAGCCTGGGATCGATATACCCCTCTGGTCGTGAGAACGAGTCGTCGATAAACGTCATAGGGTCAGTAGCACGCGGACAGTCTTCTGCAGCGCGCGGCTGCGCAGCGACAAAAATGGTCGTCAGCGTAAATACCCGATACATATCTTCAACCGTTCCGGTGGCGAACTTGAACGTCTTCTCATCGAGAGCAGGTGGTAACGCCAGATGCTCCGGACGCGGTTCTCCACCGATGGTCTCGACCCCATGCAAGATCGGCGTCACCTGGTCAAAATACTGCCCGATCGCAAAGCGCCACTGTCGTGGCGACCATAGATTCACGTGATAGGGATTCATGACATTCAAGTACAGCAGCTGATCATTCGTGATGGGCGGCACCGCAATCAACAGGCGGCCATCCGGTTTGAGCAATGTCCAGGCCGTCTGCAAAAAGTCCTTGACGTTGGGAACATGTTCAAGGGTATTGGAAGTGAAGATCAAATCAAAATAGTGTGGCGGAAATCCAGTCAGGCGCTCCGCAGGCGTCTGGCTGAATACCAGGTTATCCGCGGCAAAGTGGCCGTGACAAAATTCCACAGCCTTGGCGCTGGCATCAACGCCGCTCACGTGCCGGGCACCATGGCGCGCCAGAAAAGCAGAACCATAACCTGCGCCGCAACCAACATCAAGCACGACCGCCCCGGAGCAATACGGAACCGCAAAGTCATAGATCGACAAATGACCGTAATAAGAGAAGTCTTTTGCTAAATGTGAAACTCTTTCGCCGCTGTCCGAAATATCCTCGGCGGTCCAACTTTGATGCTCCATTATCCTTGCTCCAAGTGATGAACCGTACACCCGCCCACGGAGATCCGCTGCCGGACCTCATTATACTTCCTTGTCCGCTCTTCCCGCTGATACGCAAACACTCCCTCGGCGAAAGGCAACAGATACCACGCCAGTCCAACGCCCAACAACGCCAGCGGCAGCAGTCCACAGATCAAAGCGGTCGTACCACTTCAACGTCATCCCAACCGTCACTCGTTACTCGTCACGCACCACGCACCACGCTTTAATATCTCGGCACACTCGCATCGACGTGCATCGACCAGGCCTCGATGCCGCCGCTGAGATTGTAGACCTTCATGAAGCCCATGCGCTCTAACAGATAAGCCGCCTGCCAGCTGCGCGATCCGGTATGGCATTGCAGCACATACTCTTGGTCTTTGTCCAGTTCCTGCGCCCACTCGCGAAAGTCGCCCAGCGGCTTCAACACCGCGCCCGGAATCCGCGCATATGCATACTCGTTCGACTCACGCACGTCGATGATCAGCGGCGCGCTGCCGGCCTTGATTCGTTCAGCCAATTCCTTCACATTCATCTCTTGCATCACGAACATTCCTCTCAAACTGATTACACGCTTTACGTTTTACTCATTACGCTTCTCTGCCTTGCCTTGTCTTCCAACTCTTCCTGCACTTCGTAGAAGGATGCGTCCATGTACGGAAACACAAACCACACGGTGGCCGCGCCGAATAACGCGCCTGTCAGCAAACGCATGATCGAATTGAATGAGCCGAGCGCATCACCCGCGTAGAACGTCGCCGGCAGCGCAGAGTTCGTCAACTGGGCCAACCATACATTCGCATCCCGGAAGCCCGTGCCGAAATTCTGACCCGCCTGCAAATCGCTGAGCAAATGCGTGCCGCCATCGAGCGCCATGGGCAAACACAACAGCAAGAAGCCCCAGATCGGCAGCGGACGAATGCGCCGTCGAAAAGCTGCAAACACCAGCGCCGCGATCCAGAAGCCGGTGTACATGGACACCATCCGATCGGAATACGCCACCTTCCAGCCCCACTCCGGCCCGCCGATAAACTGCCGCAGCACAAACGGATCGACCGACTGCGTCACCGTGACGAGCTCAGACAACGGATACATCGGCCGGGGGCCGAACAGAAAGAAAGAACGTTCGGGCAGTTGATGGCAGAAGAACTGATAGACAAAGTAGATGCTGTTGCCCACACCCGTCGCGCCGATCTGCATAAACACCGGAGCCAGAAACGGCGTGATCACAAACACGCCCCACGCGATATTGAACACGGCCAGCCAATGCTTGGCCAGCCAATATACCCAGCGTTCCGAGCGCTTTAGCAGCGGTGTGCCCATTACGTGCGTCGCCATAGTCTCCCGTCAAAAACCTTGCCAAGGTTGAGCGGTTTCGCAGCGCTCATAAACCGCGTCCGCGCGGACGCGGTCGTAGAGCGGCCGAGTATTTCACCCACAAGATTGTACCTTGTCGCCGTGCCCGCGTAAAGAACGTAAACAGCCGTGCCAAAGCGCACGGCTGTCTCAACCTCATCAACGTGATTCAATTATCCGCCGCGATAGAACTTGGGCACGAAATCGACGAGCGACGCCCAACCTTCCGACGCCACCATCTCGCGATCCTTATCGTCCAATACCAGCGTCAGTTCCCGCCCGTCGGTCAGCATGGTCAACGTCATCTTATCGGAGCCGTCTTCTACCTGCTCGATGATGCAGTAGCGATCCACGCCTTCCGGGTGCTGAATGAAGAACGAAAAGCAGTGTTCGCACGAATTCAAACTGGCATCGCAGATGTTGTGATCAATCGTCACTTTCATGGCAGGCCTCCCTATGCGCTCTGCACTAAAAGCATACACCGCCCGTCGAGCGCCTCACAGTGCCAAAATGCTCATCTGCACCATGATCATCGTCACACTGAAATTATACAACAACCGTCACAGCCTGCGGCTCCTGCGCCAGCCGATAGGCCTCCACCACCCGATCGCCGATCTTGGCCCAACTATAATTCTGCGCCCAGCCCCACGCCTGCTGCCCCAGCTTGCGCCGCAAAATGTCGTCCTGCAACAAGCGAGCCAGTGTCGAGGCCAGCGCCACGTGATCGCCGTTGGGCACGTGGAAACCGGTGATGCCGTCGCGCACCAGATGACTCAACCCGCCCACATCCGAGGCAATCACCGGCGTGCCGCACGCCATCGCCTCCAGCGCCACCATGCCAAACGACTCGTAGTGCGACGGCATCACTACCGCCTCCGCCGCATTGTAGTAATACTGCAACGTATCTTGATCTTTCGCGCCGAGGAATACCACCAGCTCGCCCAGCTTCAACTCGGCATGCATCTGCTTCAGGCGTTCCATCTCGGCGTTCTCATTCGTGTTGGGATCGCCGCCGATGATGGCCAACGATAAACGGCTGACCCAGCTGGGACATTCGTGTGCCAGCAACGCCATCGCGCGAATGAGCGTATCGACGCCCTTCAACGGTTCGATGCGTCCGACAAACAGAATCATCCAGTCGTTGGCGTCGACGCCGAGGTGCTGCCGCGCCGCTTTCATGGGCATCGGCCGGAAGTGATCGATGTTGACGCCGGGTGGAACGATCGAGATGGTGGCCGGATCGGCGCCGTAGAGTTTGATCAGCTGATCTTTCTCAGCCGGGGTCGCCGCCACCAACCGATCGGCGAACCGCACGATCTCGGTCTCCACTTCGATCCGGCGCGTGGTCTCGCGCTGGCTGGGATCGCTCGCCACGGCATCCTTCATCTTACCCAGCGTGTGGAACATCTGCACGATCGGCGCGCCCCACGCTTCACGCAGCTCACGCGCGGCCCAACCGGACAGCCAGTAGTGACTGTGAATGACATCGTACTGCACGCCTTCCGTGGTTGCGAACTGCTTGACGTGGTCCACAAACTCCGGCAGGTAATCAAAGACTTTGTTCTTATCGTAAGGGACTTCCGGGCCGGTTGGGATGTGAATGACGCGGCCCAGCGGCCCCAGACGATGCATGACATGCGGCAAGTGCGAGTTCTGCGATCGCGTAAACACATCCACCGCTATCCCGCGCCGCACCAGCTCGCGGCTCAAGTCACGCACATAGACATTCATGCCGCCCGTCTCTTTACCGCCCAACATCGCCAGCGGACAGGTATGCACGCTCAACAGCGCCACTCGTTTGATCGGTTTCATGCTGATCGATCCATCCTCACGTGATAAATCCACGTATCCTTCGCACCTAATTGATATTTGTACTTCTCATCGCCGCGCAGAAAATCGAATTCACTGTAGCCCAATTGAATCGCCTCGTCGATGATGCGCGCCACGAGCAAGATACCGGCGCTCAACGACTGAAAGCCTTCCGTCTCCAAACCCGAATTGAACACCAATCGCTTCTGGTTATAATCGAAACTCAAATAGGTCGCGGCTTTGACGCCGTCCACTTCCAAGAACGCCAGATGCAGGAAGCCGCCCGCGTGCGTGGCGTGAATCATCTGATGGAAAAAGCGCCGCATCTCATCGGTCATGAAGTCCGATTTGTCCGAACGGCTCTTCATCATCAGCGTGATGAAAGCTTCGGCCTCCACATCGAGATTGCGCGTTTGATCGTTGCCCGTGATGGCGTACCACGTCACGCCTTCGGTCGCTTCGCCGCGGCGCAGCTTGCGGCGCAGCTCGTGACGTTCTTTCTTGTCGAGGCTTTGCACGTAATCGTCAAACGTCGTGGGGAGTTGAATGATCGGGCACACCACCTGCTTCTCATCGAGCAGTTTCCAACCATGTTGTGCCGCCAATTCCGGCAGCAGCGCGCGCGACATCGACGCTTCCGGCACGTTCCACAGATCGATTGCGTCCCAATCGGTGGATTGCGCCAGGGCGTCCAGCATCGCGCCGAACACTTCGCGTTCACGCCCCCGCACGGCAATCAGATCGAGATAGTCCGACGCATCGACGCTGCCGATCAAACGCAATAAATGCTGAGGTGAGCCGTCTTTATCCGGCTGCGAGATAACAAACAGCGGCGCAAGTCCAATCAATGCGCCGCTGTCCCGCACGGTCATCAGATGCAATTCGCCCTCACACGAACACAAGCAGTCAGACCACGTCTTCTGCCACTCGTAGGTCAGAAACGGCGTATCGGCCGTGCTGGTGTGCAGCAAGGCATTCCACTCAGGTTGGAGTTGTTCAAAAATATCGGGAGTCGTATGAACGGTGGTTTCCATGAATAGTTTGTCTTGTCCTGAATCTATAGTTACTACTCAGCCGTCATTCCCGCGAAGGCGGGAATCCACTGTCGGCGGCTGCCGAAGGTCCCGCCTTCGCGGGAATGACCTTGCACAGTCCGGCGTTCTGGCTGAGTAGTTACAATCTATATTGCGAAAAGATTATACCTGATGCCGAGAAACTAACGCAATGTCGCCAAGTTCCTTCGTGTGACTGCAAAATATGTCGGGCGCAGCGGTTGGTGCGTGAATCCAGCCTTGATTGTCTGCCATCTATCCGGCTGAAGCCTCGATTCCAGAAAAGGTCAGAAGCCAATCGTACATTACGCATTACGTTTCACGGCACCGTGAATTCGCCGACGATCACATGATCGTCGCTGGGACGGCCCGCTGCATCGAGCACGTTCAAGCGGCGCAGCGTCGAGAGTAAGTACCAGCCCACTTCCACTTGATACTTGCCGCGGGGCGCATCAGCCGGCAGCGTAATCACATAGGGATCATCCACCACCTGACCGGCCGTCCAACTCGACGTGGGCAGCGTGCCCTGCACCGGCCATTGATCGACTTGCCCGTGCACCTTGCCATCGGTCCCCACCAGATGCACGAACGCGGTGTAATTGTCCGGCCATGTCTTCAAGCCGCGCCACGTTAGATCGACCTTGATCGCTTCGTTGGGCTTCAGCGTATCCCGATCGAGCCGCGCCTCGGCCAGCAGCACTTGATTCTCGAAATTGATCGCGTCCTTGATCGCATCGCCCGCTACGGTCAGCGTGCCTAGCACGCAATTCGTTGCCATAGCGGAAAACCAGTGACAGCGCACCGCATTACCGGTCGTCATGTAAAGCTGATAACGACCTTCAGACTCTGGAGCGGCGAAAGACAAACGAGTCTGCCCAACCCGGACCGTCTGCGTAAACGTCTCACGCACCAGCCGCTCGTTGATCAGCGCAAAGAACGCCGACGCATCCGCGCCGATCGCATCGACCCGCAGCGTGACCGAGCTTTCCGGCGGCACCGTGCCTAACTCGTCGAGCGACAGCAGGGCCACCCGATCATAGGCCATACGGACTGCGCGTGCCAACGCTTGAGATTTCGGCGCGCTGACCGAGATCTGTGCCACCTTCAAATAGTCCTCGCCATTGACCTTTAACCCATCATTCCGAAAGGGCGTGAATAAGCCGGCCTGTAGATCATACGTGCCGGGGCGTAGAAAAGGTTCAATTTTGACTTCATGAAAATCAGACACAATTTCATTCTGCGCCCACGCGCCCGTCGGATAGTAACCGCCTACCGGATGCGCACCCGTATCTTCCCACCACACTGTGCCCTGTGCATCGATCAGTTGCAGACGGACGTGATAGTTCTTGCGTTCCGCTGTCAGCGCCTGCCAATACAACGTAAAGCGATACGGATTACCCGGCTCCTCGGTAATGCTCAACAACTTGATCTGATCGCCAAACGAGGCGTTGATCGGAATCCCGATCGTTGGCACCGCGCTCGACGGCTCACGGCTGACTTCCACCAGCGGGCCGAGCGATCGCATCCGATACGGCAGATTCGGCAGGAAGCGCGCCAGGTAAACCGGCTGACCGGCATTGATGCGCCGATCGAGTTCCTGCCGATACAGCGCTTCATCGCCCAACACCATGATGTCCAGATCGGGCCGCAGCTTCTCCGTCACTTGCAGATAATACAACGGCGCGATCTTTTCGCTATCGACGAGCAGCGCGGCCCGCTCGGGGATCGGCAGCGACAACACGTAACGCCCCCACGCTTCTTGCGCCACGCCAAGATCATGTTGATCGTTGACGGCATAGTTCCTGGCGATGGCGAGGATCGGCAGGAGCGAAAAGATCATGATCGCCGCGCGACGTACTCCGTCTGGCGCGCTGGACATTGGTAAGTGATCAGTAACCCAACGTATGATCGTGTTGATCGCCACACCGATCCAGATCGTCATGACGAGGAACAACGGGATGACAAACACGCTCACATCCGGCACGTTGTACACCAGACCGAAGAAGAAGTAACCGGAGAAGGTCACGCTGGTAATCAACGCCACGCGCCGTGCCCGCGCCGCCAGCGCCATCAAACCGATCACCGCCAACGCCGCGCCCGCCCAGCCGAACTGTTCCAGCGTCAAACGGAGCATGATGCTCCAGCGCGTCGGATCGCTCCACAGCGCCAGATTCAGCGCGCCGCCAAAACGCTGACCGGTGATCCAACCGGTCCACTCGCCGATCGTCATCCATTGCCCGTTGTGCAGCGCCGGCCAACGGAAGTAGATCAACAACCACGGCGTTAATCCCAGCAAGAAGCAACCCACGGCGATAAGCCATGATTTCCACGAGAGTTTAGGTCGCGTGAAGAACAACGTCAAGCCCGCCGCTACCAACAAGATGGCGCTATCAAAGTGATGCGACAACGCCAGTCCCAACGTCAATGCCACCGCGTAGATCAGCCGCTTCTGGATTCTGGCTTCTGGATTCTCCAGTAATCTCATCAACCACCACACGACAACGGCCACCCACAAAGCATTCAGCGTATACACTTCGATGACGATGGCTTGGCTCCAGAAGACGGGCGAAGCCGCCAGCAGCAAAGCCGCGATCGCCGCCGGCAACCGATCGGAGGTGAGCCGCACGATCAGGCGATAGATCACCCAGACAGCCAGCGTCCCGATCAATGCCGAGAGTACGTTCAAGCGAAAGGCCATCGAGCCAAGCGGCAGCAACGAGAACAACTTGCCCAGCGTCACGAAGAGCGGATAACCGGTCGGATGCGCGATGCCCCACTGCGGCATGACGACTTGAAATTCAAAGGTGTCTGCCGCGCCAACGTACCGGTTCAACGTGGCAAAATATAGCGCAAATACAATCGCGCCGAGAGCAACTTCGAACCAGCGGGGGTGAGTGGGCAGCAGCGTATTCACGCCCAGCAGCGCCAACGCGCCGAGGAACAGGATTAACGCCAACCTCACATCAACTTGCGGCCAGGCCACGTAGAGGAACAGCAGCAGAAAAGCACTGAGGTCAGGCGGAAGCCAATCGGGTTGGCGACGACTGAGAAGGCGTTTGATCCCATAAGCGAGCAGCAGTGCCGCGGCCGCTGCGATCAACACCGCCAGCCAGTCGCCCATCGAAACGAATTGGATCGGATTCGCTTCATAGAGGCAGCGCGAAGCAAAGGTGCTCAGCGCGACGATTGGCAGCCAATAACGCCACAGGTTGGAGAGGTTCTTCACGGCGGTGGTGCTTGTCCGGTTTGAGTGGCGGGTGGTTGATTCTTCCGCTGGAAATAATACTGCAGAATCTTCTGCGCGACAGGCACGGCGCGCACTGAACCTTCACCGCCATTGTAGATGAAGACCAACACGGCGATTTCCGGATCTTCAACGGGCGCGTACGCGGCAAACCAGGCGTGCGTGGGTTGATGGCCCACGTAGCATTCGCCGTTCTTCTGCGCCATACCGTCGCAGTACTCGGCGGTGCCCGTCTTGCCCGCAATGTGGACGCCCTCGACACGCACAGCCTTGCCTGTGCCTTGATCCGTGTTGACGACGGCATCCAACCCCTGCTTGACGACGGCGAGATTCTCCGGGCTGATGGGCAGCGTGAGAATGGATTTGGGCGCAACGCGTTGAATGACATTGCCGTCGGCATCGGTGATTTCCGCTAGAATGTGCGGCTGCATCAAGACGCCATTGTTCGCAATCGCGGCATACGCCGAGATAATCTGCAACGGAGTGACTGTCAAAAAACCCTGGCCGATCGAGAAGTTATACGTGTCGCCCGTCGTCCAGTTCTCCGCGCGATTCTGCCGCTTCCACAACGGACTGGGAACCAGCCCGGCCGATTCACCCACCAGATCGATGCCGGTCGTTTTGCCGAACCCAAAGGCTTCGGAATATTGCTTCAACCGATCGATCCCCAGGCCCTCAAAGCTCGGCTGGCCTTCCACATGATAACCGCCGCCAATTTTGTAGAAAAACACATTCACCGAATGCGCCAGCGCATCGACCACGTTTTGATCGCCGAAGCCGGGCCGGAACCAGCCGTAAAATTTCTGCGCCAGAGCGGCGTTGTCGGGGAAATATTCATTGGGCAGCACCAGGACGCCCGGATCAAAAATAGTCGTGCGCGGCGTGATCACACCTTCCTGCAAAGCGGCCGCCGCCGGCACCACTTTGAACACCGAGCCAGGGGCAAAGGCGCTTTGAAAAGCGTGGTTCAACTGGGGCAGATACGGATCATTGGAAATCGCGTCGAGCTCTTCCTGCTTGATGACCGACTTCGAAAAGAGGTTGTTATCGTAGGAGGGCAAACTGACCATGGAGAGAATCTCGCCGGTCTTCACATTCATCACGATGGCGACGCCGCGCTGCGTCTCCACCCGATCGTAGAACCGATTGATCTCGTCAATTTCGGCTTGCAGGGTTTGATACACAAATTTCTGTAGATCGAAATCCAACGTCAGATGCAGGTTGTTTCCCGGCGTCGCGGGCTGTGCGGCGCCGACCACGCGTATCTCGCGGCCGACCACGTCTTCTTCGATCACCCGCTGGCCCTTCTGGCCGCGCAGCAAATCTTCAAACTCGCGCTCGATGCCCACCGCGCCGACGCGATCGACGTCGGCATTGTAGCCCGGCGGCAGCAGCGCCAGGTCTTGTTCCGCAATGCGCCGCAGATACCCCAGTAACCCCGACGTGACTGTGCCGGAAATATATTCGCGCACGGGCGCGGCCGTCACGCGCACACCCGGCAAGTTATAAGCCTCTTCGGCCAGCTGCATGGCGATGGGACGCGGCACCGTATTGCTGATGACGACGGGCTCGTAGGGCGAGATGCCGCGCACTTCGTCGACGATATTCTTGATGCAGCACTTGCGCGCCTCGATGATATCTTCGGTGCGCTGGTACAGATACTGCATGCCGTCCAGCAGCGAGATCGCGCCGTTACCCGTCACCACCGACGTGCTCGTAATCGTCGATTGATGCTCGATCGGCATATTCAGCAATAGCGACAGCCGCTGATACACTTTCGTTTCAGCTTGAGCACCGTCGGGCAAATAGGCCGGCACAATCTGCACGGCGAAATTGGGCGCATTGACGACCAGCGGTACGCCCGCTCGATCGTAGATGATGCCTCGCGGCGCGGCGATGGATTCCTCGCGGATGCGGTTGTTCGCCGCCCGATTGCGATACTCGGCCCCATGCACGATCTGCAAGTCCCACAGACGCAGCACGAACAGGCCCAGCACCATCAAAGCCAGGCTGAGCAAAATTAGAATTCGTGGGTTGGCGAACAGTCGCCGTCTACGAGAACCCATCGTTGCACCATTACCATGTCCCGCCGGCCGGTTTCACCCGATGATACAATGCCAGCATCAACCGCGCGATGATCGGGCTGGCCAGCATGTTCAGCACCGCCGACGGCAGAATCACCTGCCCGATCGCGTCCGCCCAGTTGACCGGCACCCCGAAGATACGCAGCAGCAGCAGATAGATTCCATTATACGCGAAGGTGCCCGCCACGGCCGTCACCAGGGGGAGGAACAACCGGTCGCGAAACAGGCCGCTGCTCAGCCGATTGGCGATAAACGTCGCCGCCAGCAAGCCTAGAATAGACGCCCCAAATGGCCCGCCGCTGATCAGATCCAGCGCCAGGCCGCCGATGAACGCCCACCCATACCCCTCACCGCGCGCCTCGATCTGCTCCCAGGACATCACACACAACAGCAATAAGCTAAGCGATCCGCCCGCAATGCGAATCTGCGGCGCGGCGGTTGCTTGGAAGATGGCCAGCAAAAACAGGAAAGGGATGGTGAAGTATAAGTTCATAGGTTCGCCTGCCAAGACTAGGCTGGCGTTGATCCGGATTTACTTGTGTGGTGTCACACTGGGCGTCGCGGCGGGCGTGGGGGTTGGCGTAGGTGTCGTGTCCTGGCCCGGTTGGATGGGCTCGAAGTTCGTGATGACCAGCACCACCTCCAGTCGGTCGTAATCGGCCGCCGGTCGCAACTGCGCCGACTGCGCGACTTCGAAGTCCTTCTTATTCACGCCGATGACTTGCCCCACGACCAGGTTGCGCGGCAAGTTGCCGCCTAAGCCGCTCGTCAAAGCAATGTCGTTGGTAATGACCTGAGTATTCAACGGCAAATACTGCACCAGCAACGATCCATCCTGCTGCCCCTGCGCCAACCCGGTGACATCGGTCGTTTGCAAGCGCACGTTGACGGCACTGGATAAATCGTTGAGCAGCTGCACTTTGGCCGAGCGGAAACCGACTTCGGCCACCCGCCCGATCAATGTTGAGCCGGCGGTCACCACGGGCATACCGGGGTTCAGCCCCTCGCGGCTGCCCGCATTGATCGTGATGAAGCGCAAATAGGGGCTGGGATCACGCCCAATGACGGCCGCAGTCTGATACTTATAGGTGGGGTTTTCCTGCGTAAAGTTGAGCAACTGCCGCAGCATGGAGTTTTCACCTTCCAACCCTCTGAGCTGCGCGATCTCGGTGAGCAAGTCCTGATTCTGTTTTTCCAACTCGGCGTTGCGTGTGCGCAGTTCGTTCAAGTCGCGCACCGCGCCGAAGAGATTGCCTACACCGCCAAACACACCGGAGGCCGCACGCTCGATCGGGCTGAGCACCGCCTGCACGACATTCTCGATCGGCTGAAGTTGGCCGCCCTCGTGCAGCAAGAGCAGCACTACGGCAACAGCCGCCAGAACCAGCAATAACCACGTGCGCGAACGATCACGTCCCATTGGTGAAAGTTAAAAGTTGGAAGTTAGAGATTGGATGTTATACTGTGCGCGGGCATAAACTGCGCTTTTTGATCCGCGAACACATGCGGTGCAGTGCTCCCGTCTTCGCGAATTTTCACGAATAATTCGTTACTACTCAGCCGTCATTCCCGCGAAGGCGGGAATCCACTGTCGGCGGCTGGGTTCCCGCCTTCGCGGGAATGACCTTGCACAGTCCGGCGTTCTGGCTGAGTAGCTACAATAATTCGTGGACATTCGCGCAATTCGCGGATCAGATTTTTCCGCAATCTGTGACCGTTCGCAGTATAGACGTTGGTAGATGGAAATTGGACGCTTCACAGGACCATGGGCGATTGGTGAGCAGCTCCAACCTCCAACGTCCACGCGAAGCGTCCAAATTCAAAACACGCCATGACTCCACTGAAAAAACTGCTCAAAGCCCCGTCCTCGGGGCGGGTTTGAACGTGGAACACGCCGCCGGGGACGGCGGCTAGAGCCTTTTTGCAGTAGCGTCACGCTATACGATTGACGAAAACTACAGACCCGCTGGCGCAATCACCCGGCGGCGGCTGCGATCGACGCTCTGCAAGATGGCGCGCAGTGTGTCGAGGTTCTGGAGCAACGTACCGCAACCAATCGCCACCGCCGTTAACGGATCGGGGGCCACCCACACGCGCACTTTCACTTCTTCGCTCAAGCGCTGCGCCAGGCCCTGCAGCAAAGCGCCGCCACCGGCCAGCGCGACGCCCTGCTCCATCAAATCGGCTACGACTTCGGGCGGCGTCTCATCCAGCGCCGCCTTCACCAGATCGACGACGAGGCTGACCGAACTCGCCATGGCTTCACGGATTTCGATACTGGAAATATCGACCGATTCCGGCAGGCCCGTAATCACACTGCGCCCGCGCACGGTCATGATCTTTTCTTCCGGCAGCGGATACGCCGAACCGATGTTGATCTTCACCCGTTCGGCCATGCGCTCGCCGATGAGCAGGTTATACTTCTGGCGCACGTACTGCATGATGTCTTCGTCGAGTTCGTCGCCCGCCACGCGGATCGATTTGCTCAGCACCACGCCGCCCAACGAGAACACGGCCACTTCGGTGGTACCACCGCCGATGTCGATGACCATGCTGCCGCGCGCTTCCATGATGGGCAGACCCGCGCCGATGGCCGCCGCGATCGGTTCTTCTATCGGGTAGGCTTCGCGCGCGCCGGCCGAGATACATGCATCGTACACCGCGCGCCGCTCGACTTCCGTCACACCGCTGGGAATACCCACCACCACACGTGGACGCGGCTCCAGCAGCGGAAACATCTGGCTGTGCGCCTTCTTGATGAAGTAATCCAGCATGGCTTCGGTAATCTCGAAGTCGCTGATCACGCCGTCGCGCAACGGGCGAATCGCCACGATGTTGCCCGGCGTGCGGCCCACCATCTCGCGCGCTTCCGCGCCGATAGCCAGCGGGCGTTTGGTGCGCTTGTCGATGGCCACCCACGACGGTTCATTCAGGACGATGCCCTTGCCACGGACGTTCACCAAGGTGTTGGCCGTGCCAAGATCGATACCCAAGTCTAACGAAAACAGGCCGAAAAGTGTGTTGAGGGGATTAAATGCCATAAGGTTTCACCAAGTGTCTATCCAAGCGAGGATTATACCATAACGCCCCCTGGCCTAGCAGAAACCGAGTTTCTATGAGATCTCATTAAAAGAGCGGACGGCCAATCGCGACCCTAACGAGTTTTGATGGTCAAATCTGGTAATCCTTGTAGGGGCGAGGCTTGCCCTCGCCTGCCACACCAAATACAGGCGAGGGCAAGCCTCGCCCCTACGATTTTTGTATGTCGACGATTTCTACATGACCCGATTGAACAACGGCGCGATGAGGCCAGATAAGACAACCACCCCGAACGCGAGAATGATCAGACCGGACACCCGATTGACCCACACCAGCCCGGTGGTATTGAGCCTGGCGCGGAACAGGCTGGTCAAAGTTACCAGAATCAGCCACCAGGCAGATGATCCCAGAAACACGCCCAGCACCACGTTCAGTGCGCCGAGCGTATTGCCTACCACAACTTCAGCGCCTACCCCGGCAAAAATGGCGGCGAACGCAAAGATCGTTAGCGGATTGGTCAGCGTGAGAAACAACGTGGAGGTGTACGCGCCGAGCAGCCCTCGGCCTTTGGCTTCCGCTGCTCTTTGAGCAGGTTGTGAGCGAAACGTCTTCACACCCAAATAGCACAGATACGCTCCGCCGATCAGCCTAAGCCAATTCGCCTGATCGATCAGAAACGCCGAGACCAGCGTCAACCCGAGCGCCGCCAACGTGCCATAGAAGCCATCGGCGGTCGCCGCGCCCAGTCCGGAGACGAAGCCGTACGCGCGGCCCTCGGCTAAAGTCCGCCGGATGCACAACACTCCGATCGGCCCCACGGGAGCCGCGATGGAGAAGCCGATCAACAATCCACGTAGAAAGAGAGAGAAGTCCACAAAAGTTTACGCTCCCGCTGGATGGTTACACGCTCCGCGAGCGCTTGGGAACGGCGGATGTAACCATCCGCCGAGAGCACAAAACAATAATCCCGCTCAACCCAGAAGGGCCCCAGAAAGATTCACAACAAGTCTATAATACGCACGCGAATGGATTAATGCCAGAGGAAGTCAAAACAAATCGAGCCATGTTAGCTAAGAATGCAAAGGAGATTGGCCCATGCCCCTTCAACTTGAAAAAATTCTCGACCCGGTAGGCCGAAAACTATTGCGCGCCGTGCAGGAGAATGCACGTTTGTCGTTCAGCGAGTTGGGACGGCGGGTGGGCTTGTCGGCTCCGGCGGTGGCCGAACGGCTACGCAAGTTGGAGGAACTCGAAATCATCACCGGCTATCACGCCGAAGTCAACCCCGCCGCATTGGGCTTTGGTGTGACGGCCTTCATCCGCCTGACCACCACCACCGATAAATATCCCCGCGTGCTGGAACTGGCGCAGCGCCTGCCCGAGATTCGCGAATGTCATCACGTCACCGGCAGCGAAGCCTTCATCCTGAAAGTGCTCGCCACCTCGATCCCGCATCTGGAATCCATCATCGCGCAGTTGAGCGCTTACGGCGCAACCAGCACTTCGATTGTGTTGTCGTCGCCGGTGAGGAAGCATGGGCTGGAGCCGGGGCACCTCGCAAACGGGCTGACTGATGTCAAGCGGCCCGACTAGGGAAGCGACAGCTATGACGCGCGATATGGGCCTGCTGCTGATCAGCACGCAATGGGCACCTACACCAGAGGCGCAATGTCGCGCCGACCAACCGATCTCGACGTATAATCTAACCCCGGCACAGAAGCAGTACACCATTCAGCTTCAAGCCGCACAAAAGTAAAACGAAGGAATGCCATGCCAAAAGAAATAGTAGTCCCATCGATCCTCATCAGTCTGGCCTTAATCTTCTATTCGGGAGGCGTCTGGAGCGAAAGGTTGGCGGGCCGGTTAAAAGGATGGCATCTGATCCTCTTCTGGTGCGGGTTAGTGTGCGATACGGCGGGGACCAGCCTCATGCTGGAGATGGCCGGCGGCCTCGGTTTTGACATTCATGGGATGACCGGGATGCTTGCGATCTTGTTGATGATTGTGCATGCGGTGTGGGCCACCCTGGTGCTGGCGCGTCACAATGAGAAGGCCATCGTCAACTTTCATCGGTTCAGTCTGTTGGTCTGGGCAATCTGGTTGATCCCCTACGGCACCGGTTTCATCGCCGCCATGCATTGAACCGGAAAGCGAGGCGCCGTTTAGAATGCTGGATGTTCTTCCTCGTCACGACGGCGGGTGCGGCGAGCGGCCCGTGGGCGATACCTGGGCGAACCCGTGCAGGTTGTAGTATGCGCTCACTACCAGCGCGGTAGTCACGACGACGAACCCGCTCGTGTTGACGATGGACGCGGCCAAAGTGGTGACGGCGACGTTCATCACCCAGCGGGTCTATCTGCCGCTAGTGATCAGACCGTGATCTGATCGACACGCGACACACCTGCCAAGAAAGCCCCACCTCGATCGCACAGCACGGTCGGGGTGGGGCTTTTACCACGACCACGACGTTTCACGCACTACGCACTACGCACTACGCACCACGCATCACGCATTACGCATTACGCATTACGTTTTACGTTTTACGTTTTACGTTTTACGTTTCACGCCTAACATGCTAAACTCAAATCAACCTATTGCCGGAGTGCCCATCATGCCGACCTTCGATACTTTCCTCACCGAACAGCGCCCTCGTTTCATTGACGATCTTAAAACGTTAGTCGCGCAGCCCAGCGTCGCCGCTACGGGCCAGGGGATGATCGAGACGGCCGGCCTCGTGCAGCAGCGCCTGGAGCGGATCGGCGCGACGGTGCAGCAGATTCCTACCGGCGGCGCGCCGATCATCTATGCCGAGATCGGCAGTGGATCGCGCACGCTGCTCATCTACAACCACTACGACGTGCAGCCGCCCGACCCGATCGATCTGTGGACCACTCCGCCGTTTGAGCCGAGCCTGCGCGACGCTAAAGTTTACGCGCGCGGCGTGTCCGACAACAAAGGCGATCTGTCGTGCCGCCTCCATGCGATCGAGGCGTGGCAAAAAACGATCGGGCCGCTGCCGTTGAAGATCAAGTGGGTCATCGAGGGCGAGGAAGAGATCGGCAGCCCGCATCTGGCCGCCTTCGCGCAGCAGTACGCGGCGACCTTACAAGCCGATGGTTGTCTGTGGGAAACCGGCGGCAAAAACGAAGACGAGCGCATGACGCTGACGATGGGGCTGAAAGGCATTCAGTATCTGGAATTGCGAGTGCGTGGCGGCGAGCGCGATCTGCATTCGGGCTATGCGGCCATCGCGCCCAGCGCCGTGTGGCGGCTGATCTGGGCGCTGAACACACTGAAAGATTTGAATGACGAAATCCTGATCGATCACTATTACGATCACGTCCGCGCGCCGAACGAAGCCGAACTCGCCATGCTCAAAGCGATGCCGTTCGACGAAGCAAAGCGTCTGGCAGCGCTGGGCATCGAGCGGTTCATCAACGACGAGCACGGCCTCGACGTGTTGAAGCGGCTGTATTACGGCCCCACCGTGACCATCTGCGGCATTCAGTCTGGTTACACTGGTGAAGGCATGAAAACCGTGTTGCCCAACACGGCCTTCGCCAAGATCGATTGCCGGTTGGTGCCCGATCTGACGCCGGAGATCTGCCTCTCGTTGTTGCGCGCGCATCTCGATCGGCGCGGCTTTGGCGATGTGGAGATCGTGCCGCTCAACGGCGAGCATCCGGCCACCTCGGCGGTTGATGCGCCGATCGTGGCGGCCTGCCAGGCCGCGGTCCGTGAAGTTTACGGGCATGAACCCGTGCTGATCCCGCTCAGCGCCGGCAGCGGCCCGATGTATCCACTCACCACCGCGTTCGGCATCCCCACGGTCATGGCGGGTGTCACCTATCCCGGCTCGCGCGCTCACGCCCCCGATGAGAATATCCGCCTCGACGATTACTTTGAGGGCATTCAGTTCATCCGGAAATTGATCGAGATGTTTGCGCGGGTCTAATGAACGCGAAGCGTCATTCCCGCGCAGGCGGGAATCCAGCCGCCCGGCAAAGATACTGGCCAATCCATGCACTGGATGCCCGACAAAAGCATTCGGGCATGACGGACGCGCCAGCGTCATTCCCGCGAAGGCGGGAATCCAGCAGTTGACCAGCGGTGTCTGCCAATCAATGTACTGGATGCCCGCCTACAATCCGCGGGCATGACGGTCGCGCCAGTGTCATTCCCGCGAAGGCGGGAATCCAGCAGTTGACCAGCGGTGTGTGCCAATCAGTGTACTGGATGCCCGCCTACCATCCGCGGGCATGACGGTCGCGCCAGTGTCATTCCCGCATGTAGTAAGCGGGAATCCAGCAGTTGACCAGCGGTGTGTGTGCCAATCAGTGTACTGGATGCCCTCCTACAATCCGCGGGCATGACGTTATCCCCCAGGGCGCATCATCTCCGCCGCCAACTTCACCGTCTGAAAGTGAATGTCCGCCGTATCTTCGACATGCTTGGCATAGCCACCTGCCATCGTAATCGCCACTGGCAGATCAATGGCCCTCCGGCAGCGGCAGCACAAATTGATCCGTTAGAAAAACCTTCATGTTTTGATCCCTAGAGCGAATTCCAGTTTAGTTTACGACATTGGACTCGAGGCTTGCCCGTATCCGCCGTATTGCGGCGGCGGGCCGCTGGGCGTAGCCGGATCCGCCGTGCACAAGCCAACCGGCTGAAGCCTCGAGTCCAAGCGAGACCGTAAATCAACTTGGAAACCGCTATGATGTCCGATCCCTGATCGAATAGATTATATATGTGAAGCACTTCATAGCGACGGCGCGCACAATCGAGTAAAGTTAGGGTAGATTAAGGCTCAAGGCGGACAAAAGTCCGCCGCTGGATTGTCATCCAGCGGGAGCACTCTTGAAACGCGAGGTGAACCATGATTATCGCCATGTTACTTGCTCATTTGATGGGTGACTACGTCCTGCAGTGGGATACGCTGGCGGCCTGGAAGGGTCGGGCGGTGAAGGGCGCGGTGTTCCACGGCTCGATCGTGCTGGCGGTAACCCTGCTGTTCGCCGTGCTCATCGATCCGGCCTGGTGGCCGTGGGCGCTGCTGATCGGGTTCACGCACATCACCATCGACGCGAGTTGGGTCGGATTCAATCGGCACTTTGCCTCGCGCAATGGCCTGTACGGCTTGGTGCGCCTGCTGACCGATCAGACGCTGCACCTCTCGATGATCTTTGGCGCGATCATCCTATCGGGCTACGCCACGCCGATCGGGCTGCCGGGCACGATCGTGACCGAAGTACAGACGCATCGCGTCTGGGCCATCGCGCTGGGCTACGTGTTGATCAGCCTGCCGGCCTGGATCTTCCTCGAGTTCGTGCTCTACGGGTTGATCAACGGCTCGGCGCCGGACTTCAACCGCGTGAAGCACTATAAATATGTCGGCAGTCTGGAACGCGGCTTGATTGCAACGTTTGTGGCGACGGGACAGTTTACACTGGTGCCGGTGGTGGCTCTGCCCCGCCTGGTGCTGGAAAGCCCGCAGTACTTCGGGGACAGTCGCACGACGTTGTATCTGGCCGAATGGCTGGGCAGTCTGGCGCTGGCGGTGTTGATCGGGTTGGCGTTGGGACGCATGTAGGGATCGCCCCACGTGTCGATCCAGATAAATGTGGGCGATCACATAGGGCTCGTTAAACAACAACTTCCCGGTTTGCTCGCGT
>Ga0182021_10002277_pt1 | contig 22290 bp, 19 predicted proteins | sample 612E3MmetaG_FD_120493 | JGI IMG/M metagenome (GOLD analysis project Ga0182021, IMG submission 120493) | Permafrost microbial communities from Stordalen Mire, Sweden - 612E3M metaG (Illumina Assembly) | ecosystem: Environmental > Terrestrial > Soil > Wetlands > Permafrost | place: Sweden... | reverse complement strand
CCATTTTTCAGCCTTGAATCAAACTTTTACTGATTTGGGAATCCCTTGGCCGGGGAATGTAAACAGGCCTTAGCAACTTATTGAATCTAGTACAGCTTATCCGCCGGAAGTTCGCTTGCGAGCTAGCGGCGAATGGGGTGCGAACTTCCGGCGGGCTGTACTAGCCCTGCCGGTGAAACGAGCAGCCATTCTCCCGAAGTAACGCGCGAACGTCCTTCTCATAAGACGGCATCAGCGGAAGTTCGGGTTTGGAATGCGCGCCGTTTGGCCAGCCATGATGTGGATCGGGATTTCGGGCAGCCGCGAGTCGAGGCCGTTGAGTTCCGCCAGCTCCGCCACCATGACGAGGACTTTCTCGCGCAGCTTCTCAAGAGTTGCCGCCTCAGTTGCAAGGCCTTCGATATCGGCGCTACTTGCAATCCATACTCCCGCCTCATCGTCCCAATCGGCTCGAACGAGAATCAAGGTATGCTGAGGGTGAGATTGCATGGCTGCGCTCCATTTCACGAAAGATCATACCTCGCCGCGCGAAAAACAGCCATAGAATGCTGCGGCCATCCATCTTGTTAAAACCCCACCCGCCGCAGGTCGAGGGTGTGGGGGAAGTATGGGTTTGTGCCGGGGTCGCGCGGGGTCATCGGCCCTGGCGTATGCCCGATGGTTTCGAAGCGTGCGAGCCGCCGCGTCTCCGCTTCGAGCGCGTTCACCGGGAACGTGTCGTGCGCGCGCCCGCCGGGATGGGCGACGTGATACCGGCAGCCGCCGATGGAGCGCCCGGCCCAGCTATCCACGAGGTCGAACGTAAGCGGCGTGTGCGGCGCGATGGTGGGCTGGAGGCACTGCGCGGGGTGCCAGGCGCGGAAGCGCACCCCCGCCACGGCCTCGCCGTGTGCTGCCGCCGGTTTCAGCGGTACGCGGATGCCGTTGCAGGCCACTCGATAGCGCGTGCCGAGGTTGCCTTCGACCTTCACTTGCAGCCGCTCCAGCGACGAGTCGACATAGCGCACCGTGCCGCCCTGCGCGCCCTCCTCGCCCATCACATGCCACGGCTCCAGCGCCGAGCGCAGCTCAAGCTCGATGCCATCGTAGGTCACGCTGCCATAGATTGGGAAGCGGAACTCGAAATGCGGCGCGAACCATTCAAGCTCGACCGGAAAGCCCGCGCCGCGCAAATCCGCGATTACGTCCTTGAAGTCCTGCCAGACGAACTCGGGCAGCATGAAACGGTCGTGGATTTCCGTGCCCCAGGGAATGAGCCCGCGCTTGTAGGGCTTTTCCCAGAACCAGGCGATGAGCGCGCGCAGGAAAAGCTGCTGCGCCAGGCTCATGCGCGCATGCGGCGGCATTTCGAACGAGCGGAACTCGACGAGGCCCAGCCGCCCCGTGGAGCTGTCGGGCGAATAAAGCTTGTCGATGCAGATTTCGGCGCGGTGGGTGTTGCCGCTGGAGTCGATGAGCAGATTGCGGAAGATGCGGTCCACGAGCCAGGAGGGGATCCAGCCCGCGTCCTTGTCCGGCACCTGGGAGAACGCGATCTCCATTTCGTAGAGCGAGTCGTGGCGGGCCTCGTCGATGCGCGGCGCCTGGCTGGTCGGGCCGATGAACAGGCCGGAAAAGAGGTAGGACAGCGACGGGTGGTTCTGCCAATAGTTGACGATGCTCGCGAGCAGGTCCGGCCGGCGCAGGAACGGGCTGTCCCCTGGCGTTGGCGCGCCCAGCACGATGTGGTTGCCGCCGCCCGTGCCGGTATGGCGGCCGTCGATCATGAATTTCTCGGTGGCGAGCCGGGCCAGCCGCGCTTCTTCATAGAGCGTTTCGGTGATGTTCACCGCCTCGTCCCAGTTCGAGGCCGGATGAATGTTCACTTCGATCACGCCGGGATCGGGAGTCACCTTGATGACGTTGAAGCGCCAGTCGCTGGGCGGCTCGTAGCCCTCGATGTGCACGGGCTGGCCGGCGATCCTGGCCGCCTCCTCGACCGTGGCGGCAAGTGCCGCGTAGTCCTCGGCGTCATGGAGCGGCGGCATGAATACGCAAAGGTGCCCGTCGCGCGGCTCGATGACCATCGCGGTGCGCACCGAGCCCACCACCTCGTCCGGCGCGGCGCGCGTTTCGGGAGGTGGCAGCGTCGCCGATTGGCGGCGGCTGGGCAGCAGCACCTCGCGCGGCGGCAGTGCACCGCGCGCCGCGAACGGATCGATGGGCACGGCATGCGGGTAGTTCGCGGGCGCGAGGTAGGGCAGCGAGCCTATCGGCAAGCGGAAGCCTACGGGAGAATCGCCCGGAAGGAGGAAGAGCTTGCCGCGCCGCAAGCCCCAGCGCTCCGTGATCCAGCGGCGGCCGCGCTCCTGGCTGTGCCAGACCTGGATGGGCATGACGTAGCCCGAGGGCTTGTCGAGGCCGCGCTCGAACACCTTGACTACGCGGGCGCGCTCCTGCGGATCGTCGAGCTTGTTGGTGGCCGGATCGAGGTTCAGCGGCAGCTTCTGCTCGATGAGAAGGAAGTGCGCGGGGTCTTCGTAAGCGGGCACCGCGCAATCCGGCGGAAGGCCGAGCTGCTGGGCGAGCGTGGCGGCGAAGCGTTCCGCGCCGTCCACGGTGGCGGGCCTTGCCGGCACTTCCTTGTCGACAAGCGCATCGTTTTCCCAAAGCGGCTGCCCATCCTTGCGCCAGTACACGGAAAAGGCCCAGCGCGGAAGCTGCTCGCCGGGGTAGCATTTGCCCTGCCCGTAATGCAGCAGGCCGCCCGGCGCGAGTCGGTCGCGCAGGCGGCGGATCAGAGTCTCGGCATAGCGGCGCTTATCGGGGCCGACCGCCTCGGTGTTCCATTCCGCTCCGTCCACATCGTCGATGGAGACGAATGTTGGCTCGCCGCCCATGGACAGGCGCACATCGCCCTCCCGCAAGCGCCGGTCCACCTCGTGGCCTGCCTTGGCAATGGCCTGCCACTGATCCTCCGTATATGGAAGTGTCACGCGCGGGGATTCGAGGATGCGCGTTACCTTCATCTCGTGGGAGAAGACGACCTCGGCTTCGCCGTGCATGCCGGTGACGGGAGCGGCGCTTTGCGGCGATGGCGTCGCGGCCAGCGGAATGTGCCCTTCGCCCGCGAACAGCCCGGAGGTCGGGTCGAGCCCGATCCAGCCCGCGCCCGGCAGGTAAACCTCGGCCCAGGCGTGCAGATCGGTGAAGTCGTGGCCGGTGCCGGAAGGCCCGTCGAGCGATTTCATATCCGCCTTGAGCTGGATCAGGTAGCCGGACACGAACCGTGCCGCGAGTCCGTAATGGCGCAGGATGTGCACAAGCAGCCAGCCCGAATCGCGGCAGGAGCCTGACCGCTTTTTGAGCGTTTCCTCCGGCGTCTGCACGCCGGGCTCCATGCGGATCGAATAGCCGATATCGTGCTGAAGCTGCCGGTTGAGCGCCCAGATGAAATCGAGCGAGGTTTTCGCCTCGATCTTGAGGCCCCGCAGATAGTCGCGCAGGAGCGACCCCGGCTCGCCGGCCTTGAGATAGGGCGCAAGCTCCTCGGCCGCCTCCGGCTCGTATTTGAACGGCCAGCCGCCCGCATGTTCGTCCACGAAAAAGTCGAACGGGTTGATCGTCGCCATGTCCGCGACGAGGTCGACCACCACCTTGAATTCGCGGGTCTTTTCCTGGAAGACCAGCCGCGCCAGGTAGTTGCCGAACGGGTCCTGCTGCCAGTTGATGAAGTGGTCTTTGGGCTCGATATTGAGCGAGTAGCTAAGGATTGGCGTGCGGCTGTGCGGTGCTGGGCGCAGGCGGACGATCTGCGGGCCGAGGGCCGTGGGGCGGTCGTAGGTGTACTCGGTGCGGTGGGTCAGCGTGACGTGAAGGGGCATTGCTCCTCGCGGGGTGTGTGGCGGCGGCAGCCGGTTCTATATCGGTTCGCGGACGGCTCCAAGATGGCGCTCGCGCGAATAGCCGCGATGAGGGGGATGCAAGGGGCGTGCCCACTACGGGAACTTTTCCTCGATCGGATGCAGTTGGGCAAGAACAGCTCAAACAGCAGCAAGGATGATGGGAGATTCCCACCGTTCATTGCGCCATCTGGCGTTGAACTCCCTCTCCACGGCCATGGCAGACATCGTTCAATACCGTGGCGTCTTGCCGAGTGCGGCATGGATGTAACGGCTGGCCTCGATAACCGCGCCGCGATCCACGCCCGTCTCGAAGCCGAGCCCATCCAGCAAATACACCACATCCTCGGTCGCGACATTGCCGGACGCACCTTTGGCGTACGGGCAGCCTCCCAATCCGCCGGCCGAACTGTCGGCGGCGCGCACGCCCTCTCCCATGCAAGCGTAAATGTTGGCGATGGCCTGCCCATATGTATCGTGGAAATGCACGGCCAGTTGCGCCAACGGCACGCGCTCCGCCACGGCCTTCAGCATTTCCCTGGCCGCGCGTGGTGTGCCCACGCCAATCGTATCGCCGAGCGATATTTCGTGGCAGCCAAGTTCGAACAGCCGCGCCGCGACCTCCGCCACCTTACCCGTTGGCACACGCCCCTCATAGGGGCAGCCCAGCACGCAGGAGACATAGCCGCGAACGTTCACGCCCTCGGCAAGCGCGCGTTCCGCCACGGGCTTGAACCTCTGCAGCGACTCCTCGATGGAGCAGTTGATATTCTTCCGCGAGAACGTCTCCGAGGCCGCGCCGAAGATCGCGATCTCGCGTGCCCCGGCCGCAAGCGCCGCGCCGAGCCCTTTTTCATTCGGCACCAGCACGGGTAGCGAGACGCCCGGGCGCCCAGCGAAGGCTTGCAGCACTTCCGCGGTGCCTGCCATTTGCGGCACCCATTTGGGCGAAACGAAGCTTCCCGCCTCGATGGAGGTCAGGCCCGCCGCGATCAGCTTTTCGATGAACGCGATGCGCACTGAAGCCGGCACCGCCGACGCCTCGTTCTGCAAACCGTCGCGCGGTCCCACCTCGACAATGCGAAAGTGCGCGGCCATGCTCAGGCTTCCCCGGCCGCTTCGAACTCGGCCAGCGCCGCACCTTCCGCCACGAAGTCGCCCACCGCGCAGAGATAGCGCACCACGTGTCCGCGCGTTGGCGAGCGCAGCGTGTGCTCCATTTTCATCGCCTCAAGAATGAGCATGGGCGCGCCCGCATCCAAGACCTCGCCAGGCTTGACCAAGAGCGCCAGGATCGTGCCGGGCATGGGCGCCACGGTGCCAAGCTCGGGCTCGACGCCGATTGCGTCCGCTGCATAGGGCTCGATCAGGGTGAGCCCTATCGCTTCCGGGCCGTCGAAGAGGGTAACGGCGCCGTCCGCGAATAGCGCCGTCGCCGTCCGGCTTACGTCTCCCAGGGTTACGGTGAACCGGCATTCCTCCAACAGCTTGAAGCCGAAGCTTTGGCGTGTCCCTTCGATCTCCAGCGCCATGCCGGAGCGGCGCTGGATGAGCACCGCCTCGTGCAGCGCACCTGCCTTGCCCTGAAACCGAAGCCGCCGCTTACGCTGCGCGGAAAGCGTCCAGCCGGTGGTCTGCGCCCAGGGCGAATGCGGGTCTGCGGCTTCCCGGCGCGCGCCGGCCGCTTCCTCGCTCAGCACCGCCGCGCAAGCCATTGCGAGATGATGAGCCGCGATGCCGGCGGCTTTATCGCTCAGGCCGGCCCGTTCGCGCTCGATATAGCCGGTATCGACGGCGTTTCGCGCCACCGCCTCCCCGCCAGCAAGCCGGGCGAGGAAGGCCGCGTTGGTGGTAACACCCGCGATTTCGATGCGGCCAAGCGCATTCTTGAGCCGGGCCAGCGCCGCCTCGCGGGTACCTGCGTGGGCAATGACCTTGGCCAGCATCGGATCGTAATGTTGGGAAACCCGGCAGCCCTGCGAAAAGCCCGTGTCGATGCGAAGACCGTGGCCCGCCCGCGGCATGCGCCAGTGCACGATCTGGCCTATCGAAGGCAGGAACCCCGCTTGGGCGTCCTCGGCATAAAGCCTCGCCTCGATGGCGTGCCCGCGCCGGGAAATCTGCTCCTGCCGCAGCGGCAAGCGCTCGCCCATCGCCACGCGGAGCTGCCATTCCACGAGATCCAGCCCCGTGATCATTTCCGTCACCGGATGCTCGACCTGAAGCCGCGTGTTCATCTCGATGAAATAGGCGTGCCCCCCGCCGGCGACGAACTCGACCGTGCCGGCGCCCACATAGCCGATGGCCGTGGCCGCCTTGCGCGCGGCCTCGTACAGCGCCTCGCGCCGCTCGTCGCTGAGTGACGCGGACGGTGCTTCCTCGATCACCTTCTGGTGGCGCCGTTGCAGCGTGCATTCGCGCTCGAACAGCGAGACGATGCCACCATGGCTGTCGCCGAAGACTTGCACCTCGATATGGCGCGGTCGCTCGACGAATTTTTCGAGCAAGAGCCTATCGTCGCCGAAAGCAGACGCGGCCTCGCGCTTAGCTGCCCCGGCTGCCGCTTCCAGTTCCTTGGCACTCCGTACAACGCGCATGCCCTTGCCACCCCCGCCGGCGACGGCCTTGAGCAGCACTGGGAAGCCAATCCGCTTTGCCTCGCGCGCGAAGGTTCCGATGTCCTGCGCTTCGCCGTGAAAGCCCGGCACCACCGGCACGCCAGCCTTCTCCATCAGCGCCTTGGCGGCGGATTTCAAGCCCATGGCGCGAATCGCGGGCGCGGGCGGCCCCACGAAAATCAGCCCGGCGGCCTCGCAGGCTTCCGCGAAATCCGCGTTTTCCGAAAGAAAGCCGTAGCCCGGATGGATCGCTTCCGCGCCGCTCGCCATGGCGGCAGCGACGATTCGTTCGATGCTGAGATAGCTTTCGCGCGGCGGGGCGGCACCCAGGAGATGCGCCTCGTCCGCCATCCGCACATGCCGCGCCTGGGCATCGGCTTCGGAGTAAACCGCGATCGCGCGCAGGCCCATGCGCCTTGCCGTCGCCACGATCCGGCAGGCGATCTCACCGCGATTGGCGATCAACAGCGAGGTAAAGGGGCGATAGCTCATAGGCACCTCACATCCGGAAGACGCCGAAGGGGCGGCGCCCGGGCGGCGCGTTGAGCCCGGCGGAAAGCGCCAGCGCCAGCACCATGCGCGTATCGGCGGGGTCGATAATGCCATCGTCCCAAAGCCGCGCGGTGGCGTAATAGGGATCGGCCTGCTCGTCGAATTGTGCGCGGATCGGCGCCTTGAACGCTTCTTCCTCTGCCTTGCTCCAGCTGCCGCCCTTCGCCTCCAGCGCCTCGCGCCGCACGATGGCTAGCACCGTCGCCGCCTGCTCACCGCCCATCACCGCGATCTTGGCGTTGGGCCACATCCACAGGAACCTGGGCAGATAGCCCCGGCCGCACATGCCGTAATTGCCGGCGCCGTAGGAGCCGCCGATCACGACGGTGTATCGGGGCACGGATGCGGTAGCGACGGCCGTGACGAGCTTGGCCCCGTCCTTGGCGATGCCGCCCGCCTCGTATTTCTTGCCCACCATGAAGCCCGTGACATTCTGCAGGAAGATGAGCGGAATGCCGCGCTGGTTCATGATCTCGATGAAATGCGCGCCCTTCAGCGCGCTTTCGGAGAACAGAATGCCGTTGTTGGCGAGGATGCCCACCGGATAGCCCCAGATCCGCGCCGTGCCGCAAACGAGCGTCTGGCCGTAAAGCTTCTTGAACTCGTCGAACTCCGACCCGTCCACCAGCCGGGCGATCACTTCTCGCACGTCGTAGGGTTTGCGCACATCGGCCTGCACGATGCCGTAGAGATCCTCCGCCGGATAGAGCGGCTCGCGCGGCGGCTGTACGTCGAGCGACCGCGGCTTGGTGCGGTTCAGGTCCGCCACGATCCGCCGTGCGATGCCGATGGCGTGCGCGTCGTTCTGTGCGTAATGGTCGGCAACGCCGGATTGGCGCGTGTGGACCTCGGCGCCGCCAAGCTCCTCTGCCGTGACCGTATCGCCCGTCGCAGCCTTCACCAGCGGCGGCCCGCCCAGGAAAATCGTGCCGTTGCCCTTCACGATAATGCTCTCGTCGCACATCGCAGGCACGTAGGCGCCGCCCGCCGTGCACGGTCCCATCACCAGCGCGATCTGCGGGATGCCCAGCGCCGACATCTGCGCCTGATTGTAGAAGATGCGGCCGAAATGGCGCTCGTCCGGAAAGACCTCATCCTGCTGGGTCAGAAAGGCGCCGCCGGAGTCCACCAGGTAAAGGCAAGGCAGCCGGTTGTCCCGTGCGATATCTTGGGCGCGCAGGTGCTTTTTCACGGTCATGGGGTAGTAGGTGCCGCCTTTGACCGTTGCGTCGTTGGCGACGATCATGCACTCCCGCCCTGAAACGCGCCCGATCCCAGTAACAATCCCCGCCGCATGCGCATCGCCGTCATAGAGCCCGTGCGCGGCCAGCGTTCCGATTTCGAGAAAGGGCGAACCAGTATCGAGCAGCAAATCGATCCGGTCGCGCGCAAACAGCTTGCCGCGCGCCTCGTGCCGCCGCCGGGATTCAGCGCCGCCGCCCTGCGATACCGCTTCGAGCTTGGCGGAAAGCTTGGCAAGCCGCTCCCGCATCGCGCTGGCATTCGCCTGAAATTCCGGGGACCGGCGGTCGATCGCGCTCTTCAAATGAGCCATCTTTTGCGTTTCATCCCGTGTCTTTGGTCATGCGCTAGGCACTCTAGCACAGGGTTCCTACCAAAGCTTAGGCATCGCTCGGAAATAACCGGACCATCCGGCTCGTTCTCTTGCCCGGCGGCTCGCGTTGCAAAAAGGGCTACATATCTTCGACATGCGCCCCTTTGCGCGCCTTGCAACCGGTCAAAATCCCGGCACCATCCAACTCACTTATTATTGATGCCTTAGCGCAAGAGCTGGACTTCAATCGAAAGATTTAGGTCCTTCCACGCCCTGTCGGCGGTCAGTACGGGCAGCGCTGAACGCTCGGCCAGCGCCAGGCAGGCCCGGTCGCCAAGCGATAGCCCAAACGCCTTGGTCTTAGGCCGCAGTGCGCCCGTCCGTTCAGCTGCCTCCTCGTCGAATGCAGCCACCTGCAAGCCGTAGCGCGACAGCGCGGCGCGCGCGAGGCCAAGGCTAACGCCGCGCTCGGCCAGCTTGGCCACCACCTCGGACAGATTGACGGCGGAAATCAGCGCGTCGCCGAAGTAGCCCGCGGCGCGTTCCGAGCCCGGCTCGCCACCCATGTGTGCGAGGATCACGGAGCTGTCGAGTACGATGCTAGCCACGGGGTTCGGCCTCGGCCTCGCGCCGCCGCTCAGCGATCAGCTCATCGGCCAGGCTTACGCCTTCGGGCAGCAGGCCCTTGAGCATGGCCTGCGCCTGCCTGGCGCCCACGCGCGGGCTTAAGAGATGAAGCTCGCCATCCTCTACCCAGGCAAGGATGGCATCGCCCTCCTCCACCTCCATCGCGTCGCGCAGTGCCGCGGGGATGACCACGCGCCCGCCTGGGCCAAGCGTCAGCCTGACCCGGTTCAAGACGCCGAAGCCTGGCTTGCGGGCGGTATCGGCAACAAAGGCGGCTTGCGGTGCTTCAGCGAAGCCTGGAGCCGCTGCGGGTGTGGATTTGCGTGCCATAATTAGACTCCTTCTCCGCTCAATGTTGCATATTCCAGCAATTTGTCAATTAACCAAAGAATGACAAAACACCGCAACATGGCATCTTACACCGTTTTCTCAAACAGTTCGCGTCCGATCAGCATGCGGCGGATCTCGCTCGTGCCCGCGCCGATCTCGTAGAGCTTGGCGTCGCGCAAGAGCCGGCCGGCCGGGTAATCGTTGACATAGCCGTTGCCGCCCAGGATCTGAATCGCGTCCAGCGCCACGCGGGTCGCGGCCTCGCTCGCGAACAGGATGGCGCCAGCCGCATCCTCGCGCGTGGTCTCGCCGCGGTCGCAGGCGCGCGCCACAGCATAGACATAGCCACGCGCCGCGTTCAGCGTCACATACATATCGGCGATTTTGGCCTGGACGAGCTGGAAGGTGCCGATGGGCTGGCCAAACTGCTTGCGCCCGTGCACGTAAGGCAGCACCAGATCGAGCGCCGCCTGCATGATGCCAAGCGAGCCCGCCGCCAGTACCGCGCGCTCATAGTCGAGGCCCGACATCAGCACCCGGACACCGCCATTCGCCGCACCCAGCACGTTCTCCCCGGGCACCTCGCAATCCAAGAACACAAGCTCGGCGGTGTCGGAACCGCGCATGCCGAGCTTGTCGAGTTTGGGCGATACCGAGAAACCCTTCATGCCCTTTTCGATGAGGAAGGCGGTGATGCCGCGCGGGCCGGCCGCCGGATCGGTCTTGGCGTACACCACCAGCGTATCCGCATGCGGCGCGTTGGTGATCCACATTTTCGTGCCGTTGAGCACGTAGCCCGATCCGCGCTTTACGGCCCGCGCCGACATCGACACCACGTCCGAGCCGGAGCCCGCTTCCGACATGGCGAGCGCCCCCACATGCTCGCCTGAAATGAGCCTCGGCAGATAGCGGCGCTTCTGCTCCGGCGAGCCATTGCGCCGGATCTGGTTCACGCAGAGATTGGAGTGAGCCCCGTAGGAAAGGCCCACGCTGCCGCTCGCCCTGCTCACCTCCTCCATCGCGATGCAATGCTCAAGATAGCCGAGCCCCGTGCCGCCCCACTCTTCCTCGACCGTGATGCCATGTAAGCCGAGCGATCCCATGGGCACCCAGAGATCGCGCGGAAACGTATTGGTCCGGTCGATTTCATCCGCGCGCGGGGCAATCTTGGTGGCTGAGAAGCCGCGCACGGTTTCGCGCAGCATGTCCGCGTCCTGGCCCAAGCCGAAATCGAGTCCCCTGTAGGCGTTCTTGATCATGGTTCCTCCCCTTGCAGGCGGCCGTGCTCCAGCCCAGATTTTCCGGCAGCTTAAAGGATTTTCCCGGGCGGTGTAACGGGCTGGTTCTTGGCGGGGGGGACACGGCACACGGATTCTGCTCCAAACCTCGGTGCAACTGCAAGCAGGTCCAATTTTCGCCCAAGCACGCCGCTACCGCTTCGCCAAACCCCAAAGCGGCGGAGAAAACATGAAAACCATAACCGCGTTACTGCTGGCGCTCGCCCTTCTGCCGTCCGCGGCGCACGCTCAGATGCAGCACGTTCCCATCGCGGGCGTTTGTGGATGGGATATCCAGCAATATTGCAAGGGCATCAACCCGCACCGCACCCGCGAACTGAAAGAATGCTTGGGCAAACATGAGAAAGATTTGTACCCGCGGTGCAGGGACAAGTACAAGGAAGGCAAATAGCAGGCTTCCCTCTATTCCTCCTCGTTGAAGCGCGCTTCCACCAGGGCGGTTAAGGCCTCCAAGGCCTCCTCGGCCTCCGGTCCTTCGGTTTCGATCAGGATGATGCTGCCGGGGCTTGCCCCCAGCATCAAGAGGCCCATGATCGAGCTTCCGCTGACCGTCTGGCCATCCTTGGTGACAGATACTTCCGCATCGAATTTCTCGGCCAGCTTCACGAAGGCTGCTGAGGCGCGCGCGTGCAGGCCCCGCTTGTTCACGATGGTAACTTCGGCCAAGCACTGATAGATGCCGCTGGCGGCTCTCACCGCCCGCCCGGAGGCGGCTTCCTGCCCCTCCCCGCGCCTGTCTTTAGTGGGCATTCAGAACCAAACTCGCCACGTGTATGTATTTCCTCCCGGCATCCTGTGCCTGTTTCAAGGCATCCTGCAGCGGAGCCTCCTCCCGGATGCGGGCGAGCTTCACCAGCATTGGAAGGTTCACTCCAGCGATCACTTCCACCGATCCGGCCTTCATGACCGATATGGACAGATTGGACGGCGTTCCGCCGAACATATCGGTCAAAACGATCACGCCGTCGCCGCTGCCCACGGACTGCGCCGCTTCGACGATGGCGTTGCGCCGCTCCTCCATATCGTCGTGAGGAAAGATCGATATGGCTTTGATCTGTTGCTGAGGCCCGACCACGTGTTCGAGCGCGGAGACAAACTCCTTCGCCAAATTGCCATGAGTTACAACGATGAGGCCGATCATGGTTTTTCCGGGAAACTGCCGCAATGAGTCCTTGGGAGGAAAGCACAGCCTGCCACCGGCAATTGTGAGCCGCATCCCCTCCGGGTTCAAGCTCTATATAAACTCTCCATGGAATACAGCTAGTTAATCTGCGGATCTTCCAACATGTTTTGCAAGGCAAGTGCAAGCTTCACCGGCGCCGACAATTCGAAGGGATTGAGAACGATCCGCCGGACCGGCACTCCCAGCACGGTCTCCCACTGCCAATCTCGCGGAAAGCGGGGCTGATCGCCGGAACCGTCCATATCGGCGATCAGCAACAGGCGCGCTTCCGTGGCAAACGCGTCTATCCGCGCGATGCCCGCACCGCGCACCTCGATTCTGCCCGCGAGCGGTGCCGGACAGGAAGCCACCACATAGTCCCCCTCGCGCCGCAGGATAACCTGATCGTCGGCAATGAGAACCGGCCGCGCCGCCATCGCCTCCGGCGGTAGAAACAGGAAGCGCAGAGCGAGATCGGATTTGCCCGCACCCGGCACTCCGCGCAAAAGCGCGCAAGAGCCGCCAAGTGCCACGCAGGTTCCATGCACCGAGGTTTCCACGGCAGCAGAATAGCGCTGCTAGCCGGCCGCGCAAGCGGGCAGCCGGATCACGAACCGCGCGCCATGGGAATAGCGCTCCGTGACGCCGCAGGCGAACTCTTCCTCCTTGCCGCATTCCGGGGGCGGATAGGGCTTGGCCACTGCGCCCTTCTGCTTCTTCGGCTTGCGCGGCCTTTGCACTGAAGGAGGCCCTGGGCACTGCCGGTTCTCGGCCCAGATGGCCCCGCCATGCGCCTTTACGATCTGCTGAGAAATGTTGAGCCCGAGCCCCGAATTGTTGCCGAACGATTCGGGGCGGTCCGTATAGAAGCGCCTGAATATCTTTTCCAGGTTTTCCTCCCTGATTCCGGGGCCCTCGTCTTCGATACTGATCTCGATTTGATTGTTCTCGCGCAACTTCTTTGCGGAGACGTAGATCGATCCGCCCTTTGGCGAAAACGATATGGCGTTCTCGATCAGGTTCACGACGACTTGGCCCAGCCGGCTGTCGTGGCCGTTGACATAATATTCCTTGGCACTCGCACACAGGTCCGGCGTGGCGTACCCTTGAACCGACAGCACGACGTTCAGGCCGGCGGCACGGTTTTCGCGTGTGATCTCGCAGAGCATATTGAGCAGGCTCGCCATGTTCACCGGCCTTGCCGTCTCCCGGGCCAGCTCCGCGTCGAGCCTGGAGGCATCGGAAATGTCGGTGATGAGCCGGTCCAGCCGCCGCACGTCGTGAACGATGATGTCAGTCAGCTTTTTCCGGTCGTCCTCCTGCTTGACCGCCGGCAGCAGGCTTGCGGCGTTGCGCAGCGAGGTGAGCGGGTTCTTGAGTTCGTGGGAGACATCGGCGGCGAAGCTTTCGATCGCGTCGAGGCGCGAATAAAGCGCGTTGGTCATGTCTCTCAGCGCTCGCGAGAGATTGCCAATCTCGTCCGGCCGGTCGCTGAAGTCGGGAATCTGCTCGCGGTTCTTGATGTTCTTGCGCACCCGCTCGGCTGCGAAAGCAAGGCGGCGCATGGGTTCTGCGATCGTGCCCGCCAGGTAGAGCGAAAGCAGCGCCGTTACCGCAACGACCAGTCCAGCGATGGCCATGATTTGAAGGCGCTCCTGGGCGATGAGGTCGTCGATGGCGCTGCCCTGCGCGGTCATGAACAACGCGCCGAGCATAACCTGATCGCGCTGGACCGGCATGGCGATGGAGATTACGGTCTCCCCCGATTCCGTGACGCGGATGAGCTGAGCAGGGCTGCCCGTCAGCGCCACCCGCACCTCGTCATAGGCTTTGCCGTCGGGCCCCATGTCCTTATAGATTGGCAGATCCTGGGTCCAGAAGCCGCCCTTGAGATAGGTCCAGATTTCGCTCAGAATATCGCTTTCGTTCTCGGCGGCCCCCTCTGCGCGTGCGGGCGGGGTGCGCGGGTAAAGCTGCCGGCTATCCGAAATCAGCGTGCCTTCGGTGTCGAAAACCCGGGCCCGGGTTCCCGTTGGGCCGACAAGGTCGCGCAGCATCGGCGAGACGATCTCAGGGTCGATCCTGAAGGAAAACTCGGGGCTCGACAGGCCGTGCGGCACTACGATCTTGTTCTCGTCGTCGGTTGGAACGCCGTCCGGCAATTGATCCGCGGTGGTCTTGCTGGTCTGTCCGATAGCGCTCGCGATAATGGCAGCTTGCGTGGTCAGGCTTTCGACCCGCGTTTCGATAAACTTCACCCGGTACTGGTTGATATAGAAAATACCAGCCACGAGGATGGTAACACCGGCCAGATTCAAGACGATGATCCGCCAAGTGATGCTATTAAATCTTAAATAGTTCGAAAGTCTTCTGGTAAAACGATAGAAACGGACCCGGACCGCGCGGGCGGCCCGCCATGAGGCTGCTTCACGCCATCCGGGTATTTCCAAGGCCATACGATTAGCTTCCCCAAACCGCTATTCCTTGAAGCGGTAGCCTACACCGTAAAGGGTTTCGATCACGTCGAAATTGTTGTCGACAAGCTTGAACTTCTTCCTGAGCCGTTTGATGTGGCTGTCAATGGTCCGGTCGTCGACGTAAACCTGATCGTCATAGGCGGCATCCATCAGCGCGTCGCGGCTCTTGACCACGCCCGGCCGCGCCGCAAGCGCCTGCAGAATGAGAAACTCCGTCACCGTGAGCGTGACCTGCTTGCCATCCCAGATGCAGGTATGCCGCTCGGGATCGAGCTTGAGCTTGCCCCGCTCGATGATCTTCGCCGCATCCTCTTGAGGTGTGGACGCCTCGCGCGGCTGGCTGCGGCGCAGGATCGCCCGCACCCGCTCCACCACCAGCCTCTGGCTGAACGGCTTCCTGATGAAATCGTCCGCGCCCATCTTGAGGCCGAACAGCTCATCGATCTCATCGTCCTTGGAGGTCAGGAAGATCACCGGCATCTCGCTCTTCTGGCGAAGACGCCGTAAAAGCTCCATCCCATCCATGCGCGGCATCTTGATATCGAGAATGGCAAGATCCGGCGGATCGGCGGTAATGCCGTCGTAAGCGGAAACGCCATCGGTATATGCGAGGATTTTATATCCTTCCGCCTCCAGCAGCATACGCAGAGACGTGAGAATGTTACGGTCATCGTCGACGAGCGCGATAGTTGGCATCAGACATCCAGCTTGTTTCAGGTTCAGCGCAGCAGTTCTGTTGCAGAATTACCTCTACGCAGAAAAATCCAGAACAGCAAGCCGTGGGTTCCATAAATCTTTGGAGAAACGAGCCTTGTCATTGCAAAGACTTAGGAAAATAGCCGGCGGGCACGGAGTTGCGGGAGGAGGGGGCGCGGCATTTCGCAGCGGGAAACGCAAGAGGGTTAATGTTGGTTTTCCACCGCATTGAGCGCTTCTAAACTGTTGTGTACCGCGATAGATTGGGGCGGTCAAGCTGGCCGGCGCTTAGAGGCTGCCTGCATTGGCGCCGCTCGTGGAAGGTTCGAAAGGCGCCTCGGGCGCGAATAACAAAACTCAGCCAGAATCGTACAGTTTTATGATATTTCACGCTGAACCTGGCGCCGGGCTCTTCCTTGCGGGGCAGCCTGTCCCCCCATGAAGTGCCAGCAATGCCAACGAATTAGACAGAAGGATGCCGGCCATGCCCTCCGCGAGACCCATGGCCCGGACTTATAATCGACAGGGCCTTACGCCCGTTCAGTAGAGGGAATAGACAATGACCAGCCCAACGAACAACGCAAAACTCGCCGCCTGGGTCGAGGAGATGACCGCGCTCTGCAAGCCCGCGAGCGTGGCGTGGATGAATGGCTCGCAGGAGGAATACGACCGGCTCTGCCAGATGATGGTCGATTCGGGCACGTATATCAGGCTCAATCCCGAAAAGCGGCCGAACTCCTACCTGACCCGCTCGCACCCCTCGGATGTGGGCCGCGTCGAGGACCGTACCTTCATCTGCTCGGTCAACAAGGACGAGGCAGGTCCCACCAACAACTGGGCGCCGCCGGCACAGATGCGCGAGACGCTCACCGGCCTCTTCGACGGCTGCATGGCCGGCCGCACCATGTACGTCATCCCTTTCTCCATGGGCCCCATCGGCTCGCCCATCGCCAAGATCGGCATCCAGATCACCGACAGCCCCTATGTCGTGACCAACATGCGAATCATGACGCGCATGGGCATTGCGGTGCTGGGCGCGCTTGGCGAGCACGGCTCCTTCATCCCCTGCATGCACTCGATCGGCGCGCCCCTCGCCCCAGGCCAGGCGGACGTGCCGTGGCCCTGCGAGCCCGATATCAAGCGCAAATACATCGTCCACTTCCCCGAGACCTACGAGATCTGGTCCTACGGCTCGGGCTATGGCGGCAACGCACTCCTCGGCAAGAAGTGCCTCGCGCTGCGCATCGCCTCGGTGATGGCGCGCGACGAAGGCTGGCTCGCCGAGCACATGCTCATCATGGGCATCGAGGCACCGGACGGCGAGAAGACGTATCTCGGCGCCGCCTTCCCGAGCGCCTGCGGCAAAACCAACCTCTCCATGCTAGTGCCGCCAAAGGGCTTCGACGGCTGGAAGGTCCACACGGTCGGCGACGACATCGCCTGGATCAAGCGGGCGCCCGACGGCTCGCTCCGCGCCATCAATCCGGAAGCCGGCTTCTTCGGCGTGGCGCCGGGCACGAACCGCAAGTCCAACCCCAACGCGATGGACACCATCCGCGAGAACTGCATCTTCACCAACTGCGCACTGACCGACGACGGCGACATCTGGTGGGAGGGCATGGACGGCGAGACGCCCGCGCACCTGATCGACTGGAAGGGCGAGGACTGGACGGCCGGCTGCGGCCGCCCGGCGGCGCACCCGAACGCGCGCTTCACCGCACCCGCCCGCCAGTGCCCCTCCATCGACCCGGATTGGGAGAACCCGGCCGGTGTCGAGATGCGCGCCTTCGTCTTCGGCGGCCGCATGAGTAAGGATGCCCCGCTCGTCTATCAGGCGTTCAACTGGAGCCACGGCGTCTATCTAGGCGCCACCATGGGCTCGGAAGCCACCGCGGCCGCCATCGGCGTGACAGCCATGCGGCGCGACCCGATGGCCATGCTGCCCTTCTGCGGCTACAACATGGCCGAATACTGGGGGCACTGGCTGAACGTCGGCCGCCGCATCTCCAACCCGCCGCTGATCTTCCGCGTCAACTGGTTCCGCAAGGACGCCGAGGGCAAGTTCATGTGGCCGGGCTTCGGCGAGAACCTGCGCGTACTCAAGTGGATCGTCGACCGCGTGCGCGGCCGCACCGCCGCCGTCGAAAGCCCCATCGGCTGGATGCCACGCTACGAGGACATCCAATGGAAGGGCCTCGACTTCTCCGCCGATACCTTCCACGAGCTGATGACCGTGGGCCGCGACGCGGGCCACGCCGAGGCGCGGGCGCACGAGGAGGAGTTCGACAAGTTCTTCGACCGCCTGCCCAAGGAGTTCATCTACGAGCGCGAACTGCTTCGGTCGCGCCTGTGGCGCTCGCCGAACCACTGGCAGCTTGCGCCGTCGGATGTCGTCCGCCCGCAGAGTTGAGGTAGATAGCTAGATGCCGGGGCCGCTTCGCCCGACCGCGAGGCGGCCCCGCCCGTTTATTCCAGGGACGTTTAAAGAAGCACGGATTCTTGGTTGGCAAAGCGTTTTGCGTAACGCCTCGTTAGTCTTAACTCTTTACGCTTCTTATATTTAACGGGTGTTTTGAAACCTGGATTTTTGGGTGAAAACACATGAATTTCGCGTGTTTTTCCGTGTTTTCGAACATAGCCCAGCGTCATTAACCACGCCGGCATTTACCATAACTCGCCTAACGCTTTGGCCTACAGCCACGGGCTTTTGCCTATGAACACATTATTAGCTACGTTTCTACTTTAGGTTCTGTTAGCGCTGCCACATTCTTGTAACTTGACATACTTTCGAGGCGGCCAACTTTGCACCATTCCGCCGGCCTGCGTTCAAGCGGTCCCCATTGCGACGCCGAAGCGATCCGCGCGAGAAGACGCCTCGCGCTGAAACAAAATCCGGGACATGTGCCGCATTTTACGCCTTGGCTCGCCGGCCAAAACTCCTGCGCCATCCGGTTCACTTATTCCTGAATGTTTCCTTAGTGGCGGATGCGATCACGCCAATAATGAAGGCGGCGTTTGAAATGAGCGACAGCAAACACCACAATGTCTCCGCCGTCGATGCAATAAACGATCCGATACGGAAAGCGCTTTACCCGGCAGGCCCGGTCTTTGTTGGACACCAAAGGCCAAGCCTCTGGAAACTCTTCGATCAGCGCAACCGTGCTGGCCACTTCCCGCAAGAATTCCTGCCCGAGCCCTGGCCCGCAGTTTTCATAAAAGGCAATAGCTTCGTCCAGCTCGAATTCAGCCGCAAGCGCGAAGCGTGCCGTCACTTCGCCAAACGCTCTTGAAGGATGTCTTCGAACGGCCGGGCGGACAGCTCGCCGGCTTTGTACGCCTCACGCCGGCGCTCGATTTCCTCCCGCAGCGCGGCTTCGTCTTCCTCCGTGGCGCTGCCCTGCAAGCTCATGAGCAGTGCCTCGCAAAGCCGCTCCCGCTCGTCCGCCGGTAGCGCCAGCGCCTGCTCGGTGATAATTCTCACGCGTTCGGTCATAACCCCAGGATGTAGCAAAATTAGAACTGTGGCAAGCGCTCGCGCCTAAACAACGAACTTCTTTCGCCAGTCTTCGCCGCACCGCCACCTATCGGTTCCACTCCTCAGCTCCGCCAGAACTTCCACCAAGGCGCCGCTTCCGCCTTCGCCTCCGGCTCCTCTCCAGCCGGCTCCTGTAACGCCGCCTCGAACGGCGCGATCCACCCCTCCTGGTCCGCCGTCAGCCGCCCCTCCGCATGCAGCCGCTTCAGGATCGCAAGCCCCTCCGCAAGATGCCGCGCCGCATCCGCCGCCCCCGCCGAGGCAAGCTTCCAGCCGCTGACAACCAAGTCCGTCTGCCAAACCACATTGGAAGGATCGCGCGCGGCGAGCGCCTTTCGAATGTCGAGGCCGTCCTTGTAGGCTTTGAGCGCGCCATCGCGGTCGCCGCGTGCCGCGCTGATGTCGCCTACGCGTTCATAGCTCACGGACAGATCCCGCTGCCATTCGGCGTTGGAAGGATCGCGCGCGGCGAGCGCCTTGAAGATCTCTTGCCCGTCCTTGTAGGCTTTGAGCGCGCCATCGCGGTCGCCGCGTGCCGCGCTGATGTCGCCTACGCGGTCATAGCTCACGGACAGATCCCGCTGCCATTCGGCGTTGGAAGGATCGCGCGCGGCGAGGGCTTGAACCAGAGCCTGGCCGCGCTCATAGTGGTCCAGGGCGGTGGAGCGATTCCCTAGCCCGGCCTCCACATCGCCGAGCAGGAAATAGCCCCAGTGGATGAAGGAGGGGTTATCGATGCTCTCCTGGCGGGCGAGCAAGCTTTCGTAGGAGTTTTTCGCGGCCGGCAGGTAGCCCCCCCGTTGTCGAAGCCGGCCGAGATACCAGAGCGCTTCCCAGTCTTGGCTGTCGAGCGCGGCGGCCTTGCCGTAGGCGTCCATCGCCTTGGCCGTATCGTAGGCAAAAGCCAGCGCACCGAGGTTCTTCCAGGCGAGCGCGCCTTCCTCGCGGGCCTTCGACCCGGCCTCGCGGTGATGCGCGGCGCTGGCTTCCGCCGCCTGCGCGCGCTTGGTGAGCGCGGCTTCGATTTCGGTGAGGCCGAGCCCTTTTGCCCGCATTTCCTCCAGGCTCAGATTCTCTTCCTGGGCCACGGCGGCGAGCGCGGCGCCGGCCATCGCGGCGGCATCCAGGCGGCCAGGACCATCCGGCGCGGTCTTCGCCTGGGCGGCCAGATCGTACATGACCTCGTTGAACAGCGCCTTGAAGAAGGCTTTGGAGAGCGTGTCAGCGGAGCCGAAGCAGCGCAAATCGGCGGTTTCCGAGCTTGTGACGCGCACGCGGAACTGGCGCTGGCGCGCGCCTGCCTCGCCATCGGACGGGGCGGCGGTGCCTCCGAAGTCCTCCGGCGCCACGAACATGAGCCGGCGCTTTTTGGCGTCCACGGCCCAATCGTATTCCATCTCGGTGATGGAGCGCTGCTTGTTGTCGCCGTCCGGCTCCCAGCCCCGGTAATTGCCGATGAGCCCGGCGAAAATGTCCGCCTCCTCGACGCGGCGGCGGCAGAACGCGATGGGCGGGGCGGAGCGCGCGCCGAACTCCTCCATGGCGTCGATGCGGAACCAGTCGTAGCCGCGTGCGTCCTCGACGATTTGCGCGCGGAAGGGGCCGAGATCGGCGCTGGTGGAGCTGAGGAAAACCGTTTTGCGCATGGAGCCGCCGTGAAGCCTAAAAACTTATGAAAGTCTTATAGCGCACGCGGGCTGGATGCGAAAGCGATGAGCGCCTTCGTCCCGGAGCGGGCGGGGCGAAACGCCCTGCCCGCCAGCAAGAACGGACTTTGCGATGGGGCGAGGATCAGCCGCCCGAGGCGACGCCCAGATCGAAGGGCGTGGCGATCTGCACTTGGCCGCGCCAGATGCCGCACCATTCCTTGCCGCCGCGAAGCCCCATTTCGGTCCAAAGCGTGCGGAGCGCGAACACGAGGCGGTCCATCTGCTCGTCCGTATGGTGAGGCCCAGGCGTCAAGCGGATGCGTTCGGTGCCGCGGGGAACGGTGGGGTAGTTGATCGGCTGCACGTACACCCCGAAGCGGTCCATCAGCGCGTCGGTCAGTTCCTTGCACTGCACCGGATCGCCCACGAGCACCGGCACGATATGGCTCGGCGTGTGCATCACGGGCAGGTCTTCGCGAACCAGGCGCTCCTTGAGCAGCGCGGCGCGGGCCTGATGGCGGATGCGCTCCTCCTGGCTCTCCTTGAGATGGCGGACGCTGGCGAGCGCCCCGGCAACGATCGCCGGAGCAAGCGAGGTCGAGAAGATAAAGCCCGCCGCATAAGAGCGGATCGCGTCGACGCATTTGGCTGACGAGGCGATATAGCCGCCCATCAGGCCGAAGCCCTTGGCGAGGGTCGCCTCGATGACATCGACCTTGTGCATGGCGCCATCGCGCTCGGAGACGCCGGCGCCGCGCGGCCCGTACATACCGACCGCGTGGACTTCGTCGATATAGGTCAGCGCACCGTATTTCTTCGCAAGATCGCAAATCTCGCCAATCGGCGCGATATCGCCGTCCATCGAATAGACGGACTCGAACAGGACGATCTTCGGGACCTCCGGGCCGTATTCCTGGAGCAGGCTTTCCAGATGCTCAAGGTCGTTGTGCCGCCAGATCCGCTTGGGACCGCCGCCCTGGCGCACGCCCTCGATCATGGAATTGTGGTTCTTCTCGTCCGAGAAGATCACGGCACCCTTCAGGATCTTCACCAGCGTGGAAATCGTGGCTTCGTTCGAAACGTAGCCCGAGGTGAAAAGCAGTGCTGCTTCCTTGCCGTGCAGGTCCGCCAGCTCTCTTTCGAGTTCGACGTGATAATGGGTCGTCCCAGAAATGTTGCGCGTGCCGCCGGAGCCGGCCCCAACCCGGTCGATCGCGTCGTGCATTGCGGCGAGCACCTTCGGATGCTGGCCCATGCCGAGATAGTCGTTCGAGCACCACACCGTAATCGGCTTGGTTCCCTCAGCCGTATGATGGATCGCGGTTGGAAACTCGCCCTTCCGCCTCAGAATATCGGCGAACACGCGGTAACGCCCCTCGGCGGACAAAGCGTCGAGAGCGTCCTGAAACTTGCCCTGATAATCCATGCTTTTTCCTCTTCGCGGCCCACATTATCCATGGCACGCGACCCCTTACGCCAAGCGCATCATTGGCCGGCAATACGCCCGAGCTTCCGCCTTCAGTTGCGATCATGGCGCGAAGGCACGGAAAAGTCTAGAGCTTAGAGCCCACACAAAGTGCCACAGGGCACTGCTAATCGCAAAGATCGGTAAACCCTGTTTTGATCTAGATCAAAGGCTAATCTAAACGAAAGGCGCGCTCACTTTCGGCGGCAAGCCCCTTCCGCTCACGCATGAGGTTAGCAAAACGTGTAAAGAGGTAATGACTGTCCTGCGGCCCTGGCGACGCCTCGGGGTGATACTGGACCGAGAACACCGGCTGGCCCTTGAGCCGGATGCCGCAGTTGCTGCCGTCGAAGAGCGACACATGCGTCTCCTCGACCCCATGCGGCAGGCTCGCGCGCTCGACCGCAAAGCCATGATTCATCGAGGTAATTTCAACCTTGCCGGT
>Ga0182021_10002276_pt1 | contig 22312 bp, 21 predicted proteins | sample 612E3MmetaG_FD_120493 | JGI IMG/M metagenome (GOLD analysis project Ga0182021, IMG submission 120493) | Permafrost microbial communities from Stordalen Mire, Sweden - 612E3M metaG (Illumina Assembly) | ecosystem: Environmental > Terrestrial > Soil > Wetlands > Permafrost | place: Sweden... | reverse complement strand
TATTCACAACGATTCCAGCCCCAAGCGCGCACTGTCGGTTCCGAACTCCACGGTAGGGTTTCACCCCATAGAGCGGGACCGACCGATGGGCTAGAGTGACGGCCTTTTCCAAAAGACATCTAAACGATGTCGGCGCCACCAGGCTGGTCCCCCCCACTTGGTGGCGTATTCTTATCCGCTGCCAGCTTCCAGTGATTCCGTCCGCTTCCAGTATCGATCACGCCTCACAACGGGTCCCGGTCTCCTATCCCCCATAGCTGTCCCTCCGCAATAGAGGCTGTCCCCCTCTCCGCCTCGTCCGTTGGCTCGTTCCTCGGCTCTCGCGGCAATTCGCCGCCTGCGGAACGGTCCAGCGAGAGGCACGATCACCCCCAGCGCTACACCGACTAATATCGCCACGAATACTATGGGCATTGTCGTCATGAGCCCTCTATCGAACTGCGCCCTGTTCTTCGTAGGGCACGGCTCGTTCATGAAAGGCTGTTGTGTCGTCCTGCCGATTTCGCTGTAGAGCGGCGAAACGGCGTTTTTGGACGATCCGCTTGACTTCCCGGAGCAGCACCGTCGGGCCGCACGTCTTTGAGAGAAAACGCTCCACTCCGGTCCGCGCGAAGGAATACGCCAACTCGTCCCGAGCCGAGAATACGAGCACAGGATAGGGCAGTATTCCGTTACCGTCCCCGAGTTCCTTCAGGAACCCCATCCCGCCCATCCCCGGCATGTTGATGTCCAGGATAATGAGGTCGGGCGCCACATGGTCGAGTTGAAGGATCGCCTGTTCGGCGCTTTCTACGGTCACGACGTCGTATCCATGAAACCGCAGGTAATCGCCAATCGACAGGCGGATGGAGGGATCGTCGTCAACGAGCATTACGATTCCCTGATGTGTTGTCTTCATGAGTACCACTCCACTCTAACTCCTCGCCTCCGCGGGGAAATTGTTGCAGGCAGTGCCGCCTGCAGGGCGCCCCAGTCGGCCAGGGGACTTGGGATTTTTAGGCCCTCTTTGGAGCTCTCCCACGTTGTCCTCCAACCTCAGGTCGCCTTCATGAATAAGCACTGCGTATGCCCGTGAACCCGGCGCGGGTTCCTTTTACAAACTCTTCACATCTCGCCGGTGCGGCGGGACTGCGCGTCCGGTTCCCCCCAGCAAGACCGGCATTTGGAAGCGGTCTGAGCCAGCAAGGGTGTCTCACCCTCGCAGTCCGTGAAACACCGTGAGGCAGCCCGGAAGCCTGCCCCCTGTCCGTCGCTAGCTACTCCGACCCCGATCGAGAACCAGCCCGAATTACGATTGCTGACCCACCCTCGTGGGTTCTTGTCCATCCGCGCCGGGTATGGCATACTGTTGGCTTTGAGGACGCAACCGTGATGGTGAAGAACATGAATGGACCGAACCGAAAAGCATGGACGGCGCTGACGGCCATCCTGCTGGCCGTGGCCGCCGTGGCCGGCTGGCAGGTCCGCTCGGCGCTTGCGGCCGCCAAAGGCCCGCTCGAACCCGACGCCCTCGCCCCGCAGATTGCCAGGAGCTTCGACCGCGTCATGCCGCGCATGCATCTCACTCACGAGCCCCTGGACGAGGCCATCGCGACCAACGCGCTGGAGATCTACCTTGGCGCGCTGGATTTCGACCGGAGCTTTCTTCTCGCCTCGGACGTTTCGGAATTCCGCCAGGAGGCCGCGCTCCTGCCCGAGCGTATGGCAAAAGGCGACGTGAGCTTCGCGTTCCGCGTCTTCGAGCGCTTCAAGGAACGAGTCCGGAACCGGGTGGAGTACGTGGACCGCCTGCTGGGCAAGGGCTTCGATTTGAACGTTAAAGAGTCCTACACGTGGAAACGCAAGGACGCGCCGTGGCCGGCCAACGCGGAGGCCTGGGACGAATTGTGGCGCCAGAAGACGAAGAACGAATACGTGGCGCGCGTCGTGTTCCAACGTCTGGCGGACGAGGAGAAGACCAATGCCGTTCCAGTCGCCGCAGCCACCAACAAGCCCGGCGGAACGGCCGTGTCGCCGCCGGCGACGAACCCCGCGGCGCCCGCCCTGGATTCGCTGCTTTCGCCGGCTGAATTTATCCGAAAGCGCTACAAGGAGTATCTCATGGTGCTGGAAGACAGCGACGCCGATTTCGTTCTGCAACGGTATTTCACGGCGTTCGCCGAGGCGTACGATCCGCACTCGGAGTATATGACCGCCAGCAGTTCGGAAGATTTCGACATCGGCATGAAATTGTCGCTTTTCGGGATCGGCGCGTTGCTCGCCAGCGAGGACGGCGCCGCCAAGGTGGAGCGGATCATTCCAGGCGGCCCCGCGGACCGGGACGGCCACCTGAAGGCCGGGGACAAGATCGTCGCGGTCGCCCAGGGGGACGGAGCGACGGTGGACGTGCTTCATTGGCCCCTCTACAAGACGGTGCGCTTGATTCGCGGCGAGAAGGGAAGCAAGGTCGTGCTGACGGTGATCCCGGCGTCCGATATCTCGGGCTCGCGCACCGTGAAGATCCCGATCGTCCGGGACGAAGTGAAACTGGAGGAACAGGCCGCCAAGGGCGAGACGGTCCAACTGGCGGACGAGCAGGGGGTCGTTCACAAGATCGGCGTGCTTCGTCTGCCGACCTTCTACGCCGATCTCAGGAGCCGGATGGATGGAAAGAACGAATCCCGGAGTTCGACGCGCGACGTCGCCCAGATCGTCTCCGGCATGGAGACGCAGGGGGTCAAGGGCCTCATCCTGGATCTTCGGAACAACGGCGGGGGCTCGCTGGCCGAGGCGGTGGAAATGACGGGGCTGTTCATACCGTCGGGTCCCGTGGTGCAGGTGCGCGAATCGCGGGGAGTCCAGGTCTTGAGCGATCCCGATCCGGACGTTCTCTATGGCGGGCCGCTGATTGTGCTGGTCAATCGCCACAGCGCGTCGGCCTCGGAGATTCTGGCCGGGGCGCTTCAGGACTACGGTCGCGCGCTGATCGTGGGCGACTCGAAGACGCACGGCAAGGGAACGGTTCAATCGCTCCAGAATCTGGACGCGCGAAACCCGAGGCTGGGGTCCCTCAAGGTCACCACGCACAGCTTCTATCGCGTGGCCGGCGGGTCCACCCAGATGAAGGGGGTGGCGCCTGACATTGTGATTCCGTCCGTGTGGGACGCGCTGGAGATTGGCGAAGAGTATCTGCCGCATGCCCTCAACTGGACGGTGATCGGCATGGCCCGGTACCGCCCCGTCAGCGATTTGACGCCTCTGATTCCGGAGTTGCGGAAGAAATCGGAGGCGCGGCGTCAGAAGGATCCCCGGTTTGCGACGTTGCGGGAAACCATCCGCCTAGTGAGGAAGAATCAGGAATCCACGGAAATATCGTTGAATCTTGACGATCGCGTTGCGCTCGCCAAGGAGGAAAAAGGGTTGGCCAAGCTTCAGGACGCGGCCCTGGCCGGCGGGGAGGACGAGGAAGACGCGGGGGCGCCGAAAAAGGCCGCGGATTCCGATATCATTCTGCGCGAGACGGAGCGGATTCTGCTGGATCTGGCCGCGGTGACGTCCGGGAAAGACCATTAGCATGACGATTTCGTTTTGGAAGATGCACGGGGCCGGGAACGACTTCATCCTGGTGGACGACCGGGCCCTCACGTTCCCGTGCGCGGATGCCGCGTGGATTGCCCGGATTGCCTCGCGCCGCACGGGCGTGGGATGCGAAGGCATCCTTCTCATTCAGCCTTCGGAAAGGGTGCATTTCCGGATGCGCTTCTTCAATCCCGACGGCGGGGAAGCGGACATGTGCGGAAATGGGGCGCGTTGCGTGGCCCGGCTGGCTCACGACCTTGGCGTGGCGCCCTCGGGGATGCGCTTCGAAACCCAGGCGGGCGTCCTCGAAGCGGAGGTCCTGGGCGAGCAGGTGATGCTGACCCTGACGCCGCCGACGGACTGGCGGCTCGGCCGCACCTTGGAGTTGCCCGGCGGCCGCCGCGCCTACGGGTTCGTGAACAGCGGCGTGCCGCACGTCGTTGTCGAGGTGGACGATCTGGAAAGCATGGACGTGGCCGCGATCGGCGCGGCCATCCGCTACCACAAGGATTTCGCCCCCAAGGGAACGAACGCCGATTTCATCCAAGTGACGGGTCCGCAGTCGCTGCGGATCCGCACCTACGAGCGCGGCGTCGAAGCCGAGACCCTGGCGTGCGGGACCGGCATGGTCGCGGCCGGGTTGGTGGCCGGGCGAATGGGCCGGGTGCGACCGCCCGTGCGGATTGTCTGCGCGAGCGGCGACGCGCTCGAAGTGAACTTTCGGTTGACGGCCGGCGGCGCCGACCAGGTCTCCTTGCTCGGGCCCGCCGCCTACGTGTTTACGGGTGAGGTCGAATACTGAGCCGGATGACGCCGGCAGACGGGAGTGGGCGCGAATGATCGTGGCGACGTTCAACGTCAATTCCATCCGATCCCGTCTCGGAATCGTTCTGGACTGGCTGGCCGCGCACCAGCCCGACGCGCTGGCGATTCAGGAAACGAAAACGCCCGATGGAGAGTTTCCGGAGATCCGCTTTCGTGAGGCCGGCTACCACGTGGTGTACCGGGGGGAAAAGTCCTACAACGGCGTCGCGCTGGCGAGCCGGCTCCCGCCGCAGGGCGTCCGTTTCGGGTTCGATGATGGCGGACCGGCGGACGAGACCCGCCTGGTTTCGGCCCGGATCGGGCCCCTCGTCGTCGTGAACACGTACGTTCCCCAGGGGCGCGACATCGAGCACGAGATGTACCGATACAAATTGGAATGGCTGGCGCGCCTTCGCCGCTCTTTCGAACGGCACTTCACGGCCCGGCAGTCCATCGTGTGGGTCGGGGATTTGAACGTCGCGCCGGAGGCGCTGGACATCCATAACGCCGCGCAGCAGGCGAATCACGTCTGCTATCACGAGGACGTGCGGCGGGCGTTGGCCGACACGATGGCCTGGGGCTTTGTGGACGTTTTCCGGATGCACCACCCGGAGGCGGGCCAGTACAGTTTCTTTGACTATCGCCAGAGGGATGCGGTAAAGAAGAAGCAAGGCTGGCGCGTGGATCACATCCTGGCGACGAAGTCCCTGGCGGCGAGGTCCGTTGACTCGTGGATTGATCTTGCGCCGCGGTTGACGGAAAAGCCATCGGATCACACGGTCGTGGCGGCTGACTTCAAGATTTGAAGCAGAAAGGCGGCTTATGGGCGGATCGTTCGAGTGGACGCTCGGTCTCCGGTTCACGGTGGCGGTGGCCATCGGCTTTCTGGTCGGGCTGGAGCGGGAGGGCACGCGCCACGAGCATCGGCAGTTCTTTTTCGGCGGAGTTCGAACGTTCCCTCTGGTCAGTCTTTACGGATTTGCCTGCGCGTGGCTGTTCGATCGCGGCGTGGGGTTCGCCTTGCCGGTGGGGCTTCTGTCGGTCGCGGTGCTGGCGGGGATTACCTATGTGGAGAAGATCAAGACGGAACGCTATGGAGCGACCAGTGAAGTCGCTTCGCTGCTGACTTTTGTCGCGGGCGCCATGGCGATGATGGCCGATATCCGCCTGCCCGTGGCCCTGGCGGTTGTGATTACGCTGGTGCTTTCGGAGAAATCCCTGTTGGAGAGCTACGTCGAGCGGCTCGATCGGTCCGAATTCCTGGCCACGTTGAAGTTTTTGCTCGTCACGGTGGTCATTTATCCCGCGTTGCCGAACGAGGACTACACGCGGTTCGGATTGAATCCGGCGCGCATTTGGCAGATCGTGGTGCTCGTTTCCGGCATCGGGTTTGTCGGCTACATTCTGGCGCGCAAGCTCGGCCCCAGGGCGGGGCTGCCCCTTTCGGGGCTGATGGGCGGGATTGCGTCGAGCACGGCGGTGAGCGTCGCCACCGGCAGGCTGGCGCGGGACAATCCTTCCCAGTTCGGGTCCGCGTTGCGGGCCAGTCTGCTGGGCAGCAGCGTAATGTACGTCCGGCTCGCGGTTCTGCTGGCGGTGTTTGGCCGTCCCTTTATGTCCGCGCTGAACTGGCGGTTGCTGGCCCTTGGCGCCGCGGGAATGGCGCTGTCCTTGACGGTGCGGGTCAACCGGTGCGGCGCCGACGACGAGGGGAGCGCCCCGGCGATTCAGAACCCGGTGGAGATTCGCGTCGCGCTTCTGTTCGGCCTGGTCTACGTGGCGTTGCGGTTGGCGACCCGCCTGCTGGAGCAGCAGTTTGGCGCCGCGGGCGTGCTGGGGCTCGCCGGGCTCGCGGGATTGGTGGACGTGGATCCGTTCGTGTTGTCCCTGTTTCAGGGGGAAACGGCGGCCCGTCTGGTCACGGCGGGCGTGTTGATCGCCGTGATGGTGAATACACTGGCCAAGGGCGCCTACTTTGCCTTGCTGTCCGGCGGCAGGAGGGGGGAGTCCCTCTGGCGTTACGGCGTGCTGGCCGCCTTGCATTTGCCCTTGATTTACCGTTGACAGTGTTGGGTGTGGGTTGCATAGTGGGATATCTTTATGGAAGACAGGTTCCAGACAGGGGATTGCCATGGATAAAGCGCTCAAAGTACTCATCGTGCTTCTCCTTCTTCTCAGCGCCGCCGCCCTGACCTTCGAGGTGGTGCTCTTCCTCCAGCGCGGGGAACTCAAAGGCCGGAATCAGGCTTTGGCCGGCGGCGTCATCAAGATTGCAGAGAAGATCGAGACGCCTCCGGACACGAATGTGGACTTGGCGACCCGCGATCTGCCCCGTTTGCAGTTGAAACCAGAGGATTTCAAGAATTACTTCCTGCTGGGCCCCGACGGCAAGATTGTCAAGGACGCGGCGGGAAACAAGGTGACCACGGGCAAAGGCACGCTGGACGCGCTTCTCGCCGATACGATCAAGGACGCCGACTTGCAGTTGTCGCGTCTGAACGATACCCGCATGGCGCTGGAACAGACGCGGAACACCCTCGCCCAGACCAGCAATACGCTCGTCAAGACAGAGCAGGAATTGGCTCAAACCAAGGACACGCTCAAGAAGACCCAGGACGAGCTGGCGGCCGCCCGGCAGGACATCGAACAGAAGAAGACCCAGATTGGCGAGTTGACGGCCAAGAACGAGAGCCTGACCGCGGACGTCGAGAAGAAGACCGCCGAGATCGCCAAGCTGACGGACAAAGTGGCCAGCCAGCAGTCGAAAATCGAAGCCGGAGAACGGCGCATCAAGGACTTGGAGAAAGAAGTGGCGCTTCTTAACGGGGCCTTGTTGGGCACCAATGCGCTTCCGCCGGGGCTGCGGGGCGAGATTCTTTACGTCAACACCAACTGGAATTTCGTGGTCATGGACCTGATTCCCGACGCCAAAGTCATTCCCCTTACGGATCTGACCGTGCAGCGGGAGGACAAGCTCGTGGGCAAGGTACGGATCTCCGAAGTCATTCAGGAGCGCAACTTCGCCTTTGGCGAGGTGCTTCTGGACTGGCAGCAGAAAACACCTGCCAAGGGCGATTACGTCTTCTATTGATGCGCACGCTTCTTCTTCTTAGCGTTTTGCTCTGCCTGGTTTGGCTCGCCGGATGCGCTTCGACAGACGATTCCGGCATGCCGTGGAACATTCAGCAATCGTGGGAGGGCAGCCCCATGATCCCCGGCCTCAGCCCGACGGGGCGTTGAAGCCAGCTTTTTTGTCGTGACCGTTAGGGCAATCTCCGCGCCCTCTCTCAGCCTCTCTACACCATTACCCCGGTGCCGGAAATCCCCCTAGGGGGGAATCGGGGTCAGGGGGAATCGGGGTCACATCGCAATAACTACATATTGAACGGGCGATCAGTCGCGAGAAGGTGTCGCGGCAAGGGGAACGGGGACGTTCTGGACAACCTATTCTGCGTGAACCTGTTCGGCCAAACCCGATTCGTCTATTCTGCTCCCTCCATGATCAAAAAGACAAACACGGGAGCCGCGGGGCTCCCGTGTTTCGCGTGCAACTCGTTCGGTGTCCTATTTGCCGGCGAGTTTCTTGGCCAGGTCGGCCGCCGAGGCGGCGTCCGGCGCATAGCCGTTGGCGCCGATTTCGTCGCAGAAGGACTGCGTCACGGGCGCGCCACCAATCATGACCTTCACTTTTCCGGCCACGTCGGACTTCTTCACCACGTCCACGATCTCCTTCATGTTTGTCATCGTGGTGGTCAACAGGGCCGAGGCGCCGATGACCGTCGCGTTGTTCTGCTTGGCCAGTTCCAGGAACTTGGCCGGTTCCACGTTGATGCCGGCGTCCACCACCTTGAATCCGGCGCCTTCGAGCATCATGCCGACGAGGTTCTTGCCGATGTCGTGCAGGTCGCCCTTGACCGTGCCGATCACCACCACGCCGCGGGGTTCGACCTTGGCGGCCGCCAGGGCGGGCTTCAGGATTTCCATGCCGGACTTCATGGCGCGCGCCGCGATCAAGACTTCAGGAACGTACACTTCGTTCTTCTTGAAGCGTTCCCCAATCACGCTCATTCCGGCCAGCAGGCCGTTGTTCAGGATATCGGCGGCGCCGACCTTCTCCGCCAGCGCCTTCTGCACCAACGCCTTCACGTCGTTCGCCTTCCCCTTCATCAAGTTCTCTTTGATCTGTTCCAGCAATGCGCTCATGATCCGCCTTTCTGTTCTGCCGTTGTTCTTCGCCAAAAACGCGCACACCGTACCACCCGGCGGCTTCGCCCGGATAGTCGTATCTGGCTTTTTTTGTAACGATCTTGCTGATGTGTGGATAAAAAGTGATAGCCGCAAGGCCCGTTTCCGTTGGGCGCGGAATATCGGGCGCCCAAGGGGGGAGGCGAATCTCTTGGTGAGCGGCGGAGAAGATGGTATGAAGCAGGCGATCATCATAAGAGGAGAAGCAGCATGGCGGCGTATGAACTGACGGGGACGGTTAAAGGGGTCATGGATGAAGTGACGTTCGACAGCGGCTTCACCAAGCGCGAGTTCGTTGTGACCACGGCGGACGAACGCTATCCGCAGGACCTCAAGTTCGAGTGCGTGAAGGACCGGTGCGCCCTCCTGAAGGACCTCAAGCCCGGCCAGCGCGTGTCGGTGACTTTCGACCTCCGCGGCAACGAATACAAGGGGCGCTACTTCGTAAATCTGGTCGCGTGGAAAGTCGAGACCGTGCAAGAGACGCCCGGGCCTGACCGCTCGGAGGATGGCCCGCCGCTGGAGCAACTCACTCCGCCGGGCGAAGAGACCGAAGACGCCATGCCGTTTTGAAGCGGCAGGGGGAGCGAATGACCGGCAAGAGGCCGGTCCCACAGTGCCAAGCCGTGGCGCCGGCGTCTCGCCGGCAGGCCAAGCGGCAGGGGTGACAAGGCGAACGGTTAATGCGGTAACACGGGCGGAGGAGGCCAGACGGTTACTTGCCCGACTTCTCCACCGCCACCAGCGTCCATTCGGCCCTCGCCAGCCGGCCGCTCTTGCCCGACGCCTGGAGAACGCACTCCGTCACGCCCCACGGCGGCTTCGCCGCCGCGGCCTCGGCCATGAAGCGCCCCACGTCGTCGCCGGCCACGTCGTCCAGCGCCAGAGCCACGCGCCGGGCCGTCCACCCCGCCACCGTCGGCATCGGCTCCAGTTCACGGGTCGCTACCGCCTTGCCGAAACACGTCCTCGCCAGCGAAGAAAGATCCGAAGGCGCGGTCGGCATCGCCTCGAACTCCGCCACCCGCCGGTCCTGGCGTCCGACCGCCGCCCGGATGGCCTGCAGTTCCGCCAGGTCGGCGGTCTTCTTCTCCCAGCGTTCGGATACGCGCGGCAGCACGGCCAGATTGCGGGCGGTCCACACGACGCCGAGCAAGGCGGCGGCAACGGCCATCGCCCAAAGCGCGCGCAGGCTGTTTCCCTCCTGGGTCATGGTGTCCATCCGAGCGTCATGACGAACCGCGCGGGCGATTCCCCGGAATCGCCTTTGCGTTCGAGTTTGGCCGTCCACCCCAACTGTTCGAACCGCTTCATCGCTCCGCCGGCCTGACGCCACTTCGGGGCGGCGCCCCGGATCGTCGCCGACTGACGCCTCAGCGACACGGTTTCGAGGGCGAGGCCCTCGTCCCGGGCGACGGCCAGCAGCTTCCCGAGCGTCTCCCGCAAAACGGGTTCGGCGGCGGCGAACGGTTCCATCAGCCGGGTTCGTTCGTCCAAGGCGCGGCGGGCAGAGCGTACCTCTTGTTGAAACGGCACCGGCGCCCGGACGATCGCCTCAGCCAGCGAGAGGTTCAGGCGCTGAACGGCGCCTAACCGGCGGTTGGATTCGACCTGCCACCCCAGGTTGACGGCGCACAAGGCCAGGCCGGCGGCGAGAAGTCCCGCGGCAAGGACATACGGCGCCCGGGCCTCGCGGGCCTGCTGAACCGGATGAGAGAACCGGCCCCGCCTGAAATTCCATCGGCTCGGGCCGGAGGAGAGCGCGCGAGCCGCCACGGCGCGCGCGAGGAACGCCTCCGGCTCGGCGGCCGTCCGCGAGGGGCCCGGCCAGCGTTCGCTCAAGACGGACTGCAGCGCGCGCACCGCCTCGGCCTCTCCGGCCAGCGGGCCCGTCCACACCCACTCCACGTCCGGCGCGGCGCCCGTCGCATACGGAACGATCAGACGATGCACGGCGTCGGGTTCAAGCCGCCGAAGGGCGTGAGCGCCCAGGAACTCCTGCCGCCGTCCCACGGCCAGCGTGGCGCGCGTCCCGGCGGCGTAAACGACGACGCGAAGCCGCTGCTCTTCCGCCCCGCCCCTTCCGGGCGGCAACTCGTCCAGCGCGCGGGTCCAAAGCGCCAGGCCCTCCTGGTCGAGGACCTGAGGCTCGACTCCCAACGCCCGCAACTCGTCCAGCCGCCGCTCGATCTCGACGGCCCGGGCGCCGACGGCCAGACCGCGCGTGGAGGTCTTGTCGGGCGATGCCTGGACGTCGAGGACATCGTACTCGCAGTCCTCAATGGGGAAAGGGAGTTGGACGTCGAGGATGGCCGGAAAGACGCGCCGGGCCTTTCGCGCGGAGGCCAGGGGGGCCGTCAACCAGCGCGCAAAGCTGCGCTGCTGGTGCAGGCAGGCGGCCATGACGGTGTTCCGGGGCGGGATCGTCAAGGCCTGGAGTTCGGCGGCTTGAACGCGGCTGAACGCCAGGCGGCCGCGCCGCCGAACGGCTTTGACGAAAACGCCCCGTTCAGGCGTGTCGTCCACGCCGTAACAAACGTCCGCCCACGGCGCGGAGGCTGGGGAGGAACGACTCATGCGGCCGGCCTCATAGCGGTTCGATCCAGCAGAGGATGCGGACGTCTCCGCTCGGGAGCCGGCAGCCCACGCTTTGAACTTCCCACGTCCGGCGGTCGTCCCGGGCCGCCGACGTCACGGCGAAATGCGAGCCGAAGAGCGGAACCTTCTGGCCGGTCAGGATGGCCGGGACGGCCGCGCGGTCGAGCGGCCGGAGGGTGGTCTTCGTGGCGATGCCGGACGGCAAGCGAGCCTCGAACGTGCGTTCCGATATCGAGGTTCCCGGGTCGCCGGCCGCTGTGTTCTTGATGGCGTCCAACGCGGCATCCGTCGCCGCGATTCGCAGCAGCGTCTTGCCGCGCAGGACCAGGGCGGAGCGGAGGGTCATGTGGGCCGACATCAGGGAGTGCAGGACGGCGCCGCTTAAGAGGGCGGTCAGCAGAAGGGCCATGAGCAAAGCCATGCCCTGCCGGGATTTTTCGCCTGCCCGTACGGTCGAGCCACGCATCAAACCCACCCGATGGGAGCCGCTCAAGATCGCATAGGCCGCGAGAAGGCCCCCGCCCAAGGCGAAGTAAAGCAGACCGAATCGCCGGGGAGCTCCGCCGTTTCCGTCGGCAGAAGACCAGACCAGGAACAGCGCGCCCATCCCCACGCAAAGCAGACCGATCAACAGGGACAGCAGGCGCCACCGTTTGTGCCCGTGGCGTTTTCTTCCCCGACGCTTGCGCGGCGCAGGCTCGTGATTCGTCATGCCGGGTATTTAGCCCGAAAAAGCCGGCGAAGTCAAACGAGGGGACACTTCTTTCGGACTTCTGCTTGCAGTCGGGCCGCGATTCGCCAAGAATGTGCTTGTTTCAGTCTTGAAGGGCTGGGGAGGAATAGATGAAACGGAAACTGGGAATTCACGCTCTCTGGTTGGCGGGCTGGGTGGCGGTGGCGGCGCCGGCCATCAGGGCCGCCCCGGCGGATGCCGTCTCGGGTCCCGACCTCCTGAAGGAGGCCTACCGCAAGACGGTTGACGCCGAGTTGCTCCGGGCGGAGAACCGGCCGGCGGAAGCGACGCAGGCCTACCGGCAGGCCCTCGATCTCTTCGGCCGCCTTCAGACCGACTATCCCGGCTGGCAGAGGCAAGCCGTGAGCCTTCGAATCGGCGAGTGCAACCGCGCGATCGCCGCGATGGAAAGCGTCGCCCTGGACAAGGCCGGCGCGGAGGCCTTTTCGACGACCAACGAAGAAGCTCGGCTAAGCAAACTGATCGAGGAACTGCGCTCGTTCCGCGCGACGCTGCAGCCCGGACCGGGGCTCTCGGCTTCCGGCGCCAGGGACGAGGGGGACGCGGAAAGGCGGCGCGCGAAGAGCGATCTGGACGAGGCGCTCCGGGACAACCAGGAACTGCTTCGCCGAATCGACAAGCAGGAAGCCCGGCTCGCGAGATTTCCCCGCGAGAGCGCCTCCAAGACCAATGCGCCGTACCGGGCCGTAACCGGCGCGGTGTGGAACGAGGTTCGCCGCCTCCTCCAGGACGGAGACTCGGCGGCCGCCGTCGCGCTGGTCCAGGAGTCGGAAAAGGCCCTGCCCAACGATCCGAACCTGATCACGCTCCACGGGATCGTGGCCTGCCGCGTCGGCCGCTTCGATGAGGCGGTCCGCGTGCTCCAGCCGCTGTCAACCCGTTCCAGCAGCAACACGACGGCGCTCGTCACGCTGGGCTCCGCGTATCTGGCCATGGGCCGCCTGGGAGACGCCCGCGTCGCCATGGAGCAGGCGGTGAAGGCCAACCCGGCCTCGCCGGAAGCCCACTTCAATCTGGCTCAAATCCTTCTCAACATCAGGCCGGCGGACCTGGCCGGCGCGCAGAGCCATTATCAAAAAGCCCTCGATCTGGGCATGAGCCCCGATGCGGAGTTCGAAAGTTCGCTCCACACCGCGACCCTCATTTCGCGGATGAGGAAGAAGAAGTAACCTCGCCATAGTCCTTCAGCTTTCGCTGAAGGGTGCGCCGGCTGATTCCCAGTTGTTCGGCGGCCTTGGTGCGGTTGCCGCCGTTCTTTTTCAGCGCCGCGTAGATCATCTGGCGCTCGGCGTCGCCCAGGGATTCCGGCGCCCCGGCGCGTCCCGAGTCCCCGCGCCATTGCCCCGTCTGGCCTTCGGCGTGCACCGCGCCGCGAATCGCCGCGGGAAGATCGCGGACCGAAAGCCTCGGCCCGCGGCCGAGCACCACCATGCGTTCGATCGCGTTGCGAAGCTCCCGCACGTTCCCGGGCCAGGCATAGGCCGAAAGAACGCCCAAGGTCTCCGCGGTGAGGTCTTCGATTTGCTTCCCGTTTTGGGCGTTGAATTCCCGCAGGAAGTGCCGGCAAAGCAAGGGCACGTCGTCCAGCCTCTCGCGCAAGGGCGGCAGCGTGACCGCCACCACGTCCAGACGGAAAAAGAGGTCGTTCCGGAATTTCCCTTCCTCGACCCGCTTCTTGAGGTCCGCGTTGGTGGCGGCAATCAGGCGGATGTCCACTTCCAGCGTTTCGTGGCCGCCGACGCGTTCGAACTTCCGCTCTTCGAGCACCCGCAGCAGCTTCACCTGGATGGACGGGTCCACCTCGGAGATCTCGTCGAGAAACAGGGTCCCGCCGTCAGCCATCTCGAACCGGCCGCGCCGGCGTTCGGCCGCGCCGGTGAACGCGCCCTTCTCGTGGCCGAACAATTCGCTCTCCAGCAGCGTCGGCGACAGGGCGGCGCAATGGACGGCAACGAACGGACCGTTGGAGCGCGGACTGAGGCGATGGATGGCGTGCGCCACGAGTTCCTTGCCCGTTCCGCTTTCGCCCTGCAGGAGGACGGTGGCCTGCGTGGGCGCGGCCTGCTTGACGATGTCGAACAGGTCCTGCATGGCCGCGGATTGGCCCACGATGTTCTCCAGGCCGAACTGGCTGTCCAGTTGTTCGCGAAGACTCCGGTTTTCCGATTCCACGTCGCGCGACCGGAGGGCGCGCTTGAGCAGCATGTCCAGATGGTCCAGATTGACCGGCTTCATCAGGAAGTCATAAGCGCCGCGCTTCATGGCCTCGACCGCCGTCTCCACGTTCCCGTAGGCCGTCAACATGACGAAAATCGGCGGATGGCAGCGGGCCGCGCCCCGCTGCAGCAGCGTCAGGCCATCCATCCCCGACATGCGGACGTCGCTGACCACGATATCCACCGTGGCCTCGTCCAGGACGGCCAGGGCCTTCTCGGCGCTTTCGACCAGCCGGACGGCGTAGTTGGGTTCGAGCGCCCGCCGCAATCCCTCGCGGGTGTTCTTGTCGTCGTCCACAATCAGAATCGCGGGACGTTCGTTCATGCGGAAGCACTCCCTGTTTCGGCCTTGGCCCGGGCATGGGGTTTGAGAAGCCGGACGCGCTTCTGATCGAGCCGGAGGAACACCGTGAAGGTCGTTCCCACCCCGGGTTCGCTCAGCACGTCAATCCGTCCACCGTGATCCTGCACGATTCTTTGCACGATCATCAGCCCGAGTCCCGTGCCGTCCTTCTTGGTCGTAAAATACGGATCGAAGAGATGTCCGAAATCCTCCCGGGCAATTCCCGCGCCGTTGTCCTTGAACGACACGGACACGAAGCGATCGGTGGCGGCGACGGCGATGCGCAACAAGCCGCCTTCGGCCATGGCCTGCAGGGCGTTCTTGACGATGTTGAAGAACGCCTGCTTGATCTGGTCCTTGTCCAGCATCGCTGGCGGCAAGGCCGGCGGACCATCGAGTTCGACGTGGACGCCCCGGTTCTCGATCTCCTGCTTGAGCAGCGAGAGCGTTTCCCGCAGGACCGAGGTGACCGGCGCGGCCGCCAGATTCGGCCGGCTGGGCCGAAGCGCGCGGAGGAACTGCGTGATGATGAGATCGAGCCGGGTCACCTCGGTCCGGGCGATGTCCGCCAATTCCAGCAGGGCGCCGCGCTTGTCCGAATCCAGATTCTTCAGTTCCCGATCGAGCAGTTGAAGATGGATGTTGAGCGCGTTGAGCGGATTGCCGATCTCGTGCGCCACGCCCGCGGCCAGCAGCCTCACCGCGTTCAGCCGCTCCGTTTCCAGCATCGTGGTCTCCTGCTGCCGATCCCGGGTGACATCGCGCAGAATAATCACCGCCCCCTTTTCCCGGCTCTCCGCCGTGGACAGCGGCACCACGTAGAAGTTCAGGAACCGGCGCTCGGGATAGCGAACCTCGATTTCGTGGCTCACCAGCTTGGACCATTCGCCCGTGTCCAAATTCAGGATCCGCTCCCAGTTGATCTCCCGAAGATAGCGCCCCATGGACTTGCCCACGGCGTCCTCGTGCGCGAACCCAAGCAAATTTCCGGCGGCCCGGTTCGCATAGTTGATGCGCCCCTCCCCATTCACCACCACCACGCCTTCCTGGATGGACTGGAAGATCGTCTCCAGCAGCCCCTTTTCCCTCGCCAGCCGGAGAAAGTGAGTCTGGACGCTCTCCGGATCGAGCCGGTCAATTCGGGCAATCAGTTTATCGAGAAAGCCGGGTTTCATTTCTTGCCCGCCGACGTGACCCATTGCCCGCGTTCGAAGGCCGAACCCTTGACGGCGACGGCAAACGCGATCCGATCGTCCACGCGCGTCACCCGCACGCACCCCACCAGCGGGCCGGGCAGAACGGAGATAAGGTCGCCCGTTGCCGGATCGGTCACCGGTTCCGCGGCCTTTCGCACCTCGTACAGGGCGCCTTCCTTGAAATCGCGATCGCGGCCGCCGTTCAAAACGATCGTCTCCCCCCGCACGCCGGCGATCATCGGCCGCCAGGCGTTGCGCGGCATGTCCTGCGCGAGTTGTCTCACGCCGCCGCGGATGGCGCGTTGCGTCGCCTGCCCGAGCGGTGTCTTGAAGAACATGTCGCCGCCAAACGTCACGCCTTTGTACTGGGCCTCGGCATACGCTTCGCTCGTGCGCACCAACGCGGCGCTTTGAACGGAACCGATGATCTGGCCGCTCTCGATATCCACCAGCGTCAGCGTCAGGGCCACCCGGGCGCTTTGGCTGCGTCCGAAGAAGACCAGCCAGCGGACCGCCATGGACAATCCTCCGCCGCCGCTCTGGGAGAAATCGTCGATCACGCCGCGAATGAGAAACTGGGCGTTCTTCATGCGCCCCACCGCGGTCTTGCCTTCCGACCGGAACAACGGGCCCTGCTGGCGGTTGAGCTCGGCGACGATCCCGTCAAAATGCTGCCGTTCCACCACGACGAAATTGCGCGACTGAACCAACTCCGAGACCAGCAGGTCCGCCATCCCGTTCCCCAGTTGCCATGACCCCGAGAATCCCGAGCGGTTCTCGAAGGAACTGACGGCGATCACGGGCGCGACGTTGTCGTCGGGCAGCGGCGGGATAGAGTCTATCCACGTCATTACGCAGCCGCTAAGCCCGAGTGTGGCGAGCAGCGATAGCGCAATGCCTCTGCGCGAGAACTTCCGAGCCAGCGATGTCCCCATGGCGCACTCTCCTTTCAATGCAGCCATTTTCTACACGATTGGGGCAAGCCGCACAATGAGAGAGAAGCGGCCCCTACCGGCTCGCCCGGCAGGGGCCTCAAATTTACTCGACCCGCGACGCAAAGTCGCGGGGACGCAAGGTACTGCTCACCGGATCATGATCAGCAACATCTTGAACCGCTCCACGGCCCGCAACGAGTGCGGCACGCCGGCGGGCATGATGAACAACTCGCCCGCCTTGACCCGGTGCGGCGCGCCGCCCACCGTCAACTCCGCCACGCCGTCCACGATCTGCACCGTGGCGTCATAGGGCGACGTGTGCTCGCTCAACCCTTGCCCCTCGTCGAAGGCGAAGAGCGTCAACGTGCCCGTCTTCTTGTCCAGGATCGTCTTGCTCACCACCGATCCGCCCGCGTAATCAACGCCCGACGCCAACTCGAGAGTTTTTCCTTTGTAGTCGTCTGTATTCATGGTGACTCCTCCCTCACGATCTCGCCTTGCAGTCCGACCACGACGCACTTGATGGGTACCTTGCGTTGCGCTCCCCTGGCCGCGGTCTGGGCCAGTTTGAGCAGCCCGCCGCAGCACGGCACCTGCATGATCATGACCGTCAGCGTGTTGATCTTCGCCCCGTCAATCAAGGCGCGAATCTTTTCGATGTAGACGTCCTGGCCCTCGTCCAGTTTCGGGCAGGCGATGGCCAGAGTCTTGCCTTTCAGGTAGTCCCGGTGGAAATCGCCGAGCGCGAACGCGGTGCAATCCGAGGCCAGCAGCAAGTCGCTGCCCTGGTAGTGTGGAGCCAGCGGCGACAGGAGATGCAATTGCACCGGCCAGTGCGTGAGCTGCGAGGCCCGCTGTCCGCGCTCGTCCCCGCCCTCGGCCGGCTTGGCGAACGACGTTTGACGCGCTCCCGGACAGCGGGCTCCGAGGCTGGGGAGGGGCGACGGCGCGGCCTGCAACGGATCCGGGATTCCCTGTTCCGCCAGGATCTGCCGGGCCTGCTCCAGAGAGTCGAACTGCCGGTGGTCCCGCAAATGTTCCAAATGGGCTTTGATCGTGTTCGATCCCTGGGGGACGATCGCCGCCATGACCTTTCGTTCGTCGTATGGCTCCGCCTCGCGCTCCTCGATGGCGATGGCGCCAACGGGACAATGGCCAAGGCAGGCGCCGAGCCCGTCGCACAGGAGATCGCCGACAAGCCGCGCCTTGCCGTCAATCCTCTGGATGGCGCCTTCCGGGCACTGGGGGATGCACTCGCCGCAGCCCGTGCATTTCTCCGGGTCTATCGTGACGATCTTGCGTTTCATGGTTCGATCCTTTCGTCTCTTGATAAGTTCCCAGAATAGCACATCCCCGTCCGCCCGTCCTTGATGCGAATCAAGGATTCCGGGGTTTCGCGCCCCCGTGAACTCGCGGGTTCTGCCGCGAACAATAAAAGCGCTCTCGACGCGTTAGTGCAGGGTGACGGCAGGAATTCGATTCGGGAAACAACAGGGAGGCAGACATGGAAGAACAGAAGGGTGAGCGGCAGCAAGAACGACAGAAGATCAAGGGGGAGTAGAGAAGGCCGAGTTGGTGGCGGGAACAGGGACGCGATACCGTCCTGATCGGTCTTCTCGATGGCTCGCATGATCTGGGCCTTCCACTTCCGCGGAAGACCGGCGAAAACAGACCGCAGTCGCGCACCTTCACCGACAACCTGCAAGGTTTGCGCCACAGTCGCCGCCTGTTCCCTGTCGCGTTCAGCCTTGTCGCTCTGCCGTCGGCCAGAGATCAGGAACTTGTGGATCGCGAAGTGGGCGGGATGCGGCAGGCGCACGCTTGCCGACTGGAACGGCACGATGATTGTCTCGGCGAGCAGCAAGTCCAGAAATCGCAGCGGCTGGGCATTGATTCCCAGTTTCGGCACATCGAATGGCTTGGCCGTGCTCCTCCCACGCTCCGGCACCAGAAACTCGACGATCAAGTCCGGATGCAGGAAACGGATGTAACCCTCGCGCCCTTTGAAGTCCACGACGAACCCGAGCGGTTCGAGCATCTCGCCGATGTCAACCTTGTGCCCGAAGCGCGGCGGCACGGGAATCGCGATGTCCAAGTCACGGGTGCGGATCGCGGCCCGGAACTGCGGGATGTTGAAGTAGCGTTCGTAGAAGAGGAGGCACCATTGTCCTTCTTTCTCTTCTTGGCCTGGTCCTCGGCACCGTCCGTCCATCAGCAGCGGCGGAGCAGTTGTGCGGCGGATATTCCGTGGTGTCCACCACGAACACTGAAGTCATCTCGGCAGCCCAGTTCGCCGTCAAGGCCCAGGCGGCCATGCCGGATCAGAAGGCCGCCATTACCTTGGTTGAGATTCTCTCGGCTCAGCAGCAGGTCGTGGCCGGGATGAACTACCGCCTGCGGCTCAAGGTGAAGGTGGACGGGACGGAAAAAGAGGCGGAGGCGGTCGTCTGGCGGAAACTGTCAGGCGAGCACCAACTGACCTCGTGGGCGTGGAAGTAGGGCATGAGGCTCCGGGAGATTCATGGGAGGAGGGATGATCTTTTGGGACCTGGATGGGCAGTCGGTTGCAGGAACTATTCTGCCGATCAGGGATAGATGACGGTGACATGATATTCTCTTCGCAGGACGGCCACTTGGAGCCTTCCCCGTATTCTCAATGGGTTTCCAGACAGATCAACCGTATCTCCAATGCCCAAACCGCCCTGCGAGGCATTCGTGAGTATCAAGGAAATATCGGTCAGTCGGTTGCTGCTGCAATCCAAGAACGTAAGGTTGGTGCATCCTGACAGGTCCAAGCGGGTCAGTCGGTTCGCGGAACAGTCGAGGGAGCTGAGGTCAGTACAGCCAGATACGTTCAGGATCGCAAGGTGGTTGTTGTTGCAGGACAGGACATGCAGGTTGGTGAAGCCCGATAGGTTCAGGTTCGTCAGCAGGTTGTAGCCGCAGTCCAGTTCCCTGAGATTGGCGGAGCCTGTGGCATCCAAACTCGCCAATGGGTTGCTGCGACAATACACGGCTGCCAGGTAGGGATGACTCGTCAGGTCTAGGGTCGCGAGCTGGTTGTTGTTGCAGGACAGGTCGTTCAGGTAGACGCAGCCCGTGATATTCAGGTTCGTCAACTGGTCGTTGTCGCAATCCAGTTCTCTGATGCCGTATCTGTAAGGTGTTACATCGAGAGTCGCCAACCTGTTGTTGTAACAATACACGCCACTCAGGTAGGGGGTAAATGGCAACACTAGGTTCGTCAATTGGTTGTCGTAGCAATACAGTGAGTTCAGCCCGAAGCAGGCTGTCAGGTCCAGGTTCGCCAACTGGTTGCTGGAACATGTCAGTTCCCGCAAGGAGAATCCGCCCGACACATCTACATTCGTCAACTGGTTGCCCCGACAAGACAGGGACGTAAGACTGAAGCCGTCTGACACATTCAGGTTCGCCAACCGATTATCGTCACAATTCAGGTACTGCATAGAGATGCAATCCGTGACATCCAAGTTCGTCAACTGGTCGTTGCAGTTCAGCCCGTAGAGGCTGTAACATTGTGACACCTTCAGGTTCGCCAACGGGTTGCCGTTGCAATCGAGGTTATGCAGGCTGACACACCCCGTCATATCCAATTGGGTCAACTTGTTGCTGTGACAATCCAAGTCACTCAAGGTGACGCCGCCCGACACATCCAAGTTCGTCAACTGGTTGTTGTGACAATACAAGCCACGCAGGGATGAACAGCCCGATAGGTCCAGTTTCTCCAGGTGGTTGGCATCGCAATGCAGTGTCCCTAAGATGATGCAGCCCGTCACATTCAGATTGGTCAACTGGTTGTTGCCGCAATGGAGGGCATTCAGGAAGTAACCCGGCACATCTAGTTGCGTCAGCTTGTTGCTGTAACAAGTCAGTTGCTGCAAGGGAAAGCAGCCCGACACATTCAAGTTCGTCAACTGGTCGCCCCAGCATGAAAGGGAACTCAGGTAGGAGCAACCCGATACGTCTAGGCAACCCAAGTTGGGGAAGCCTGAAATATCCAGATTCTGAAGTCGAGTGTACGAGCAATCCATGAAACTCAGGTCGGCGCAGCCCTTGACATTCAGGTCACTCAGGTCGGCGCAGCCTGATACAGTCAGGTTCTGGAGTGGGTTGAAGCTGCAATCCAAGGTGCTCAGATTTCTGAAGCCCGCTAGATTCAAGTTCGCCAACTGGTTGGAGGAGCAACTCAGACAAGCCAGGCGTGCGCAATCCGCGACGTTCAGGCTCGTCAACCGGTTGCCGTAGCAGAACAGGGTGGTCAACTTGGTGCAGCCTGTCAGCTTCAGGTTCGTCAACTGGTTGAAACTGCAATCCAGGTAACAGAGGTTGGTGCCGCCCGTCACATCCAGGTTCGCCACTGAATTGTGGGAGCAAGACAATGACACCAAATCGCTCAACGCATTGAGTCCCGAAGCATTGGTGACACCTGAACTCGAAAAACTGAGGTTCGTTATGCCCGTGAGTTCAATGTCGTAGACCAAAGTGCGTGGCTCGTACCAGTTCACAATCGCATTCGTTACGGCCTTCTTCAGATTCGGATCGGGGAAATCAACCACCGCCACTTCCCCGACACGGAAGAAAGACAGGGACGAATCATTGGTCAACAGGGCTTGGTTGGTTGAGAGCACGGAGCCGACATATTGGAAAGTGCCTGTGGTGAGGTCGGGGGATTGGGCGACGATGTAGTGGTCAGTGGTTGGAGTCCAGTCGATGGAAATGCCGTTTGGGACGGAAACGACGTTGGTAATAACAGGGCTGGCGTTGACGGCGTTGGTCATGACGGAAAGCAACAGGATGAGAACCGATGCCAATCTGGTCTGCCGTAGAGTCATTGATGCGATACCATAACCCGTATTCGTCCCCAACGCAAATCAGGTGAAGTACCTTATTGCCTTCACCCATGTCGAAAGGTATTCTGCGGCAAACATCGGGAATCGTAATTCGTCGGTAACATTGTCAGAACAGATAGAAAGGAAACGCCATGCCCAACATCGCCAAGGTACTGAGAGAAGAAATCTCCCGCATCTCCCGCCACGAGGCCAAAGTCGCCTTTACCCCGCTTCAGAGACGAACCATCAAACTTGAAAGAGCCGCCGCCGATCTCAAGAAACGCACAGCATTGCTGGAAAAGGACAACAAGCAACTTCTGGCGAGATTGGCGCAGATTGAAGCCGCCCAACCCGCACCCCCACCGATTGAACCCGCAGGGCATGAATGGATTTCGGGAAAGGGCATCAAGAGCCTTCGCCAGAGACTGGGGCTGACTCAGGAACAACTTGCAAAGCTCGTGGGAATCTCGCTCCAGGCCGTCCGTAAGTGGGAGCGCCAACCCGGCATGGTGAAGTTCTTCCGGGTTGCCACGAAGGCCGCCGTGTTCTCGCTCCGGGGCATTGGGGCAAGGGAAGCCAAGAAGCGGCTGGAGGAGTTGACGGCGAAACAGGCTAAGAAGACGAAGAAGCCGGTATCCAAACGGAGAAGGAAATAGCGGCGAACCGTGGACTGCCTTCACCCGTAGGCGATATAGGTTCCGAGGGTGTGGACGGCCTGCTTGAAGGCCACTTCGATTTTGAAGCGCACGCCGTAGAGTTGGATGATCTGGAGGGGGTCCAAGGATAGATCGGTGCAGAGGAGGATCTTGAGGC